>WNFZ01000011.1_pt1 | contig 158843 bp, 175 predicted proteins | sample 5400081 | NCBI WGS metagenome assembly WNFZ01 (sample SAMN13153365, study PRJNA577476) | soil metagenome | isolation source: 80 cm soil or saprolite under grassland replicate 1 | place: USA:California | collected 2016-06-15
TGATCGATGCACTGCGGGATCATCTCCCGCTCCTCCTCGCGGTAGACGAGGTTGTAGTGGTTCTGCATCGAGACGAACGGCGTCCAGCCGTGCCTTTCGGCGACCCGCTGCGCCTTCGCGAACTGCCACGCGTACATGCTGCTGGCACCGAGGTAGCGTGCCTTGCCGGCCCGGACGACGTCGTCCAGCGCCTCCATCGTCTCCTCGATCGGCGTATGCCGGTCCCAGCGGTGGATCTGGTACAGGTCGACGTAGTCGAGGCCGAGGCGCGCCAGCGACGCGTCGATTGCCGAGAGGATGTGCTTGCGCGAGAGGCCGCGGCCGTTCGGGCCGGGCGTCATGGGGAAGTACACCTTCGTCGCGATCACGAGCTCGTCGCGGGAGAGCAGCTTGGGCAGCAGGCGGCCGGTGACGACCTCGCTTCCTCCCTGCGAGTACATGTCGGCCGTGTCGAAGAACGTGATCCCGCCCTCGACCGCGCGCCGCACGATCGGCTCGGCGGCAGGCTCGTCCAGCATCCAGGGACGAGACGCCGCGCCGACGTAATAGCTCATCATCCCGAGGCACACGCGCGACACGTGCAGGCCGGTGGTCCCCAGTCGTACCTGCTCCATCCTGCAGACCCTAAGCGCTCGCGCCCGGCTCGCGGTGGAGCGCGACGGCGCCGACCACGAGGGCAACGCCGAGGGCCTCGACGCGCGTCGGCACTTGCGCCAGGACGATCACCCCGATCACCGTCGCCGTGGCGGGCAGCAGGGCGACCATGAGCGAGTAGCCCGCACGGCTCAGCCGCGCCATCGCGAGCTGGTCGAAGACGTAGGGCACGACCGACGAGGCGACGCCGACGCCGATACCGGCCGCGAGCGCGACAGGATCGACGAGCGCTCGAGCCGCGGACCAACCGCCGATCGGCGTGACGACGACGAGGGCGACGAGCATCGCCGCGCCCAAGCCGTCGATCCGCGAGAGCGTCGCCGCCCGCGCCAGCCGGTGCGCGAGCACGATGTAAGCAGCGAAGAGGAGGGCGTTGGCGAAGGCGAAGGCGACGCCGACCGGCTCGCCGTCGAGCCTGACGTCGACGAGCGCGTAGACGCCGGCCACTGCGAGCGCGAGCGCGACGAGGTTCGGCGCTGACCGCGCGCCGAGGGCGGCGAGCACGATCACCGGCAGGAACTCGATCGCCGCGACGGTGCCGAGTGGGAGCCGGTCGATCGCGACGTAGAAGCACGTGTTCATGACCGCGAGCACGACGCCGAACGAGACGACCAGCCGCCGAACGTCCGAACCGCAGGCGCGCAGCGCCCGCCACGGTCGTCGCCAAGCCGCGAAGATGAGGCCGGCGCTCGCGATCCGCAGCCACGCCACTCCCAGCGGATCGACGCGCGCGAAGAGGAGCACTGCGAACGACGGGCCAAGGTAGTGGAAGATCGCGCTACCGACGAAGAAGAGCTGCGGTGGCGTCACCTCCGCGAGCTTCGCGCCGCTGGGACGCCTGAGCGGAGCCACGACCGCCATCGATCTCGTCATACCGGTATGTTCTCGGGAGAACCGCGCTTTGTGAATAGTCGAACGACGGAGATCTCGTCCAGATGCCAAGGAAAGCTCGCCTTCGAGACGCAAACACCTACGAAGCGAAGCTGCTCGATCCGATCAACCTCCGCGTCCTCGGCGAGCTCGTCTCAGACGGCCGCATCGCGATGGCGGAGCTCGGCCGCCGTGTCGGCCTCTCCGCGCCTGCCGTGGCCGAGCGCGTCCAGCGCCTGGAGCGCGCGGGCGTTATTGCCGGCTACCGCGCCGAGCTGGATCCGCGCGCGGTCGGCTTCCCGGTCTCCGCCGTGGTCCGCATCCGCCCCGCGCCGGGACAGCTGCAGCGCATCCCCGACGTCGCCCGCGGGACCCCGGAGGTGGCCGAGTGCCACCGCATAACGGGCGACGACTGCTACCTACTTCGCCTCCACCTCCGCTCGATCGACGACCTCGAGGACGTGCTCGACCGCTTCACGCCCTACGGCCTGACGACGACCTCGATCGTCCACTCCACGCCGGTGCCCCGGCGAGGGCCGCCGCTCGGGTAGCGCAGCGAAGGGGAGGCGGCCATATTCAGGCCCCGAGCGCGGCTCCCTGACCAAAAACCGCCTGGGCTGAGGAGGGAGATTCGAACCCTCGAGAGGCCAGGTCCTCGTCTCCGTACTAGCGCATGCAGTCTCGTTCCCGACCTGAAGCGGGCGGGTGTGAAAGGGTTCGGTGGCTAGAGGCGATCGGAGGTCGACATGTCCGCTGTTTCACCAAACCCGGTTCGCGTTGACGCAAGACTCGATCCGCAGTTGAGTCGCTGGCTGTGGCTGGTCAAGTGGCTCCTCGCGATCCCGCACTTCATCGTGCTGCTCCTCTTGTTCATCGCCTTCGTGGTGCTGACGATCGTGGCGTTCTTCGCGATCCTCTTCACCGGGCGGTACCCGCGCTCGATCTTCGACTTCAACCTCGGCGTCCTGCGCTGGGCGTGGCGCGTCGGCTTCTACACGTACGACGCCCTCGGGACCGACCGCTATCCCCCGTTTACGCTCGGGCCCGAGCCCGACTACCCGGCCACTCTCGACGTGCAGTACCCGGAACAGCTGTCCCGGGGGCTCGTGCTCGTGAAGTGGTGGCTGCTCGCAATCCCGCACTACCTCCTCCTCGGCGTCTTCCTCGGCGGAGGCTGGTTCGCCTGGGGCAGGGGCTGGGACGACGACGGCCGTGGGTCGAGCGGCGGCCCAGGCCTGATCCTTCTCCTGGTGCTCATCGCCGCGATCGCGCTTCTCTTCACGACGCGTTACCCGCGGGGCATCTTCGACTTCGTCGTGGGACTGAACCGGTGGGTATTCCGCGTCGTCGCGTACGCCGCGCTCATGACCGACGTCTATCCGCCCTTCCGACTCGACCAGGGAGGGCCGGAGCCAGGCCCCTCTGCGCCCGAGGGCGACGTGGCCGCAGGCGCGTAGCGCCGGGCGGCGCTAGCCCTTCAGGGCGTTCTTCGGCCGCGGGGGAAGTGATCCCATGGCGGCTGTCGGTTAGCGTCGGAGATCGACGAAGGCGGGCGGTCTGAGAAACTCGGGATCGCGCGGCGGTGTGTCCCGTTGCGGGTCCTCCGAGGCTTTCCCCTCGATGTCGCGCATGCCCGGAAGGAAGAGTGCGCCGAGTGTGATCACACCGCCGATAAGGGCGGCTCCAATCAGCGTCGCACGCACGCCTACCAGGGCGGCGACGGGAGCCGTGAGGGCGAAGGACAGAGGGAGCAGTCCGATCGAGATCATCCAGTCGAGGCTCGAAACGCGACCGAGCATCGAAGCCGGGACGTGGCGCTGCTTGATCGTCGCCCAGACAATGGTGCCCGCCGTTTCGAGCGCGTTGAAGCAAAGGCACGCCACCATGAGCTGCCAGGACGCCGTCGCCAGGCCGTAGCCCGCCACGGCAAGCGTCGCGACTGTCCATGTTCCGTACATGACCGTCACGTCACGGTTTGGATGGCCGCGTTGCCCCATGAAGAGGGCGGCGCCGATCGCGCCCACCCCTCCGGCGGCAAACACGAGCCCGAGGTCGCTGGCAGAGGCGTGCAGCTCGTTCTTGACGACGTACGGCAGCAGCACCTCGGCGGGCCCCATGAAGGCGAGGTAGGCGACCGCCGCAGAGAGGAGGGTCCCCCAAAGCCAGACGCGCCGCCGGACGAAATGGAGACCCTCCTTGACGGCCCTGACGGATGACTCGGCGTGCTCCGACCGGGCGTGCGCCGGCGGGCGCATCAGGAAGATGGCGATGGTGGAGGCGACGAAGGACCCGGCGTCGAGGGCAAAGGCGGCGCCCGTGCCCACGCCGGCCACCAGGGCACCGCCGAGCGCCGGTCCGGCGAGGCGAAGCGCGATCGGCCGGACGAACTGGTCGAGCGAGTTGGCGGCAGCGAGGTCTGCGGCCGGGACGATGTCTGGGACGATTGCCTCGAATGCCGGCGTGAAGAACGCGGTCCCGACGCCATAGAGGGCGACGATGGCCATGAGTTCCCAGAAGGTGAGGAGGCCTGTAAGAGAGAGGACCGCGAGGGCGGCGATGATCACCGCCCGGCCGATGTCCGCGCACAACATGAGCGAACGCCGGTCGAGCCGGTCGCTCAGGACTCCAGCCGGCAAGAGGAAGGCGATCGTCGGAATGGTCATGCCGATCCCGAGCAGCGACAGCGCGGCTGGGGCGTTCCAAAGCTCGTAGGCCTGCCAGGCCATCGCGATCAGGAAGATGCCGTCGCCGACGAGGGAGACCGTCATCCCCAGCCAGAGAAGACGGAAGTCCCGGTGACGCAGCGGCGCTAGCAGGTTGACGCGGGAAAAACCCCCCGGGCGGTCGAGCGCCTCGTGGCTATGCTGCATGCGACCGGGGCTCGCCGGTCACTTCCTCGCCCCTGACGAGGTACTCGACGAGCGCTTCATGGTTCATCGGCCGGGCAAAGAGGAAGCCCTGGCCGAGATCGCAGCCGAGGTCGCGTAGGGACGCCATCTGCGCGGGAACTTCAATTCCTTCTGCGACGACGTCGAGTTTGAGGCTGGTTCCGAGCGCGATGATCGCCGCAATCAGGCCCGACTCCTCGTGCTCGTCGGAGAGGAAGGAGCGGTCCATCTTGAGAATGTCCACGGGGAAGCGGCTGAGGTACGAGAGTGACGAGTAGCCGGTTCCGAAGTCGTCCATCGCGAGGAGAACGCCGAGAGCCTTCAGCTCCTGCAGCCGCTGGACCGCCAAGTCCGTGTCGGCCATCATCACCGACTCCGTGATCTCGAGAACGAGTGCGGACGCAGGGAGGCTGCACTCTGCGAGCGCCTGTCGCACGTCGTCGACGATCGTCTCCGACTGGAGTTGCTTGACCGAGAGGTTGACGCTGATCGTCAACGGTGGCGTCCGTGGGAACTGCTCGTGCAGGAGGGCGCCCTTACGGCAGGCCTCCTCCAAGACCCAGCGGCCGATGGGGATGATCTGCCCAGTCTCCTCAGCGAGCGGGATGAAGTGGAGGGGCGGAATCGTGCCGCGCGTCGGGTGCATCCACCGGAGCAGCGCCTCCACGCCGTAATCGGCCTGCAGGTCGAGACGAACGACGGGCTGATAGTGGACCTCGAGCTGGTTCAGCTCGAGCGCGCGCTGCAGTTCCGTTTGGAGCTCGAGCCGCTCGACCACCCGCTCGTGCATCGCGGGCTCAAACACACGATAGCTACCCTTGCTGTCCCGCTTCGCCATGTACATCGCCACGTCCGCGTTGCGGAGGAGCTCTTCCGCGTCAGAGGAACCGAACTCCTCGCCGGCCAGGCAGATGCCGACACTCGCACGAGGATAGACCTGCTGGCCCTCGATGCCGTACTGGAGTTCGAGGACGCCCAGGATCCGCCCGGCCACGTCTGCCGCCTCCGCGGTGTCGGCGACCCCGTCGAGCAGGATGGCGAACTCGTCGCCCCCGAAACGCGCCACGGTGTCGCCCGGACGTACGGCCCCCTGGAGACGCCGCGCCACCTCCTGCAGGACCGTGTCTCCGGCCGCGTGCCCGAGGCTGTCGTTGACGGTCTTGAAATCGTCCAGATCGATGAACATGACTCCGATGGCCGGGCCGCCGCGGCTCGAGCGCTTGATCGAGTGCTGGACACGGTCTGCGAACAGCGCCCGGTTGGCGAGGCTCGTGACCGGGTCGTGGAAAGCTTGGTGCGCGAGTTGGTCCTCGAAGGCCTTGCGCTCGCTGACGTCGCGGCTGTTCAGGACAACGCCGCGGACGTGCTCGTCCTGGAGCAGGTCGGTGTGTTGCACCTCGAACTGGAGCCAGGCGCCGTCGCGGTGCCTGAGGGAGCACTCGATCACGTGGGTTTCAGCGCCGCCGCCAACGTAGGCTTCTCCCACGCCGGCGACGATCTGGGCCAAGCGTGGCCGATCGGGCTCGCTGAGCAACCGGGCGAAGTCGCTTCCTTCGATCTCGTCGACGCGATATCCGAGGACGCGCTGGACGGACGGGCTCTGGTAGGTCACGGTGCCGTGTGCGTCGAGGACGGTGATGAGGTCACTCGAGTGGGCCACCAACGACCGGAATCGGGCTTCGCTCTGGCGCCGGTGGAGGTCCTCGGCCAGGAACGCCCCCTCGACGGCCAGGGACACCTGTGATGCGAGCGACTCGAGAGAATCAACTAGCTCCCGAGGTATGCCCTCCGGCGAGCAGAGGACGAGGAGTCCGCGCGACGCGTCACGGACCGAGAGAGGTAGGAGCAGTACTACGTGGCCGTCGTCGAGCCGAAGCTGTGTTCGGACGTCCTCGGGCAGTTTCGTCAGCGCGAGCTGCTGCGTCGTCTTCGCGGAGTCACGAAGCCACGCTGAGGCTGCTTTCGAGACGGGCCAGTCACCATCTTCCTCCGAAGAGGCGGCGACGACCGCGCCGTCTTCGTCCAAGAGGACGAGGCGAACGCTCGCCGGCCTCTCGACAAGAGCGAGGATGGCCGAGATGGCAGCCTCGTTGACCTGCTCCCGACCGGCCGCCGCGACCAGCTCGACGCCTGCGCCGCGCAGCGCCAGCTCGCGCGACGCCGCACGTTGCTCTTGACGCACCAGGCCCGCCATGCGGGATACGACGAGAAGGAACAGCAACCCTGACGCCACGATCAGAACGAGTGTGTCCGGGTTGCCCAGCTCCTGATAGAAACGGACCCCGGGCGCGATCAGGCAGGCTCCGGCGAGCAGTCCAAGCCGAAGCGGCGTCAGCCGAGTGCGCGAATCGAGTGCAGGCTCCTCGAGCGTGCGCATGGACGGATGCAGCGCGGCCGCGCCCCAGAGTAGGTAGTACGCAATCCAGCCCACGTCGTAACTGAGCTGATGGTTGTATGCGTCCGTGAGCAGTGCATAGGTGTAGGCCGAGTCCACCGCGAGGAGCGAGACGATGCTCCCGACGAGGAGGTAGAAGGCCGGCGCGCGCTTGCCCCTGTCGACCGCGAGGCGGATTGCCGCGGCCAGGAGCAGGATGTCGCCGAGCGGATAGGCCGCAGACACTGACTTCTCGAGGAGCGTGAGCCCCGAGAGGTGGATGTTCGGAGCGACGAGGAAGACCCAGGAGAGCAGACCAACGCCCACGGTCAAGATCAGGGAGTCGATGACGCCGGCGCGGTCGCCTCGCGGGTTGCGCCGCCTTACGAGGACGAATAGCCCCGCCACGAGGGCCGGGTAGACGGTCAGGTAGATCGCATCCCCGAGCGACGGAAACTCGACCTCGACGCCGAAGAGCTTCGGGTAGCTGTACGTGTAGAGGTCGCCGGCAAAGAAGAGGAAGTTGCCGACGATGAACAGGATCCAGGCAGCGCGCGCCTTCGGCCGGTGGAGATAGATCCCGACTGCGATCGCGACCGACGAGGAGAGTCCGAGCAGGTTGATCAGGGGACCGCTTGCCTTCAGCGGCGGGAACCAGAGATACGCTGCTGTGAGGAGGCTGCCGGCGGCTAGGAAGACAATCCAGAGGCGCCCGCGCCAGTTGATGCCGGTGAGGCGCTTCACGCTGCGTATTCCTGTCGCGCGGGCCGCAGATCGAAGGTGTTGGCGAGCTTGCCGAGTGTGTCGACGAGCTGCTCGATCTCGGCCTCCGAGTTGGCGGCCGTTACCTGGATCCGGAACCCGACCTCGCTCTTCGGCACGAGCGGGTAGGCGGCAAGAGTCACGTACACGCCGTGCTCGAAGAGGAACCGCCCGGCTGCATCGATGTCTTCATGTCGCGCGAGCGGAACCTCGATGATCGGGAAGCCCGAGCGATTTGGGGTGTGGACTCCGAGTCGATCGAGGCTCTGGAGCACCTGGTCGGTCTTGCGCCACAGATCCGCACGGATCGCGTCCCCGCGGGCTTCGTTGACGTCGAAGCCGGCGAGCACAGTTGCCAGCGAGGCAATTGGGGAAGGGCCCGAGTAGAGGTAGGGAGGCGCAGCCGTCTTGAGCAGTTCCTTCAGCTCAGTCGGGCAGGCCACGAACGCCGCGAGCGACGAGTAGGACTTGGAGAAGCCTCCGACGAGCACGATCCCGTCGTACGACTCGCCGCAGTAGCGGACGACGCTGTTCCCGCGCGTGCCGTACGGGCTCGACTCGTCCCCGCTACGTTCGCCGATCACCCCGAAGCCGTGAGCGTCGTCGACGTAGAGCATGGCGTCGTAGCGCCGGGCGATCCGGGCGAACTCCTGCAGGTCTGGAGCGTTCCCCGTCATGCTGTTGACCCCGTCCATGCAGATCAGCCGCGTCGTCGAGCGGTCCTGGCGAAGCAGTTGCTCGAGATCGTCGGGGTCCTCGAACCGGAAGCGCTTTACCGTCGCCCCGCGCGCGGAGGCGAACTGGCAGCCGTCGTAGATCGTCTTGTGCGCCCGGTTGTCGACGAAGATCGTGCCGTCTCCGGCTAGCACCGGGATCACGGACAAGTGGATCAGGGTGATCGTTGGGATGACGAGCGCGTCCTCGCACCCGAGCAGCTCGATCAGACGCTCCTCGATCTGCGGGTAGAGCACGGGGCTGCCGAGCATGCGCGACCAGCTTGGGTGCGTCCCCCATTTCTCGAGGTACTCAGGGACGCTCGCGATGATCTCTGGATCGAGGTCGAATCCGAGGTAATTACAGGAGGCGAAGTCGGCCAACCACTGGTCGCCGATGCGGATCATTCGTCCGTCGATTTCGTCGATCACGGCATCCGTCATCGGATTGGAGCGCTCGAGCTCGGCCAGCTCGCTGCAGGCCGCCAGCCATCGATCGATCCAGCGCGGGGATGCTGAACGGGACCGGGGGCTGTCCGGGTAGACGCTCATGCGCCACCCATCGACGATTTGCCCCGGAATCTTTAGGAATCGAGCTGCCGAAATTGGGTGGCCTTGATGAAGCTGAGAAACCGCTCAGTTTCCGGCAATGACCGAGTGTTACGCCGCGGGCAGGATTTGAGCCGGACGCTGAACGTCGGCTGCGAGGATCAACGCCTCAACGACTTGCGGGTCGAATTGGGTGCCCGCGCAGCGGCGGAGTTCTTCAATCGCCTCGGGATGTGACATTGCTTGCCGGTACGGTCGGTTGGTCGTCATGGCGCTGAAGGCGTCGCACGCGCACACGATTCTGGAGACGAGCGGAGTCTGCTCGCCCGCGAGCCCGTCCGGGTAGCCTGCTCCGTCCCAGCGCTCGTGGCACGAGCGGACGAGGTATCCGACCTCGCCAAGCAGGCCGCCGACCTTTTCCAGCATGCGCTGGCCTTCGATCGTGTGCGTGTTGATGATCGCTCGCTCCTCATCCGTCAGGGGACCGGGTTTGTTGATGATCTCCTTCGGGATCTTGATCTTGCCCACGTCGTGGAGGATCGCCGTGAACTCCGCCGAACGGCGTTCATCGGGACCGAGCTTGAGCTCGTCGCCCACGGCTAGAACGAGTGAGACGACGTCCTGGCTGTGCAGGCCGGTGTACGCGTCATCGGCTTCGACCACGTCGCCAAGCAAGAAGGCCGTACCGCGGTAGGCGGTTGAGAGCTCGAGCGCCTTGTCGATGTGCGACTTCCGATCGCGCGCGAAATGAGCCAGCAGGCCTATCAGAGGCAGGGAGAAGAGTACGAGTTCCGGATGCGCCAGCGAGCCGAGAGCCGCGAGGATCGCGATCGGCGTGAGAGCTGAGTCGACCACCCAGATCCAGGCCATGACGGGTAGCAGGCTCAGGGGCGGAACGCCGAGGCCAAGCCGGTCCCGCGCAGCGGTGCTCGCGAAATCGAAGACGAATTGCGCGAGAAGGGCTGCGGCGTAGACCGGCAGGTGGTCAGGGGTTGGACGAGGCTCGCCCGCAGCAAGGAGGATGAGCGCCGGGCCAACGGCGTGCCACGAGTTGACCAGACGCAGAAGGCTGCGGCCGACCGGAACGCGTCCTCGCGCGTAGTCAGGGACTCCCCCGAGAAGCAGCCCAGCCAGCACGAAAAGTGGCACGAACGGGACCGGGAGCAGGACCAGCATCGGAACGAGCACGAGCTGCGTCGGGCACGCATAACCCGTTCCGATCTCGAAGTCCACGCGGGAGGCCACCGCATATCCGGCGACGAGTAGGAGCATCGTGAGCGGGTCAGATGGGCGCGCTGAGTCGCCGGTGAAAGCCAGGATGAGCGCGGTGACGAGGAACGCGACTCCGAGAAGCAGCGAGGCGCGAAGATCCTTGTCCACCAGACGGCGCGCGACGTTTTGCCGCGTCTGTTCGATCAGGACATTGCCGTCCGCGGCGGCGGTGGTCTGAACCCCGAGTTGGTTGGGCGCGCGCTTGGTCCCGGCGGGAGTCGCCATTTTCCCCGTATCGGCTCTCTCCGCGCCCGCCTTGACCTCCGCATTGATCACTCCGAAAGGGGAAGCGTTCTCGTTCGCAAGCGCGCAGAGTAGGACCGCATTTTCTGCGGCTCTGCGGTTTACGAGGAGGATCAGTGTCTGTGGCAACTCGGTCGTTTGTCCGTCGCGCACGGGCGCTTCTCGCGTTCGGCTTCGCGGCTAGCGTCATCTCGCTTGTGTTCGGAGCGGCACCGGCCTCGGCCGGTCTTGGTCTCGCCTGCCCGGACGCCACCACCACGCCGTTCTCGCGCTGGGCGGACTACGCGAACTATGCGTATCTCCCTGATGGTGGATTCGAGGCGGGCGCAGCAGGTTGGAAGCTAGCCTCGGGGGCGAAGGTAGTGGCCGGCAACGAAGTGTTCTACATCCGCAGCACTTCCCACCGGTACGCACTCGCGCTACCTCAGGGGAGCTCGGCGACGAGTCCCCCAATGTGCATCGGGCTTATCTCGAGCAAGATGCGGTTCGTCGTCACCGGCCCCTCGGGCTCGAAGGTGAAGGTTCAAGTCATCTACCGTGGCCTGCTATCGAGCGTCCTCGGCATCTTCGATGGTGGCACTGTCTCGACCAACGGAACCTGGCAGCCCTCTCCGGCCATCGGCATGCTCGGTGGCGTGTTGCCGCTGTTGACGCAGTCCGTCCAGTTCCGCTTCGTCGCGACCAGTGGCACTCCGAGGATTGACGACGTCTACCTCGATCCGATGAAATCCGGTTAGGCGCGCGGCTGCGAGCCTGCCCGCTTTGCGCGGCTACTGAAAAACCGAGAGGGCGGCCCGAAGGCCGCCCTCTCTTGCGTTGGACGCTTAGAGACGCTAGTTGCCGAGCAACGTGCCGTGGTTGCGGATTCTCGAACCGTCCGAGCCGCGCGGCAGCGAGAATGCTTGATTGCAAGACCTGACCCCGGACACCCAAAGGCGTCCCGACACGCAGCCACGACGAGTACGAGGACAGTCGCTCGTACGTGAGGGCGTTAGCAGGCGCGGGCCACGTAGGCGCGGAAGGAGGCCTCTATGCTCTCTTCTCGGGTCCGTGCGGCTTCTCTTGCCCAGGCACACGCTGCCTCGAGCCGACCCTGAACATCGGCTATCTGCGTTGCAAGGTCTTCGATTCGACCCACGTCTTGAAGCGAGTTGAGCTGGCCTTGCAGATCAGTGACGACTGCCCGGAAGTCGGTTATCTCGTTGCCGATGTCCTGGAAGCGCGTGACTTCTTGCTGCGCGAACTGGCGGGTTAGTGAGGCTTCCGCCTGGGCACCCTGGGCTCTCTCCTCTGCCGCCTGCACCTCTTCCCGAGGCGCAAGGTGCAAACGGACCGCCACGGCCCGGGAGAAGCGCTCGCTGCCGGCCATGCTGATTAGGACCCCTCCCGTGACGACGAGACCTGCGAGCAGGAGCGCGTTGAGCACGACCATGGCGATGAGAGCCGCGCGTAGCTTCGTATCGTCCTCGCGAATCATGCGCGGGGGCTTCGGCTCCATCGGATGTCCATCGACCTCCGGGAATCGAGCCTTTAGAAGTCACGCGCGGCCCGCGACCGCGAGCCGCTAGGCCGTCTGGCGTTCGGCCCAGCGGGCCCGAGCCCGCGCGACTTGAGCCTCGCGGTCTCTCGGCGGCGCGGACGTCACCAGCTCGTCGAGGAGCCGCTTCGACGCGTCTGCGACGGCCTGCACTGCCCGGTCGAAAGCCTCGGCGTTCGCCTGCGACGGCTTGGTGAAGCCGCTGATCTTGCGCACGTACTGCAGGGCCGCGGCGTGGACGTCCTCTTCCTTCGCCGGTGGTTCGAAGTTGTAGAGCGTCTGGATGTTTCGGCACATGCCGAGAGACTAGCGCGTGCCGGCGCACGGGATCGGTACCCTGCCGAGCTGTGAATCTGGACAACCGCAGCCGTTGGCTCGCGCTCTACGTGCTCTGCCTCGGGGACATCATGATCGTCCTCGACGGGACGATCGTGAACGTCGCCTTGCCGTCGATTCGCGCCGACCTCGGGTTCTCGCAGGCCTCGCTGGCCTGGGTCGTGAACGCCTACCTCCTCACCTTCGGTGGCTTCCTGCTGCTGGGCGGTCGGCTCGGGGATCTGTTCGGGCACCGGCGACTTTTTCTCATCGGGATCTCGGTTTTCACTGCAGCCTCGCTCGCGTGTGGGCTCGCCACCTCGCAGACATTCCTCATCGCCGCGCGCGCGGTTCAAGGCTTCGGCGGCGCCATCGTCTCGGTCGTCGTGCTCTCGCTGATCATGATCATGTTCACCGAGCCCGCCGAACGTGCGAAGGCGATGGGCGTCGTCGGCTTCGTGCTCTCCGGAGGCGGGACTGCCGGCGTGCTCCTCGGCGGCATCCTCACGGACCTCTTGAGCTGGCACTGGATCTTCCTTGTCAACATCCCCGTCGGCGTCACCGTCTTCGTGCTCTCGGTCTACCTTTGCCCGACGGTGCAAGCGCCGTCCCAGGAGCGGCGGCTCGACGTTGGCGGAGCGATCACCGTGACCGCCTCGTTGATGCTCGCGGTGTACGCCATCGTCAAGGGCAACGAGGTGGGCTGGACGTCGGCTCAAACGCTCGGCATCCTCGGCGCGGCGCTCGCGTTGCTCCTTGTCTTCCTCGCGATCGAGGCGCGCCACCCGGCTCCTCTCATGCCTCTGGGCCTGTTCCGGCACCGCAACATCACCGTCGCCAACGTGGTCGGGATCCTCATGGCGGCGGCGATGTTCGCGATGTTCTTCTTCTCGGCCCTCTATCTCCAACTGGTGCTCGATTACAGCCCGCTCGAGGTGGGGCTTGCATTCTTGCCCTCGACGCTCGTCTGGGGAGCCTCCTCGCTCCTCCTTTCCGACCGCCTCGTCATGCGCTTCGGCATCAAGCCGCCGCTCGTCGGCGGTCTCGCGTTCTTCATCGGCGGCCTGCTTCTCTTCGCGCGAGCGCCCGTGGACGGAAGCTTCGCGATGGACGTTCTGGTCCCCATGCTCCTGTTCGGCCTCGGCGGAGGCATCACGTTCAACCCGTTGCTCTTGGCGGCGATGGGTGACGTCGAGCCTTCGGACGCCGGTCTCGCCTCGGGGATCGTGAACACGGCCTTCATGATGGGCGGCGCCCTCGGCCTCGCGGTGCTCGCGGCGATTGGCACGTCGCGCACGGACAGCCTGCTCGCCTCCGGCGAGACGGAGGCCGAAGCGCTCACCGGCGGCTACCACGCCTCGTTCATCGTGGGCGCACTCTTCGCTGCGGTCGCTGCCGCGCTCGCGGCGGCGCTCCTTCGCCCCGTCGAGGCGCCGGCGCACGCGATGCCCGAGCCGGAAGCCACCTCGGCCTAACTCAGCACCAGGACATACGATCGGACCGTGGTGGACACGGCTTTCCGCGGAGCTCCGCGCGGGCTCGAGCTTCGCTGCCAGGGTTGGGAGCAGGAGGGAGCGTTGCGCTGCCTGCTCAACAACCTCGACCCCGATGTCGCCGAGGACGCCGCGGCTCTGGTCGTCTACGGAGGTCGGGGGCGAGCGGCTCGGAGCGCCGAGGCTCTCGCCGACATCGTCGCCGCGCTCGAGCGCCTCGGCCCGGGGGAAACGCTCATCGTCCAGTCCGGGAAGGCGGTCGCCGTCCTGCCGACACACGCAGACGCACCGCGCGTTCTCATCTCGACGGCCATGGTCGTCCCGGCCTGGTCGGACGAGGAATCGTTTCGGTCGCTCGAGGATGCGGGCCTGACCATGTACGGCCAGATGACGGCGGCAGGCTGGTTCTACATCGGCACGCAGGGCATCCTCGGCTTCACCTACGAGACCTTTCGAGCAATCGGCGCGGCGCATTTCGACGGCACGCTCGCGGGGAAGCGGGTGCTCACCGCCGGTCTGGGCGGGATGGGTGGCGCCCAGGGCTTCGCCGTGACGCGGAACGGGGGTCGAGCCCTCGTCGTCGAGGTCGACCCGCTGAGGGCGGACCGCCGCGCGCGCGACGGCTGGGTCGACCTCGTGGCTGGCTACGACGAAGCGCTGGCGGCGCACCTCGACCCGGAGGGCCCGGGAACCGTCGCTCTCGTCGGAAACGCCGCGGACGTCGCGCCGCGCCTCCTCGCCGACGGGGTCGACTTCGACGTCGTAACCGACCAGACGGCCGCGCACGATCCGCTCAGGGGCTATGTCCCGCGTGGCTTTTCAGCCGAACAGGCTGGGGAGGCCGATCTGGACGACCCGGCTTTCCGCAGCGCGGTCTTCGACTCTCTCGCCGCCCACGTCGAGGCGATGCTGGGCTTCCGCGAACGAGGCGCGATCGTCTTCGAGTACGGAAACGGCATCCGTTCGCAGGCTGTTGCCCACGGAGTTGAGGAGGCCCCTTCGATACCGGGGTTCGTGTCCGCGTATGTGCGACCGATCTTCGCCCGCGGCGTCGGACCGTTCCGCTGGATCTGCCTCAGCGGCGACTCCGAGGACCTGCGGAGGAGCGAAGACGCTCTCATGGAGGTGGTCCGCACCGACTCGCTTCGCTCCTGGATCGAGCTCGCCCGCGAGCGGGTCCGGCCGCAGGGTCTGCCTGCGCGCATCTGCTGGCTGGGCCTCGGCGAACGCGACCGGGTAGCCCTGGCGCTGAACAACCTCGTTCGCTCGGGCGAGTGCGGCCCGCTGGCCCTAGGTCGCGATCACATGGACCCGGCCTCCGTCGCCTCGCCCACGCGAGAGACGGAGGGCATGCGCGACGGCAGCGACGCGATCGCCGACTGGCCCGTTCTCTCGGCGCTCCTCAACGCCGCGCAGGGGGCGAGCTGGGTCGCCATCGGCAACGGGGGCGGTGTCGGCATCGGGCGCTCCATCCACTCGGGGATGGTCGTCGTCGCCGACGGCAGCGAGCTCGCGGAACGGAAGATCCGCCGAGTGTTCTGGACCGACCCGGCCCTCGGCGTCGCGCGCTACGTGGACGCTGGGTATCCGGAGGCGCTTGCAGAAGCCGAGCGAAACGCGCTCGTCATCCCTCGGGCTTCTCGCCCCTGAGGCCGGGGAGGCCCCGTAGGATCCGGTCGCGCCGGTCGACGAGCTCTGTGGTCTCTGCTTGCGTGTAGTCGCCGCGGAGTCCCCGGCCGCTCTTCACTCCAAGGGCCCCGGTGTCGAGGATGCGAGCGATTGACTCGGACGGCGTGCTACCGCTTGCGAGCTCCGGCCAGAGGTTGGCGGCCACGGCGGCGTGGACGTCGAGGCCCGCGAGGTCCATCGCCTCGAACGGGCCGATCGCGGCCCAGCGGGCGCCGAGGCTGTGCGTCACCGCGCGGTCGACGTCCTCGAACGAGCAGATCCCCGCGTCGACAAGCGCGTACGCCTCCCTCAGGAGCGCGTACTGGAGGCGGTTGACGACGAATCCCGGGAGGTCCCGGCGCACGATCACCGGGGCCTTGCCGATCTCTTCCGCCCAGGCCGCGAGTGTCTCGAGCGTCTCGGGAGCGGTGCGCTCGCCTCCCACGACCTCCACGAGCTCGACCAGCTCGGGCGGATTGAACCAGTGCAGGCCCGCGAAGCGCTCGGGCCGTCGAAGGTCCTTGGCGAGCGCGGCCAGGGGAAGCGACGAAGTGTTGGTCGTCAGGATCGCCTCGGGCGCGGCGAGCTCCTCAGCCCGCGCCAGGAGCTCGCGCTTCGCTCCGATCTCTTCGACGATCGTCTCGACGACCAGCTCGGCTCCGTCGAGGGCCTCGTCGACGGCCGTGGTCAGGCGCATGCGGCCGGCCGTGGCCTCGAGCCGAGATCGTGCAGCCTCGAGACTGGACTCGCGGCGCGCAGCGAGGCGCACCGAGGTCCCGGCGTCCGCGAAGACGCGCGCGATGCCAGTGCCCATCGTGCCGGCGCCGACGACGGCGACTTCCCTCGGGAGCTCCACCAGCGCCAGCGTAACGCTTGCTCAGCCCACGACCTCCTTTCCTGCAGGCGAGAGGACGTACCAGAGCGCGCCGAAGGCGTTGAGGCCCTCTCCGGTCGTGTCCCCGGGCTGCTTGTCGCCGGCGTAGTAGTAGAGCGGGTGACCGTTGTAGGTGACCTCGGTCTCGCCGTCGGTTCGTGCCGTTGTCCCGAGCTTGCCGGCGTCGAGGCCGCTCCCGGCCTTCGCGGCTCCCGTGGTGGTCACCGGAGGCCAGAACTTCGCGCAGGAGCCGTCGCACGTGCTCTTCATGCCGGTGTCCTTCTCGAATAGATAGAGGGTCATGCCGCGGCCGTCGACGAGGATCCGGCCGAGGGGGGTCGTCCGGACGGCGATGGTGGCGGCGCCCGAGGCCGCTTGCGTCGATGTGGAGGGGGTCGACGAGCTCGACCCGTGCCCGTAGCCGTACCCGCCAGAACTGCCCGCGCTGGAACCGCTTGAGGTGCCGGCGGACGCGCTGCCCGACGCGTTCGTGGAGCCGCCGCAGCCGGCCGCGAGAACGGCGGCCGCCAGCACCGCGAGAGCGGACGCCGGGGCGATGAGAGGACCTTTCATGGGACTACCTCCTGGTGTGCTTTCCTCAGGAAGTACGGGTCCGCCGGAGGGTGCGGATGCCGTTTCGAAGCCGCTTAATCGGCGCTTAATCCGTGGGCTGAGAGCGGCCGTTGAGGCGCAGGCTGATGCGGGTCCCGCCGCCCTCGGCCCGCTCGGCGCTCACCGTTCCGCCGTGCGCCTCGGCCACCTGGCGGACGATGGCGAGGCCTAGGCCCGAACCGGGCATGCCACGCGCAGAGGTGGCACGGTAGAAGCGGTCGAAGACGAACGGGAGGTCTTCCTCGTCGATACCGGGCCCGTGGTCGCGCACGATCAACTCTCCTTCGTGAATCGCCACCTCGACCTCACCTCCGGGCGGGCTCCACTTTGCCGCGTTGTCGAGGAGATTTCCGACCGCGCGCTCGATGGTCTGAGGATCGCCGTTGACGAGCGACTCCTCGAGGTCGGTCTTGAAGGTGACGCCGGGCCGGTTGCGCCGGGCGCGCTCGACGGCGTCGGCGGCCACCAGATCGAGACGGACGTCCTCCGGCTCGACTGGCTGCTGCTCGGCCCGGGCGAGCGCGATCAGTTCAGCGATAAGTGACGTCATCTCACCCAATTGCTCGACGACATCCGTGAGCAGGCGCTTGCGCTCCGCCGCTGGAAGCCGATGCTCACCCGCGAGCACCTCGATGTTCGTCCGCAGGCTGGTGAGCGGCGTCCGCAGCTCATGCGAGGCGTCGGCGACGAGCTGGCGCTGCGCCCTCGTCGATTCCTGGAGCGCGCCAAGCATGGTGTTGAAGCTCGTAGCAAGGCGACTGAGCTCGTCGCGGCCGGTGGTGTCAATGCGCTCGGAGAGGTCGCCGGTCTCGGTTACCCGCTCCGTCGCCGAGGTGAGGCGCCGCACCGGGGCGAGAGCGGCTCGGGTGACCGCGAGCCCGAGCGTCGCGGCGACAGCGATCCCGCCCAGGGCGATGAGAATGAGATAGAAGCGAATCCGGTCGAGGGAGTGGTCGACCTCCGTCAGCGGGCGAGCGATCTGGACTGCGAAGCCCGAGCTGCCCGGAATCGTGAAGACGCGCAAATGGACGTCGGAGACGTGTGTGTCCGAGAAGAACGGCCCGCCCTTGCCGTTGGCCACCGACAAGACGTGATCGGAAACCGGGAGCTCGACTCTCTCTTCGGGCGGCCGGATCGTCGTTCCATCCGACTGGACGACCTGGATGTAACCGGGAGCTCCGCCTAGGCCGGGCCCCTCGAGCACGGGCCGGTCGCCCTCCTGAATAGCGCGCAAGGGGAAGCGGGAGATCTCGGCAGCGCGGGCCCGCAGCGCGTCGTCGACGGTGCCGCGCAGCTCGTCGCGGACGACAATGTAGACCACCGCGGACGCCAGCAAGACGGCTAGCGCGACGGCCGCGGCCGCAACGAGGGCCAGACGGGCGCGAAAGCTCATTTCTCCCGCAGGGCGTAACCGACGCCACGCACCGTCTGGATGAGGCGCGGCCGTTCGCCGGCTTCCGTCTTCCGGCGCAGATACCCGATGTACACGTCGAGTGAGTTGGAGGAAAACCCAAAGTCGTAGCCCCAGACGCGCTCGAAGATGACCGAGCGCGTGAGGACCTGCCGGGGATTCAGGAGGAAGAGCTCTAGCAGCGAAAACTCTGTCCGCGTCAGCTCGATCGGCTCGCCCGCGCGGCGCACCTCACGGGTCTTCGGGTCGAGCTCGAGGTCCGCGAAGCGGAGGACTTCGCCCGAACCGCTCGTCGTCCGGCGCAGGAGCGCGCGCAGGCGCGCGAGGAGCTCCTCCAGGGCGAAAGGCTTCGTCACGTAGTCGTCGGCCCCGGCGTCGAGCCCGGCGACCCTGTTTTCGACCTCGTCGCGAGCGGTGAGCATGAGCACGGGGAGGCGGTGGCCCTCCCGGCGCAGGCGCCGACAGACCTCCAAGCCGTCCATCTTCGGCATGAGGATGTCGAGGACGACCGCGTCCGGCTCGCCATTCTGAGCGAGACGCTCGAGCGCCTCCTCCCCGTCGGCCGCGAGCTCGACGTCGTAACCCTCGAGCTCGAGGGCGCGGCGAAGGGAATCACGCACCGCGCGTTCGTCGTCGACGACCAGGACCCTCATGGCTCCATTGTGCGCTTTCAGCCTGAGAGGAGGCTAAGAAAGGGGTGAACCCTTCTTAGGAAGTTCTTAGCCCCGTTTCATAGACGTCTTAGTCACAAGCTGTGACATGGGGGCGACCGAACGAAAGGAAAGCCGCCATGACTCGCCGTAGAACTCTCTCAACAGCCGCCGTCCTCGTTGCCGCTGCCGCTATCGGCGTCGGCGGAGCCGCCACGTACGCCGGGCTCGCTCCCGAAGGAACGAGAACCGTCGTCCGCCAGGAAACCGTCAGCAACGGCGAGCCGGCCGCCAATACAACCGGCCTGTCCGTCTCCGACATCTACCAGCGCACGCAGAAGGGCGTCGTCGAGATCACCGTCACGACGTCCCAGTCCACGAACCCCTTCGGGGGCCAGCAGACTCAGCAGGCCCAGGGCTCCGGGTTCGTCTACGACAGCAACGGCCGCATCATCACGAACCAGCATGTCGTCGAGGGGGCCACGTCCATCTCGGTGAGGTTCTGGAACGGAAAGACCTACAAGGCCGAGCTCGTCGGAAGCGACCCCTCGACCGACCTGGCCGTGATCAGGGTCGACGCCCCCGCCTCGGTGCTCACGCCGCTCACCCTCGCAGACTCGGACGCCGTCGCAGTCGGAGACAACGTCGTTGCCATCGGCAGCCCGTTCGGGCTCGAGAACACGGTGACGAGCGGAATCGTCAGCGCCCTCCACCGGCAGATGACCTCGCCGAACAACTTCTCGATCGACGACTCGATCCAGACGGACGCCGCTATCAACCACGGCAACTCGGGCGGCCCACTACTCAACGCAGAGGCGCAGGTCATCGGCGTCAATGCGCAGATCGAGAGCGACTCGGGCGGCAACGACGGCGTCGGATTCGCGATTCCGTCGAACACCGTCAAGTCGATCGTCTCCGAGCTGATCTCCACCGGAAAGGCCGAGCACGCCTATCTCGGAGTCTCCGTCGAGACCGTGAACGCCTCAGTGCGGATCACCGAGGTCCGCACCGGGACGCCGGCGGCTGACGCCGGCCTCCAGTCGGGCGACACGATCGTCTCCGTGGACGGGAAGCGAATCGTCTCCGGCGACGGCCTGACGAGCGCAATCTCCACGAAGAAGCCCGGCGACACGGTGTCGATCACGTACTCCCGCGGGGGTCAGAGCCACACCGTGAAGATCGAGCTGGCCAGCCGGCCGACGTGAAGTCTTGTTCTTAGGCGTTTCTTAGCCCGGTCTTAGGAAGCTGCGCTTTCATGCGCACATGAAGCGGTTTCGCTCACGGAGGGCCCTCACGATGGCAGTCGTCGCTCTCGCCGTCATCGGCGGGGGCGGCGCTGCGATTGCGGCTCAGGGTTCTTCCTCGCCCGGCAAGTCCTTTCTCGACTCGGTCGCCAAACACCTTGGGATCTCCTCCCAGAAGCTCGAGGACGCGACGAAGGCCGCCGCGGTCGACCAGGTCGACGCGGCGCTGAAGGATGGGAAAATCACGAATGCGCAGGCCGACGAGCTCAAGGCCCGCATCGAGTCGGGCGAGTTCCCGCCCTTCGCCGGCCCGTTGTTCGGCCCGCGCTTCGGTCATTTCCACCGCGGAGGCCCGCCTCTGTTCGGCGAGAAGCTCTCGGCGGCTGCCGATTATCTCGGACTGACCGAAGCGGAGCTGCGCACGAAGCTCAACACCGGCCAGACCCTCGCCGATATCGCCAAGGCCCGCGGCAAGTCGGTGGACGGGCTGAAGCAGGCGATTCTGGACGAGGCCGAGAAGAAGCTCGACCAGCTGGTTGAGGACGGCGAGCTGACGCAGGCCGAAGCGGACGAGATGCTCGCTCGGCTGAAATCGCACATCGACGACCTCGTCGACCACGGAATGTTCCGATTCCGCTTCGGCGATCGGCTCGGGAGCCAACCCCGAGAGCACCCCTTCTGGTAGCCGCGCCGAAGAGCTGGATCAGCGGACGGTGGCGCGAAACTTGTAATACCCCAGGTCGTCGGCGCCGACGCCCGCGCACGAGTAGAAGGTGTCGCGCCCGCAGCGCATCCTGGTGCTCGCGTTCGTGAGGACGAGGTCGACTTCCCTGATCGTCCCGCGCCCGAACGCGACGCTACGCGCAGCGTCTCCGTTCGAGTCGAGCGCGAACTTGCGGACGTACCAGCTCCCCGACGTTCTGCGCACGAGTAAATACGCCTCGGGACCACGCCACCTGCGGGGTAGGTCGACTCTGACGCGCAGGCCTCCGTTCGAAGAGGCGTTACTTCCGGGCTTGAACGCGTAGTAGCGGCTCGCAAGGTGGCGCAGGCGGGTCGATTGCCAGCCGGTTCCGCGATGTGTTCGCCCCAAGTAGTAGGTGTGGGAGAGCGGGGCGCGCGGGTACGAGGCGCCTTCGCTGTAGAAGCGGGCCGGTGTTCGGTTCACGCGGGCGAATTTTCCGAACAGGGCGCGAAAAGAAGAGCCTCGGGCAGCCAGGACCCTGACCGCCCCCCTGAGCGAGTAGGGATTGTTCGCGACGGTGTCGGGCCCCGTGCCGTCGGTGTCGGTGCTCGCTCCCGCGACTCCCTCCCAGACCTGGCGGATGACGAGCGGGTCGGCAAGCTCCCCGAAGTCCTCGACGAGAAAGCGCCACCAGATCCAGGCTCCGTACTCGAAGCCACCAGCGCCACGATCGACCGGCGTCCCCGGCGAGGTCAACACACTGTTCTCCAGGTAGCGGATTCGGTCCTCCACATTTGGCCGGAACTGGCCTTCCATGAACATCGCCGTTCCCTCCATCAGCCAGAGGTCCTCGAACCAGTCGTAGGAGAACTGGATCGCATGGAAGAACTCGTGCGCTGCGGTGACGTCGCGAAACTCCTGTCGAGTCTGGGACGAGCCGAAGTTGGCGAAGTCCTCGTCCACGACGCAGTAGGCGGAGACGTCGTAGTAGACGTAGCCCTGGTCGAACGCGTTGGGGTCGTCCGTCGTGCAGTAGCCGAAGAACGGATTCGGGTCCCCCCCCAAGTCAGCGAGGTAGATGTCGGTCCTGCCGTCGCCTCCGTCATGGGGGAAGGACGCGTCGTCCGAAAGCGGGGCTTGAAAGCCGTAGGTCGCGACTTCGAGATCCCAGACCTGCGTGAAGGTCGTCAGCGTCGCGGTCACGTCTGCCGGGATCGTCGAGATATTGCCGTCGGCGCCGGGAGGTGAATCCCGGTTGGTCGCCCGCTCGTCCCAGTGGACACAAAGCGGCCGGGTGGCATCGCAGGCCTTGCCGAGGATCGCGTTCGAGCGGTAGTGATGCTCCTGGTTACCGTAGAAGTTGTCGGTCGGGCGCGAGAGAATCGCCCGCGCCGACCCGCGATCGGCGCCGCTCAGGTCAGGCAGGCGCGCGGCGAGGTCACGAAGGATGAGGGTCGCCTGGCGCGGGCCGGGCCTCGCGACGTGGCCGAACTCTCGCCGCACGGCTCCAAGGCTGAAGAGCGAGCGCGCCCGCTCGAGCGCGTACTGGGCCTCTGTCAGCTCACCGCGCTCCAGCGCGCGGGTGAGCGCGTCATGGGCGACAGGGGTGAGCGGAGGAGGGCGCTTGGCCGGCGCCGCTACGCTCGGCGCAACCGCGACGAGAGCGCAGACCACCGCCGCGCAGGCCGCAAGGACCGTCTTCATTTCTCCATTTAAGGACATCTTCGACCCCGAGGTCTTGCAGAGTAGCCGAGGGGACGGCCACTTCCGGCGCGGCCGATAAGATCGGTCGGGTGAGCGCCGTCGAGCAAGGAATCGCGCCGAGGACGATCGAGGTGCTCGACCACGGGTTCGTCCGCCTCGACGATGCCATGGCGAGCGACCTCTCCGTCGTCAACGCCGCGCGGGTGAGCTTTGCGCGGCGCAAGGAGGAGATGGACGACTCCGACGCGGGCCTGATCCGGTTCCTCATGCGCGAGCGCCATGGGACGCCGTTCGAGCACAACGCCTTCCGCTTTCATGTGCGGACGCCGCTCTTCGTCGCCCGCGAGTGGTTTCGCCACCGCATCGGCTCCTACAACGAGTTCTCCATGCGCTACGCCAGGGCGACGGACGAATTCTATGTCCCCGCATTGGAGGACGTGCGAACGCAGGTCGGCAAGCCCGGCTCGTACTCGTTCGAGCCGGTGTCCGACGAGGTCGCGCAGGCGACCCGGGACGAGCTTGCAGCCGTCTACGCGGCCGCCTATGCCGCGTACGAGCGCCTCGTCGAGGCAGGCGTCGCCCGCGAGTTGGCCCGCGCGGTCATGCCTGTTGGTGCCTACACCGAGTTCTACTGGACGGTCAACGCCCGCGCCCTCATGAACTTCGTCTCGCTGCGGTCGGCGGAGACGGCCCAGCGGGAGATCCGCCGCTACTCCGACGCCGTCGAGCTCCTCTTTGCCGAGTGGATGCCCGTGACGTATGAGGCATTCGTCGCCGCCGGCCGCGTCGGCCCCTAGCTAACCCTTCGCTAGTAGCATCCAGGCAGGGAGACCCTTTCGAAGGAGGAGCCGCCATGGCCTACGAGCTTCCGCCGCTGCCCTATCCGTACGACGCGCTGGAGCCACACATCGACGAGCAGACGATGCGGATCCACCACGACAAGCACCACCAGGCGTACATCGACAAAGCGAATGCCGCGCTCGAAGGAACGGAATGGGAGGACCGGCCGGTCGAGCAGCTGCTCGGCGCGATCCTGGACGTCGTCCCCGAGGACAAGCAGAAAGTTGTCAGGAACAACGGCGGCGGACACGCAAACCACTCCTTCTTCTGGGAGATCATGAGTCCGGACGGAGGCGGTGAGCCTTCGGGAGACTTGGGAGCCTCGATCGAGGACACGTTCGACTCGTTCGATGAGCTGAAGAAGATGGTCAACGACGCGGGCGTCGGCCGCTTCGGGAGCGGCTGGACGTGGCTTATCCACGATGGCACGGGTCTGGCGGTCGTCTCGACGCCGAACCAGGACTCTCCGCTGATGAACGACGACGTGCCGCTCCTGGGCATCGACGTGTGGGAGCACGCCTATTACCTCAAGTACCAGAACCGCCGGCCCGACTACCTCGAGGCCTGGTGGAACGTGGTCAACTGGGATGCGGTCGCCGAGAACTACGCAGCCGCCGTCGGGAAGGCGGCCGCCCGCGCCTCGTAGCCGAGCCCAGGACTAGATCCGCGCGGAGAGGAGCCAGGGGGCGTCGTCCCGAGCCTCCGAGATCACCCACGCGTCGTACTCCGCCAACCGATAGCTCACGGTCATGTCGATGGTCGTGTCGCCGCGGACCTTGAACGTTCCGCACGTGGCGGCGTATTTGCCGTCCTTCGCGAGCCAGAGCACGTAGTAGCCGTCTCCGCTGAGTTGCGGCAACCCGTCCACCTGAAGCTTGAGCTTCCAGTTCCCGTTCGCGTCCCGATCGCCCAGCTTGATCAGCGCCGAGGCTCGAGGATTGCTCGCCGCCGGCGTCATCTGGATGCTGGCGCGATAGTGCGGCTCGCCGCCGGTCGTCCAGCGGCCCACGCCGAAGAAGAGGGCGGCCAGGGTCACCGCCAGCGCCACGGCGGCCACGAGGCGCCACGGCGTCCACTGGCGGCGCTCCGTGCCGATACGGTTGACCGCGCGGTCGAGCGATCCGGGCACCTCGGACGGAGGCGCGGGAACCGTTCGCAGCAGGCGGTCGACGCGCACGAGCTTCGCCCGCTCCTCCTGGCTGAGCCCGTCGCCGACGAGATCGCGGAAGTCGGTCACTCCTGCACCTCGTCCAGGAGCCCGGCGAGGCGCGCGAGCCCGGTGCGCGTGCGCGTCTTGACCGTTCCGAGAGGCACGTCGAGGTAGCTGGCGATCTCGGTCTGCGAGAGCCCGCTCCAGTAGGCGAGCTCGATCACGACCCGCTCGCGCTCGGGTAGCTGCTCGAGCGCGGAATGCACGCGCCACGCCAGCCACGAGTCCTCCGCACGCTCGGGCGGGCCGGCCGATTCCGAGGCCTCATCTGGAATCTCCGCCGGCTGCTCCCGTTTCTGGCGCGCGCGGTCGATGATCGCGTGCCGTGCGACGGCGTACAGCCACGCCGAGGCGGACCCGCGCTCGGAGCGGTAGCTACGTGCCGAGCGCCAGACGGCGGCAAAGGTCTCCTGGGCGGCATCCTCCGCGCGCCCGTTGTCTCCGAGCTGGCGCACGGCCATGGCGAGCACGGGTCGCGCGAACCGGCGGTAGAGCTGATCGAAGGCTTCACGATCGCCGTGCCCGACCCGCTCGATGAGGCGGCTGTCGCTCTCGGCTGTGGCCATCGCAACAGGCATACCGCGGGTTGATACGGCGCGCAAGCACCTTCGGTTTCGACCGACCCTCAGGTGAGGAGGCGTCCGCCGTCCACGACGAGCGTCGATCCGGTGACGAAACCGGCCCCGGCGAGGTAAACGACCGCGGCCGCCACATCGTCGGGCGAGCCCACGCGGCCGAGCAGCGTCTCGGCGGCCCGACGCTCTTCCTGCTCGCGGTCGACCGCGACCGGACCGGGCGCGATCCCGCAGACGCGGACCTCGGGCGCCAGCGCTCGAGCGAAGACCTTGGTCAGCATCGCCTGGGCGGCCTTGGCCGCGCAGTGGGGAGCAAAAGACGGCCAGGGCTGGTAGGCGGCCACGTCCTCGATCATGACGATGAGGCCGAGCTCCGACTTCTTCAGGTGCGGAGCGGCAGCCTGAGTGACGAAGAAGCTCCCTTTCGCAGTGGCGCCGAAGGCCGCGTCCCAGTGCGCCTCGTCCACGTCCTCGACAGCCTGGGGCACGAACCCTCCTGCGGCTGCATTGACGAGGAGATCGAGTCCGCCGAGCTCGTTCGCCGCCCGCTCCACGAGCTGTCGAGCCTCGGCCGGCAGCGAAACGTCGCCGTCCGCCCGGCCGGCGGCGAGGACGCGGAAGCCCTCGGCTTCGAGCCGGGCCACGATCGCCCGCCCGACCCGCCCGGTACCGCCGGTGACGAGCGCGCGAGATTCGGACACCGCGGGAACGATAAGCTCTCGACGCCACCAACGGAGGAGCCGGGGAAGGAGACGCATGGCCACCTTGGTCTTCAATCACGAGGAAATCGCGGCGCGCGAGCTCAAATCCGAGCTCCTCGAGATGGACGGCATCTCGCGAGCGTCCGTCGAAGCCCACTACAAGCTCTACGAGGGCTACGTGAACAAGCGGAACGAGATCCTGACGAAGCTCGCCGACGTGGACGCCTCGAGCGCGAACCAGGTCTACTCAGACATCCGCTCCCTCAAGATCGACCTCACCTTCGCCATCGGCGGCGTCAAGAACCACGAGATCTACTTCGAGCATCTCGGGGGCGGTGGCGGCGATCCCGACGGGACTGTGGGCTCGCTCATCGAGCGCGACTTCGGCTCCGTCCAGGCGTGGCGCACGGACCTCAAGGCGACGGGGATGGGTGGCCGCGGCTGGGCGTGGACCGCCTACGACTGGGACGAGCAGCGCCTCTTCAACTACATCGGCGACGCTCAGAACACCTTCCCGATCTGGAACGCGACGCCGCTCGTCGCTCTGGACGTCTACGAACACGCGTACTTCCTCGACTATCAGACCGACCGGGCTTCCTACATCGACGCGTTCTTCAACAATCTCGATTGGGACGTCATAAACGGTTGGGTGTCGAAGTATCAGATCCAAGCCTGAGGGACGCTCTCCTCGTCGCCGCCGGCTATCTCCTCGGCTCGCTGCCGTGGGGGCTCTGGCTGCCCCGGCTCGTCGCCGGGGTCGACGTGCGCACGCTCGGCAGCGGGAACATCGGCGCGACGAACGTCTGGCGGACGCTCGGCTTCAAGCTCGGCCTCGCCGTCGCGCTGCTCGACATTGCCAAGGGCGCGGCGGCCGCGCTCCTCGGCCGCTGGCTCGGCGATGACCTGATCGGCGTGCTGGCTGGCTGCGCTGCCATGGCCGGCCACTGGCGGCCGTTCTTCATGCAGTTCGCCCGTGGCGGCAAGATCGTCGCCACGACGGGCGGCGTCGGCCTCGCCGTCGCGCCCCTCGCGACGCTTTCGGCGGCGGCTGTCTGGATCGTCGTTTTCCTGGTGACGCGTTACGCTTCGGTCGCGTCAATGGCAGCCGCGGCCAGCCTGCCCCTCTTCGCGCTCCTCTTCGATGCCTCGTGGCCCGTCCTCGCGTTCACCGCGGGGGGAGCGGTGGCGATCGTCCTCCTGCACAGGACGAACATTGCGCGCCTCGTCCGCGGTCAGGAGAACAGGATGAAGCTCAGGAGACGGACCGCAGCCAGTCTCTGAGCTCGGTGTGGCGGGCCGAACGGCCGCCGTTCGCCAGCTCGGCACGCAGCTCCCCGACGGTGCCGAAGCGCTCCGCGAGGACCTCGTGGTTGTGAATCGTCTCGAAGTTGACCTGGCGGGCCAGCACGAAGGCTTCGTCCTCGAGCTCGAGGTAGGAGTCGAGCGCGCCTTTGACCATCAGGCGCACCGAGTCCTCGACGAAGCGCGGCGTCAGGTGCGCGTGCTCGACGACGAAGAGCTCATCGGGCCGCTTGAGCAACTCGTAGATGGGCGAGCTCATGGACTGCTCGACGATGTCGACGAGGTCCTCGGCGTCGAGGCGGACCTGCGTTCCGAGATAGAGGGTTCCTCTGCCTCGCTGGTTGTGCGTGGCGAGCGGAACGAGCTCGAGGATGCGGTCCACGTCGTCCTCGTCGAAGCCCGCCTCGCCGAGCCGTTCGGTTGCTTCCTCCCTCACCAGGCCCTGAGCGCAGGGGCATGCGTTGATCCCCGTCGCCTCCACGCCGACGACTCGGCGAGTCGAGGAGGGGGACGCGGCCGCGAGCCCGATCAGCGTCACGAGCTCCTGCGTCCGGAGGCCGGTGACCGGGGTCAGTCTCTCGATCGGATAGCGGGCGGCGATCTTCACCTCGGCGCGTAGCGCTCGCTGGCGCTCGACGATGTGCTTGGCGATGTGCTCGGCGAGGTTCTCGACCAGCAGCTTCCCGTCGATCACGACCTCGTCGATGGCCTCCTCGAAGACCTCGGGGAAGCGGGACATGTGCACGCCCTTTTGCGCCGGGTCGAGGTCGACGAAGCAGTCGATCTCGGCAGAGACGAGCGCGTCGTGCCCCCCGTGCTGCATCCGCACCGCCTTCTGGACGCCCGTGACCCCCGCGCGGGAGAGGCCGATCCGCACCTCGGGCGCCGAGGCCTGCAGGTCTGGTGGGGCCGTTAATCTCTCGTCCACGCGTCAACCGTAGCAAGGGAGCAGATGCCCGACGACAAAAGGTTTGCCCAGCTCGTGTCGCTCGCCTGTCACGATCTCCGAACCCCTCTGGCGACGGTTTTTGGGTTCGCCCGGACCCTTGCCCGGACGGAACTGGAGCCGCCCACAGACCGCTACGTTGAGATGATCGACGCCGCTTCGACGCAGCTGGGCGAGCTGCTCGACGAGCTGTCTCTTCTGGCGCGAATCCAGTCCGGGCGCTACGAACCGCGGCTCGTCACCGTCGATTCGCTGGAGCTGGCACGCGAGGCAGCAGCCGAGCTGGAGGACGGCCGCGCGGAGGTCTCCGGCAAGGGTGGGACGGTACGCGTGCCAGAGGAGGAGATGCGCCGGGCACTCTCACAGCTCGCCCGGGCCGCGAGCAGGCATGGGGGCTTCGACTCGGTAGCAGTTGAAGTCGAAGGGGGGACCCTGACCGTCTCACCGGTCACGCGGGCATCGGGGCCGGTCCTCCTGGGGGAGGAGCTCCGCGATCTGGGCGCGGCGGCGGCCACTGAGCTCGTGCGCGCGCTGGGAGGCTCGGTCGATGTCGTGGACGAGCGCCTCGTAGTCCGCCTGCCTGCTTAGTCGGCCCGGCCGAGGACGCGGAACGATCCGTGGAAACCCGGCTAGCGCAGTAGCCGCGAGAGCCGGCGGTCCTTGAGAACCCGGCCCTCGGTCTGACAGCTGGGGCAGTAGAAGATCGTGTGCTCGTCGAAGTCGACGCGCGCGATCGGCGTTCCACAGACGGGGCAGGGCTCGCCCAGGCGGTTGTGGATCCGGTACGCCGCCTTGTCCGAGGCCCCGCGCTCCCTGACCTCTAAGCCCCGCGCCAGCTCGCCGTCGATGGCGGCGGCCAAGCGGGCGATTTCCTCGGGCTCGAGGTCAGTCGTGAGCGCGTAGGGCGAGAGCCCCGCGGTGAGGAGGATCTCGTTCGCCCAGGCGCGCCCGATGCCGGCGATCGAGCGCTGGTCGCGGAGGAAGGCGTGCAGGCGGCGGGAGTCGGCGGCCAGGATCTCGGCGAGGCGCTCGGTGCCGAGGTGGTAGGCGTCCGGCCCGAGATGAGCGAGCTCCTCGCCGATCGCCTCCGGCCGGTAGAGGCCGACCTTGGCCCGCTTTTTCGGTCCGCCCTCGGTCAGTACGAGCACGGCCCCATCCGTGAATGAGAGCTTGAAAGCAGGCGTCTTCGGCTGCTTCTCCCCCGGGCGCAGGTAGCGGAGGCGGCCCGCGCTCATGAGATGGACGTGGAGGACGAGCTCGCCGTCTTCCGTTGGGAAGAGGAGGTTCTTGCCGCGGCGCTCAGCCCCCTCGAAGCGGCGGCCTGCGAGTGCCGTGAGCGGCGGGTCGTACGTCTTCAGCGTCGCCACGTGCGCGGGGCCGGCCTTCTCGATCGGGAAGGCGCGCACCGGGTCGTCGAGCGACCGCCTTAACGCCTCTACTTCTGGGAACTCGGGCATAGATTCAGGGATGGACCCAATCACAGTAGCCGTCGAGCGGGGCGGGGTCGTCGAGTCGCGCCACCGCGTGCACGCCGTCCGCGTCGAGGGCGGCGAGGCGGTCGAGGCGTGGGGAGATCCGGAGCTCGTGACCTTCATGCGCTCCTCGGCGAAGCCGCTGCAGGCGCTTCCGCTCGTCCGCGTCTACGAGAATCTCTCGGACGAGGAGGTCGCGATCGCGTGCGCCTCGCACGGGGCGGCGCCCGAGCAGCTCGAGGCCGTGAAGCTCCTGCTGGCGCGCTCCTGGTCGAGCGAGGACGATCTCGAGTGCGGCCCGGTGGAAGGCAGCCGCCTCAGGCACAACTGTTCAGGCAAGCACGCGGGCATGCTGGCGGTCTGCGCCGCCAGCGGCTGGCCCCGTGAGGGCTACCGGCTGCCGGACCATCCGTTGCAGAAGGAGATCGCCGGGCTCGTCGCGGAGGCCGCGGGCGCAAAGCAAGCTCTCCCGACGGCGATCGACGGGTGCGGGGTGGTCACGTTCGCGCTTCCCCTCGCCGACATGGCCAAGGCTTTCGGCCGGCTCGCCCTAGGCGAGCTCGAGGGCGCCGAAAGAATCGTCGCTGCTATGACGGCCAAGCCGGAGCTCGTCGAAGGTCCGGGCCGCACGGCGACCGAGGTGATGAAGGCGCTTCCGGACGTGATCGCCAAGGGTGGTGCCGAAGGGCTCCTCTGCGTCGGCTACCGGGATGGAGTCGGGCTCGCGCTCAAGGCAGAAGACGGAGCTACTCGCGCGGTTGGCCCTGCCGCGGGTTTCCTCTTCGGGATCTCGGGGTTATCCGCAATCCCGATTGAAAACAGTCGGGGGGACGTCGTCGGGCGCGTCGTGGCGCAAGCCTGAGCTTGTCTCCAGCCCTGGGGAGGGGTCGACGTTCGTTGTCGACCTCCCGGCCGCCTTTCGCTCGGACGCCTCCTCCCGGCCGCACGAGATCCGAGCTAGCGCTTTTCCACAACCGTTGTAGAATCAGCGGCCGGTGGCTGCGAGCCGGGGGGCCAAAACGGGATCTCTCCGGCTCTTTTCGTTTCTCCAACTCCAGGTGAACCGGTAACGAGAAAGGCGAGGTCATGCTCACGGTCGACATCTCTCTGCCGGAGATCGAGGAGCTCCAGAAACTCGTCACGGAAGGGACCGAGAAGGGATTCCTCAGCTACGACGAGATTGTCGTCGGGCTCGAGGAGGTCGACCTCACCAAAGAGCAGGTCGAGGACTTCTACACCTACCTGGTCGATCACGGCATCGAGCTCGTGGAAGGGGTCGAGCACAAGGCGCCGCCCCACGAGGCGCCGGCCCTCGCCGAGGAGGAGAAGGTGCCGAAGCTCGACCTCACCGTCGAGCCCTCCCTGGACTCCCTGCGGCTCTATCTACGCGAGATCGGGCGTGTGCCGCTGCTCACGGCCGACCAAGAGGTCTACCTCGCCAAGCGCATCGAACGCGGTGACATGAGCGCGAAGACACAGATGATCGAGGCGAACCTTCGCCTGGTCGTCTCCATCGCCAAGGCCTACCTGGGCCGGGGTCTCTCGTTCCTCGACCTGATCCAGGAAGGGTCCCTCGGGCTGATCCGCGCCGTCGAGAAGTTCGACTACCGCAAGGGCTACAAGTTCTCCACGTACGCGACCTGGTGGATCCGGCAGGCGGTCACCCGGGCCATCGCCGACAAGGCGCGCACGATCCGGATCCCCGTGCACATGGTCGAGAAGCTCAACAAGGTCGTCCACATCGAGCGCCAGCTCGTTCAGCGGCTCGGGCGCGAGCCGCGGCCCGACGAGATCGCCGTGGAGCTGGAGATGACGACGGCCGAGGTGCGGGAGATCCTCCGCATGGCGCAGCTGCCTGTTTCGCTGGAGAAGCCGATCGGGGAGGAGGAGGACTCCGAGCTGGGCGACTTCGTTCAGGACGAGCAGGCCGAATCGCCGTTCGATTCGGCTTCGCTCAACCTTCGCCGCGAGGACATCGACCGAGCGCTCGACTCTCTTCCGGCGCGCGAGCGGAAGGTGATCGAGCTTCGCTTCGGCCTCAGGGGCGAGAGCCCGCGCACGCTCGAGGAAGTCGGGCGCGCCTTCGGCGTCACGCGCGAGCGGATCCGCCAGATCGAGAACAACACCCTCAAAAAGCTCGAAGGCCTCCCGGAAGCTCAGGGTTTAAAGGACTGCGTGTAGGGGCATGCCCCGCCCGGGCCGGACATGTCCGGCCCCTACGGGCAGGCTCCGGCGTCGGGCCGGAAGACGGGCTCAGTCGAGCGGACGCTGACGAAGCGCGGGCCGATGCTCCCGGTGAACGGCGCGGAGAAATGAACCTGCCACGGACCCGGGGAGCACGCCGAGAGCGTCACGGCGGTCGGGGCGCCGGGTCGCACCGAAACGACCTGCCGGCCACCCGGGTGGCGGAGGCGGACGACGACCGGATCCCCGGAGCTCGGGAGGGAGAGCGAGAAGCTCAACCGTCCGGCAACGCTTCCCGCGGGCGTGGCCGGCCAGACGCGGAAGCTCCCCTCTGTGGCGAGCCAGCCGTCGAAATAGCGACCTGGTCCGTAGAGCGCCAGACGCGGCCGGCCGGAAGGCTGCAGAAGACGGTAGAGCCGCGTCCGAGCGACTTCCCGGGCCCCGCGGAAGCGCATCGTGGCGCCGTACGAATCGACGAGCAGGGGTCGCGTGAGCGGCTTCCCGCCTGCGAGCAGCGTGCCGTCTCGCCCGATCTGGGCGTGCTGGACGGCGAAGGCGTCGGGTAGCGGGGTGCCCGGCATGAGGACGAGGCTCTTGAGCGAGCGGTTCCAGAAAAGCTCCTCGGTGGCGAAGCCCTTGTCGCCGAGGGGCGATTGCACGAGCGCGGCGTCGCCGAGCTCTGCGTCGTCCACGATGGACGGATTGCCGGGGACGACGTTGGCGCGGACGCGGGTGGAGAGCGCGTGGTCGTAGGCGACAGCTCCGGCAGAGGAGAGCACGCACGCTCCGAGTCCGAGGGCGATCGCAACCCCCGTCGCACGCCGGGGCCGGAAGCCGAATAGCGCCGAAGCGAGGGAAAGGAGCGCGACAGCCGCTGCGATGGAGAGTGAAGCGAGGCCCCGGTCGCCGATCAGGTTCTCGAGCTCCCCGGCGGAGAAGAGCAGAGGCGAGTTGCTGCGCCCGTCGGAGGCGGCGAAACCGGCGAGCGGGACTCGGGCGGAGACAGCGATCAGGACTCCGGCCAGAAGAGCGTGCGGAACGCGGTGCGGCCAGCCGCGTGAGGCGAAGAGCCCGAACGCGAGGAACGCGACCGGCACGACGTAGAAGAAGTAGCGCTCCTGAATACGGTCGGCTCCGTTCGCCGCGTACAGCCCGGCCTGGAAGATCACGGCGAGCGAGAACAGCGAGGCGAGGACGCCGAACGCAAGCTCGGCTCGCGAGCGCGGGCGCCACACGGCGAGCGCAAGGCCGAGGACGGCGCCGGGAGCGAGCACCCAGCCCGAGGAGTAGAGGACGAGCATCGCGTCCGCGGCGGCCCACTTCCCGATCGCGAGCGGGTCGAACGGGAGGTCGAGGACGCTGTTGTAATAGCCGAGCACCGCATCGGGGCCGGTCACGGCGAACGGAATCAGAGCGAGCGTGAGGAGGCCGAAGGCAAGCCGCTGCTCAGCGAGGGTTTGCCGGAGGCGGCGCTCCCGCAATCCGAGGGCGAGGGCGGCCAGCAGGAAGCACGGCGGGAGGATGACGAACTGCACGCGGGCGAGCGTCGCGAGCCCCGCGAACGCGATGAACGCCACCTGAGAGCGCCGGGACGGACGCGCGAGCGCGGACACCCCCGCGGCCAGCGCGGAGAGGGCAAGCGGGTAGGCGAACGGGTCCGCAAGCATCCACCCGGCGTAGAGCATGTCCGGCACGGCAAGGGAGAGCGCGGCGATTCCGAGGGCGAGACCCGAACTGAGTTCGAGCCGGCGGGCGAGGAGGTAGACGGGCACCGCTGCGAGCGACATGACGAAGGCCCCCTCGAGCTGGACGAGGCGGAACGAGGTCTCGACGTCGCCCGTGAGCCACGCCGGCGCTGTCAGGAGCGGCTGGAGCACGGCCGGGAAGTGTGCGGCCGTCCCGCGCACGAGGAAACGTCCGTGCTCGGCGATCGAGCGTCCCAGCTCCGAGTAGATGTACTCGTCGGGGAAGTAGACGGGACTGGCGCGCAGCCAACCGGTCAGCGTGCGAACGACGAAGCTGGCCGCGACGATCGCTCCCAGCCAGTGCAGGGGCTTGACGCGAGCGAGCGTGAGCCCTCGCGTGCGTGGGAGACGATCGGAGCGGGCGGCGACTGCCACGCTCCCTCTATCGGGCTCCTCCGCCGGCCCCTTGAGCTAGTGCTGCGGCTCGACCCGGTCCTGCTCCTCCGCCCGGGCGTAGGCGATGAAGAGCCGGCAATGCGGGCACTTGAAGCCCTGGTGGCGGTCCGACTCGCCGCTCAGAAGCTCCGCCTCGAACTGCTTGTTGCAGTGAGGGCAGACGACTTCATAGGGGCCGTCCGCCTTGGAGGGTTGGGCCACCCTTGGAGGATAGCCACGCTCGCCATGCACACTGTGTCGCATGTCGCCGCAGCGGCGCACCGCTCTCGTCTCGATCTTGGCAGCCCTGGCCCTAATCGGCCTCAAGCTGGCGGCCGGGATCCACGCCGGCAGCCTCGGCCTCCTTTCCGAGGCCGCGCACTCGGGTACGGACCTGGTGGCCGCGCTCCTCACGTTCTTTGCCGTCGGCGTCGCCGGTCGCCCGGCCGACCCGGGCCACCCCTACGGGCACGGCAAGGCGGAGCATCTCGCTGCCCTGGCCGAGGCCGCGCTCCTCGTCCTGATCTCGCTCGCCATCGCCGCGGGCGCGATCGTGCGGCTGGTCGAGGGAAGCGGCCACGTGAGCGCCGACTGGATCGCATTCTCCGTCATCGGAATCGTCATCGCAGTCGACGTCAGCCGCGCATCCGTGTCGGCGCGCGCGGCCCGTCGGTACGCCAGCGCCGCGTTTGCGGCGAGCGCCTTGCATTTCTTGAGCGACTTCGCGGGCTCGACGGCCGTGCTCGTGGGACTGCTCGTGGTCCGCGCGGGCCATCCGCAGGGCGATGCGGTGGCGGCCCTCTTCGTCAGCGTCCTCGTCCTTGGAGCGGCGAGCCGCCTGATCAAGACGAACGTCGACGTCCTCATGGATCGCGTTCCCGCCCGCGAGAGAGATGCCGCCCAGGCTGCGATCGAGGAGCTCGGTCCTCGCGTCCAGCTCCGCCGGCTGCGGATGCGCCGCGCCGCGGGCCGTCATTTCGCCGACGTCGTCGTGGCCGTCCCCCCGGCCGCCGCGGTAGAGCAAGGCCACGCTGTCGCGGACGCCATCGAGGAGGCTGTCGAGCGCGTTGTGCCCGGCGCGGACGTGGTCGTCCACGTCGAGCCCCAGGAAGCGGAAGCCCTGCGGGAGCGAGCGTACGCGGCGGCCGTTCGAGACCCGCGCGTACAGGAGGTGCACAACATCGTCGTCCTCGAGGTGGGAGACCGAATCGAGGTGTCGCTCCATCTGAAGCTGCCGGGCGAGCTCTCCCTCGAGCAAGCTCACGAGGTCGCTTCCGCCGTCGAGCACGAGATCCTCGCGTCGCTTCCCGAGGTGGACGCCGTCCAGACGCACCTCGAACCGTTGAAGGAGCCGGCCGCCGGCCGCCCCGTGGCCCAGGGCGACGGCTCCCGAGCGGCAACGGAGATCCGGGAGATCGTCCGCTCGATCACCGGCGAAGATCCGCGCGAGTTGAGACTGCTGAACACCGAAGTGGGCCTGGTCGCGTTCCTCACGGTGGGCATGGAGCCGGAGCGCCCGCTGGCCGAGGCGCACGCGCGCGCGACCGAGGTCGAGCGGAGAATCCGCCGCGCGCAGCCGGGCATCGCCGAAGTCGTCGTCCACACCGAGCCCTAGGTGTTTCTCCACGCGCGAGGCGGGTAGCTACGGGCCATACCGAACGAGAATGTGAACGTCAAGAACGAGAAGCAGTACGAGGCGCTCAAGGACAAGGGCATGTCCAAGGAGCGGGCCGCCAAGATCGCCAACTCGCCGGGTGCCTCGAGCCGAGGCGGGAAGAAGTCCGGCTCGTCGAGCTCCGGGTCAAGCTCGAAGCAGGGCGGCACCACGGCTCAGAAGAAGGCCGCCGGCCGCAAGGGCGGCAGGGCCTCGGCCCGCAAGTCCTGACCGGCTGAGTGCACGCGCCAAGCGGCGGGCGGATCAGACGCCGCCCAGACACGTCATGGGGGAGAGAGGATTCGAACCTCTGAAGGCTGAGCCAACGGGTTTACAGCCCGTCCCCTTTGGCCACTCGGGAACTCCCCCGCGAGCCCGCGCATTGTAGCGAGCGGCCGGACGAGCTCCCTGGCCCGTGAGCGCCGCCGCCGCTCCCCCATTGAGGGGTAGCGGGGCCCAAGCAGGCCGCCGATAGGCCAGATGGCGCCTTATGGATTTGGACGGACTACTGGCACGAGTTATCGAGCTCGGCGGCAGCGACATGCACCTCAAGGTCGCATCGCCGGCGATGGCGCGCGTGGACGGAGAGCTCGTTCCGATCGAGGAGCGGCTCCTGACCGACAGCGATCTCGAGACCATCGTCAGCCTCGTGACGGAGCTGACGCCCGCGAAGCGGGAGAGCTTCTTCACGCACGGGGAGCTCGACACCGCCTACATGGCGGAGGGGCTCGGCCGTTTCCGGGTCAACGGATTCCGCCAGCGCGGAGCCATCTCGTTCGCCTTCCGCTTCATCCCGAAGGAGATCCCGAACTTCGACAAGCTCGGCCTACCGGAGGGCGTGAAGGCGCTCGCCGACGAGCATCGTGGGCTCGTGCTCGTGACGGGCGCGACCGGCTCGGGGAAGTCGACGACGCTCGCGACAATGATCAACTCGATCAATCGCAGCCGGAAGCACCACATCGTCACGATCGAGGACCCGATCGAGTTCGTGCACGACGACTGGGGCTGCATCGTCAATCAGCGCGAGGTCGGTATCGACACCGACTCGTACTCGGAAGGACTTCGTCGCGTCCTCCGCCAGGACCCCGACGTCATCCTGCTCGGCGAGCTCCGTGACGAGGAGTCGGCCCAGGCCGCGCTGAGGGCGGCCGAGTCGGGCCACTTCGTCCTCTCGACGATGCACACGATCGACGCGGCGGAGACCATCGGCCGCCTCGTCGAGTTCTTCCCGCCCGGCAAGCACGACATGGTGCGCCAAGTGCTCGCGGGCGTGCTCCGCGGCGTGGTGAGCCAACGCCTCCTGCCCAAGGCCGGCGGCGGTCGCGTGGCCGCAGTCGAGGTGATGGTCAACACGGCACGGATCGCCGATCTCATTCGCGAGGGTCGCTCCGACGAGATCACAGAGGCGATCGAGGACGGCGACTTCCACAAGATGCAGAGCTTCTCGCAGCACCTCGTCCAGCTCGTGCTCGAGGGGCTGGTGGACGAAGAGACCGCTGGGAATGCAGCCAGCAACCGGCACGACTTCGAGATCGCCGTGCAGCAAGCCCTCCGACGAAGGAGCGCAGCCGAGAAGGCCGCCGTCGAGGCGGAGCCTGCGCAGCCGGGGGAAGCTACGGAGCCTGAGGAGGGCAACGAGGTGCGCCTGCGGCTCGCGTCGCCGGATCGATGAGGCGCTTCGGCGCCGTCCTGGCGGCCCTGGCCGTCGTGTGCGTGGCCGCCTCCCAGGCGGGCGCCCGCACGTTCACGATTGTCTCGCCGCCCCCGGCGCAGGCGGAGCAGCAGGCCGTCCAGAAACTTCCCAGCTACGAGCAGCCGAACCGCCCGGGGGAGGTCGCCATGCCGATCGCCCTTTCGACTCCGCCGGCGCAGCCCGCAGTCCTCTCCTACGACCAGCTGCGCGACCTCTGGCAGCGCGCCGGCGCCGCCTACGGCGTGCCCTGGCAGGTCCTCGGCGCCATCAACAAGGTGGAGTCGAACTTCGGCCAGAACATGGGACCGAGCTCAGCGGGGGCCGTGGGTTGGATGCAATTCATGCCCTCGACCTGGGACCGCTGGGGCACGGACGCCGACGGCGACGAAGTCGCCAATCCCTGGGATCCTGAGGACGCCGTCTACTCCGCCGCACGCTACCTCGCCGCCGCAGGAGCCCACACCGACATCTCACGAGCCGTCTTTGCCTACAACCATGCGCAGTGGTACGTCGACGAGATCTTGAGCCTCGCGGCCGACCTCGGCTCCGGCGACGCAGACTTCGCCGCCAGCCTGGGTTTGGGCGCGGCGGACTACCGCCTCGCGGTTCTGCAGGAGCAGCTCGCGGATGCCCGCCAGGACATTGCGCGGGCCCAGCGCCTCATTCCCGCAGGGGAGAGCAAGGCCGAGCGGCTCGAGCGCAAGGCGATGAGCCTTGCCCGGAGGGCGGGAAACCCCACCGTTTCGACCGAGACCTTCGAGGAGCTCGAGAGCCGGATCTCCGCGCTTGAGGAAGCCCAGGAGCGAGCGGACGAGGACATCGACCGGCGCCGGGCCGCGCTCGACGCAGCCGTCGCAGCCGTGACCAGCCTCGAGGAGCAGCTCGCCGCTGCCGCACTAGCGGATCCAGCCACCGCCGCTCTCGACGCTCCGGGCTCGATCGCGGGCTATGTGTTCCCCGTCGGCGGTGGGCCCACGGTCGTCTCCGTCGGGCACCACCACCACGACTACCCGGCTGCCGACATCGCTGCCCCCGAAGGCTCGCCGCTCTACGCGCTGGCCGAATCCTTCGTCATGGACACCTACGCCGACGGGAGCGGGAACTGCGGGATCGGCCTCAGGATCCAGCTTGAGACCGGCACCGAGTACACGTACTGCCACCTCTCCTACCTCGAGCCGACGGTCCACCCGGGCGCCGCGCTCGCCGCCGGTCAGCCCGTCGGACTGGTCGGGTCGACCGGTCACTCCACCGGGCCGCATCTCCACCTTCAGCTCGATCCGGCTACGTCTTACCCGCAGGAGGAGGCGTGGTTCAAGTCCTTCGCAGGCGCGGCCTTCAGCTGGCAGGACTCTCCGACGCCGCATCGCCGGGCGAAGCCGCGCGGCCACGTCTTCACGGTGATCGGCCAGGGCGGCGACCCGTTCTCCGGGAACGTCGTCACATTTACCCGCTAAGGGCTTGACTTTCCGGCCAAGGTTGCCGATGGAAACAGGTATGGCGGCCCGTTTCACTGCGCTTCTTCCTCGCCTGATCGCCCTTACGGTTATCTGGCTGCTGGGCGCGGCGACGTTCACGCTGGCCGCCGAAAAGAAGGCGGTCACGCCCACGCAAACCGTCGCCACGCAGGCTGCGAAACCGACCCTCCTCACGGTCCCGGACGTGCGGGGCAAGGCATACGTCTTCGCGAAGGGGATCCTCCAGGACTCCGGTCTCGCCTGGCGCGTCCAGGGCTCCGTCCAGGGCTACGCCGCCAACCCCGTTGTCTTCCAGAGCCCCCGTGCCGGGGCACGCGTCGTCGACAACGGAGCCCCGACGGTGACCCTCCGCCTCTCCAAGAATTCGACCTACGGCGAACGGGGTCTTCCTGAGAACGAGGCTCCTTACCCCGGAACGCGCATCCTCTCTCTGAGCGAGTGGCGCGCAGAACACGAGCAGCCGCAGGAGACCACGAGCACGAGCCCGCCGACGACGGCAACCACCACTCCGACCACTACGGAGACCCAGCCTCCTCCAGAGACCGCCGAGACTCGGAAGCCCGACTTCGAGGTGCCCGGCGCACCGGCAGAGCCCGCAGACGAGCTGACGTTGCCCGCACGCGCGCGGATGCTCGCGCGGCGCATGGACGCCATGTCCAAGCCCACGAATCAGCTTGTCAACTACTGGCTCTACCAGCACGCGTGGATCGTCACCGGAGCGCGGTTCGGCTGGCACGATGGCGCCGAAGCCCTTCGCATCCTGATCAAGGTCGATCAGAGCCTCGTGCGACGCTTCGACATCGGTGCGCGCAGCGAGCGCGTCGCGCGCCGGGCGCTCGCCTACGTCGAGGCAAACACGAAGTGAACCTCCGCCGGTTCGCCCGGCACCTGCGAGGCCGGGACGGGTACACGCTCGTCGAGCTGATCGTCGTCCTGTCGATCTTCCTCTTCATCGTTACGGCAATCACGCAGCTCTTCAGCTCGGGCGCCAAGGCCGAGCTGGACATGAACCGCCGCTTCCAGGCCCAGCAGGAGGCGCGTCTCGCACTCGATCGGATGCGGCGTGAGCTCCACTGCGCCGACTCCATCGTCCCGGGCACCGACGGGGACGGGGACGGCAACGTTGCCTCGATCACAGTTTCTCTCCCGTCGCAGTGTCCGAGCGCCAAGGGGCAGAACATCAGCGTCGTCTACGACACGACCTCGGCCGGCACGAACCGCTGGAAGGTCCGGAGGACGCAGTCGAGCGTCACCGTGCCCATCGCGGACTACATCACCACGGACGATCCCTTCAAGTACACGGCGCCCTCCGCGTCGAGCCGCGGGTTGCTCCACGTCGACTTCCCCGTGAACGTGTACCCGAACGAGGGATGGAAGCAATGGCGCCTGGTGGACGACATCGTGTTGAGGAACACCCTGCGTCAATAGCTTCAACAACCCCGGGACAAACACATGAGCTTTTTGCGGCGCCTTCTGCGAAGGCAAGACGGCATCACGCTGATCATGGCCATCGGCGTACTCGGCGTCCTCACGATGGCGGGAACCTCGCTCATCTACTACTCGTCGACGAATGCCCGCATGGCAGCCCTCTCGGAGGACAAGTCGAGTGCGTACGACCTCGCCGAGGCCGGCATCAACGAGATGATGGCCATCCTCTCGAAGCCCGAGAACAACGCACTCAACAAGTACATCCTCGGTGAGCAGTCGAACGGCACCGTCACGCATACGACGCAGACCTACGAGGGCGGGACGGTCGAGTGGTGGGGGACGCTCTCGCAGTCCGTCACGGGAGCCTCGACGTGGACCCTCACCTCGATCGGCAAGGTGAAGAACCCGACTGGGGCCTCCGCCAGCCAGGTGACGAGGACGCTCTCGGCCAAGGTGCCGGTGGTGCCGTCATACACGCAGCCGCTCAACAACCCGTCCTGGAATTTCATCTACTCGCGCGCGACGGGAAGCACGTGCGACATGACGATTCAGCAGAGCGTGCTGGTGAACTCACCGCTCTACGTCGCCGGCAACCTTTGCTTGGAGAATACGGCGGCCATCAACGCGGGACCGTTGGTCGTCCACGGCAGCCTGGCAATGAGCCAGAGCGCCAACTACGCCGGCACCTCGTCAGCGCCGCTCAATCAGCTTCATGTCAAGAACGGCTGCACTTGGAAGAACAACGCTCATCACAACCCATGCCAACAGGGAGCCGGAGCCAGCGGCTTCGACAACGTCTGGGCGACCGTGCTCGACAACACCCCTGCGTCTTCGCCTGCCCCGGCCCCCGACTTTGACGCCTGGTACCTGAACGCGAATCCAGGCCCCTACTACAGCTGTCTGACTACGAGCGGTACCCCGCCGATCTTTGACAACGACCAGGGAGCGGCGACCTCGCCGAGCGCCACCCATCGCAACAACAGCCTTACGACTGTTCAGGACCTGACTCCGTCCAGCTCCTACACGTGCAAGGGCTCCGGGGGCGAGCTCTCCTGGAACGCGTCGACGCACGTCCTGACCGCCAACGGAACGATCTTCATCGACGGCAGTGCCAAGATCAACAACGGTGCCGTAAACACGTACACGGGCTCAGCAACTATCTATGTCTCGGGGACGCTCCTGATCAAGAGCTCGAAGATGTGCCAGGCAACGACGGGCTCGGGCAGCAGCATGACCTGCACGACGACCGGCTGGGATCCCGCGCAGAGGATGCTCGTCTTCGTCGTGAATGGCAACGGCTCGGGAGGATCCCCCCAAAGCCAGGTGAACGCAGGTGACAGCGCCCAGCTAGTCAGCGCGTACGCTCAGGGAGCGCTCTACGGGACGAACGCGATCGACCTCGACACGACCTCCCAGTTCGACGGTCCTATTGACGGCTCGACGGTGATTCTGGGCCAGAGCACGAGCTCGAGCTTTCCCGGCCTCTCGTTCGTTCCAGCCGGAATGCCGGGCAATCCCGAGGTCTACGCGCAGCCTCAGGCGCCACAGCTCTACGCAGGTTAGTTGGCGGCTTTAGCCCAGCACCCGAGCCGCCGATAAAGCCCGGCGTGGACGTCGCGCTCGCCGCTTTGATCTTCGCTCCTGCGCTCGCGCTCGGGAGTTTTCTGAACGTCGTCGCAGCTCGCCTGCCCGAACGGCGCTCGCTCGTCAAGCCGCGCTCTGCGTGTCCCGCGTGCGGCTCGGAGATCGCGTGGTACGACAACGTGCCGCTGGTCTCCTACGCGGTCCTGCGTGGTCGCTGCCGCTCTTGCGGAGCCCGCATCGGCTGGCGCTATCCGGCTGTCGAGCTGGCGACTGCGCTCCTGATCGCAGCCTCATTCCTGCGCTTCGGCCTGTCTGGACGCGCTCTGGTCGCCGCCTACTTCTGCGCTGCCCTCGTCGTCCTCTCCGCCATCGACGCCGAGCGGCGCATCCTCCCCGACCTCATCGTGCTTCCTTCCTTCGCCGTGGTGCTCGCCGCCAACGTCGCGCTCGAGCCGGGTCGCACGATCGAGTGGGTTGCCTGCTCGCTCGGAGCCTCGCTCTTCCTCTTCCTCGCTCTCGTCGCCTACCCGAAGGGAATGGGCATGGGAGACGTGAAGCTGGCGCTCCTGCTCGGCGCCGGGCTGGGGAAGGCGGTCTCCGTGGGGATGATGGTCGGCATGCTCTCCGCCCTCGTCTTCTCGACCCTGCTCTTCGCCAGGCACGGGCTGGGGGCGCGAAAGATGTTCATCCCGTTCGGACCGTTCCTCGCCTTTGGGGCGCTGGTCGCCCTCTTCGCCGGCGACGCCGTTCTCTCTGCATATCTGGGCCTCTTCTAAGACCTTGCTGACCCATCAGGGTGACGCAGGTTTAAGCCGATACACCTGATCAGGTGGAGTTCGACGACCTGCCCAACCTGCGCGGCGTTCCCGCCGAAGGCGAGGAGACCTCGTCCGTTCGGCCGACCCCGCCTCCAGGGGCAGGTATCTCGCCGAACCCGGTCACCCAGCTGGTCGCCGACCTGCTCGAGACCACCGGCCTGGTTGCACCTGACCGGCTGGCTGCGGCTCGCTCGCGGGCGGGCACCGGGTCGATCGCCGAGGCGCTCGTCGACGAAGGGCTCGCCCAGCCCGCCGCGGAAACCCCGCCCGCCACCGCGTGGGGCTCGCTGGGGCGGATCCAGGCCGACCACTCGCATCTTCCGACGGTCGATCTCGCCGCGGAGGGAGTCGACAAGGCTGCCGCCCAGTCCATTCCGACGCACGTGCTCGAACGCGCGGTCGCGATCCCGTACAAGCTGGAGGAGAACCGGCTCTACGTCGCTGTCGCCGACCCGACGAACGTTCAAGCGATCGACGAGCTGCGCATCGCCACGCGGCACGCGCTCGAGATCGGCGTCGCCCCCCGCGAGGACATCGAGCTCGAGCTCAAGCGCATCGTCCGCGCCACCGAGGCCTGGGAGCGAGCGGCTCTCGTCGAGGACGAGCTGGATGAGACGGAAGAGAGCGACAGCGACGATCTCGAGGCCGATGACGGCGTCTCCGACGCGCCCCTCGTCCGCCTGGTCAACTCGATCATCCTCCAGGCAGCCGAAGACGGCGCCAGCGATCTCCACTTCGATCCTCAGGACGACGCGCTCGTCGTCCGGCTCCGCATCGACGGCGTCCTGCACGAAGTGCAGCGGATCCCGAAGCGCCTCGCGCCCGGAGTGACGACCCGCCTCAAGGTCCTCGCGAAACTCGATATCGCCGAGCGGCGCAAGCCGCAGGACGGCCGCATCTCGCTGAACGCGAAGGCCGCCGGGCGTCTTCTCGACATCCGCGTCGCCGTTCTCCCAACGGTCGAGGGCGAGGGCGTGGTCATGCGCCTCCTCGACAAATCCAAACGGGCCCCGACGCTGACGGAGCTCGGGCTCTCGGACGAGATGCGCGCGCAGTTCGAGGAGATAATTCGCAAGCCGACCGGTGCCCTGCTCGTCACGGGGCCCACGGGCTCGGGTAAGTCGACGACGCTCTACGCGGCGCTGACCGAGATGAATCGGCCCGAGATCAACATCATCACGGTCGAGGACCCGGTCGAATACCGATTGGCCGGCCTGAATCAGATTCAGGTCAACCCCAAGGCAGGTCTGACGTTCGCCTCGTCCTTGCGCTCGATCCTCCGTTCCGACCCCGATGTCCTGATGGTCGGCGAGATCCGCGACGTGGAGACCGCCAAGATCTCCATCGAGGCCGCCCTCACCGGCCACTTCGTTCTCTCGACGCTCCATACGAACGACGCTCCGAGCGCGCTCACTCGTCTGAACGAGATGGGGGTCGAGCCCTTCCTCACGGGCTCCGCGGTCACGGCCGTTCTCGCTCAGCGGCTCGTCCGCAAGCTCTGCACGCACTGCGCCGAGATGTACATGGTCACCCGGCAGGAGATGCTCGACGCTCGCTTCACGCCCGATCAGGCCGCTGCGGCAGACGGTGTCGGCCTCTATCGCAAGCGAGGCTGTCCAAGGTGCAACCAGACTGGCTACAAAGGCCGTGTCGGCATCTACCAGCTCATGATCATGTCGGAGGATCTGAGCCGTCTCGCCTCCCAGCACGCAAGCCGCGAGGACATCGAGCGGGCGGCGCTCGAGGCCGGGATGAAGATGCTCTGGGATGACGGCCTGGCGAAGGTCACGTCGGGGCTGACGTCCCTCGAAGAGCTCGCCCGGGTCGTCGTATAGCCGCTTAGCTGATTTCGCAGCCGAGGTACTCGAGTGCGCGCACTGCCTCGGCGATGAAGGCATTCGCTTCCTCGCGGCTGGCGAAGCGATACGGCCCGGGGCGCAACGGCTCTACGCGCAGGCCGTCCACCGGATAGACGTCGCACTCGATCGCGAAGCCGCCGTTCGCCTGCACGCAGCGGAGCGCGACGATCTCGCGTCCGTTCATGCGCGCGGAGCGGCGGTCGAGCTCGTCTCCCGTCAGCGTGTCGACCGCTGGGACGCTCACAGGCCAACCGGCCTGTGAGCGTGGGGACGGGGCGCGGGGGAACCGGGAGGTTTCCCCGCAACGAAGAAGGGGGTTCGTGGGAACGCTGGCGCGTCCAGAATGACACGGAGCGAGCGAAGGCGAGCGACGCTCATCGGTGAGCGTCAGCTGCGGCTTGCGCCACCGACTGGCGGTCCATGTATCCCGCCACGCGGTAGGCGACCCGTGGGCCTCGCGTGAAGACGAGCGTAGCGGGGGCCTCGCGGACGTCGTACTCGGCTGCAAGCGCCGCGACCTGTTGGTTCTTGGTCACGTTCAGGGCGAGGAAGCCCGCCTTCGCCGCAAGGGCGCCGGCTCGGGTCTCGCGGGCCTGGATCGTGTCGTAATCGTCGCCGGGCGCGTAGAAGAGGACGACGACCACCGAGTGCTTACGGAGCGCACCCTCGAGCGGCGACACCTGCGGGCTCGGCTTCTTGGCCGGCTTCGAAGGCTTCTGGGTCTTGGTGTTCTGCTTGGCCGCGATTCGTGCTGCCACCGCATCCGCATTGCTCGTCTCCGGAGCACTCCGGGTCGTCGCAAAGGCACCGATGCCCAGGCCGAGAATGCCCAGGATGGCAACGGGAAGAAGTACGCGCAGCCGCAGCTGAGACACCATGCCTTTCCTATCGGCATCCAGACCTTTCCGCTTAACAAGAAAGGGCGCGGTCTCCCGCGCCCTTTCGAGCAAGAGGCTGAGCCTGAACTAGCAGGCGCCCGACGTGATGTCGGCCGCAGGGCCGCCCTTCTTGTACGTGTTCTGGCCGACCGTGCTCTGGATGCAGTACGACGTGCCGGTGGCACGAACGACGGTGACGTTCTTGATCCCCTGGTCGTACGAGGCCTTGAGGACCGCGGACGTGAGGGCCGAGTACGTGTTGTGGTCGGCGTAGAACGCCTCCACACCCGGGATGGCGGCGCGAACGTCCGCCTGTGCGGCGGACTTCTCGGCGCGTCCCCGGAAGCTGAGATACGACGGGATCGCGATTGCGAGCAGGATCCCGATGATGATGATCACGACAAGGAGCTCGATGAGGGTGAAGCCCCCCTGACTCTCCTTCTGCGTGACCCGCTTGCTGAGCCTCTGAATCATGAGCGGACTTCCTCCTTTGATCGAGCTAAGGCGTGCGGTGGCTCACGCAGGTGTATCGGCCTTTGGAGCGTCGACTGAGTCCCCTCGAACGGGGGATCTTGCAGGGCCCTTTAGAAGAAGGCGGCCGCTGCCGATGAGTCGGACGAAGGGAGCTCATGGAAGCGTCTCGGCCCGACACTGCCACTTTTTCGATCGACGACCTGCTCGAGCACATGGTCGCGCTCAGCGCGTCCGATTTGCACGTGTCGACCGGCTCCGCACCGGTGATCAGGCTCAACGGCCGGTTGCAGAGGATCGAAGAGTTTCCGCGGCTGACGCCGGACGACACCCAGCGCCTCCTCTACCGCATCCTCTCGACCGAGCAGCAGAAGCACCTCGAGATCAAGCGGCAGATCGACGTCTCTCATTCGATCCCGGGGCTCGCGCGCTTCCGGGTCAACGTCTATTTCCAGCGCGAGAGCCTGGGCGCCGCTTTCCGGATGATCCCCACGGAGCTGAAGACGCTGGAGGATCTCGGTCTCCCCGCCCAGCTTCACGAGCTGGCCAAGAAGCCGCGCGGGCTCGTGCTGGTGACCGGCCCGACCGGCTCGGGTAAGTCGACCACCCTCGCAGCCGTCATCGACGAGATCAACCGGTCGCGAGACGACCACATCATGACGATCGAGGATCCGATCGAGTTCCTCCACCGTCACAAGGGCTGCCTCGTGAATCAGCGAGAGATCGGCCCCGATGCCACGAGCTTCGGCGAGGCGCTTCGCGGCGCGCTCCGCCAGGACCCGGACGTGATTCTGCTGGGGGAGATGCGCGACCTCGAGACGATCTCGACCGCCCTGACGGCGGCCGAGACCGGGCATCTCGTCTTCGCGACCCTCCACACGCAGGACGCGCCGTCCACGATCGACCGCCTGATCGACGTCTTCCCCGCCGCCCAGCAGGAGCAGGTCCGCGTTCAGATTGCCTCGACTCTTCAGGGAATCGTCACGCAGACCCTCGTGCCGACGGTCGACGGCAAAGGCCGTGTCGCCGCCTGCGAGATCCTCCTGCCCGACGACGCCGTGCGGAACCTGATTCGGCAGGCGAAGGTCGAGCAGATCTATTCGGTTATGCAGACCGGCTCGAACAAGGGCATGCAGACGCTGGAGCAGGCTTTCGTGGAGCTCGTCAGCCGCGGGATCATCACGCAGGAGACCGCGCTGGCACGCTCGAGCCGACCCGACCAGCTACTCGGGCTGCTGCAGCGAGCCGGGATCGCCACCGTCGAGGCCCCCCAGGGGGGCCTGCGGGTCGCAGGGGGCTAGGCGGCAAATGGCGCGGCAGATCGTGGGACTGAAGATCGGGGCCTCGCAGCTTTCGGCAGCCTGCGTAGAGGTCAACGGCTCGGCGAAGCTGTTGCGGGTCGCTCGCGAGCCGATTCCACGCGGGATCGTCCTCGGCGGCGAGGTGCGCGACATCGTCGCGCTCGCCAACGAGCTCAAGGCCTTCTTCAAGAAGCACAAGCTGCCGAAGCGGGCGGTGCGAGTCGGGATCGCGAACAACCGCATCGGCGTCCGGACGATCGAGGTAACGGGGATCGAAGATCCGAAGCAGCTCGCCAACGCGGTGCGCTTCCGGGCGCAGGAAGCTCTACCGATTCCTGTCGACCAGGCCGTGCTCGACTTCCAGGTGTTGTCGGAGACGGTCGAGGACGGAGTCAGCAAGAAGCGCGTCCTCCTGGTGGTCGCCTACCGCGAGCTCGTCGACTCGTTCGCGATCGCGTGCAAGCAGGCCGGACTTCGTCTCGTCGGCGTCGACCTCGAGGCTTTCGCTCTTCTCCGGGCCCTCACGCCGCCGCTCGAGCTTCCGGGCGAGCGGAGCGCCCTCGTTGCGTTGACGATCGGCGCGGAGCGCACGACCCTCGGCGTGTCGGACGGCAACGCGTGCGAGTTCGCTCGCGTTATCGAGTGGGGCGGGACGTCCCTGACGGTCGCGCTGGCCCGGGCGCTCGACATCGAGCCGGAAGCCGCCGAGATCCTGAAGACGCAGCTCTCCCTCGACGGCGGCACGGTTCCGGACGGCTTGACGCCCGACCAGGCCGCCACCGCCCGCGAAGCCTTGCTCGCTGCCCTGCAGGGTTTCTCGCGCGAGTTGCTTTCCTCGCTCCAGTTCTACCAGGGCCAGCCAGATTCGCTTGGCATCCGCGAGGTCGTCCTCGCGGGTGGCACCTCGCTCCTCCAGGGCCTCGCACCGGCCCTCTCGAGCCTCGTCGGAGTTTCCGTCCGCGTGGGCGACCCGCTGGTGGGCGTCTCCGTAGGCAAGAAGCTCCGGGGCGGGACGCCAGATCCCTCGCTTGCCGTTCCGATCGGTCTCGGCATGGCGCTCTGAAGGTGAGCTGATCCATGGTCGACATGCACAAGGAGATCAAGCTCTCCGACCTCTTCAAGCGAGGGTCGAAGGACTCGGGCGACGGCCAGAACGGGGACGCGCCGAAGCCTCCAAAGAAGGTGAAGCCGCCCAAGGAGCCAAAGCGGCGGAAGGAGCCCAAGCAGAAGGCTCCGAACGCCGCCGCTCTGACGGAGCACGAGGCGCCCCCGCCGGCCGACATCCCGCTCATGCGGGCCTTCAACCTGCTCCCGCGCGAGGAAGCTCGCACGGTCAAGGAGGGCGCTTCCAGCCCGGTTCCCCAAGTGCTCGTCGCGCTCGCGGGTGTCCTCGTCTTCGCGGTGCTCGCGGCCTTCTACCTCATGGCCGGCACCGATGTGACGGCGAAGCAGGGCCAGGTCGAGGATCTCCGCGCCGAGCTCGCCGCCTACCAGGCGACGGCGCAGCAGCAGCAGCCGTCCGTCGAGGACAAGTCGGCCGCGCTCGCGAATGAGCGTGTCGGTCGCACCAACGCCCTCGCCGCCGCTCTCGGAAAGCGTCTCGCGTGGGACCGCCTGCTTAGTGAGATCGCCCTCGTTATTCCCGACGAGGTCAGCGTCTCGCAGATTCAGGGGAGCTCCCCGGCCGCCGCGGCGACTGCCGCGTCCGCCGACGGGTCTCCCGTCACGAATCTCACCATCATCGGGACGACGGCCGACCAGGCCAGTGTCGCCGAGTTCATGGCTCGACTTTCGGTGGTCCGTCAACTGACGGCCGTGAGACTAGAAGCGGCCAGCGAGTCGCCGAATGACCCGACACGAGTCGCGTTCACCATCACGGGAACGCTGAGGCTCGGATCGTGAAGAAGCAAATGCCACTGTGGCCGGTCTTCGCGGGAGCGCTCTTGATCGTCACGCTCGTCGCCTACTTCGTCCTCATCCGGCCGAAGCGCGCTGAGGCTGGACGGCTAGGCGACCAGATCGCGAAGCTGGAGACGGACATCAGCGCCGCGAAACTGGCCGCCCGTCCGAAGGAAGCCGACTCGAAGCTCAAGGTCGCCGACCTCTTCGAGCTGGCCAACGCGATGCCGGACCGCGACGACATGCCCGGGATCATCCTGGAACTGAACTCGACCGCAGCAGCCGCAGGCGTCAGGTTCAAGGCGATAGCACCCCAGGCCCCGGTGCTCCAGGAGGGCTACCGCGTGATCCCGATCAGCCTCACCTTCGAGGGCAACTACTACGATCTGACCGACTTCCTGTTCCGGATGCGGAACCTCGTCTCGGTTGACGAGGGGAAGCTTTCGGCCTCCGGCCGCTTCTTCACTCTCGACACGCTCGACATGCACGAGGCGGATCTCCCGCAGATCGAGGCCGCCCTCGTCGTCTCGGCCTATGTCTACGACCCGAACGCCCACTCGACGACCCCCGTGCCCGTGCCGGTCCCCACTACCACGACTGGAACGACCACCGCGCCGCCTGGCTCGTCGGCCGCCGGAGGACTTCCTTAAATGGCCAAGAAACCGTCTGAAGCGGCACTGCGCGCTCAGAAGGATGCGAAGCAGAAGAAGCTTCTCATCATCCTGATCGTGCCCTTCATTGCGCTCCTCGCCTGGCAGGGGCCGAAGACGTTCAAGGCGCTCCAGGGCGGGTCGCCGCCGCCGCCGCCCACTTCGGCGGTCCCGGCCACCCCCACGACCTCCGTCCCCACCGGGACACCGATCCTTCCGGGAACCGGCTCGGATCAGGGCGGCGTCCTCCCGGACAGCGACCCGCAGCCCGACCGGCTCGACGGCCAGCTCGTCTCCTTCAGCCGTTTTTCTGGCCGCGACCCGTTCGCGCCCGCGGGCCCCTCCAGCTCCGGCCAGTCGGCCGCGGGGGCGACGATCGAGGTGAACGGGACGTCGGAGGACGTCCGCGTCAGCGATTCGTTCCCGGCCAGCGATCCGACGTTCAAGCTCGTGTCAGTGACGGAGACGGCGGCCGTCATCGGCCTCGTCTCGGGCTCGTTCTCGAACGGGGACGACACGATCACGATCAACGTCGGCGAGACGCTCGTCCTCGCCGCGGACGACGGCACTCGCTACGCGATCAAGATCGTCAGCGTCGCGAGCTGACCCCCTAACCGCTTAGTAGCCCGCTCCTGAGACGTCGCTGGCAAGGGAGGCCCGCCCGAGGGGCGCTCTCAACGCGGACGCGTGCCCAGGAGCGGGCTAGACGCCCGTCGACTCGTCGAAGGAGGAGGTCAGGCGGGCCCAGCGACGATAGGGCGACGTGCTGTCGCGCACCACCACGGTTACGAGCTTGAGCAGCCGCCCCGTGGTGGATGCCGAGCTGATCTGCTTCCAGGTGATGTAGGTATCGACCCGGTACGAGCGGCCGTCGGCGCCGGCCGTGGTCTTCGTCGGGACGGAGTTCGTGCACGGCGCCGTTCCGCATTTCGTCACGTCCACGCGCTGGATCTGGACGACCGCGGCGCCGGCCGAGTGCGCCGTCGCGGTAGTCCCGAGGTAACCACGCCCCATGCTCGGCTGGCCCGTGATGTTCTCCCGCACCGTCCAGGTCGTCGTCCCGGCGCCCCCGCTGACGAGGATGAGCTCGCTGTCGATCTTGACGATGAAGGGCGCCGCCGAGGGAAAGCCGCTGGCAGACGCGACCGAAATGGTGAGCTGCGACGTGGTCATCGCGCTCGCGAGGGTCGTTGTGGGCGCCGTGTCGGCCTTGTAGGCGCTGTCGCTCTTGTAGGTCGAGTCAGCCGCGGCGACGTCCGAGTTGGCCAGGCCGATGGAGTCGTACCGGACCGCCCTGAACTTCTCCATCTCGGAATCTGCGACGGCTGCGGCCGTCGTGATCGTGCTTGCGCGCCGGATCTGCACGATTCCGGCCTGGAAGACCGCGAAGACCGCGAAGATGCCGATCAGCATCACCGTCATCGACGCGAGGAGCTCGATCATGCCGAAGCCGTGCTCACGGCGAGCACGCGTGTCGAGGATGGTTTTGAGCCGCAACACCGCAAATGTCATCGGCACGGGCGCCTTTCCTCTCAAGGCAGGGAGGAGGGATGCCGATTCCACCGCTGGGTATGGCGTCCTACGCATACACGGCGATCAATGCGTCGGGTCTCGAGCTCGACGGGGAGGTGAACGCGCCCGACGTGGGTGCGGCCCGCGAGGCACTGCGTCAGCGCGGTCTCGTCGCGCTCTCGCTCGATGAGCAAGCTGCGGCTTCGCAGGGTCTCGGGCTGGCGATCAAGAAAGTCAAGCCGAAGTCGCTCCAGGTCTTCTCCCGCCAGTTCGCGACCATGATCGAGGCGGGGCTGAACGTCGTCACCGCTCTCGTCATCCTCGAGGAGCAAACCGAGGACAAGAAGCTCGCGAAGGTCATCACCGAGCTTCGCGCCGACGTCGAAGGCGGCCTCCTCCTCTCGGAGGCCATGGCACGCCACCCGCGCATCTTCTCGCGCCTCTTCATCTCGATGGTCGAGGCCGGCGAGGCTGCGGGAATCCTCGACGTCGTCCTGGACCGCGTCGCCTTTCAGATCGAGAAGGAGACGCGGATCAAGCGCCGGGTGAAGGGGGCGATGATGTACCCGCTGATGGTCATGGGCTTCGCCACGCTCGTGCTAATCGGCATGCTCATGTTCCTCGTCCCGATCTTCGTGGACATCTTCGCCGAGCTGGGCGGTGACCTCCCGATGCTGACCCAGATCGTCGTGAACCTCTCGGACATCCTCCGGAACTACTACTTCATCGTCTTCCCGGTCATGGGGGCGATGATCTACGGCTTCTTCAGGTTGAAAAAGACCGATCGTGGACGCCGCGTCTGGGACGCATTCCGCATGCGAATTCCGTTCGGCGTGGGCGCGATCGTGGTCAAGGTCGGAATGGCGCGGTTCTCGCGCACGCTCTCGACGCTCGTCGCCGCGGGCGTGGACATCATCCGCTCGCTCGAGATCACCGGTTCGACGGCCGGGAACAGTCTGATCGAGGATGCGACCGCGGTCGTGCGCGAGCGCGTGCACCAGGGTGTTCCCATCGCTGTCCCGCTCGAGGACGAGAAGATCTTCCCGCCGATGGTCTCCCAGATGGTGCGCGTCGGCGAGGAGACCGGCGAGCTGGAGAAGATGCTGGCGAAGATCGCCGACTTCTACGAGGACGAGGTCGACAGCTCCATCGCCACGCTCACCTCCGTCATCGAGCCGCTGATGATGATCGGAGTCGGGATGGTCGTGGGCGTGATCATCATCTCGATGTACATGCCCATGTTCAAACTGCTGACGCTGATCCAGTAGGGACATGCGCAAGCGCCTAGGAGGGTTTGGCGGAACGTCACTCGTCGCCGGGACGCGCTGGTCGTTCCGAGGCAAGGACGCAGGGAGCCCTCGTATCGAATCTAGATACGGGGCGACCCGTCATTTTGAACGCGGATGCGTTGGGGCGAGCGGCGCGCCTCCGGCGGCATAGACGATGTTTCGCCGAGCCCTCCTAAGGCTCCTCGCCTGGCTCGTCCCGCTCGGCGCCTCCGCGCTCGTGGCGGCGTTCGGGACGCGTGACCCAGCCGACTTGCCGTACTTCGCGCACGCCGCGCGGACGCTGTTTTCCTCGCGGTGGGCCGACACCTTCGCCGACCCCTCGTTGCAAGTTGGGCCGCTTCAACTCGTCCTCGTCGGAATTTGCGACCGCATCGGCGGGCTCGGCTTCCTGGCCTACGCCGTCGAGATCGCGCTCGCCGCGTTCATCGTCTTCGTCGTCGGGCGGCTCCTGCGGGGCCGTCCTCACCGCGTCGCCTTCCAGACGCTTGCCGGGTTGGCGGCCGTCATGCTCGGCGTCACCGCCGACGCGTACAGCTATGGGCATCCGGCCCAGGTCGCCGTTCCCCTCATGTGGGTGCTGGCCGCCCTCGACGCCCGCGAGGGGCGGACGCTCCGGAGCGGAGCCTTGCTGGGGCTCTCCGCGGGGCTGGAGCTGTGGGGAGTGCTCGGCGCGCCAGTCCTGCTCCTCGCCCCGGTTTTCCGTCGTGTCCGCGGCGGCCTCGCCGCGCAGGTGGCCGTGATCGGCGCGCTCTACCTCCCGTTCGTGCTCGGAGGCGACTTCCGCATGTTCGACTACCGCTGGAAGGTCGAAAGTTGGACGCTCGTCCGCTTGCTCGTCCCGGCCGGAAGCGACTTCCCGTGGGGCCTGCGTCTGCTCCAAGGAGCGGTTGCTCTCATTGTCGGCTGCGCGGTCGCGCTCGTCCTGCGGCGCACGGAGCGCGCCCTCTGGGCCGTCCCGTTCGGGATCGTTGCCACGCGTGTCCTGCTCGACCCGACCCTCTATTCCTGGTACTGGCTGGGGTTGGAGACGCTCGCGCTCGTGGCCGCGGTCGAACTCGCGACCAGCATTCCGACCCGCTGGCGGTTGCAGCGTCACGCGACAGCGCCGGCCGCGGCGTCTACCCTCCGGAGGGGATGAGGGACGGACCGTTCTCGGGCTTCGGCTTCGGCGATGTCGGGGAGAGGCTCGGCCCAGGCGGATACGAGGTGGTCTACGAGACCGATCGCCTGCAGGTAGGCATATACGTCCTCGCAGCGCCGGAGCCCGACACGCAGCAACCGCACGAGTGGGACGAGCTCTACTTCGTGCTGGGGGGCAGGGGGACGCTTGGCGTAGAGGGCAGAAGCACCCGCTCGAGGAGGGGGCGGCAGCCTTCGTCGCCGCCCACGCGGCGCACCGCTTCGAGGGCCACGAGCGGATCGTCCTGCTCGTCGTCTTCGACAAGACGTAGGGCGGGCCATACCCCGCCCGGCCTGCTAGTCTCTTACATATGTATTTGACTTATAGCCGCCCGTGAGGAGCCGTCACGGTCATCGCGGGCGCACCCGCGCCTTCGTCCGCCCGGGGCACTGGGCAGTACGGGCTCGTGTCGAGAGGTTCGTCGAGCCCTCTCTCCTCTTGCTCCTCCGCGAGCGTCCGATGCACGGGTACGAGCTGATCGAGCGCCTCCCGGAGATCGCAGGTTCGGAGACCCACGTGGATGTGGGCAACCTCTACCGCGTTCTACGGGCCCTCGAGGAGGAGGGCATCGTCGCCTCGGAGTGGAGCGCCGACCTGCCCGGCCCGGCCAAGCGCACCTACGAGCTCACCGACTCAGGTCGCCGCCTGTTGGACCGTTGGGCAGACGCTCTGCGGGACGCGCAGGGGGTCCTCTCCGGGTTTCTCGAGCGTTACGAGCAGGGCGAAGGGAGGTGAACATGCATCGCCGCCATGGATACCGGCACGGCTGCGGACCGGGCTTCGGCCGCCGACGTGTGCCCGATCGTGAGGAATGGCTCCGCCATCTCGAGGAGTACCAGAAGGATCTCGAGCAGGAGGTGGCCGACGTGGCCGACCTCGTCCGCCGTCTCAAGGAGGAGAAGAAGGAGACCGCCGAGGTCTAGAGCTCTTAGGGAGTTGCCTCGGCGAGCCGCGCTTGCAGCCGGCCGAAGCCATACGGGATCCACCAGGCGGCCAGGCCGGCTGCGAGCGCCCACAGAAGATTGAGCTCGAAGCCGATTCCCCCGACGAGGAGGGCGAGCGCCCAGTCGCGTGCCCCCTGCAGGTCGCGGAGGAGAGTGATGTGGAGGACTCCTGCCGTCGCGAGCAAGCCTGCCAGGACGGGCAGGGGAAAGGCGGGCAGGACGCCCGCCAGCCCGGCCCCGACGGCGACCGCGAGAAAGAGGAGTGCAATGCCCATGACGAGCGGCGCAGCTCCTGTGCGAGCCCCGAACTTGTAGTGAGCGGTCATCCCGCCGGCGCCGTGGCATACCGGCATGCCGGAGACGGCTCCCGCGAGGAGATTGGCCGTGCCGAAGGACGTCGCGAGTCTCCCCGGGCGGACCCGCTCTCCCTCCTCGCCGAAGTACACGCGCGCAGCGTCCGCGGTCGCGAGGCAGGAGTTGGCGAACGACAGCGGCGCTTGCGGCAGCACAAGGACCGTCAGCGCTGTCAGGAGGACGCCTCCGTCGAGTGACGGCAGGGTCAGCGCCGACGGTCCCAGCTCGAGTTCCCCGCCCGCCAGCACCAGCGCCACCACCACGCCGGTTCCAACGAGTGCGATGGAGATCGCATACCGGCGAAGCGTGAGGGCGAGCACGAGCGCGAGGACGCCCAGGGGGAGAGCCCACCGAACGTCGAGCGCGTGGGCGGCGAAGGACTTCGGCGGATCGGTCACCAGCCCCCAGGAGATCTTCAAGAAGAGAAGCCCGACGGTCAGCTGGACACCGCGCACGAGCGCGCGCGGAAAGGCCCGGGCCAGAACGTCGAGGATCCCGAGCCTTCCGGCGAGCAGGAAGATTGCGCCCATGAGCAGGGCGCCGGCGGCGATCTCGTCGGAGCCGAGGCCCTTGGCGATCGCGATGGCGCCGAAGGCCTTCAGCGGCTGGACCGGGACCGGCAACCGGTAGACGAGCGCGGCCGTCACATAGAGGAGCCCGGCAGGAACGAGTACGGCGGTGGCAGAGAGGCCGTTCGAGACGATCAGCGCCACCGCGATCGGGACGAAGACTCCTAGGTCCGCGACGGCGCCCGCGAACTCCCGTCGATCGAATCTCACCGGCCTATCATTACCCGATGTTTTTTCGTCAGGTTCTGCACGAGGACCTCGGCTGCGCCTCATATGTCGTCGCGGACGCCGGGGAAGCGGCCGTGATCGACCCGAAGTGGGAGATCGACGACTACCTCGCGCTTGCCGACGAGCATGGGTTCGAATTCCGGCACATCCTGGAGACCCACAACCACGCTGACCACGTGTCCGGCAAGGGCCGCCTCGCGAAGGCAACGGGGGCAGCCATCTACGTCCCTGCGAAAGCGGATGTCGCCTTCGACCACGTCCCGCTGAACGACGGCGATACGGTCGCCGTCGGCCAGATCACGATCACCGCGCTGACGACCCCGGGCCACAGGCCGGAGCACACCGCCTACCTGATCGCCGATGCGAGCCGCGGCGAGGAGCCCTGGCTCGTCGTCACCGGGGATTCGCTCTTCGTCGGTGACCTCGCACGGCCCGACCTGGCGGTCAAGCCCGAGGAAGGCGCCCGGGAGCTCCATGCGTCGATGAGTCGCCTGCTCGAGCTCGACGATTTCGCGGAGGCCTGGCCGGGCCACATCGGAGGCTCCCTCTGTGGCGGCGCCGGAATGAGCGAGAAGCCGGGGACGACGATCGGCTTCGAGCGCCGCTTCAACAGGCTGCTCAACCTCGGAGACGAGGACGCCTTCGTCCGAGAGCTGACCGGACACCTCGCTCCCCAACCGCCCAATTTCAAGCGGATCGTCGAGCTCAACCGTGGGCCTCTGCTCAGCGAAGCGAGCGCCCTCGAGCCTCTCGCGCCCGCGCGCGTGAAACAGCTAATGGAGGCAGGTGCAACGCTGCTCGACGGACGTGCGCCGCGGGAGTTCGACGGAGTTCACATTCCGCGCTCCATCAACGTGACGATGACGCGCTCGGCCGTCGGCACCCGAGCCGCGTGGATCGTCGATCCCGAGAGCGAGGTCGTCGTCACGGCCGGGACCGACGACGCGGCTAGGCATACGGCTCGGCTCCTGGAAGCGGTCGGCTTCCGGAGACTGCCCGGGATCCTCGCCGGCGGCGTCGCCGCGTGGCAGGAGGCGGGCCTGGAAACAGCCTCCACTCCGGCCATCGACGTCCACCAGCTGGCCGAGCGGATCCGGCGCGAAGATGTGTCCCTCCTCGACGTGCGCGAGGACGACGAGTGGGAGGAGGGCCACGTGGAGGGCTCCGTGCACGTCCCGTACCACGATCTTCGGGGTAAGGTCCCGGCGAGGCTGTGTCATTCTGAACGCGGACGCGTGCTTGCGGTCGCGTGCTCGGTCGGAAACCGGAGCTCGATCGCGGCCTCGCTCCTCAAGCGCGCGGGAGTCGAGGACGTCATCCACGTTGCCGACGGAGGTGTCGCCGACCTGGAGGAGGAGGGAATCCCTCTCGTGGAAGGGAAGTAAGAGGAGAAAGAAACGGCGCCCTTGCTACACTCCGACCGCGCGCGGCGGCGTAGCTCAGTTGGTTAGAGCAGCGGAATCATAATCCGCGTGTCGGAGGTTCGAGTCCTCCCGCCGCTACCTTCAGGCGTCCTCAACGGGTAAGTAAAGGAAAAAGAAGTTGGCTACCGGAGTACGAGTTGCAATCACGCTTGCGTGCACGGAGTGCAAGCGGCGGAACTATCAGACACAGAAGTCGAAGCGGAACACGCCCGATCGTTTCGAGACGACGAAGTACTGCCGCTGGTGCGGTTCGCACACACTCCATCGGGAGACCAGGTAGCAATGGCGCGCCCACAGCGCACACGCCGCAAGCGCGCCGGCTTCCAGCAGCCGGCGGCCGCCGAGCGCGCGCGCCAGCGCCGCCGCGAGATCAAGCCGGTCGGCCAGCCGAAGAGCCAGACCGGTGCGCGCCGGGAGCGGCGGGGCGGCATCCGCGGCTTCGCCGCCGAGTCGATCGGCGAGCTGAAGAAGGTCGAATGGCCCAACCGGCGCCAGCTCTTCACGGCGAGCGTGGTTGTCATCATCGCCATCGCTGTCGTCGGTGCTTACCTCTGGGTCGCCGACCTCGCCTTTGCGCGCTTCGTCAAAGACGTCCTCCTCAACCTCTAGCGGCAGGCCGAGTCATGTTCCGCTGGTACGTCATCAACACCTATTCCGGACACGAGAACAAGGTCAAGGCCAATCTCGAGCACCGGATCGTCTCCATGAACCAGCAGCCCCGCTTCCGCCGGGTGATCGTCCCGACCGAGCAGGTGGTGGAGACGAAGGACGGTCAGAAGGTGCAAACGGAGAAGCGCGTCCTGCCGGGCTACGTGCTGGTGAACATGGACATGTCTGACGAGGCGTGGACCGTCGTGAAAAACACCCCCGGCGTGACGGGCTTCGTCGGCTCCGGAACGAAGCCGGTCCCGCTCTCGCAGATCGAGGTCGACCGCATCCTCCACACGGTCACCGCCGGCGCGGAGCGTCCGCGCGCGCTCGCCGACTTCGAGCTCGGCGAGTCCGTCAAGGTAACCTCGGGGCCGCTCTCCGACTTCGACGGGGAGATCGTGGACGTGAACGGCGACCAGCAGAAGCTAAAGGTGCTCGTGAACATCTTCGAGCGCCAGGTGCCGGTCGAGCTCTCCTTCGACCAGGTAAAAAAGATCGACTGATTCCGTAGGGGCGGGGCATGCCCCGCCCGCGAACCACGACCCGCTATGGCCAAGAAAGTCCTCACGCTCATCAAGCTCCAGATCCCCGGCGGGCAGGCGAACCCTGCGCCTCCGGTAGGCCCCGCGCTCGGCCAGCACGGGGTCAACATCATGGAGTTCTGCAAGGCCTTCAACGCGCAGACGGCACAAGCCGGCGGTCGCATCACGCCGGTCGAGATCACCGTCTACGAAGACCGCTCCTTCACGTTCATCACGAAGACGCCACCGGCTGCGGTGCTGATCAAGGAGGCGCTCGGGATCCCCAAGGGCTCCGGCGAGCCCAACCGTGAGAAGGTCGGCCGGCTGACGCGGGACCAGGTTCGCCAGATCGCCGAGACCAAGCTGGAGGACTTAAATGCGCGCGACGTCGACCATGCCATGAGGATCATCGAGGGGACGGCGCGCTCGATGGGCGTGGAGACACCCGCATGAGCCAGCACGGCAAGCGCTACCGCCAGGCGCTCGCGAACGTCGACCGTGAGCGCGCGTACTCGCCTCTCGAGGCGATCAAGCTTCTCAAGGACCAGGAGGGCGCCAAGTTCGACGAGACGGTCGAGGTGCACATGAACATGGGCCTCAACGTCCGCCATGCCGAGCAGCAGCTGCGGGGGACACTCATGCTCCCGCACGGCACCGGCAAGGACACGCGAGTCGCAGTCTTCGCGGAGGGCGAGAAGGCGAAGGAGGCGCAGGACGCCGGTGCCGACGTCGTCGGCTCGGCTGATCTCGCCAAGCAGATCGAGGAGGGGTTCGACGACTTCGATGTCGCGGTGGCGACGCCCGACATGATGGGGACGGTCGGAAAGCTCGGCCGCATCCTCGGGCCTCGCGGCAAGATGCCGAACCCGAAGGCGGGAACCGTCACGTTCGACGTCGCCAAGGCCGTCCGCGACTCGAAGGCGGGGAAGCTCGAGTACCGCACCGATCGCGGCGCCAACGTCCATCTGGCGATCGGGAAGAAGAGCTTCGACGAGCGGCAGCTGCTCGAGAACTACGCCACCGTCATCGAGGAGATCGTCCGCGCCAAGCCGGCCGCGGCGAAGGGCCGGTACATCCGCTCGATCACGCTCGCGAGCTCGATAGGCCCCGGCATCCACGTCGATCCCCAGCGAACCAAGGGCATCGCCGACGAGCAGGAAGGGGCCGAAGCCGCGGCGTAGACTGTCGGCAGAAACGCCCGTCGCCAAAGACAGTTGGCGGCCCCGCAAGGGGCGGAAGTCCAACCGAGGCGGCCGACTGTAGGGGCGAGGCATGCCTCGCCCGCGCCCCTCCAGGTCGTGCCCGCCCTCGGCGGGCGCGATCGTTTTAGGAGGTGATTCTTTGCTGAAAAGAGACAAAGAGCGGGTCGTCGCAGAGCTCGTGGAGCGCCTGCGCGCATCAGACACGTTCATCGTCGCGGACTACCGCGGTTTGACCATGAGCGAGATCGACGGCGTGCGCACGGAGCTGCTCAAGCACGGCGCGCGCTTCTCGGTCGTCAAGAACACGCTCACGAAGCGCGCCGCGGAGCAGGCCGGCGTTCCCAGCCTCGTGGAGATGCTCGAAGGCCCGACGGCCATCGCGTTCGTCCTCGAGGGAGACATGGTCGCCGTCGCCAAGACGCTCAACGACACGGCTCGCCAGACGAAGGTGCTGAGCCTCAAGGGCGGCCTCCTCCAGGGTCAGCCGGTTAGCGCCGAGGAGGTTCAGAAGCTCGCGGCGCTGCCACCCGCAGATGTGCTCCAGAGCCAGGTGCTCGGCGCGGTGATCGGCCCGCTGAACGCGATCGTCGGGCTCTTCACGGCGCCGCTGCGCGACCTCGTGGGCGTCCTCGACGCCCGGATCAGCCAGCTGCAGGAGCAAGGCGAGACCGTCGAGGCCGAGGCGCCGGCACCGGAAGCAAAAGCCGTTCCGGAAGGCGCGTCCGAGGCGCCGGAGGAAAGCGGCTCCGACGCGGAGCCCGAGGCCCCAACAGAGGAAGCGAATGCCGCGGGAGCAGAGGGCTCCACGGAGGAATCGAAAGAAGGGAAAGAGAATGGCAACTGACACCAAGAAGATCGTCGATCAGCTTGGGAAGATGACTGTGCTCGAGCTCGTCGAGCTCAAGAATCAGCTCGAGGAGGAGTGGGGCGTGACCGCTGCGGCTCCCGTCGCAGTAGCCGCCCCCGGTGCGGTAGCCGCCGGCGACGGTGCCGGCGCGGCCGAGGAGCAGTCGACGTTCGACGTCATGCTCACCGGCGCAGGCGACAAGAAGATCCAGGTGATCAAAGTCGTCCGCGCGCTCACCAATCTCGGGCTCAAGGAGGCCAAGGATCTCGTGGACGGAGCGCCCAGCGCAGTGAAGGAGGGCGTGACGCGCGAGGAGGCCGACCAGGCGAAGACGCAGCTCGAGGAAGCCGGAGCAAGCGTCGAGCTGAAGTAGCAACCTGCTGACGTAGGGGCGGGGCATGCCCCGCCCCTACTCGGTCGGCTAGGACCGTGTGTCGGTCCCGACCACCTCGAACTGCTTGTTGACGTAGACGGTCACGTGCGTCCCGTCCGGCTTGAGGACGTGCGCCTCGTAGGCGGCGTGGCCGTCGCCGTCCGTCTCGACACGCTCAACGGTGCCTCCGCCGGTCTTGGCGAGGGCCGCCTCCTTGACCTTCGTGGCCGTGTCGCCGGTGAGTGCGGTCTCGTCTCCGCGGGCGTGTCCCGGCCCGCCTGCATGGCCGGACTCGGTCCCGACCACCTCGAACTGCTTGTTGACGTAGACCGTCACGTGCGTCCCGTCCGACTTGAGGACGTGCGCCTCGTAGGCGGCGTGGCCGTCGCCGTCCGTCTCGACACGCTCAACGGTGCCTCCGCCGGTCTTGGCGAGGGCCGCCTCCTTGACCCTCGTGGCCGTGTCGCCGGTGAGTGCGGTTTCGTCGCTTCGCCGGGCGTCGCCGTTCCCGTTCGAGACGGCGCTCGCGACCGTCGCACCGCCGAGCGCCACTGTCGCGAGGGCGGCGACGCCCATGACGAGCTTCCTGACGCGGTTCTTCATGCTGCTCCCTTCCGTCGTTGGCGAACCGCTGCCCAGGATCGGGCCGGTGCCTAAGAAGGGCATGAGCGCGTTCTAAGAAGTGCGTGAGAGCTTCATGAGACGCGAACCTCCCCGATTGGGGGAGGGCCGTCTCACCCGATTTGTTGATCTTCTGTGAGCGAGCGCACGTTTCCGGAGGAAGCGGCATCAAGCTGAGTAACGGACACTCTTTCCCCTGGAGGCATCCCTTCCATGAAACTCGGTTTGAAGACCATCGTTCTGACTCTCGTGGTGGCGCTGCTCTGCGTGCCTGCCGCGTTTGCCAAGGGCCCCGGCGGTCACGGACAAGGTAAGCCGTCCTGGGCCGGCGGTGGCGGAGGCAACGGCCACGGCAAGCCTGCCTGGGCCGGCCTCGGCAAGGGTCACGCCGACAAGGCAAAGGCCAAGCACGAAAAGAAGCACCAGAGGGCTGAGGTTCAGGCCAGCGAGCTGCAGCTCGACCTGGCGGATCTCAACCCCGCCTGGCAGTGCTTCATGGTCGAGTCGATGATGGACGAGGAAGACGTCGACGCTGGCGGCGTGGAGCCCGGTGAGTTCTCGTCCTTCGACGCCAAGTTCGGCACGAACGACAATAAGCGAAACTCGCACGGCATGTGCGTCTCCGCAGCCGCGCATGGCGACGACGTAGGGGCCGCGCTGGCCGACGACGAAGCTGAGTCGTGCGACGAGCCCGCCGACGACAGCTCCGAGGAGCCTGCCGTCGAAGAGGGCACCGACGACTCGACCGTCGAAGAGGGCACGGACGATCCTGCCGTCGAAGAGGGCACCGACGACTCGACCGTCGAGGAGGGCACGGACGACTCGACCGTCGAAGACGGCACGGAAGAGCCCGTCGCGGACGATCCCGCTGACGACGGCTCTGACGAGCAGGCCGGCGAGGCGGACGAGTGTGAGAGCGACGACACGGCCAGTGAGGATGATCAGGCCGGCGAGGACGACCAGGGCGAGGAGACCGAAGTCGCCGCGTTCGCCCGGGCGCTCGTTCGCTTCATCAAGCTGTAACCGGACACAAAAGTTCGTCGCGAGAGAGGCGCCTCGGCGCCTCTCTCGCGTTTTTCGACCTGACGCGCTATAGTTGACACCCCGAAAGGCGGTTACCCGCAGGTTTTCCCTTGCGGGAAGACCGTCTTTTCTGCTACGCTTAGGGGTCGCGCCGCCGTTTGCCGTTTCTGCCTGCCAGTTGACGCTCCACCCTGCCTAGAGGAGGCCTCCTTCCTTGAACAACAAGGTCGCTCCGCGCCGCGCGCGCAAGAGCTTTTCCCGTCTCAAGCACGTTCTTGATCTCCCCAACCTGATCGACATCCAGAAGGCCTCCTTCAGCTGGTTCATGGAGGAAGGCCTCCAGGAGACGATCAACGACATTTCGCCTATCGAGGACTACACCGGCACCCTCGCCGTGGAATTCGGCGACTACTGGTTCGGTGAGCCCCAGTTCTCGATCAAGGAGTGCCGCGAGAAGGACCTGACCTTCCAGGTGCCGCTCTCGATGAGCATCCGCTTCGTCAACAAGGAAACGGGCGAGATCCGGGAGCAAACCGTCTTCATGGGCGACTTCCCCATGATGACCGAGTGGGGCACCTTCATCATCAACGGGACCGAGCGCGTGATCGTGACGCAGCTCGTCCGCTCCCCGGGCGCCTACCTGATGGAGCCCAAGGACGCGACGAAGCAGGTCTTCATCGCCAACCTGATGCCGAGCCGTGGCTCGTGGCTCGAGCTCGAGATCGACAAGAAGGGCATCGTCTACGCCCGGATCGACCGCAAGCGCAAGCTGCCGATCACGACGCTCCTGCGCGCCCTGCCCGCCGAGGACCCGTCCACAGGGGCCAAGCTCGATACCTCGGACAACGAAGCGATCCTCAAGCTCTTCGACAACTCGATGTTCATCGCCGCCACGCTTGAGAAGGACACGACGACGCGTGAGGAAGAGGCGGTCGTCGAGGTCTTCAAGAAGCAGCGGCCGGGCGAGCCGCCCACGCTCGAGAACGCCCGTAACCTTCTGCGCGGGCTCTTCTTCGACCCCAAGCGCTACGACCTGACCAAGGTCGGCCGCTACAAGCTGAATCAGCGCCTCGAGGTCGACGTCCCCGACGACGTCCGCGTGCTCACGACGCAAGACATCGTCGCGCTCGTGAAGCGTCTCGTCGACCTGCCGACGAAGCTCGGCGTCGATCCGGAGACGAAGGACTACGCCGCCGACGCGGCCACGCTTTCCCGCGAGCCGGTCCGGGCCGAGCTCGACGAGTACGAGCACTTCGGAAACCGCCGGTTGCGGACCGTCGGGGAGCTGATCCAGGAGGCCTTCCGGGTCGGGCTCTACCGCATGGAGCGCGTCGTGCGCGAGCGCATGACGACCGAGGACGTGGACACGATCACGCCCCAGACGATCATCAACATCCGGCCGGTCGTGGCCGCGCTGAAGGAGTTCTTCGGCTCCTCGCAGCTCTCGCAGTTCATGGACCAGACGAACTCGCTCGCCGGGCTCACGCACCGGCGGCGACTCTCGGCGCTCGGCGCCGGCGGTCTCACGCGCGAGCGCGCGCCGATCGAGGTGCGCGACGTGCATACGACCCACTACGGCCGCATGTGCCCGATCGAGACTCCAGAGGGCCCGAACATCGGCCTCATGGGCTCGCTCGCCTCGATGGCGACCGTGTCCGAGTTCGGGTTCGTGACGACGCCCTACCGCGTCGTCGAAGGCGGCAAGGTGACGGACAAGATCGTCTACCTGGACGCCTCCGAGGAGGAGAAGTTCACCATCGCGCAGGCGAACGAGCCGCTCGACGAGAAGACGGGCAAGTTCGTGAACGACACCGTCCTCTGCCGCGGCGGCAGCGGTGAGCCGGTCATGGCCGCGCCGAAGGCGATCCAGTACATGGACGTCAACCCGGCACAGATCGTCTCGGTCGCCACAGCGCTGATCCCGTTCCTCGAGCACAACGACGCGAACCGCGCCCTCATGGGCGCGAACATGCAGCGCCAGGCGGTGCCGCTGATGATCACCGAGCCGCCCGTGATCGGGACCGGGCTCGAATACCGGGCCGCCGTCGACACGGGGGACGTCGTCCTCGCGCAGTACGCGGGCACGGTCGTCGACGTCGATGCCGACCAGATCACGGTCGAGACGAAGGACGGCAAGGAGGAGTACGAGCTCGTCAAGTTCATGCGCTCGAACCAGGGCACGCTCATCCATCAGAAGCCGGTGGTCGGGCTCGGCGAAAAGGTGAAGGCGGAGGACGTCCTCGCCGACGGCAGCTCGACCGCCCAGGGCGAGCTCGCGCTCGGCAAGAACCTGCTGGTCGCCTTCATGCCCTTCGAGGGCTACAACTTCGAGGACGCGATCGTGCTCTCGGAGCGGCTCGTCAAGGACGACGTGCTCTCTTCCATCCACATCCACGAGTACGAGATCGACGCGCGCTCGACGAAGCTCGGCGACGAGGAGATCACGCGCGACATCCCGAACCGCTCGGAGGAGTCGCTCAAGGATCTCGACGACCGCGGCGTCGTCCGCATCGGCGCCGAGGTCGGCTCCGGCGACCTGCTCGTCGGCAAGGTGACGCCGAAGGGCGAGACCGAGCTGACGGCCGAGGAGAAGCTCATTCGCGCGATCTTCAAGGAGAAGGCGCGCGAGGTCCGCGACACCTCGCTCAAGGTCCCGCACGGCGAGGGTGGCAAGGTCATCGACGTGAAGACCTTCTCGCGCGAGGCCGGCGACGACCTCTCCCCGGGCGTGAACGAACTCGTCCGCGTCTACGTGGCGAAGAAGCGCAAGATCGCCGAGGGCGACAAGCTCGCCGGCCGCCACGGAAACAAGGGCGTCATCGCCCGGATCGTCGCCGAGGAGGACATGCCGTTCCTCGAGGACGGCACGCCGGTCGACGTCGTCCTGAACCCGCTCGGCGTCCCCAGCCGGATGAACATCGGCCAGATCCTCGAGACGCATCTCGGCTGGGCCGCGATGCACGGCGTCTTCGCCGAGAACGGAGAGCAGAACGGCGATCCGACTCCGATCGCCACGCCGGTCTTCGACGGCGCCACCGAGGAGGAGGTCGACAACGCGCTGGTCGAGTGGACGAAGCAGAACCCCAACCACGCGATCAAGTTCAACGTCGACCCGAAGCGAAGGCCCGGGCGCCGCTGCTCGGGGAAGCTCCGACTCTTCAACGGCCGCTCCGGTGAGCCCTTCGACCAGAAGGTCACCGTCGGTTACATGTACATCCTCAAGCTGCTCCACCTCGTCGACGACAAGATCCACGCGCGCTCGACGGGCCCCTACTCGCTCGTCACGCAGCAGCCGCTCGGCGGTAAGGCGCAGTTCGGGGGGCAGCGCTTCGGCGAGATGGAGGTATGGGCGCTCGAGGCCTACGGCGCCGCGTACACGCTTCAGGAGATGCTCACGATCAAGTCCGACGACACCGTCGGGCGTGTCAAGGCCTACGAGGCGATCGTCAAGGGCGAGAACATCGCCGAGCCGTCGATCCCCGAGTCCTTCAAGGTGCTCCTGAAGGAGATGCAGTCGCTCGCGCTCGACGTCAACGTCCTTTCCGAGGAGGGCGGCGAGGTCGAGGTGCGCGAAGAGGACGACGAGCTGCTCCGCGCCGCGGAGGAGCTCGGGATCGACCTTTCGCCCGGCTCCCTGCGGGCGGCGGCGCGCCAGCCCACAGCAGAGGAGGCGGAGGAGGGCCAGGAGCGGGTCGACGAGAGCGGCGAGCTCAACCTCCCCGCAGACGAGCAGCTCGGCGACCTCGATGAGATTTCCGCCGGCCTCGGGGGCGAGTCCCCGGCTGACGAGGCGGAGGAAGCCGCTGGTCCCTTCGAAGAAGCACCCGACTTGGCAGACATCGAAATCGAAGAGAAGACGGGAGAGTCTTGATCGACATCAACAATTTCGACGCGATCCGCATCGGCCTCGCGTCGAGCAAGCAGATTCGCGACTGGTCGTCCGGCGAGATCACGAAGCCGGAGACGATCAACTACCGCACGCTCAAGCCCGAGAAGGACGGCCTCTTCTGCGAGCGCATCTTCGGTCCGACGAAGGACTGGGAGTGCTACTGCGGCAAGTACAAGCGTGTCCGCTACAAGGGCATCATCTGCGAGCGCTGCGGTGTCGAGGTAACGCGCCAGAAGGTGCGCCGAGAGCGGATGGGCCATATCGACCTGGCTGCGCCGGTCTCGCACATCTGGTTCTTCAAGGGTGTTCCCAGCCGCATCGGCTACCTCCTCGACATCGCTCCGAAGGAGCTCGAGAAGGTCCTGTACTTCGCGGCTTCGATCGTCACGGCCGTCGACAACGAGAAGCGCAAGACCGACCTCGCCGACCTCGAGGACAAGGTCCGTGCCGAGTCGGAGCGCATCTTCGTCGACCGCGACGAGCAGCTCGCTGGGCTCGAAGACCGTCTCTCGCGTCGGCGCGACTACTTCACGAAGGGCAAGGAGCGGAACTTCGACGAGGACGACGAGTTCTGGGCCCGCGGCCTCTCCGCCTGGGCTGAGGAGCAGGGCCTGCCTCCGCTGGACGAGGCCCGCGGCCTCGTCGGCGGCATGCTCGCGCAGGTCGCGCAGAAGATCACCACCGAGGACTCCAAGAAGATCCGCGAGCTCGTCCGCCAGTCGGCGATCCGCGAGGATCGGCACCTTTCGAGCCGTGAGCTCGAGCAGGTCGCCACGTCGGCGACACAGATCTCGGCGGCCATGGCGCCGCTCTTCAAGGAGGCCGACAAGGCAACGGGCTCCAAGAAGGGCGCGGTCACCAAGCACATCAAGAAGATCCGCGACGCGCTCCTCGAGGGGACGGAGCTCGAGGGCGACGACGCCGCGCTTGTCGAGAGCGTGGACCGGAAGACGCTCGACAAGGCGAGGGGCCTCGGAGCCGACCTCCTGAGGGAGCTGCTCGAGACCCTTCCGACGAACGCCTCTCCCGAGGAGATTCGCGAGCTGGCGAACGACCTCTGCCTCAAGACCGAAGGCCGCATGCAGAAGGAGGACCTGGACTCGATCATCCAGTGGTCGCTGAAGGTCCGCGAGATGTACCTCGACATCGAGTCGCGGCGCGAGGACGCCCGCGAGGCCGGTGTGGACGCAGTCAACCGGCTGGAGCAGACCTGGCAGCTGTTCCGCGACCTCGAGCCGAAGATGATCGTCAACGACGAGATGCTCTTCCGCGAGCTGAAGGACCGCTTTGGCTCGGCGTACGGCTTCGGCGTCTACTTCAAGGGCGGCATGGGCGCGGAGGCGATCCGCGACCTGCTCCGCGACCTCGACCTGACCGCCGAGGTCAAGTCCCTTCGCGAGACGATCCGGACCTCCAAGGGTCAGAAGCAGAGCAGGGCGATCAAGCGACTCAAGGTCGTCAACGCTTTCATCACGTCCGAGAACCGGCCCGAGTGGATGATCCTCGAGGCGATCCCGGTGATCCCGCCGGAGCTTCGCCCCATGGTGCAGCTCGACGGTGGCCGTTTCGCCACCAGCGACCTCAACGATCTCTATCGGCGCGTCATCAACCGGAACAACCGCCTCAAGCGGCTGCTCGACCTCGGCGCGCCTGAGATCATCGTCAACAACGAGAAGCGGATGCTCCAGGAAGCCGTCGACGCGCTCTTCGACAACGGGCGCCGTGGCCGCGCCGTCACCGGCCCGGGCAACCGCGCGCTCAAGTCCCTATCCGACATGCTCAAGGGCAAGCAGGGCCGCTTCCGCCAGAACCTGCTCGGCAAGCGCGTCGACTACTCGGGACGGTCGGTGATCGTCTCGGGCCCGACGCTGAAGCTGCACCAGTGCGGCCTGCCGAAGCTGATGGCACTCGAGCTCTTCAAGCCGTTCATCATGAGCCGGCTCGTCGAGCGGAAGTCCGTCCAGAACATCAAGGCGGCGAAGAAGTACGTGGACTCGATGACGTCAGAGGTCTGGGACGTCCTCGAGGAGGTCATCGCAGAGCACCCGGTGCTCCTGAACCGCGCACCGACGCTGCACCGCCTGGGCATCCAGGCGTTCGAGCCCGTGCTCGTCGAGGGCAAGGCGATCCAGATCCACCCGCTCGTCTGCCACGCCTTCAACGCCGACTTCGACGGCGACCAGATGGCTGTCCACCTGCCGCTCTCCGCCGAGGCGCAGGCGGAGGCCCGCATCCTCATGCTCTCGTCCCACAACGTCCTCTCGCCCGCGCACGGGAAGCCGCTCACCACGCCCTCGCAGGACATGGTCCTCGGCGGCTACTACCTCACGTATTGCGGCGTCGATCTTCCGGCGGCGACGGCCGAGGAGCTCGATCCTCGTCCCAAGCGTTTCGGCTCGGAGGACGACGTCATCCTTGCGCTCGAGTCGAAGCAGGTCGATCTCCAGCAGCCGATCGAGTATCGGCGGGAAGGCGAGGTCATTCTCACCACGCCCGGTCGCGTGATCTTCAACGAGGAGGTCGTCCGCGCCCTCGAGCGTGCGCTCGGCGATGACCTCGACCGCAGCCGCATCACCTTCACGAACCAGACGCTGGGGAAGAAGGAGATGAACGACTTCGTCACGAGCCTCGTGGACGATCACGGGACAACGACGATCTCCACGGTCCTCGACACGATCAAGGACCTCGGCTTCCACTACGCCACCCAGGCCGGTATCACGATCTCCAAGAACGACATCGTCATCCCGGAAAACAAGGAGGCCATCCTCGCCGAGTACGAGTCGCGCGTGGAGAAGCTCGAGCAGCAGTACGAGCGCGGTCTCATCACCGAGGAGGAGCGCAAGGAGCGGATCGAGGAGATCTGGACCGAAGCCACCGACAGGGTGGGCCAGGCAATGGTCGAGGCTCTCGACCAGCTGAACCCGATCTACATGATGGCCAACTCGGGAGCGCGCGGATCGTTCAAGCAGATCCGCCAGCTCGCCGGCATGCGCGGTCTGATGGCGAATCCGAAGGGCGAGATCATCGAGCGTCCGATCAAGGCGAACTTCATGGAGGGCCTGTCGGTTCTCGAGTACTTCATCTCGACGCACGGCGCCCGCAAGGGTCTCGCGGACACCGCGCTTCGCACCGCCGACTCCGGCTATCTCACTCGGCGCCTGGTGGACGTCTCCCAGGACGTCATCGTGCGCGAGGAGGACTGCGGCACCGAGGAGGGCATCGAGCTCCCGCTCGTCGTCCCCGAAGGCCTCAACCGCTCGGTGGCCGGGCGCGTCGTTCCGGTCGACCTCCACAAGCCGCTCGCATCCGGCCGGCCCGGCAAGACCGTTCTGCTCGAGAAGGGAACGGAGATCACCGTCCCACGGCTCCGAGAGCTGCACGACGAGCTCGAGGAGATCGCAGACGACTTCAAGGTCCTGGTGCGCACGGTGCTCAAGTGCCGCAGCGAATTCGGCGTTTGCCGTGCCTGCTACGGCACCTTTCTCGCCACCGGCGAGCTGTGTGAGATCGGCGACGCGGTCGGCATCATCGCCGCCCAGTCGATCGGTGAGCCGGGCACGCAGCTGACCATGCGAACCTTCCACACGGGCGGCGTCGCCGGTGCCGACATCACGCACGGCCTCCCGCGCGTGGTCGAGATCTTCGAGGCGCGTAACCCGAAGGGGGCGGCCAAGCTGGCCGAGGTCGGCGGGCGCATCGAGATCGAGGAGACGGACCGCGGCCCGAAGGTCACGATCCATCCGTCCGGCAAGGACGAGGACGGCGAGCCGCTGGGGCCGAAGGAGTACCAGCTGCCCAGGCGCACGCGTCTGCTCGTCACGGACGGCCAGGTCGTCGAGCCAGGCGACCCGCTCCACGACGGCTCGATCGCCCCGGGCGAGGTGCTAGCCCTCCATTCGAAGGCGGGGAAGGGATCCACTCCGACCGAGACGTACCTCGTCGCCGAGGTGCAGAACGTCTACAAGTCGCAGGGCGTGGACATCCACGACAAGCACATCGAGCTCATCGTTCGGCAGATGCTGAAGAAGGTGCGCGTCGACAACGCCGGCGACACCAACCTGCTTCCCGGACAGCTCGTCGACCGGGTCGTCCTGGAGCGCGAGAACGCCCGCGTGAAGAAGGCCAAGAAGGAGCAGGCGACGTACGAGCCGCTCATCCTCGGCATCACGAAGGCCTCGCTCGCCACAGAGTCCTTCCTCTCGGCGGCCTCCTTCCAGGAGACGACGAAGGTGCTCACGGACGCGTCGATCGAGGGAAAGATCGACCGGTTGCTCGGCCTGAAGGAGAACGTGATCATCGGGAAGCTCATCCCGGCGGCCACGGGTCTGAAGAAGTACCGCTCGGTCGAGATCGCGCCGAGCGAGAAGGTCCCGGCCGAGGCCTACCGGCGCCCGCCCACGGAGGAACAGCTCCTGGCGGCGCTCGAGGAGATCGGCTCCGACGGCGAACCCGATCTCGGCCTTCTGGGCCTGACCTTCGGAGGCGAGCCCGAGACGAACGGCGAGGGCACGGCCCACGAGTCGATCGAGGCGGAGGAGATCCCCGAGGTCGACTCGCCCCTCGACGAAGAGGGCTAGGAAGCTCGGACTGAGTTGACGAGGGCGGCCGAGCGGCCGCCCTCGTTTTTTCCGCTCTTTGCGGCGAAAGGCCGAGGCATCCCCCGATCGAGGGATCCCACCGCTGCACAGGAACCGTAGGATGCCCGCGACTCGCTATGCGGCTTCCCTCTTGGGGCGGGTCGGGGTTTACGAGGCCCAAACAAGTTATCCACACGTTCCACAGGCGGATGGGGACGAATCCGCACGGTCCCGCACGGCCGAAATCCCTGCAAAACCTGTCCTTATCTAACCAACGCCGTTTGCTGCGCTGAAACGACCCTTGCCGGTTTCCTTCGCACGGTAGAGCGCCTCGTCGGCCCGCTCGAAGAATGTTTTCGCGTCGTCCTCGGGCCTGAGCTCCGCGAGACCCGCTGAGAGGTGGATCCGCTCGAAAGGCCCGAGCGGCCTGGAGGCGACCGCGAGCTCGACCCGCCCGTAGAGCTGCTCGGCGTCGCCCAGTGTCGACTCAGGGAGGATGACGGCGAACTCGTCGCCGCCCACGCGGCAGGCGATGTCCGCGCCGCGAACGACCGACTGGACGCGCTCGGCCACCGCTGCGAGGACGGCGTCGCCGGCGAGGTGCCCGATGCGGTCGTTGATCGCCTTGAAGTCGTCGACGTCGAAGACGACCAGCGCCAGTCGCCGGTCGTAGCGGTGGGCCCGGGTGCACTCGCGTGCGAGCGTCTCGTGAAAGTAGCGGCGGTTGTGCAAGTTCGTGAGCGCGTCGAGATCCGCGAGTTGTCGCACCTCCCGGAACCGGCGCGCGTTCTCGAGCGCCGGCCCCGCCCGCGAGGCGAGCTCCTCGAGATGGGCCAGCTCTTGGTCGGTGGCCGAGCGGTCGGGTCCGCGCCAGAACGCAGCGAGCGTTCCGATCGACTTCCCTTCCTCGTCGCGAAGGGGAACGGAGACGCCTCCGCGGATGAGATCCGGATTCTCCTCCGCCTCCTCGCGCGTGTAGCTGTAGGCGATGCCGACCGCGTGGGCCGCCTGGCCGTGTGGCGGCCCACCCACGGGCTGGCGCACCGCTTCCTCGGCGGACATCCCGACTGTCGCGACGAGCGGCTCGCCGTTCTCCCCGTTGACCTGCGGGAGCACGACCATGGCCGCGTCGATGCCCTCGAGCCCGTTCACGGTGTCGAGCACGTGCGTGAGGACCGCTTCAAGATCGACGCTTGCGGAGATCTCGGCGAGCTCGCGGGCAAAGCGAGCCTCCTCGCGCGCCTCCTCGAGCGCGCGGACAAGCTCGCGTGTCTCCGTTCCTTCGGCAGGCTCGGCGGCCGGCGCCACCGGCTTGCGCCGCAGCGTGACGAGCACGACGGCGGCGAACGCGAGAGCGACGACCACCGCGCCAAGGGCAAGGCCGACGGCTATCCAGGTCGCGCTATCGTCGCTGAGGAGCAATTGAGTCCTTCTGTCCCGGTGGGCCGTCCGGGAGGACGGGGCAGCGGGACAATATCTCCTTGGAAACGCCGATCCAGCGTTTTCAGGCACGGGTGAACCCCTGGTTCCCCCCTGAGCGGCCTCCTTGAGTGCCTTCGAGGGCGCCTGAAAAGCAGCATTTTGCGGGCGCGCGGCTTTTGCGGGGCGGGCTCGGTTGTTGCTACCATGCCGGTCGGGTTCGGCACGTGCGCGTCCGTGCCGGCCTTTTGTTGCGTCTGCTCCCTATTGAGAGAAGGAAACACGCGTTGCCAACGGTGAATCAGCTCGTGCGGAAGGGCCGCCAGGCCCCGAAGGCAAAGACCAAGACCCCCGCCTTGCGCGGGGCCCCGCAGAAGCGGGGGGTCTGCACGCGCGTGTACACGGCGACGCCGAAGAAGCCAAACTCCGCGCTCCGTAAGGTCGCCCGTGTTCGGTTGACCAACGGAATGGAGGTCGGCGCCTATATTCCGGGCGAGGGACACAACTTGCAGGAGCACTCGGTCGTTCTCATCAGAGGCGGCCGCGTGAAGGACATGCCGGGCTTCCGCTACAAGGTCATTCGCGCTGCTCTCGACTCGGCCGGCGTCTCCGAGCGCAGGCAGGGACGCTCGAAGTACGGCGCGAAACGAGGTTCTTAATGGCGACCCCCTTCCTCACATCACGCGTCTATCTGGACGCGGATGCGTATGCAACGCGTCGCCTCGCTGCGTCCTCGGTCGCGCCCGTATACGCATCCGCGTCGAGTTACACACACTTTTGCGTCATTCCGAACGCGAATGCATATCGCGTTTCGCGGCCGCATGGCGCGATCTGCTCGGAAGGTGATCGCTAAGCCATGCCACGTCGTGCAGAGATTCAGGCGCGCGAGCCTGAGCCGGATCCCGTCTACAGCTCGAAGCTCGTCAGCCAGGTGATCAACAAGGTCATGAACCGCGGGAAGAAGGCGACCGCGGAGCAGATCGTCTACCGCGCCCTGGACCTGGTCGGGGAGAAGACCGGCAAGCCGCCCGTCGAGGTCCTCGAGCAGGCGGTGAAGACCGTTACCCCGGTCCTCGAAGTGCGTTCCCGCCGCGTCGGTGGCGCGAACTACCAGGTGCCCGTCGAGGTGCCGCAGCGACGCGCGCGCACCCTGGCCGTGCGCTGGCTCGTCTCCTACGCGCGCGACCGGCGCGAGAAGCACATGGACGAGAAGCTCGCCAACGAGATCCTGGACGCGCTCAACCAGCAGGGCGGCGCGTTCAAGCGCAAGGACGACCTCTACCGGATGGCGCAGGCCAACAAGGCCTTCGCGCACTACCGCTGGTAACCGCGATGAACGCCACGACCACAACCGGCAAGAAGATCGCGCTCGACCGCGTCCGCAACATCGGGATCATGGCCCACATCGACGCGGGGAAGACGACGACGACCGAGCGGATCCTCTACTACACCGGTCGCACGCACAAGATGGGCGAGGTGCACGAGGGCGCCGCCGTCATGGACTGGATGGCCCAGGAGCAGGAGCGCGGCATCACGATCACCTCCGCGGCCACAACGGCTTTCTGGCGCGATTTTCGTATCAACATCATCGATACGCCCGGGCACGTGGACTTCACGGTCGAGGTGGAGCGCAGCCTGCGCGTGCTCGACGGCGCGATCGCCGTCTTCGACTCTGTCGCCGGAGTGGAGCCGCAGTCGGAGACCGTCTGGCGCCAAGCCGACGGCTACGGCGTGCCGCGCATCGCCTTCATCAACAAGATGGACCGCGTCGGCGCCGATTTCTTCGCGGCCGTGCAGTCGATGGTCGACCGGCTCGGGGCCAAGGCCGTGCCGATCCAGCTTCCAATCGGAACCGAGGAGCATTTCCGCGGCGTCGTCGACGTGGTCGAGATGCAGGGCGTCGTCTGGGACGACGCGCTCGGCATGGAGCCGAAGACGATTGAGATCCCGACCGAGCTCCAGGAGCAGGCGGAGGCCTACCACCATCAGCTGATCGACGCCGTTGCCGAGCACGACGAGGAGCTGCTCGAGACGTATCTGACGGACGAGACCTCGGTGACGCCGGAGATGATCCGGCGCGCGCTGCGCAAGGCCACCCTCGCTATCTCGGTAACGCCAGTCCTGCTTGGCTCCGCCTTCAAGAACAAGGGCGTGCAGCCGCTGCTCGACGCCGTCGTCGACTATCTGCCGAGCCCGCTCGACGTTCCGCCCATTCACGGCGTCGACCCGCGCACCGAGCACGAGCTCTCGCGCCGTCCGGCCGAGGACGAGCCCTTCTCTGCCCTGGCCTTCAAGGTCATGAGCGACCCCTACGTCGGCAAGCTGACCTACTTCCGCGTCTACTCGGGCAGGGTCGCAGCCGGCGACCGCGTCCTCAACGTCACGACCGGCAAGACCGAGCGCATCGGCCGGTTACTCCAGATGCATGCGAACCACCGCGAGGAGCGGGAGGAGATCGGCGCAGGCGAGATCGTCGCCGCGGTCGGGCTGAAGGCCACGACGACCGGCGACACGCTTGCGACCGAGACGGCTCCGATCAGGCTCGAGTCGATGACGTTCCCGGATCCGGTCATCTCCGTCGCGATCGAGCCGAAGACGAAGGCTGACCAGGACAAGCTGGCCCAGGCCCTCGGACGGCTCTCGGAGGAGGATCCGACGTTCCGCGTGCGGAGCGACGAAGAGACCGGCCAGACGATCATCGCCGGCATGGGCGAGCTCCACCTCGAGATCATCGTCGACCGCCTCATGCGCGAGTTCAACGTCAACGCGAACGTGGGCCGCCCGCAGGTGGCCTATCGCGAGACGGTCGGGAAGCGCGTGGAGAAGGTCGAAGGCCGCTTCGTACGCCAGACGGGCGGCCGCGGTCAGTACGGCCACGCGGTGATCAATATGGAGCCCGCCGGGCCGGGCGAGGGCTACGAGTTCGTCGACAAGATCGTCGGCGGCAAGATTCCGCGTGAGTACATCTCGTCCGTAGACCTCGGGATTCAGGAGGCCATGGAATCGGGAGTGCTCGCCGGCTTCCCCGTCGTCGACATTCGTATCGAGTTGGTCGACGGCTCGTACCACGACGTGGACTCGAGCGAGATGGCTTTCAAGATCGCCGGCTCGATGGCCTTCAAGAACGCGGCCCAGCGGGCCAAGCCGAAGATTCTCGAGCCGATCATGGCCGTGGAGGTCGTCACGCCCGAGGAGTACCTCGGCGACGTGATGGGAGATCTCAATTCTCGCCGCGGCCGGGTCGAAGGCCTCGAGCCGCGGGGAAATGCGCAAGCGATTCGCGCCCGCGTTCCGCTCGCCACGATGTTCGGCTACGCGACCGACTTGCGTTCCACGACCCAGGGTCGCGCCACGTTCACCATGCAGTTCGACCGTTACGAGGAAGCGCCACAGACGATCGCGGGCGAGATCGTCTCCGCGGCGCAGGGCTCGTAGCAAAGGAGAAGACGGAGGTCACATGGCAAAGCAGAAGTTCGAGCGGACGAAGCCCCATCTCAACGTCGGCACCATCGGTCACATCGACCATGGGAAGACAACGCTCACGGCGGCGATCACGAAGGTGCTCGCCGAGCAGGGCACGAACACGAACGTGCGGTCGTTCGAGTCGATCGACAACGCGCCGGAGGAGAAGGCGCGCGGCATCACGATCAACACGTCTCACGTGGAGTACGAGACGGCGAACCGCCACTACGCGCACGTCGACTGCCCCGGGCACGCCGACTACATCAAGAACATGATCACGGGCGCCGCCCAGATGGACGGGGCGATCCTCGTCGTCTCGGCCGCGGACGGCCCGATGCCCCAGACGCGCGAGCACATCCTGCTCGCCCGCCAGGTCGAGGTTCCCTCGATCGTCGTCGCGCTCAACAAGGCCGACATGGTCGACGACCCCGAGCTGCTCGAGCTCGTCGAGATGGAGGTGCGCGAGCTCCTCACGAAGTACGAGTTCCCGGGGGACGACATCCCGATCGTCCAGGTCTCGGCGCTGAAGGCACTCGAGGGCGACGAGCAGTGGATCACGAAGATCCTCGAGCTCATGGAGGCCGTCGACTCGTACATCCCCGAGCCGGAGCGCGACGTCGACAAGCCCTTCCTCATGCCGATCGAGGACGTCTTCACGATCACGGGCCGCGGCACGGTCGTCACCGGCCGGATCGAGCAGGGCCAGATCAAGTCGGGCGACGAGGTCGAGATCGTGGGCATCCACCCGAAGACCGAGAAGACGGTCGTCACCGGGCTCGAGATGTTCAACAAGACGCTCGATTTCGCCCAGGCAGGCGACAATGCCGGCGCCCTCCTGCGCGGTACCAAGCGCGAGGAGGTCGAGCGCGGGCAGGTGCTGGCCAAGCCCGGCTCGATCACGCCGCACACGCAGTTCAAGGCCGAGGTGTACGTACTCTCGAAGGACGAGGGCGGCCGCCACACGCCGTTCTTCAACGGCTACCGGCCGCAGTTCTACTTCCGCACGACGGACGTGACCGGTGCGATCAAGCTCCCCGAGGGTCAGGAGATGGTCATGCCGGGCGACAACACGAACATGGAGATCGATCTCGGCCAGCCGATCGCCATGGATCAGGGGCTCCGCTTCGCGGTTCGCGAGGGCGGCCGCACCGTCGGAGCCGGTGTCGTGACGGAGATCCAGAAGTAGGGGCGGGACATGTCCCGCCCGGGAAGCTAAATGGCACAACAGAAGATCCGCATCCGGCTGAAGGCATACGACCATCAGCAGCTCGACCGGTCTGCAGCGCAGATCGTCGATACGGCGCAGCGGTCCGGTGCGACCGTCACCGGACCGGTGCCCCTGCCCACCGAGAAGAACGTCTACACGGTGATCCGCAGTCCGTTCATCGACAAGGACTCCCGTGAGCACTTCGAGGTGCGCACGCATAAGCGTCTGATCGACATCCACTCGCCGACCCCGAAGACGGTCGACCAGCTGATGCGTCTGGACCTGCCAGCCGGCGTCGACATCGAGATCAAGCTATGAAATTGCTCCGCAATTTCATCGTCTCGGGCGGGGCATGCCGCGCCCCAACAGGGAAGGGGCGCGCCCCGGCCGCATCCGTAGGGGCCGGACATGTCCGGCCCGAAAGAGGTCTTCGATGAAGGGAATCATCGGACGCAAGCTGGGCATGACCCAGGTTTTCGACCAGGAGACCGGCAAGCTCACCCCTGTCACGGTCATTCAGGCGGGGCCCTGCCCGGTCGTGGCCGTGCGCACTCAGGACACCGACGGCTACGACGCCGTGCAGCTCGCCTTCGACGCGGTGGCGGAGGGCCGGTTGACCAAGCCGCGCCTGGGCCATCTCAAGAAGCACGACGTCGCTCCGCACAAGAAGCTCGTCGAGATCCGTGGGCCGCACGAGCTCGCCCCCGGCGAGACCGTTACCGTCGAGGCGTTCGAGCCGGGCGAGAAGGTCAAGGTCTCCGGAGTCTCGATCGGAAAGGGCTTCCAGGGAACGATCAAGCGCCACCGGTTCCACCGAGGTCCGGTCACGCACGGCTCCCACAACGTCCGCAAGCCGGGCTCTATCGGAGCTTCGGCGACGCCTTCGCGAGTCTTCAAGGGAATGAAGATGGCCGGCCAGATGGGCGCGAAGCGGGTGACCCAGGTCGGTCTCGAGGTGGTCGATCGGGATCCGGAGCAGAATCTCCTGCTCGTGAAGGGGGCCGTTCCGGGCCACAAGAACGCGCTCGTCGTCGTCCGAGAGGACAAGAGGTAATGGCCGCTCCGAAGGCACCTTTCCTCGATGCGGCCGGCAAGAAGTCCAAGGACGTCACGCTGACCGCCGACGTCTTCGCCGTCGAGGTCAAGCCACAGCTGATCCACGAGACCGTGCGCGCCGAGGCCGCCGCCGCCCGGTCGGGATCGCAGTCGGCGAAGAGCCGTGGCCTCGTCGCCGGCGGACGCTCGAAGCCGTGGCGCCAGAAGGGCACGGGCCGCGCCCGCGCCGGAACGACGCGCGCCCCGCAGTGGACGGGCGGCGGCGTCGCCTTCGCGCCGCAGCCGCGGAGCTACACGCTCAAGGTCAACAGGAAGGCAAAGCGCTCGGCGCTCCGCGGCGCCCTCAGCGATCTTGCGGGCCGCTCGGCGCTCGCTGTGATCGACGCCTCCGGCTTCAAGGAGCCGTCGACCCGCGCTGCCGCGGACCTCGTCGGAGGCTGGGGCAAGGAGCTGCCACTCGTCGTCATCGCCCAGCCCGAGGAGGAAGCCGTGGCGAAGTCGTTCCGCAACCTCGACCGCGTGCTCGTCCTCGAGCCCTCTGAGCTCGAGGTCGGGGCGCTCGTCTGGGCGCGCTCTGTCATCGCGACTGAAGCTGCGCTCGACCGCGTAAAGGAGCTCGCTAGCTGATGGACTCCCGTCAGATTCTCATCAGCCCCGTGGTCTCGGAGAAGAGCTACAGCCTCATCGAGGACAACAAGTACTCCTTCCGCGTCCATCCGAAGGCCCACAAGACACAGATCCGCCAGGCCGTTGAGGAGCTCTTCGACGTCAAGGTCGAAGGCGTAAACGTCGTCCAGGTGCGGGCGAAGCCGAAGCGCCGCGGGTTCCACCGCGGGAAGAAGCCCGGCTGGAAGAAGGCGATCGTCCAGCTGCGCGCGGGCGACCGCATCGAGATCTTCGAGGGGGCGGCGGTCTAGATGGCGTCGTGCCGATTCCGAATTTCCGGCGGGGCATGGCCCGCCCCTACCCCTTCCCGTAGGGGCCGGACATGTCCGGCCCGCCGAAGAAGGGCGCACTGATGGCCCTCCGCAAGTACAAGCCGACGAGCCCAGGGCGCCGCTTCCGCTCGGTCTCCTCGTTTGAGGAGGTCACCAAGCGCGAGCCCGAGAAGAGCCTGGTCAGGCCCGCGAAGCGGAAGGGCGGCCGCAACAACCAGGGCCGTATCACCACCCGCCACCAGGGCGGCGGGCACAAGCGCCGCTACCGCACCATCGACTTCAAGAGGACGAAGGACGCCGTGCCCGCGAAGGTCGCCTCGATCGAGTACGACCCCAATCGCTCGGCACGTATCGCCCTCCTCCACTACGCCGACGGGGCGAAGAGCTACATCCTCGCGCCCGCCGGGCTCCGTGTCGGTCAGCAGCTCGAATCGGGCCCCGGGGCCGACATCCGGCCCGGCAACGCGCTTCCGCTCGTGAACGTGCCGACGGGAACGCTGGTTCACAACATCGAGCTCAAGCCCGGCAAGGGAGGACAGCTCGCGCGGAGTGCCGGCTCGGGCGTCCAGTTGGTGGCCAAGGACGAGGGCTTCGCCGTCCTCCGGCTCCCGTCCGGGGAGATGAGGCGCGTGCCGCTCGCCTGTCGCGCGACCATCGGACAGGTCGGCAATGTCGACCACGAGAACATCTCGAGCGGCAAGGCAGGTCGCAGCCGCTGGCTGGGCAAGCGCCCCACCGTTCGCGGCTCGGCCATGAACCCTGTCGACCATCCCCACGGAGGCGGCGAGGGCAAGTCCAAAGGGGGCCGCCATCCGGTGACCCCGTGGGGCGTGCCGACGCTGGGCAAGCGCACCCGCCGCAAGCACAAGGAGTCCGACAAGCTGATCGTCCGCGCCCGCAGGCGCGGAAAGGAGCGCCGATAGTTGTCCAGATCCTCCAAGAAAGGGCCCTGGGTCGAGGACCGGCTGATGGGCCGAATCGCGCAGATGAACGAAGGCGGCCAGAAACGCCCCGTGCGCACGTGGTCGCGCGCCTCGACGATCTTCCCGGAGATGGTGGGGCACACGATCGCCGTCCATGACGGCCGCAAGCACGTGCCCGTGTTCGTCACGGAGGCGATGGTCGGCCACAAGCTCGGCGAGTTCGCGCCCACGCGGACGTTTCGCGCCCATTCCGGCGACCGCAAGGCCGAGGTGAAGAAGCGAGTCTGATGGCTGCTGTTGAAGAACCCCGCACCCAGGTCCGCGCCGAGGCGCGCTACGTGCGCACGGCGCCGCGCAAGGCGCAGCTCGTCACCGAGCAGATCCGTGGACGGACCGTTCCGGAAGCCCGCACGATCCTCGCGTTCATGACGCGGGATGCGGCTCGCGATGTCGAGCGGGTGCTCTCGTCCGCGGTCGCCAACGCGGAGGCGAACCACAACCTCGACGGCGACGACCTCTACGTTTCTGTCGCGGTAGTCGGTGCCGGGCCGACGCTGAAGCGCTGGCGCGCCCGCGCGCGCGGCCGCGTCGCCCGGATCAAGAAGCGCACGTGCCACATCACGATCGCGCTCGCGCTGCCGGAAGGGGGCGTCATCCCGGCTCCGCGGCCTGCACCTGCGCCCGCTCCAGCCGCTGAGCCGCCGGCCGAGGAAGCCAAGCCGAAGCGTGCTCCCGCCAGGAAGAAGGCGGAGGAGGAGCCTGCCGCCGCGGAGGCGCCCGCGGCCGAGGAGAAGCCGAAGAGCACACGCACGCGAACGACGAAGCCGAAGGTCGACGAGCCCAAGGCCGAGGCGAAAGCGAAGCCCAAGCCGAAGCGAGCGGCCACCCGCAAGAAGAAAGCTGAGGACACCTAGTGGGGCAAAAAGTTCATCCCGGCGGCCTGCGGGTCGGCGTCATCCATGACTGGAAGTCGAACTGGTACACGGGCACGAAGGAGTTCCCGCAGTACCTGATCGAGGACGTGAAGATCCGCGAGCACATCTACACCAAGCTCGGTCATGCGGGCCTGTCCGACATCCTCATCAAGAAGGACAAGCAGCGGATCACGATCGACATCTACACCGCCCGGCCAGGCATCGTGATCGGAAAATCCGGAGCCGAGGTGGACGCGCTGCGTCGCGACATCCACGGGATGACGCACAAGAACGTCCACATCAACATCAACGAGATCAAGCGGCCCGAGCTGGACGCGAAGCTCGTCGCCCAGTCGATCGCCGAGCAGCTGCAGAACCGCGTCAGCTTCAGGCGCGCGATGAAGCGCTCGCTCGCTTCGGCGATCCGCTCGGGCGCCCAGGGCGTGAAGATCACCTGCGGCGGCCGCCTGGGGGGTACTGAGATGTCGCGCTCGGAGACCTACTCCGAGGGCCGCGTCCCGCTGCACACCCTGCGCGCCGACATCGACTACGGGTTCGCGGAGGCGAAGACGACCTACGGACGCATCGGCGTCAAGGTCTGGATCAACAAGGGCGAGATCATGCCCGAGGGCTTCGACACGGGACGCGACAGCGGGCCGTCCGGGCGGCTCGGCGAGCAGGATCAGGCGCGCCGGCGTGGAGGCCGCGCGCGCGGCGAGGGCCTCGGGGCGTCGGCGGAGGGTGGGCGGCGTAGGTCGCCCGACCGCGAGGGCCTCGGCCCCGTGCGCCAGGGCCGCCGCGGCGGCGGCAAGCGTCGCTCGGTCGAGCAGCCCCGCACCGACGAGCAGGGCGTCTCCGCCGAGGGCCGCGAACAGCCGGCCATCGAGCCGGACGTCGAAACCGTGCCCGCACCCGTCGAGGACGCGCCGGACACGACCACGCCGAAGCAGCAGGTCGAGGATCCGACGAAGCTCGAGAGCTCGGGCGACGAGGAGTCGACTAGCTGATGCTGCTGCCCAAGAAGACCAAGTTCCGCAAGCAGCAGCGCGGACGCATGCGAGGCGTGGCCAAGGGCCAGCAACAGGTGCACTTCGGCGACTTCGGCCTCAAGGCGCTCGAGCCGGGGTGGGTGACGAATCGCCAGATCGAGGCTGCCCGTATCGCCATGACCCGCCACATCAAGCGCGGCGGCAAGGTCTGGATCAACGTCTTTCCCGACAAGCCCGTGACGCAGAAGCCGGCCGAGACCCGCATGGGCTCCGGCAAAGGCTCGCCTGAGCACTGGGTCGCCGTCGTCAAGCCGGGCCGAGTGATGTTCGAGCTCTCCGGAGTGCCGGAGCGCCTGGCCCGCGACGCGTTGCGGCTCGCGGCGATGAAGCTGCCGATCAAGACGAGGTTCGTAAAACGAGAGGCGGACCTTTTTGAAGGCTAGGGCGGAAAACCAAATCGAGCTCCCTAAGGAGGGGGCTCGCGCGGGAACCATGGGTTCCCCCGCGATTGGAGAGGCTGATCTGTTTGAGGGCTAGAGAGCTACGCGATCTGTCCGACGAGGAGCTCGTGCGGCGCCTCGCCGAGAGCAGAGAGAACCTGTTCAACCTCCGCTTCCAGATGGCCACCGGCGCGCTAGAGAACTCAGCACGCATCGGCCTCGCGAAGCGCGACATCGCTCGCATCCTGACCATCCAGGCGGAGCGGGCGAACACGTTGGAGAGAAGGTAGATGGCTAGACCCAGAAAGAAACAGGAAGAAGAGACGACAACAACTGAAGCCGAGGCGACGCCCGAGGAAACCGAGCGTCGAGATTCGACGCGTAGCGTTGAGAAGCCCAAGCGGGCCCGTCGCAAGAAGGCAGACGAGACCCCCGCCGCCGCAGCGAAGCCGAAGCGCGCTCCGCGAAAGAAGAAGGAGGAGCCCGTAGCGGAAGAGGCGGTCGCACGTGAAACTTTGACGCGTAGCGTTGAGGAGGCTGCGGCGCCGGAGCCTGCCCAGGAGGAGGAAGCTGCCCCCGCCGAGGAGCCTGCTCCCGAGCCGGTGGCCGAGGAGGAGCCCGAGGCGGTCGCCGAAGAACCTCCGGCCGAAGAGCCGGTCGCCGAGGAAGCTCCGGTCGCCGAGGAGGCTCCGGTTGAGGAGCCGGTGGCGGAGGAAGCTCCTGCCGAAGAGCCGGTCGCTGAGGAAGCTCCTGCAGAAGAGCCGGTCGCCGAGGAGGCTCCCGTCGAAGAAGCTCCCGCGCCCGAAGAGGAGGCGCCTGTTGCGGCCGAAACGCCTGCCGCCGAAGCAGTCGCTCCCCAGGCAAAGCCAAAGAGGAAGCGGCTACCCCGCTCGCAGCGCCGGCAGCGCACGAAGCCGACGCGCGAGCGCCCCGCGCAGCGCAAGACGATCATCCGCCTGCCGAAGCCCGAGCACGCGCGCGGACAGCGCAAAGAGCGGCGCGGCATCGTGGTCTCTGCGGCGATGGACAAGACGATCGTCGTGCGCGTCGACACCGTGAAGCCGCATCCGGTCTACAAGAAGATCGTTCGCCGGTCGCACAAGTTCCACGCGCACGACGAGGCCAACGTGGCGAAGGCCGGCGACATCGTCCGCATCGTCGAGACGCGGCCACTGTCCAAGACCAAGACCTGGCGCCTCGCGCAGGTGCTCGAGGAGGCCAAGTAGCCCGATGATCCAGCAGGAGTCCCGCCTTCGGGTCGCCGACAACACAGGCGCCCGCGAGCTCCTCTGCATCCGCGTCGTGGGCGGATCCCACCGCCGCTACGCGCGTGTCGGCGACGTCATCGTCGGGACCGTGAAGACAGCCACGCCCCAGGGCACGATCAAGAAGGGCGAGGTCGTCAAGGCGGTCGTCGTCCGCACGAAAAAGCCTTTCGGGCGCGACGACGGCACCTCGATCGCCTTCGACGAGAACGCCGCCGTGATCATCGATGCTCAGAACAACCCGCGCGGCACCCGCATCTTCGGGCCAGTAGCCCGCGAGCTGCGCGAGAAGAACTTCATGAAGATCGTCTCACTCGCACCGGAGGTCCTCTGATGGCTCACGGCATGAAGATCCGCAAGGGCGACCTCGTTCAGGTGCTCTCGGGCAAGGACCGCGGCAAGCAGGGCCGCATCATCGAGGCCGATCCGCGCAAGGGGCGCGTCATGGTCGAGAACCTCAATCTCGTCAAGAAGCACCGCAAGCCGCGCCCGCTCAAGGACTCGAGCCGGATGGGCCAGACCCAGATTCAGCCGGGAGGCGTGATCGAGCTGACCGCGCCGCTTCCAGTCTCGAGCGTGATGCTCGTCTGCCCGACGTGCAACCGGCCCAGCCGGGTCGGCTACGAGTTCCGCGAGGACGAGAAGGGGCGCCGCGTCAAGGTTCGAGTCTGCAAGCGGGCCGACTGCGGGGAGGTGCTCGACCGCTGATGGCCAAAGCTCGGAAGAAGCCAGCGTCGAACGGGTATCGCCCGCGCCTGAAGGAGCGCTTCGACCAGGAGGTTCGCGGTCGCCTCAAGGAGGAGTTCTCGTACAGGTCCCCGATGAAGGTGCCGCGCATCGACAAGATCACGCTGAACATGGGCGTCGGCGACGCGAAGGTCAACGCGCGCTCGCTCGACAAGGCGATCGACGAGCTGACGCTGATCGCCGGCCAGCGCGCCCAGATGACCCGCGCGAAGAAGTCGATCGCCGGATTCAAGATTCGTGAAGGGATGCCAATCGGGGCCAAGGTCACCCTGCGGGGCGCCCGCATGTGGGAGTTCCTCGATCGGCTCGTTTCGATCGCGCTGCCACGCATCCGCGACTTCCGAGGTCTCTCGCCGGCGAGCTTCGACGGACGCGGGAACTACTCGCTTGGCGTCCGCGAGCAGATCATCTTTCCGGAAATCGACTACGACGACGTGGAGACCATCCGGGGTCTCGACGTCACGATCACGACTAGCGCCGACTCGGACGAGGAGGCTCTCGCGCTCCTGCGCGAGCTCGGCCTTCCATTCCGGACAGAGCAGTAAAGGAGTACGTGCATGGCGAAGAAGAGCATGATCGCGAAAGCAGCGAGGCCGCAGAAGTTCAAGACGCGGCAGTACACGCGCTGCAACCGCTGCGGCCGTCCGCGGGCTGTCTACCGTAAGTTCGGCCTTTGCCGCATCTGCCTGCGCGACCTCGCGCACGAAGGTGTCATCCCCGGTATGACCAAATCGAGCTGGTAGGAGGCGACATGCACACAGACCCAGTCGCCGACATGCTCGCCCGCATCAAGAACGCCAACAAGGCGCTCCACGAGAGCGCTGAGATGCCCGCGTCGCGGATGAAGGCAGAAATCGCCCGCCTCCTCAAGGAGGAGGGCTACATCAAGGATTACCACGTCGAGAAGGGCGATTCGTTCGATACCCTCGTCGTCGAGCTCAAGTTCGGCCCGAAGCGCGAGCGGATCATCACGGATCTCAAGCGGATCTCGAAGCCGGGTCGCCGGGTGTATGCGCAGAAGGACCGCCTCCCGCGCGTCCTGGGCGGGATGGGCACGGCGATCATGTCCACCTCGAACGGTCTCGTCACGAGCCGGACGGCGCAGGAGCTCGGCGTCGGCGGCGAAGTGGTCTGTTTTATCTGGTGAAAAATCTGGCGATTTTTCACCAAGGAGAAGCATTTGAGTCGAATCGGTAAAAGTCCAATTCCAGTCCCGGCAGGTGTAAGCGTGTCGCTCTCGCCTGGGCGCGTGATGGTGAACGGGCCGTTGGGCGAGCTTTCGCAGCAGGTGCCCGACCGGATGAAGGTCGAGGAGGGCGACGGCCAGCTGGTCGTTACCCGGCCAACCGAGCGGGGGGAGGACCGGGCGCTGCACGGGCTGACGCGCAGTCTCGTCGCCAACATGGTCGAGGGCGTGACGAAGGGGTTCTCGAAGACGCTCGAGATCCAGGGCGTCGGCTATCGGGCGGCCTTGCGTGGCACCGACCTCGAGCTCAACGTCGGCTTTTCCCACTCGATCGTGAAGAAGGCTCCGCAGGGGATCACCTTCGAGGTGCCCGCCCCAAACCAGGTGATCGTCAAGGGCATCGACAAGCAGAAAGTCGGGCAGGTCGCCGCCGAGGTGCGCGCCGTCCGTCCGCCAGAGCCCTACAAGGGCAAGGGCATCCGCTACGAGGGCGAGTACGTGCGCCGGAAGGTCGGCAAGAGGGCGTAGTGCCGACCTTGACCGTCAGCGAAGCCCGCGCGCGCCGCCACAAGCGCGTCCGCCGCAAGATCTTCGGGACGGCCGAGCGCCCGCGCCTGGTCGTCTTCCGCTCCAACCATGGCATCCAGGCTCAGCTCGTCGATGACGCGGAGGCGAAGACGCTCGCGTCTGCCGGTCACACCCAGCTGAAGAAGACGTTCAAGGGCACGAAATCTGAGCAGGCGGCCGAAGTCGGCAAGCTGCTCGCCGCCAATGCGAAGAAGGCGGGCATCGAAACCGTGGTCTTCGACCGCGGCGGCTACCTCTTCCACGGGCGCGTCAAGGCGCTCGCCGATGCAGCCAGAGAGGAAGGACTGAGGTTTTGAGCAGTGTCGAACGGCAAGTCCAGCGCAATCTTGATTACGACGCGCGCGAGCTGAAGGAGCGGGTTGTCGAGATCAACCGCGTCGCGAAGGTCGTCAAGGGCGGGCGGCGCTTCTCCTTCACCGCGCTCGTGGTGATCGGCGACGAGGTCGATCGCGTCGGGGTCGGCTACGGGAAGGCTCGCGAGGTTCCGCTCGCGATCTCGAAGGCCGTGGACGACGCGAAGAAGAACCTCTTCCAGGTGCCCAAGAAGGGAACGACGATCACCCACGAGGTGCTGGGACGGGCCGATGCGGCGCGCGTCCTGCTCCGCCCCGCCAGTGAAGGAACCGGGGTCATCGCAGGCGGGGGAGTACGAGCCGTACTCGAGCTGGCGGGCGTCCGCGACATCCTCGCCAAGAGCCTCGGCAACCCGAACCCCGTCAATCTGCTGAAGGCGACCGTCAACGGGCTCCGCAGCCTGCGCCGGCCCGAAGAGGTGGCGGCGAAGCGCGGCAAGGCGGTTCACGAGATCCTCTTCCCCAGGGAGAAGAAGGAGGAGCCGGAGGCCGGCGCCCCCGAGGTAGCCGCACCGGCTGTCTCCCAGGAGACACAAAATGACCAAGCTGAAGATCACCCAGACTCGTAGTCAGATCGGCGAGACCCAGAAGCACCGCGGAACCCTGCGGGCGCTCGGGCTGGGCAAGATCGGGCGCTCCGTCGAGCGGGAGGACAGCCCGGAGACGCTCGGTATGCTGAGGAAAGTCCGCCACCTCGTCCGTGTGGACGGGGAGTAGCCGATGCCGCCGCAGGAAGAAGAGCTCACCCTTTCGAACCTGAAGCCTGCGCAGAAGCGCCGCGCGCGCAAGCGCGTCGGCCGCGGCCTGGGCTCGGGGAAGGGGCGCTATTCCGGCCGCGGGATCAAGGGCCAGAAGTCCCGTGCAGGATCTCACCAGATGCGCCCGGGCTTCGAGGGCGGCCAGATGCCGATCTACATGCGGCTCGGCAAGCAGCGCGGGCCTTATTCGAAGGACGCCATGCCGATGGGCCCGCACCGCACCTCGACCGTCCCGGTCAACGTCCGCGACCTCGAGCGCGTCTTCGACGACGGCTCGGAGGTCACGCTCGAAGCCCTGATCGACAAGGGCCTGATCAAGAACACGAGGACGGACGTGAAGATCCTCGGCCAGGGCGACCTGAAGAAGAAGCTGACCGTGACGGCGCACTCGTTCTCCGCCTCCGCGCGCGAGAAGATCGAGCAGGCCGGCGGAAAGGTCACGGCTCTCCGCGAGCCGGTCGAGAAGAAACGCCGCACCCGCAAGGCGAAGCCCGTGGCGGAAGAGGAAGAGCCGGAGACCGAGGCCACCGAGGCGGAAGAGACGCCCCAGGACGTGAGCGAAGCGTCTGAGGAGGCTTCGTCCGAGGACTCCGCGAAGGCGGATTCCGAGGAGTCCTAGGTGTTTTCCTGGCTCACCAACGCGTGGCGGGTCCCCGAGCTACGGCACCGCGTGCTCTTCACGGCCATGATCCTGGCCTTCTACCGCCTGGGCAGCTGGATTCCTGTCCCGGGCGTCAACTCGAGCGCGATCGACGACTACTTCTCGGGGCAGGGCGGCACGATCCTCGGCCTGCTGAACATCTTCTCCGGTGGTGCGCTCGGCCAGTTCGCCCTCTTCGCGCTCGGGATCATGCCCTACGTCACCGCCTCGATCATTCTCCAGCTCATGACTGTGGTCGTGCCACGGCTGGAACAGCTGCAGAAGGAGGGAGAGGCCGGCTACACCAAGATCAACCAGTACACGCGGTACCTGACGGTCGTCCTCGCGATTCTTCAGGCGGCCGGCTACACCTATCTCTTCAACCGGCAGATTCCGGACTTCCAGCTCAACGCGGGACGCTTCGTCCTCATCCTCGTCTCGCTCACCGCCGCGACGACGCTCCTGATGTGGATGGGCGAGCTGATCACCAAGCGCGGAATCGGAAACGGCATCTCGCTCCTGATCTTCGCCTCGATCCTCTCGAGCCTGCCCGGCGGCATTCGCGCGTGGTACAACGGCGACGCCTTCGAGCGCGTGGCCTTCCCGGCCCTCGCGCTGGCAATCATCGTGGCGGTCGTCTTCGTGCAGGAGGGTCAGCGCCGCATCCCGATCCAGTACGCGAAGCGGATGGTCGGGCGGCGGATGACCTCCGGGGGCTCGACCTACATGCCGCTCCGCGTGAACATGGCGGGCGTCATCCCGATCATCTTCGCCGCGGCGATCATGGCCTTCCCGCCGACGGTCGCCCAGTTCTTCCCGCAGACGCAGAGCTTCATCAACGAGCACTTCACGCCCAGCGACTGGACGTATCTGATCCTGCAGGCGTTTCTGATCGTGGTCTTCACCTACTTCTACACGGCCGTGCAGTTCAATCCGGTCGACCAGGCGGACAACCTGCGCAAGTACAGCGGATACATCCCCGGGATCAGGCCTGGGCCGCCCACAGCGCAGTACCTCGACCGCGTGCTGACCCGTCTCACCCTCCCGGGCTCGCTGTTCCTCGCCCTGGTGGCGACGCTGCCGACGCTCTTCATTCGTTACGGCGGCTTCTCCCAGGCGACTACCGCCGCCCTCGGGGGCACGTCGATCCTCATCGTGGTGGGCGTCGCACTCGACACCATGCGGCAGATGGAGTCGCAGATGATGATGCGCCACTACGAAGGGTTCCTCAAGTAGGGGCGGGGCATGCCCCGCCCGGAATAACCTATGCCTCTCGACATCGTCATCCTGGGTCCACCCGGGGCCGGCAAAGGCACTCAGGCCGAGCTCATCTCCGAGGACGCGGGCATCCCGCACATCAACACGGGCGACATGTACCGCGCGGCCGTCGCCGCCGGCACCGAGCTCGGAGCCAGGGTGAAGCCGTTTATGGACGCCGGCGAGCTCGTTCCCGACGATCTGACGATCGCGGTCGTGGGCGAGCGACTCTCTCAGCCGGACACTGCGCGCGGCTTCGTCCTCGAGGGCTTTCCGCGGACGCTGCCGCAGGCCGAAGCCCTGGACGAGATCCTCGCGGAATCAGACCGCGAGCTTTCAGTCGTCCTCCATTTCCAGCTCTCGGACGAGGTGGCGGAACAGCGCCTCCTCAAGCGTGCGCTGGAGCAGGGGCGAGAGGACGACACGCCGGAAATCATCCATCGCCGGATGGAGACAATGCGGATACCGGAGGAGCTAGTCGAGTACTACCGGGTGAAGGGGATCCTCGTAGGCATCCACGCCGAGCGGACGATCGAAGAAGTCTTCGCCGAGGTGCAGCAAGTTCTGCAAGCTGCAGCAGCGAGATGATCATCAGGAAGTCAGAGCAGGAGATCGAGGCGATGGCGCGCGCGGGACGCGTGGTCGCGGAGACGCTTGCGCTCCTGGGCGAGAGCATGCGCTCCGGCGTCACGACGCAGGAGCTCGACGAGATCGCTGAGGAGTACATCCGCTCACAGGGCGGCGCCCCGACGTTCAAGGGCTACCACGGCTTCCCAGCGTCAATCTGTACGTCTCCCAACTCGATGGTCGTGCACGGAATCCCGGGTGGCTACAGGATCCAGGAGGGCGACCTGATCTCGGTCGACGTCGGTGTGACCTTGGAGGGCTTCGTCGCCGACTCGGCCTATACGTTCGCCGTCGGCGAGATCGACGAAGAGACTCAACGCTTGCTGGAGGTCGGCCAGGCTGCCCTCGAAGCCGGGATCGCCGAGGCTCGGGCGGGTAAGCACATCGGCGACATCTCCGCGGCAGTGCAGAAGACGACCGAGGAGGCGGGGTTCTCGGTGGTCAAATCACTCGTCGGGCACGGGATCGGCCGCACGATGCACGAGGAACCGCAGATCCCGAACTGGGGCGAGCCCGGCCGCGGGCCCCTGCTCGCGCCTGGGATGACGCTGGCCATCGAGCCCATGATCAACGCGGGCTCCGCCGACGTTGTGGTCGCCGACGACCGCTGGTCGATCTCGACGGAAGACGGCTCCCTTTCGGCCCATTTCGAGCACACGGTGGCGGTCACGGACGCCGCGCCGCGCATCCTCACCCTCGCGGGAGTCCCGGTTTAGGGCCTTTTGCTACGATAGAACGTCGCGGCCGAGCCGCGCTTTGCCGTGGCTTGCCGCCTCTTCTTATGAAAGTCAGAGCGTCCGTGAAACCCATGTGTGACCGCTGCCGCGTGATCAAGCGGCACGGAAAAGTGCTGGTCATTTGCACAAATCCGCGGCATAAGCAGAGACAGGGCTAAGGAGAAGAATTGGCACGAATTGCAGGAGTAAATCTTCCGCGTGAGAAGCGGCTCGAGGTGGGCCTCACCTACATCTTCGGTATCGGCCCCTCGACCGCGCGCAAGGTCTGCGCCGAGCTCGGCCTCTCATGCGACGAGAAGGTCCGAGACCTCACGGACGAGGAGATCACGAAGCTCCGCAACTACATCGACTCGGACCTCCAGGTGGAGGGCGACCTGCGCCGCGAGCGCTCCCAGGCGATCAAGCGCCTGCAGGAGATTGGCGCGTACCGCGGCGTTCGCCACCGGCGCGGCCTGCCCGTGAACGGCCAGCGCACGAAGACGAACGCACGCACGCGCAAGGGCCCGAAGAAGACCGTGGGCCGCGGCAAGAAGGCGCCGACCAAGACTTAATGGCACCTCCACGGAAAGCACCAGCCTCCAAGGGCCGCACGCGCCGCCGCGTGAAGAAGAACATCGCCATCGGCCAGGCGCACATCAAGACGTCGTTCAACAACACGATCGTCACCCTGACCGACAAGGACGGCGCAGTCATCGCCTGGGAGAGCGCCGGCTCCGCAGGCTTCAAGGGCTCGCGCAAGTCCACGCCGTTCGCCGCCCAAGTGACGGCCGACTCCTGCGCGAAGAAGGGCATGGAGCACGGTCTCCAGAAGGTCGAGGTCTTCGTGAAGGGCCCCGGTTCGGGTCGCGAGACCGCGATCCGCTCGCTGCAAGCGGCCGGCCTCGAGATCCTCGGCGTCAAGGACGTCTCCCCGCAGGCCCACAATGGCGTCCGGCCCAAGAAGCGCAGGCGCGTCTAGTGGCCCGCTCCCTGGGACCCAAGTGCAAGCTGTGCCGCCGGGAGGGCATGAAGCTCTTCCTCAAGGGCGAGCGCTGCCTGACCGAGAAGTGCGCGGTCGAGCGGCGCAGCTATCCGCCGGGAGAGCACGGGCGCGGGCGCATCAAGCAGTCGGAGTACCTCCTCCAGCTGCGTGAGAAGCAGAAGGCGCGTCGTTACTACGGCATTCTCGAGAAGCAGTTCCGCAACTACTACGACAAGGCGGCGAAGCGCTCCGGAATCACGGGCGAGGAGCTCCTACGGATGCTCGAGACGCGTCTCGACAACGTCGTCTATCGTCTCGGCTTCGCTGCCTCGCGCGCTCAGGCGCGCCAGATCATCCGCCACGGCCACTTCCAGGTGAACGGCCGGCGGGTGAACATCCCGAGCTTCCAGGTCAAGACGAACGACATCGTGTCGCTCAAGGCTGGCAGCCCGGTCGAGCAGGTCGTCCGCGACGCCACTGACTTGACAGCCTCGGTTTCGCCCTGGCTACAGGCCGACCACGACAACCTGACGGGCAAGGTTCTGAAGATGCCCGAGCGCGCCGACATCGATACGCCGGTGCAGGAATCGCTCATCGTCGAGCTTTATTCCAAGTAGGGCCCGGGCATGCCCGGCCCGGTAGTAGACGGGTAACGAAGGAAGGAAACGGATTGGCTACAAGAACTTCTCTCATGGACTTTCAGGTGCCGAGGATCACCCACGAAGAGGTCAACGAGGACCGCGGCGTCTTCGTCATCGAGCCTCTCGACCGTGGCTTCGGCTACACGTTCGGAAACTCGCTCCGCCGCGTGCTGCTTTCGTCGCTCGAGGGCGCCGCGGTCACCTCGGTGAAGATCGAGGGAATCGCTCACGAGTTCGCGACGCTCAAGGGCGTGCGCGAGGACGTGACCGACCTCATCCTCAACCTCAAGAACCTCATCTGCCGGCTGCACGGTGACTCGCCCGAGATCGAGGTTCGCCTCGACAAGAAGGGCCCGGGCATGGTCAAGGCCTCGGACATCGAGGCTCCGGCCGATCTCGAGATCCTCAATCCCGATCTCGAGGTCGCCAACCTCTCGGACAAAGGGAGGCTCGAGGTCACACTCACGATCGGGCGCGGGCGCGGCTACGTCCCCGCCGAGCTCAACCGGGGTCCCGAGCACACGATCGGCGTCATCCCTGTGGACTCGATCTTCTCGCCGGTCCGGCGTGTGTCGTACGAGGTTGAGGCGGCCCGCGTGGGGCAGCGCACCGACTACGACAAGCTGACGCTCGACGTCAGCACGGACGGCTCGTTGCCGCCCCGCGACGCCATCGGTCAGGCCGCAGAGATCCTCATCCGCCAGCTCGCCATCTTCACCGACCTCGAGCGCATCGAGGGCTTCGGCGACACGGTCGGCGAGGCCGAGACGGAGGCGCCGCAGGCACATGGGATGGAGAACTTCCCCATCGAAGAGCTCGAGCTCGGCGTCCGCAGCTACAACTGCCTGAAGCGTGTCGGCATCGAGACGATCGGCGACCTCGTCACGAAGACGGAGACGGAGCTGGCCGCGATCCCGAACTTCGGCAAGAAGTCGATCGAGGAAGTGCGCGAGACGCTCGCCGCGCACGGGCTCACGCTCCGCGAGGAGTAACGTCTTGCGCCACCGCAAGTCTGGACGGAAGCTGGGGCGCGACGCCGCGCAGCGGCGCGCGCTCTACTCCAACCTAGCCTCCGCGCTGATCGAGCACGGGCGCATCAGGACGACGGAGGCTAAGGCGAAGGAAGTGCGGCCGATCGTCGAGGAGATGATCACGCTCGGGAAGCGGGGCGATGTCGCCGCGCACCGCCACGCGGTCGCTTTTCTCCGCTCCAAGGAGATCACGCACCGGCTTTTCGCGGACGTTGCTCCACGGTTCGCGGAGCGGCCGGGCGGCTACACGCGCATCGTCAAGATCGGGCCTCGCCAGGGCGATGCGGCGCGCATGGTCTATCTCGAGCTCGTGGACTACGTTCCACAGCGCACGCCGGTGGCGGTCACGGCCGGCGAGCGGCCTGCGGCGGGCTAGGCCCACTCCGGCTAGCTCATCTCGGCAGCCTGCGCGTAGCGGCCGAGAACCACGCCCCAGCCTTCGTTGTAATTCGTGATCGTCTCGTCCAGCCGGTCGCCGAGCTTCTCCCAACCCCAGTGCCGGACGTCGACGCGGGTGCCGTCGCCCGCCGGCGTGAAGGTGACCTCCACCTCCTGGGCCGTCTCCTCTCCGCGGCCCGGGTGCCAGCTGTAGCCGACCCGGCGAGGAGGATCCCACGCGAGGATGATTCCCCAGACGTGCTCTTCGCCGCCGGTGGTGCGCTCGTAGAGACGGCCCCCTTCGCGGCCCTCCATCACGACCGTGTCGACGTTCCCCGGGTCGACCGCGTGCGTTTGCTGCGGCCACCATGTGTAGATCTGCTCCGTGAAGACGCTAAACGCGTGCTCCACGGGCACGGCGACGGTCACCGATTTCTCGATCACGACCTCACTCGTCTGCTGGTTCATCCGCTGCTCCTTTCTCGGCTGCTTCCTTGAAAGCGGCAAGCGCTTCCTCCCAGAAGTTCTCGAAGTACTCGCGCAGCTCCGCGAGCGCGTCGCCGTCGATGCTGTAGAAGTTGCGGGTCCCCTCACGGCGCTCGTGGACGAGCCCGGCCTCCTTGAGGACGCGGAGGTGCTGCGAGACCGCCGGGCGGGAGACGGGGAGGCCCCGAGCGATCTCGACGACTGGTCGTGGGCCTCCGCGGAGGCGCTCGAACACTGTGCGCCGCGTAGGATCGGCCAGCGCGGCTATCGCCTCTCCGTAAGCCATAACTTACCGTAAGCATATACTTACGATGATCGTTGTCAAGCTGACCTTCGCATACGACGGCACGGAGTTCGCCGGCTGGGCTGCCCAGCCGGGACTTCGAACCGTGGAGGGCGAGCTCCGCGCGGCGCTCGACCGGGTCTACGGCTCCTGGGACGGCCTCGCCGTCGCGGGACGCACGGACGCGGGCGTCCATGCCCACGCCCAGGTCGCGAGCTTCTCTTCAGAAGGAGGGCCGCCGCTCGACAGGGCGGCTGCGGCCCTGAACGCCGTCCTTCCGGGCGATGTAGCCGTGCTGGCCGGCGAAGCCGCGCCGGGCGGCTTCAACGCGCGTTTCTCCGCCCGCGCGCGTTCGTACCGCTACCGAATCTGGCGACGTCCGACCCCCTCGCCGTTCGAGCGTCGCCGCTCGCTCTGGTGGCCGGGTCCGCTCGATGAGGAGCGCGTAGGAGAGTCCGCCGCGCTGCTCGTGGGCGAGCACGACTTTCGAGCCTTCACTCCGACCGAAACCCACCATGGATGCTTCGTCCGCGCCGTGAGCGCCGCCGCGTGGGAAGGCGCATCGGACGCGCTCGAATTCACGATCACAGCTGACAGCTTCCTGCGACACATGGTGCGAACGCTCGTGGGTACGATGCTTGAGCAGGACCCGACGGCGGTCGCGCGGCTTCTCGAAGGGCGTCCGCGCGACGAAGCGGGCACGACCGCGCCGCCATGGGGTCTTTACCTGGAGCAAGTGGAGTACTGATGCGTTATCCAACCGTGCTCTTCGACCTCGACGGGACGCTCGTCGATTCCGGCGCGATCATCCTGTCGTCCTTCAAGCACGCGGCGCGCACGGTTCTCGCGCGCGACGTCGAGGAGGAGCAGATCGCCGCGCTGGTCGGAGGCTCCAACCTCCACGATCAGATGCGCGTCCTTTCGCCCGCCCACGTGGACGAGCTCGTCCGGGTCTACCGCGAGCACAACCGCCCGCTCCATGACGAGCTCGAGGCCTTCGAAGGCGTCGAGGAGCTGGTGGAGACGCTGTCGGAGCAGGGCCGCAAGCTCGGGATCGTGACCGCCAAGGGTCGCCAGACGGTCGATCTTGCCTTTGCCGTCCTTTCCCTCGAGCGCTACTTCGACGCCGTCGTCACCGCCGATATGACCGACCGCCACAAGCCCGATCCCGCTCCGGTCCTCAAGGCGCTCGAGCTCTTGGAGAGCGAGCCGGCGGACTCGGCATTCGTCGGTGATTCGCCCTACGACATCACCGCCGGCAAGGCGGCGGGAGTCTTCACGGTCGCCGTCTCGTGGGGAAAGATCCATCCGGAAGAGCGGCTGCTCGAGGCCGGCGCCGACTTCCTCGCCCACAGCCCCAGAGAGTTGCTCGATGTCCTCTGAGGAGGCAAAGGCGCGAATCGACGAGCTGCGCGAGCGTGTCGACTACCACCTCTACCGGTACCACGTCCTCGACGACCCCCAGATCTCCGATGCGGAGTTCGATCGTCTTTGGGACGAGTTGCTGGCGCTCGAGCGCGAGCATCCCGACCTGCAGACCCCCGAGAGCCCCACTCAGCGCGTCGGCTCGCCTCCCTCCGACAAGTTCGCCAAGGTCGAGCATCCGACGCCGCTCGGCTCGCTCGACAAGGTGACGACCGATGAGGCGCTCGAGAAATGGCACGCGGACGTGGTGAAGCGTCTGGGCACGGACGAGGTGCGCTACGTCACGGAGCCGAAGATCGACGGCCTCTCCATCAACCTGATCTACGAGGACGGGGTCTTCGTCCGGGGAGCCACGCGGGGTGACGGCTTCCGCGGGGAGGAGGTGACGCCGAACCTGAGGACGATCAAGGCGATCTCGATGCGGATGCAGCTCCGAAATGGAGAGAAGCCGCCAGAGCTTCTCGAGGCGCGTGGAGAGGTCTATCTCCCTCTCTCTGGCTTTAACGAGCTCAACAAGCGCCTCCTGGAAGAAGGAAAGAAGCCCACGCCCAACCCGCGGAACGCCGCCGCGGGATCCCTTCGTCAAAAGGACCCCTCGATCACGGCCGCCCGGCCCCTCTCGATCTGGATCCACGGCCTGGGACGCAAGGACGGGATTCCGACCGAAGGGCACTGGGACTCGCTCGAGTGGCTTCGTGAGCACGGTTTCCGTACGAACCCCTATGCGGAGGTGCACGAGTCGATCGAGTCGGTCGCCCGGGCCTGCCGCGAATGGGAGAGGCGGCGTATCGAGCTCGACTACGAGATCGACGGGATCGTGATCAAGGTGGATGCGTTCGCTCAGCAGGAGCGGCTCGGGGCCCTCCACCAGCGTCCTCGCTGGGCCCGCGCCTACAAATGGGCACCGATGACTGCGACGACGCGGCTGAACAAGATCCTCATCCGCGTCGGTCGCACGGGCGCGCTCAACCCTTGGGCACTCCTCGAGCCCGTGGAGGTGGGAGGCGTCACCGTTTCACGCGCGACACTCCACAACGAGGAGGACATCAACCGCAAGGAGATCCGCGAAGGCGACATGGTCATCGTCCAGCGTGCGGGCGACGTCATCCCCCAGGTCGTCGGGCCGGCGGGCGAGCACGCGCCGGGCACGAAACGCTTTCGGATGCCGAAGAAATGCCCGCTCTGCAAGACGCCGATCGTCAAGCCCGAGGGCGAGGCGATGCACCGCTGCCCCAACGACGACTGCCCCTCCCGCGGCCTCGAGTCGCTCATCAACTGGGTGCAGGCGGCCGCGGACATCGAGGGAGTGGGGGAGCAATCGGTGCGGAGACTCTGGGACCTCGGGCTCGTGCGAACGCTTCCCGACCTCTACCGTCTGACGAAGGAGCAGCTGATGGAGCTCGAGGGCTACGCCGAGATCTCGGCGAGCAACGCTATCGAGTCGATCCAGTCTTCCAAGGCCATCCCGTTCTCTCGCGTGCTCTTCGGCCTCAACATCCCCGACGTCGGCTGGGTGACCGCTCAGAACCTGGCCCGCCATTTCGAGAACGTCGATCGCCTGCTCGCCGCGGACGCAGCGGCTGTCGAGGAGGTGGATGGGATCGGGCCCGACCGCGCCGCCTCGATCGCGACGTGGTTCGCCGAGGATCGGAATCGAGCGCTCGTCGACGAGCTCCGCTCGCTCGGTCTTCGTTTCGAGATCGGCGAGGAGGAACGGCCGAAGGAGGGGCCGCTGACCGGGAAGACCTACGTCATCACCGGCACGCTCGAGCGCTGGTCGCGCGAGCAGGCCGCGGCGGCTCTCGAAGCTGCCGGCGCCAAGGTCACGAACTCGGTCTCGGCGAAGACCGCGGCTCTCGTGGTCGGGGAAGAGCCGGGCGCGTCGAAGCTCACGAAGGCCCAGCGCCTCGGCGTCGACCTGCTGGACGAAAAGGCGCTCGAGAAGCTGCTAGGTGGTGCCCGCTAGCACCTGGGCGAAGCGGTCCTGCGCCGCACGGGCATACCACCACGGAATCGGGTTTCCGTTCTGGAGGATGGCGAAGACATAACGCGTGGTGACGTACCCGGAGAGGGCGGACGCCACGTCGGTCGTGCCGGTCTTCGCGAACACGTGCCGGTAGGCCGGCAGTGTCGTCATTCTGTCCCTCAGGGTCCCGTTGACGCCTGCGATCGGGAGTGAGGCGACGAAGGCGCTGCTGATCGCGGTGTCACTGACGGCTGAGATGAGAAGCTGGCCGATCGCCCTGGCGGTCAGCCGGTCGTACCTGGAAAGCCCTGATCCGTCGGCGATGCGGACTCCGGTCATGTTGACGCCCCGCTGCCGAAGCTCGGAGCGGACGACCCGCGCTCCGGCCGCCGTCGTCCCGCTCCCGCGGATCCGGGCGCCCAGTTCCTTCAGCAGCATCTCGGCGAAGAAGTTGTCGCTGACGCGATCCATTCGCCCCACGAGCCTGCTCAGAAGCCGGGAGTGGCTGCGCGCGATGAGGGCGGCGCCGGTGCCGGCGAGGCCCTTGCCGGCCGTTCCGGGCACGGCGACGCCCGCCGCTTTGAGGGCGGCCTTGAACAACCGCGCGGCCGCGCGAGCGGGCTCGTCCGCGATGTGGCTCCCGACGCGGGCGCGGTCGACGACGAGCGCGGAGAGCGGGGGCGACTCGTCTTTGTAGTAGCTGGGCTTCCAGCCGGGCCCCACGCGCACGGAGTCGAAGTAGCTCTCGTCTCCGAGGATGCGGCCCGTGACCTTGGCGATTCCCGCCGCCCGTACCTGCGCCGCCAGCCCGGCGAGCCGGCGCCTGGTCAGCGCAGGATCGCCGTAGCCCTTGAGGATCAGGCGCCCCTGCCAGACCCCGGCGTCGAGCGTGCCTACCCCCAGGACGTCTGTGGGGATCCGGAACCCCGGCCCGAGCCGGTCGAGCGCGGTCACCGCTACCGTGAGCTTCTCGTTCGAAGCAGGACGATACGGCACGAGCTGGTTCTGGCGGTAGGCAATCGAGCTGCGGGAAAGATCGAAAGCAAATGCTCCCGTGGCCGAAGACGAGACTCCCGGGGTCACGAGCGCGCGGGAAAGAGCGTCCCACAGCCCGGCGCCGGAGGGAGCCGCGAGGACAAGCGCAGCAGCAAGGCTCGCCAGGACGGCCGAAATACGGCTTCCGGCTCTGGGCCTCCTGCGGACAGAGGATGGGCCTCCCGGCCCATGTAACCGAGGCCGCGCTTCTCGATAATCAGACATGCCGATGAGCCACGACTTGGCCTCTCTCGTCCAGCGCATTCGCACCCTGCTCGAGCAGCGCGGAGCCGACCCCACGACGCCTCTCCTCACTGCGATGGAGCATACGCTGACCGACGGATATGCGCGGGCCCTCGAGTTCGAAGGCGAGCGGCTGCGGCTCGAGCGGAGGATCGGAGACATCGCTCATCGCCTCGACGGACCGGAGCAGGCCGGCGAGCTCCGCGACCTCGCTGAGCGTCTGCGCAGCGCGGACGAAGACCTTGCGACCCTTCGCGACGCCCTCGCGCCGCTGCAGCAGCGCGTGGACGCTGCCCGCGCCGCGGCGTAGCCCGCTACTAAACGATTCCGCTGCGCACGGCGTAGACCGCGGCCTGGATGCGGTTTTCGATCTGAAGCTTCATCAGGATGTTCGAGATGTGGTTCTTGACCGTTTTCGGGCTGATGAAGAGCTCACGCGCGATCTGGGCGTTGTCCTTGCCGTTGGCGATCAGCTTCAGCACCTGGATCTCCCGGTCGGAAAGCTCCGCGCGAATGGTCGCGGCCGCGTCCTCGCTCGTGCTCTGCGAGCGCAGCCGTTGGAGCAACTTTCCGGCGATTTGCGGCGAGATCAGCGACTCCCCGGCTGCGGCCGCGCGGATCCCAACGATGAGGTCCTGGATCGAGGAGTCCTTCAATAAGTAGCCGCAGGCGCCCGCCATGACCGCGTCCATGACGTCGTCGTCATCGGCGGAGATCGTCAGGACGACGACTCTCGTGAGCGGAGCGACGCCCGCGAGCTTACGGGTCGTCTCGACGCCGGTGAGCCCTGGCATGTTCAGGTCCATGATCACGACGTCGGGGGCGAGCTCGCCAGCCAGCTGGATCGCCTTCTGGCCGTTCGCCGCCTCGCCGACGACGTTCACGCCTTGCTCCTCCAGAAGGTTCCGGAGTCCCGTCCGGAACAGGTCGTGATCGTCCACGACGACGACGCGAATGTCGAGCGCCTTCTCGGCCTGCCGTTCATCCGTGGGCGTGCTGCTCAAAAGACCCCCGGGCGGAGGGTGCCTGTCCTTGGAAAAAGTCTAGTGGAGTGTGATCGTCACCGTGCGCCAGCCCCATTGGAGCGCCTGGGCGCAGGTCGGGAACCAGAGGTCGATGACGGCGCCCTTCACGGCGGAGCCGGTGTCCGCGGCGACTCCCTCGCCGTAGCCCGGGACGAACATGCGCGTCCCCAGCGGGATGAAGGATGGGTCGACTGCGATCACGCCCCAGCCCACCGGGATCCCCGTCGCCGTCGTACCACGCAGGCAGTAGCCGGTCGACGAGACGGTAACCTTGCTGCCGCTCTGGGGCGGCGGGCCAGGGGGCGGTGCTCCTCCACCGCCGCCTCCGCTGGAGGAAATGTCCTCCGAGCGCTGCTCGCTGGCAGCGGCCTGGGCGGATAGCTTCGAGATCTGCGAGCGATTGAGATCCTGCTGGCGGCGAAGGCTGTCGAGGTAGGCATTCTGCTGAGCCTGGGCCCGCGCGAGAGAGGCGTGAGCCGCCTCGGCTTGGTCGAGCGTTGCCCGCAGCTCGGCGCGGCGCGCGGCGAGGCGGGTGATGGCAGTCCGTAGAGCTGCACGGGCTTTCGTGAGCTCTTCGATGATGTGCTGGTCCTGCTCTGCGAGGCGGTTCAGCCCGTCGAAGGCGGCGAGGGCGTCGTCCAGTGACTCGGCGCCGAGCAGGACAGCGAGCGGATCGACGTCACCTTCGATGTAGAGCTGCCGGAGCCGCTCGCCGAGCTGGCTGTGCGCCGCGGTCATGCTCTCCCGCGCGATGGTGAGCTGGCCCTTCGCCGAAGCCTGCGCCTCCTCGAGCTCGGCGCTAAGTTTCCGCAGTGCCTCGAGCCGCTGCGCGGACTGCGCCAGCCGGCTCTGGAGCGAGTAGAGCCGCAGCAGGACCTGGTGCGATTTCGCCGCCAAGCCGGTGTTATTCGCCCGGAGTGCATCGGCCTGGCTCGCCGGATCGTCGGCGTGGGCTCCCCCCGAGGCCAGGAGCGAAATCACAACAGCGAGCCCGGCGAGCGCGACGCGAGCCGGACGCGATGGGCCACTCGCTCGCACGAGCCCGACACCCTAACAGGGGGTCTCCGAATGAGCGTCCCCCGTTGCGCTCTGTCGGAAAGCCCTGTTAGGGTGCCCGCCTTAACGGCGCCGCCTTCCCAGTGCGCGCTTGCCATGGTCCCTACCGGGGGGTTCTGATCCGAGCGACGAAGCGACAAGCGGTCCTTGTAGCTCTCTTCTCTCTGCTCGCGGCCTCGCTCTTCACCGCCGCCGCGCGCCCTACGCCTGTCACCTCGAAGCAGGCGCAGGCTCAGCAGGTTCTGGCTCAGATCGAGTCCATCGACGCGAGCCTGGAGCACGTCGTCGAGGCCTACAACGCCTCGCAGATCAAGCTCGACGGGATCAAGGCCGAGCAGCAAGTCAACGAGCGCCGGCTCGAGATCGCGCGCGCCAACTACAAGCGCGCGCAGACCTTCTTGCAGGAGCGCCTGGTCGCCCTCTACACGTCGCACGACGAGTCCGCCCTCGAAGTCCTCCTTGGGTCGTCGAGCCTCGACGACCTGCTCGACCGGATGGACACGGTCAGCCGCGTCTCCGAGCAGGACACGCGGATCGTGGGCGAGGTGAAATCTTTCCGGGCCGAGATCAAGAAGCGCGAAGGACAGCTCGAGCGTGCCCAGGCCGACCAGGAGCGCGTCGTCGCCGAGCAGGCGGCCAAGAAGTCATCGATCGAGAGCCAACTGGCCGAGCGCCAGCGTCTGCTCTCGTCGATCAAGAGCGAGATCGAGCGGCTCAAGCAGCAGGAAGCGGCCCAGCAGTCGCAACTCGAATCGCAGGCCCGCTCGAGGCTGGGCGGAACATATTCCGGTGGCGGAAATCCCGCCGGCCACGCGGGCGGCGTCGTCGGTATCGCGATGCAGTACCTCGGCGTTCCGTACGTCTGGGGCGGCGCGTCTCCGAGCGGCTTCGACTGCTCGGGCTTCACGATGTACGTCTTCGCGCAGGTGGGCATCGCGCTCCCGCACAACGCCGCGATGCAGTTCGGGATGGGCAGTCCAGTTGGTCGTGAGTTCCTCGCGCCCGGCGATCTGGTCTTCTTCAACGGCCTCGGGCACGTGGGGATCTACATCGGCGGTAACCAGATGATTCACGCGCCGCACACGGGCGACGTCGTGAAGATCTCTCCGCTCACCGGCTGGTACGCGTCGACCTACGTCGGCGCGCGACGCTATTAGAGCTCGTTAGCCGAAGTTGGGCCCCGCGGCCCGCTTGCTCATCCGGACGCGGGTACCCCTGCTGGTCTGGGCGAACTCCACCTCGTCGACGAGAGCGAGGATGATCGGGATCCCGCGGCCACTCTCGGAATCTGGGCCCCGATGCAGTGCCGGCCGAACGGGGGAAAACGTCCCTTGGTCGACGACCTCGACGTCCACGGCGTCTTCGTTCCCGGCCACTGTGACTTCGACCGTGTGACCCTCAGGCGACCCCTTGAGCGCATTCGTGACCGCTTCGGTGGCTGCGAGCTTGAGGTCGAAACGCTCGCCCGGGTCGAGCCCGCACTCCTCCGCGACTCGCTCCACGGCCGCGCGAAGCTCCCGCGTGGCCGTCGGCCGGCCATCGAGCCTCAGATCGACGTGCGAAGCCTCCCTCATCAAAACGCAACCCCTCCATACCCAATCGAGTACCTAATGTCTTAACGCTTCAAACTGACAAAGGGGTTCGGGCGCAAAGCCAGAAACTATGCGGTCTTCAGCTACTCTTTAGCAGCCTATGCGGACTATCTGGAACGGATCCATCAACTTCGGCCTGGTCAACATCCCGATCGGGCTGGCCGTCGCGCAGCAGCGCAAGGACACGGCCTTCCGCACGCTGCACCGTGAGTGCGGAACGCCGATCAAGCAGAAGCGCTACTGCCCCGTGCACGAGCGAGACGTCGAGGCAGACGAGCTCGTCAAGGGCTGGGAGTTCGCCAAGGGGCAGTTCGTGCTCGTGGAGGAGTCCGACCTCGAGGCTGTAGCACTCCAGCGCTCCCAGTCGGTCGACATCGTCCGCTTCGTGCCCGTCGACCAAGTTGACCCGATCTACTTCGATCGCGCCTACTACCTCGCTCCGGCGGGGCCGGAGGCGCAACGACGCCCCTATGTCCTCCTGCTCCGCGCGATGCAGGACGCTGGGATGGCGGCCGTCGGCAAGTTCGTCCTTTGGGGCAAGGAGAACCTGTGCCTCATCCGGCCGCTCGGAGAGTCTTTGGTGCTCGAGACTCTCTATTTCGCCGAAGACATTCGCCCGCGCGCCGAGATCGACGAGGCCGTCGAAGAGACCGACGTGAAGGATCCCGAGCTGGCCATGGCCCGGCAGCTCGTCGAGAGCCTCGTCGGCGACTTCGATCCGGAGGAGTACAAGAACGAATATCGCAACGAGCTCCGAGCGATGCTGGAGGCCAAGCTGGCGGGCCAGGAGATCACCCGCCCCGAGCCGGCACCCGAGGCGCCCGTGATCGATCTCATGGACGCTCTCAAGCAGAGCGTGGCGCAGGCTCAGAAGGACAAAGGCAAGCCCGCGGCCGCGAAGCCGAAGAAGAAGGCGTCCACGGGCCGGAAGCGCGCAGCCGCCCGCTAGCGCGGCTTACTTTCTACGCCGCAGACGCGCGGCTTGTCTCCGACGCCTCGAGCTGAGCCTGAAAGAGGCTCTTCGGCGCGGGGGAACCCATGGTTCCCCCGCGAGCCCCTCCTTACTGGCTACGCGGCAGACGCGCGGCTTGTCTCCGACGCCTCGAGCTGAGCCTGAAAAAGGCTCTTGTCGATCTTGCCCTGGTAGATCGGGATCGCTTCCTCGATGCAGACGCGGATGACCTCGTCGCGTTCGATTCCGAGCTCCTTCGACAGCTCTTCTGGCGTCAGGTGATTTGCCACATCGTCTCCTTTCGGGGTAAGGCGCAAAAAAGCCCGCCTTCAGCGCACCGAGGCGGGCTAGACGCGTCCTTCCATTTCGGCGGCGGCGCTCAAAGGCTCCGCGCTCCTTCCAAGTCCATATAGACAGAATATTCATCCGACGTGTCTGAAGCAACGCTCCTCCGAGGGTTCGAGCCGCGGGTCACAAACGTGGACGGCGTGCGCACCCGTTACTTCGTCGGCGGCGAGGGCCCGCCGCTCGTCGTCGTCCACGGGCTCGGCGGGGCCGCTGTCAACTTCACCCTGCTCGCGCCGCTCCTGGCTCGACGTCATCGCGTGCTCATCCCGGACCTTCCCGGGCACGGGAAGACGGAGCCGCTCGAGCGCGCCGACGACCTGACCGCCTACGCCGACCACGTCGCTGCACTGGCCGAGCTCGAAGGCATGTTCCCGGCGCCGCTCATCGGCTACTCGATGGGAGGCGTCATCGCCCTCCGCCTCGCCGTCTCCCGGCCCAAGAGCGTCATCGGGCTCGCTCTCGTCGCGGCCGCCGGGATCGTCTCGGTCTCGAGGCGTGCGGAGATCTGGCTCGCCGTCACAGGCGCCCTTCGTCCAGCGCAGGTCATGACGCGCTTCCGCGGCACGTTCGCCCGGCGGCCGAGGCTGCGCTGGCTTCCCTTTGGACTCTGGGGAGCTGTCGACCCGCCGGCGCTCGCACCCGAGGGCGTCCTCGGATTCCTGGAAGGTCCTTCGCAGCACACGGACGTCGGCACGGCGGGCCGCGCGCTCCTGAGAGACGACCCGCGGTCGGACCTCGATCATGTGCGCTGCCCCGTCTTGCTCCTCTGGGGATCCCGTGACCGGCTCGTCCCGCTCGTGGACGGCTTCGAGTATGCGCGTCGTCTCCGCGCTCCGATCCGGACCCTGCCGGCGGCGGGCCATCTGCTCGTCGGCGAGCAGCCTCACGCGTGTGCCGAGATCTTGGTGGACTTCCTAGACCGGATTCGGGAGGTCGAGGAACTCCCACTCGATGCCGAACTCGTCCGCCAGCTTGGCCGCGAGCGCGCGGACGCCTAACGTCTCCGTTGCATAGTGGCCCCCGGCCACGAAATGGATCGCGGCCTCCTTGGCGGCGTGCTTGGTCGGCTCGTCCGCCTCGCCGCTGACGAAGCAGTCGTATCCCTGCGCAGCGGCATCCGAGACGAAACCGGCGGCGCCTCCGGTCACGACGGCGACTCGCTCGATCTGCTCGGGTCCGTAGGAGAAGACCAGGGGCGGGCGGTCGAGCTTCTCCTGGACGCGCGTCGCGAACTCGCTGACCGGCATCGGCTCGTCGAGGGGACCGCCGTAGCCCCAGTCCGTGAACCGCCGCTCGCGCGTGACCCCCAGGGCGTCGGCGAGGAGCGCGTTGTTGCCGATCTCCGGATGGGCGTCGAGGGCCAGGTGGTAGGCCACGAGCGAGAGGTCTGCGTAGAAGAGCGCCTCGAGGCGCCCCCGCATGACGGCGCCGACCACGCGGGTGTCCTTCTCCCAGAAGAGACCATGGTGGACGATGACCATCTGCGCGCCGGCCTCGGCCGCCCGCTCGAAGAGCTCACGCGAGGCCGACACGCCGCAGGCGATCTTGCGAACCTCGGGCGCTCCTACGACCTGGAGGCCCATGGGGCCGTAATCTGGGTATGCGGCCGTGTCGAGGAAGTCATCTGCGAAGGCGACGATTTCGTCCCGCGAAGCCACGGCCCTAACCTAGCCGCTCGCTCGTTGACCAGCGTCAGCGGGGGAGTTAGAGTCGAGCCGCACTTTTCTCCCGGACCTCGGCCGGAGGCTGGCACGTATGGGTGCCATCGTGTGGGTTTTTCTGGGACTCCTGACGTTTGTCGTCCTCGGCCTCGCCTGGGCTCTCTTTCAGATCATGCGTCAGCAGGGCCGGCTCCTCCTGCGCCTCGAGTCGCTGGAGCGGCTCGGACCGGGGGCCGAGGTCGCTGGAAGCGTCGAGCCCAACGGTTCGCCGCGCCAAGAACGAGGCCTGTCGCTTGCGACTGTCGCCCCACCGTTTCGGCTCTCCGACCTGGATGGGAGGCTGGTCGCTCTCGAGGACTTCCGCGGCCACCGGGTGCTACTCGTCCACTGGGACACCGGCTGCGGTTTCTGCGACCAGATCGCCCCGGAGCTGGCGCGGCTCCAGGGTGATCTCCGTAAGAACAAGACCGAGCTCGTGCTGATCAGCTACGGCGATGCCGAGACGAACCGAAGCTTCGCGGAGGAGCACGGGCTCGACTGCGCAATCCTGCTTCAGCACGAGGGCGAACCCGTACAAGCCTTCGCGCACCTCGGGACGCCGGTCGCCTACCTCCTCGACGAGAAAGGACGCGTCGCGAAGCCGCTTGCACTCGGGGCCGACGAGGTCCCTCGGCTCGCGCGCGAAGCCGCCGGCAAGCGCGGGCGCCTCCAGAGCGAGCGATCGCTGGCCGAGAGCCGGATCGAGCGCGAAGGCCTCCCGGCCGGCACGCCGGCGCCGGCGTTTGCGCTGCCCGACATTAAAGGTGGCAGCGTCTCCCTCGACGATTACCTTGGCCGACGGGTCCTACTCGTTTTCAGCGATCCCGATTGCGGTCCCTGTGACGCGCTTCTGCCCGACCTTGTCCGGCTCCACGATCAGGCTGGCGACAGACTCGAGGTCGTTCTTGTCGGGCGTGGGAGCGTCGACGAGAACCGCCGCAAGGCCGCAGCGTACGCCATCGACTTCCCCTTAATCGTTCAGTCCGGCTGGAGGCTGTCCAAGGAGTACGGAATCTTCGCCACTCCCGTTGCCTTCCTGATCGATGAGGAGGGTCTCATTGCACGAGAGGTGGCCAAAGGAGGGCCCGAGATCCTGAGCCTGGCCCAGGGGGCGCTCGCGGCCGGGAGGGAGGCGCGTATGGCCTAACCGGAGGCTCCTTCGTGCTGCATGCGAAGGAGATCTGACTAGCGAGGAGGGTCGCTCCATGAGTGACGAGAGGTTCGACGAGCTCTCCAAGGCCATCGCGACGGCGGTTTCACGGCGCCAGGCTCTCAAGCTGACCCTGGCCGCCGCCGCCGGCGGAGCGCTTTCGCTGGTCGGTGCTCGGCAGGCAAAGGCAATTGCCCCGGGCCGATGCCGCAGAGTGGGCGTCATCTGTCGACAGGACTACGAGTGCTGCGACTTCTTCTGCAACCCGGCCACCGGCAGGTGTGCGTGCCGGACCGGGCAGAACTTCTGCAGGAGAACCAGGCGGTGCATCTCCTGTCCGCCGAACTCCACGTTCGACCCGGACACGTGCCAGTGCACGTGCAACGGAGACGCCAGTCCGTGCGACGGTGACTGCTGCGAGCCGGACGAGACCTGCTGCGTCGGGTTCTATGGAGGTCAGTGCTGCCCGCCGGGGATTGCGTGTTGCCCGGGCGGCTTCTGCGACTTCTACGGGTACGGCTGCTGAGCCGAGCTCCAAACGCAGGAAGGAGAGGGCCGCTTGAAAGCGGCCCTCTCGCTATTCGTAGCCCAGGTCGCGCAAGCGTTCGATCATGCGCGCTTCCTCTTCCATCGAGTAAACCGGCCGCTGGATGGGCGCGCGGGTCGCAACGGCCACCGGGACGCGCTCCGAGGTGATCACCGGATCGAGAATCTCGTCGAGTGGCGCCCCATCCAGATCGGCCGCGACACCGAGCAGGGCGAGCAGCGTTGCCGGAAGCCGCGTGATGTCGGCACCCTCCGGCATGTCGGCGGTGCGGATGCCTGGACCGGCCGCCGCGAGGATCCCCGTGCGGGCGTGCTGGCCCGAGAAGTGTCCGGACCCGCGGACGAGGAGGCGCTCGTGCCGCTCGAACACCGCGGGCCATTGCTGGTGCGACGACTCGACATGGACGCGCTCGTCGAACGGGAGGAGGACGAGCTCGGGCGCCTTCTCGTAGAAGGCCCCCCGATAGAGCTCCTCTTTCGTCCTCACTTCGAAGGCGGGCGCGTCCGTCTCGGGATGACGGATCGACGAGAGTGCGTCGGCGAGCTCCCGCGCGAACCCGGTGTCCTCGGCGGCGCGGGTGAGCTCGCCAAGGTAGATCTGGCCGCCGTAACCGAAGCAGTAGGCCTTCGTGGACGCGAAGTCGATCTCGGCGAACGGTGGTTCCTCGGCTTGTGGCTGGCGCCGCCGCGTGAGCAGGAAGCGCTCGTCGACCTCGGTCGCATCGGCCGCCGGCGTCGCGGAACCCGCCCGGTAACGGAGGTAGCCGGCCTGCTCGAGCCACCGGTTGGCACGAAACACCCAGTGCGTCGGCTTCATGCCGTGATCCGAGAGGATCATCACGGTGGGCTCCTCGCCCCAGAGCCACCGGGCCTGCTCCACGAGCTCGCCGCAGGCGCGATCGATCGCCTCGTATACCTGGATGAGCTCGTCGCCGGCGTCCTCTGGCGAATGAGCGGGATGCGTCGGGTCGAGGCGATGCCATGCCAGGTGCCCGGCGATGTCGGAGCTCATGAAATCGACGCAGAGGAGGCCGAGGTCGGGCTCGAGCTCGAGCGCGAGGAGGCAGACGTCGGCGATCTGACCGACGTGATCGACGAGCTTCTCGGCGAACGCTACGAAGTCCTCGCTCCAGCCGGTCGGGTGGTGGGCCGTCAGGAGATTCGGATGCGCGCTCAGGATGGCCGCACGTGCCGCCGCAGGCACTATCTCTGGACGCTGCGGACCGCCGAATCCCGTCACCATCAGCCCCCGCAGCGGCTCGGGTGGGTGGGTGAATGGGACGGTGACGAACGCCGAGCGGAGCCCGGCCGCGCCGAGCATCCGCCAGAGGGGCGCTCCAGCCCGGCTGGCCGCGCTCTCCAGGCGCCCGGTGGCCCGGTTGGGGTTGGAGGAGAAGCTGAAGATTCCATGGCCGCCAGGGTTCAGCCCAGTGAGGAACGAGGACCAGGCCGTGGGCGTAAATGCCGGGATCGTCGAGCGCAGTGGCCCGAAGGTGCCTTCGCGGGAAAGGCGGTCCAGCGTCGGCAGTTTCCCCTCTGCGAGCAAATCCCGGACGAGGTCGTAGTCGGCCCCGTCGAGGCCGAGACAGAGAACCCTCATCGTTTCGATAACGTATCCCGCCTCGGGGTGTAGCGCAGCCTGGTAGCGCGCGCCGTTCGGGTCGGCGAGGTCCCCGGTTCAAATCCGGGCACCCCGATGATTTTTGAGACCATTCGGCCATGCGCCGGAGAGGACTCGCTCTCGCAACGGCCACCGTCGCCGCGCTCCTGCTTCCGGGTGCGGCGGCGGCGCACGCCGTCTCCGGAATCGACTACCGCTTCCCCCTCCCGGTCTGGCTCTACGCACTGGCGGCGGGGCTCGCAGTCCTGCTTTCCGCGCCCGCTGCGACGCTGGCCGGACGGGCCGACGGCACACGCACGAGCGGAGATCTCTATGGGCCGTTGCGCCGTTTCCACCTCGGGTGGATCGCTGTCGCGCTCGCCTCGCTCCTGCTCGTCGACGTAGTCGCCGGCGGCCTCTTCGGCCCGGAGGACTTCTTCGAGAACCCGGCGACGATCGTCCTCTGGGTCGATTTCTGGGTGGGCCTCGGGATCGTCTCCGCGCTCGTTGGGAACCTGTGGGACTTCGTCAGCCCGCTGAACGCCGCCGGACGCTTCCTCGAGCGGACGCTGGCTCGTCGCGGGGCCTCCATTACGCCCTATCCAACGCGCCTTGGCCTCTGGCCGGCGACGGTCTTCCTGCTCGTTTGGTCCTGGCTGGAGCTCGTGTGGGATCCGGGCAAGGAGCCGCGAACGCTCGTGCTGATTCTCCTCGCCTACATCGCGATCCAGCTCCTTGCCATGGTGACCTTCGGAACCGAGCTCTGGCTCGCGCGCGGGGAGCTCTTCACCGTCGTGGCGAGGACCTTCGCGCGTTTTGCGCCGCTCGAGCTCTACGTCCGTGAGCCGGCCGGCGAGTGCCGCGCATTGCTCTGCACCGACGAGGAACGAATCGGCTGCCCTTCCTGCTGGCTCGACGCGACCCCCGAAGCGCGTGGGCTCAGGTTGCGGCCCTTCGGTGCCGGCGTCCGGCGCGAGGCGCCGCTCGGTCCGGGCGGCGGGACGTTTGTGCTCGCCCTCCTCGCCACCGTTGTCTACGACGGCTTCTCCCAGACCCAGACGTATGTCGACCTCCAGAGTTGGTTCGTCGATCGCTCGGTGTGGCTGGCCGTCCACGACAGCTTCCTCGACACCGTCCTCGGGGCCGCGATCGTCGCAGCCTTCGTCCTCGCGTTTCTGGCGGTGGTCGGGCTCGTCTCCCGCCTCGAGCATGCATCGCTTGCGGACGCGGCCCGCCGCTATTCGCCGACGCTCATTCCCATTGCGGCCGTGTATTTCGTCTCGCACTACTTCCTCTTCCTGATCTACGCGGGCCAGTTCACGCGGGCGGCCGTGCTCGACCCGTTCGGACGCGAATGGGTGCCCGACGTCGAGGTGCCCTGGAAGGGCGTGCCGGGCGGGCTCGTCTGGTACCTCCAGGTCGGCCTGATCGTCTGGGGGCACGTTGTTGCCGTCTTCGAGGCGCATCGTGTCTCGCTCGGCGTCCTGGCGGGCCCCCGCCAGGCCGCCCTCGCACAGGCGCCGCTCGTGCTCCTGATGGTCGGCTACACGTTTCTCGGCCTCTGGGTGCTCGGGCAGGTGCTGGCGGCGGCTTGACCTCACTGCTCCTCGCGCACGGCGACCTCGTGCCGAGGTCTGAGCTCGGCTCGGCGTGGAAGACGCCTCCTGCGGTGCTGGTGGGGGCCGGGCTGGCGCTCGTCCTTTTCGGCCAGGCTTGGATCCGATTAAGGCGGCGCGGCCGGGTGGACCTGGCCGGCATCGACCGCGCGCTCCTTTTCGTCGGTGCCGTCGCCCTCGGGACCCTTGCGCTCGTCTCGCCGCTCGACGCCATCGGCGAGGAGTACCTCCTCTCGGCTCACATGCTCGAGCACGTCCTGATCGGGGACGCAGCCGTCGCCCTCGCCCTTGTTGCGCTGCGCGGGCCGCTGACGTTCTTCTTCCTGCCCGGGCGGGTGCTGGGACCGCTCGCACGCGTAGGCGCGCTGCGCTCCTTCCTGCGGTTCCTCCTCCGTCCCAAGGTCAGCTTTGCGGTCTGGGCCGCCGTGCTCGCAGGCTGGCATTACCCGGCCGCCTACGACTACGTGCTCGACCATCAGGTCGTCCACGATCTCCAGCACGTGACCTTCGTGCTGGCGGGCGTGCTCGTCTGGACACAGCTCGTCGACCCGGCGCGCCGCGGGGAGCTCCGTTATCCCGGGAGGATTGCGCTCGCCGTCGCCCTGTTCGCGTCCGGGCAGATCCTCTCCGACGTGCTCATCTTCTCCTTCGACCCGCTCTACCCGGCCTACGCCGCGCAGGACGAGCGACTGCTCCGCCTTTCCCCTCTCGGCGACCAGCGGCTGGCGGGCATCGTGATGATGGTCGAGCAGGCGGTCACGCTCGGAACCTGCGTCGCGTTCCTGCTCGTCGCCTCCCATCGCCAGGTCGTCAGGCGCGAGGCCGCCGAAGCGGCGTGAGCGCGCCGCCGGCTTCTTCCTTCAGCTTCGAGCCTCTCTTCCTCGCGTTGGCGGCCGTGGCGGCCGTCGTCTACTGGGTTGCGGCGAGGCGCGACCCGCCCGGGCGGCGGGCTCTCCTCTTCGGGCTCGGACTGCTGTTGATCGTGGGGGCTCTCAACTCACCCCTCGAGACGATCGCCGTCCACTATCTCCTGCTGATCCACCTGCTCCAGAACGTGATGATCGCCGACTGGGCGCCGCCGTTGATCCTCCTCGGCTTGACGCCCGTGATGCGCGCGGCGATCGCCCGGCGCGGAGGCCCCGCGTTTGCCTGGATCACGCGGCCAAAGATTTCGCTCCCGGTCTGGCTGGTGGCCTGGTACGGAATCCATCTCGCCGTCTTCTACGACTTCGCTCTCCGCAATCCGTGGGCCCTCAACATCGAGCACGCGCTGCTGGTCGCCGTCGGCCTCCTCTTCTGGTGGCCCGTGCTTGCAGGCGAGCCGCACGACGTCTCGGTCCCCGTGAAGATCGGCTATCTAGGGGCTGCTTTCGTCGGGTCCGTCTTCCTCGGCCTGGGGCTCACGTTCTCCGAGACGCCCTTCTACGACTTCTATGTCGAAGCGCCGCGGCTCTGGGGGCTCTCACCGTCGCAGGACCAAAACTTCGGCGGGATCCTGATGAACGCGGAGCAGGCCGCGGTCTTTCTCGCGGCGATTCTCTACTTCGTCGTACGGCTACTCCCCGACGAGGAGCCCCAGGACGTCCCGCGGCAATAGAGAGGGCAAGGCCGGAGCCCGCCCTCAGCATTTACAAGCCGCCATGCCCGGTTCCTACATGTGCGTTGCGAGTGCCCGATGAACGATCGCAGTGCACTCATCCTCGACGTAATCCATGCCGGCCGCCTCCGCGATCGCCCGTGCCTCGGCCGAGACGATGCCGAGCTGCAGCCAGAGAGCTTTGGCCCGGGCGGCTACGGCCTGCTCGGCCACGGCGGGGCAGAACTCGGGGCGACGAAAGACATCCACGAGGTCAATGGGCTCGTCGATCTCGCCCAGGGAGGCGACGCAGGAGACGCCCAGGACTTCCTTCACAAGCGGCCGCACGGGGATCACGCGGTAGTCCTGCGCCAGCAAATAACGCATGACGCTGTGGCTCGGCCGCAATGGGTTCGGTGACGCGCCGACAAGCGCAATTGTGCGCGCCTCCGAGAGGATCTGGGCAGGAGTCCGGATGCCTCCAGGCTATCCTGAGCCCATGGCTTCCTCTCTTCGGGTTGCTTGCGTCCAGCTGAACGCGACCGAATCGAAGGCCGACAACATCGAGCGGGCCGAACGGCTCGTCGCGAAGGCCGCGGCGACCGGGGCCGACCTCGTTCTCCTGCCGGAGAAGTGGAACGGCTTCGGGCGACCCGACTTCATGCGCTCCATCGCCGAGAGCCTCGATGACGGCGAGACCTTCGCGGCGATGAGCGACTGGGCTCGCGCGCACGGGATCACACTCGTGGGCGGCTCGATCGTCGAGCGCCGGGACGGGCGCGAGAAGCTCTCGAACACTTGCGCCGTTTTCGATCCGGAGGGCGAGACGGCGGCCGTCTACCGGAAGATCCACATGTTCGACGTGGACGTCGGCGGACACGTCTACCGCGAGTCCGAGACCGAGGAGCCCGGAGACCGGCCGGAGACCTGCGAGGTCGAAGGCTGGAAGGTCGGTCTGACGATCTGCTACGACCTGCGCTTTCCGGAGCTTTACCGCATCCTCGCGCTCGAGGGCTGCGAGGTCGCCACGGTGCCGGCGGCTTTCACGCTCTACACCGGCAAAGACCACTGGGAGCTGCTCTTGCGCGCGAGAGCCGTCGAGAACCAGTGCTACGTCGTCGCCGCGAACCAGTGGGGAAGCTTCGCGGAAGGCAAGGCCGCATACGGGCGCTCGTCGATCGTGGATCCCTGGGGCGTCGTCCTCGCGCAGGCTCCCGACGAGGACACCGTCATCTCCGCCGAGCTCGACCGCGGCCACCTCGAGGACATCCGCCGCCGACTTCCCTCTCTCGCCAACCGCCAGCCCGAGGCGTACCACTGGCGAACGGAGGTTTGAACCTAAAAGCAGTCCTCTTCGACGTGGACTTCACGATCGCGAAGCCGGGTCCGCTGCTGGGCCCCGAGGGCTACCGCGACGCCGGGCGGCGCTTCGGTCTCGAGCTCGATCCCGACCGCTACGCCGAGGCCAGGGCGGCCGCGCTCCTCGATCTCAAGCACCACCCCGAGCTCGACCACGACGAGGAGGTCTGGGTTCGCTTCACGGAGGACATCGTGCGCGGGATGGGTGGAGAAGGCGAGAAGTGCCGTGAAGTCGCGGTGGCCATCACCGACGGCTGGCTCGAGTCGGAGAACTTCGAGCTCTACGAAGATGTCCTTCCTGTTCTGGCTCTGCTGCGAGAAGAGGGCCTGAAGATCGGCCTGGTCTCGAATACGAGCCGGGACCTCGACGCCTTCGTTCGCCATCACGCCCTCGACGTAGACGCCTGGGTTTCGTCGGGCGTCCACGGCAAGGTGAAACCGAGCCCGACGATCTTCCAGGCCGTCCTCGACCTCCTCGAAGTTGAGCCGGGTGAAGCCGTGATGATCGGCGACTCACCCGACGACGACGTAGCCGGCGCGGAGGCATTCGGGATCCGCGCGCTGCTCCTCGACCGCAAGGGAAAGCATCAGCGAGACGATGCCCTTCCGACGCTCCTTGCTCTGCCGGCACTCCTGGGACTCACGGCCGATGGCTCGTAGACGCGCCGCTCTCCATGTCGTCGAGCGGCCTGAGCTGGAACTCTCGCTCGAGCAGCCGCTCAACCGACTCCTCTGGTTCCTCGGCTTCGGCGCTTTTGGCCTGGCGTGGTCGATCACGACGGTTGCGGCCTACCTGCCGCCGCTCCTCGAGAAGTACACCGATTCGAGCACGCTCGTCGGGCTCGTACTGGCCGCCGAGGGGGTCTTCGCGTTCTTCCTGCCGCTCCTCGTCGGGCCGATGAGCGACGCGACGCAGATGTCGCTTGGACGCCGGCGGCCGTTCATGGTCCTCGCTCTCGGCCCGATGGCCGTCTCGCTGTCCCTGGTCGCCTTCACGCACACCTTCATCGGGACGGCGCTCGCGCTCTTCGCCTTCTTCTTCGCCTACTACATCTACGAGCCGCCGTACCGCGGTCTCTATCCCGACCTGCTGCCGGACACGTACTTCGGCCGGGCTCAGGGAGTCCAACACCTCTTTCGCGGAGCCGCCCTCGGAGGAGCGCTCGTCGGCGGGGGCTTCCTCCTCAGCGTCTGGGAGCCGTTTCCATTCGTTCTCGCCGCTGGGATCACCCTGCTCGCCTGCGGAGCGGTTGTGCTGCTTGTGGACGAGCCGCCGGTCGGCCCGCCGCAGTACGAGCGGCTGCGAACCTTTCTCGCCGCTCCCTGGCGGGTCGTGACGCGCGAGAGGAACGTCCGCCACTTTCTCATCGCCAACACGGCCTGGGAGGCGACCTTCGCCGGGATGCGGACGTTCGTCGTCCTCTACATCATCAAGGGCCTGGACCAGCCGCTCTACGTGTCGGCCACCGTGCTCGCGGTGGTGGCCGGCGGCTACGTAGTGTCCGCCGCCATCGCGACCCGGTTCGGCGACCACTGGGGCCTCGGGAACGTGATCCTCGGCGCGTCGTTCATCTACGGGCTCGGCCTGCTCGGCGCCGGTTTCGCGACGAGCTGGCACTGGTGGTACTACGGGTTCATCTTTCCGGTCGCCATGGCGGGCGGAACGGTCATGACCCTTGCTTGGGCCCTTCTGTTCAAGGTGATTCCGTCGACGGACCGCGGGACGATCACGGGCCTCGCCACGACGACCAAGGGGATCGGCCTCCTCATCGGGCCGCTGGCCGCCGGGGCCGCCATCGACATCCTGCGCCCTTACCTCTCTGCGACTGACGGCTATGCGGCTGTCTGGCCCGCCATGGGCGTCCCCATCCTCGCCGCGATTCCGTTCGTGCTCAAGCTGGCGGAAGCGGAGGCTGGGGTTACAGGCAGGGCGACGCGTTCTTCAGGATGAGACCGAAGCCCCAGACCTTGTCGCGGAAGACGTAGAAGGCGCTCTCAACGCGCTTCCCCGGTTTCAGCAGCGCGTGGTAGCCCGTGCACGGGCGGCGGTCGAGTGAGCCGTACGTCCGTGAGACGTCGGAGTCAGGCGCGCCGAGAACGAGGCCTTCGGGCGTTTTCCAGCCGGACGGCCGCCAAACGGTGAAGACGTGCACCACGCGACCGCGGCGAAAGACCACACCCGCGCCTTCAGGAGTGAAGGGGCGGTAGTTGAAATACCACGTTCGGTCGAGGCATCTGCGGCAGACGCCGTGGCGCTTGCCCCAGGCCTGCAGGACCTGTGCAGGCGTCATCCCGAGGCTAACTCCGGCGAGCGACCGTCCCGGTACAAACTCGGCCTGCGGGGGTGGCGCTGCCGTCGATGATGGGATCAGCGCGATCGCCGCGACAGCGGCTATCGCGACTGCAGCAGCGCGGGGCCCCATGATGCGAGCGGAGAAATGTCGCCGTCGCGCCCGTTCAGGTTCCGGTATCCGAGGGCGTGCTCGGCCTGCATCATCTTGTGGATCTGGGTGGTGCCCTCGTAGATGATCGGGGCGCGGGCGTTGCGGAAGTACCGCTCGATCCCGTACTCGCCCGAGTAACCGTAGGCGCCGTGGACCTGGATGGCGAGGTGGGCGGCACGGAAGGCCGATTCCGTCGCGTGCCACTTCGCGAGGCTCGTCTCCCGTGTGTTGCGGACGCCTTTGTCCTTGAGCCAGCCGGCCTGCATCACGAGCAGCTTCGAGGTCTCGTAACCGAGCACCATCTCCGCGATCATGTCCTGCACGAATTGGTTCTTGCCGATCGGCTTGCCGAAGGTCTCGCGCTCGCGGGCGTATTCGACCGAGCGTTCGAGGCAGGCTCGGATTACGCCGCAGGCGCCCGCGGCGACCGTGAAGCGCCCCTGGTCGAGGCCGTACATGGCGATCTCGAACCCCTGACCCTCCTCGCCGACGAGGTTCTCCGCCGGAACCTCGACGTTCTCGAAGAAGAGCTCCCCAGTGGAGCCCGCCCAGACACCGAGTTTGTGTTCCGTTTCCTGGGTCGAGACGCCCGGCCACTCCCGCTCGACGATGAAGGCGGAAATGCCCTTGTGCTTCGCGTCCGGATCTGTCTTGGCGAAGACGAGCGCATGGTCGGCGACGGCCGCGTACGAGATCCAGTTCTTCTGGCCGTTGAGGACATAGCCGTCGCCCTGCCGGCGGGCATTCGTCCTCATGGCCGCGACATCCGAGCCTGCGGCCGGCTCGGTCAGCCCGAAGCACGCGAGCTTCTCGCCGCGAGCCTGCGGCGGGAGATAGCGCTCCTTCTGCTCCTCGTCGGCATAGCGAAGCAGCGCGAGCGAGTTGAGCCCGACGTGGACGGAGATGAGCGTGCGGAAGGCGGCTTCACCGCGCTCGATTTCCTCGCAAACGAGCGCCTCCGAGACGAAGTCCAGGCCGGCGCCGCCGTACTCCTCCGGGATCGTGATGCCGAGGAGGCCAAGCTCGGCCATCCCCTCGATGACGCTCATGTCGAGGTGGTGGTTGATGTCGTTCTCGATCGCATTCGGCAGGATGCGGTCGTCCACGAACTGGCGAACGGTCGACTGCACCTCGCGCTGCTCCGGGCTCAGCTCGAAATCCACGGATTTAGTCTAGGGAACCCTTGGGGTTCGCAGCGCTCTTTCAGGCGGTCGCCGCCCTCGTCGCGCCGCCCGGGTCGTCGCCGGCTCTTCCTCTGCTCACACCGCGCCAGAAGGCGGCGCTCGTGGTCGTCTCGGGGCTACCTGCCCCACGTGGGGTCGCCGGCGTGCTCGTGCAGGACTACAGCGTCCGGGAGCGGAGGCCGACGGGAGCCCTGGTGTTCGTCGACCAGGAGGGCGGCACATCCTCGACCTTCGAGAAGCTGCCGCCGCGGACGGCCGCGGCCCGTTTTTCGAATCGTCGGAGCGTATTTTGGGCCGGACGGGCGACCGGGCTTGCTCTTCGCCGCGCGGGGGTCGACGTCGACCTGGCGCCGGTCATCGACCTTCGCGGCGGGCCGCTGGGATCGCGCCATTTCGCCAGCCCGGCGTTGGCGCTCGCGTTCGCCCGCGGGCTGGACGCGGGCGGCACGGGCGCTTGCGTGAAGCACTTCCCTGGCCTGGGAACGGCTCAGGTCTCGACCGACGAATCGCCGCATGTTCGTGCCCGCGTCGTCCAGCGAGAGCTGGCGGCCTTCCGCAAAGCTATAAGGGCGGGCGTTCCCTGCGTGATGGTTGGGCACGCTTTCTACCCACGCTTCGGACCGCGGCGCGCCTCGTTCAATCAGGCCGCTTACCGGCTGCTTCGCAGCTCGGGGTTCGAAGGCGTCGCCATCACCGATTCTCTCTCGGTTTTCGGGAGTCGCTACGCGGTCTTCGGCGCCCTTGCTTCGACGCGCGCGGGAGCCGATCTCCTCCTCTTTACGAACGGGCCCGACGCACGTCGGGCGATCCGCGCGCTGGTTCCGCTCGCGCGGCGCGGTCTCTTGGATGAGCACGTCGCCCGCGTCCTTCGCCTGCGCCGTTTCTTGGGTCTGGGCAACCCCTGACGTTGTTAGACTCGCCGCTTCGATGCGAGCGGATGTCGGCGTCGAGCCGATCCGTCGGGGTCGGTCTATCCCTGCTCAGCGGGATTATTCGGCTCTGGTCCGACGCGGCTTCAAGGTGGTCGGCGCCACCGCGGGTGCGCTCGTCATCGCGCTGCTCGCCGTCGGGTTGGTCTTCGCAGGACCCGCCGATCGCATCGCGGCAGGTGTGACGGTCGCCGATCTGAACGTCGGCGGCCTCAAGGCCGAGCAAGCAGAGCAGAAGTTGGCCGCTCGCGCGCGCAGATTGGCAGCCGTCCCCATTGCTTTCAAGGCCGGCGGGCGTAGCTGGCCGATCGCACCGGCTCAGATCGCGCTGCGGGTCGACTGGGCAGCCGCCGTGCGGCAGGGCTTGGACGAAGGCGCCGGGGTGATTCCGCTGCGCGGGCTCAAGCGGGTCCAGCTGCGGCTGCTCGGCGCCAACGTCGAGCCTGGAGCGATCTTCGAGGAGCGGACTCTCGACCGCCGCCTCCGCTCGATCGCGCGGACGGTCGACGTCCATGGGCGCGAAGCCGCGATCGTGATGCGAAACGGGAAGCCGGTCGTCGTACCGGGTGAGGCAGGCCGGAAGCTCGATCGGGAGGCCGCGGCGCGGACGATCGTGAGCGCGTTGTCCGGGTTCGAGCGCAGTCCGGTAGCGCTGCCCGTCGTCATCGATCCGCCCGCGGTGACGCGCGACGCTCTCGCCCGGGTCGCCGAGCAGGTACGAGTTGCGCTTTCGGCACCCGTCCGTTTTGCGTACAGGGGCGTGCACTGGTCGGTCCCGCCGGACCAGATCGCGACCTTCCTCAAGCTTCCCCAGGACGGGCAGCGGCAGCTAGGAATCGGCGGCCCGGCGGCCCGGCGCTATTTCGCCAACCTCGGCAAGGCTGTCGGCAGGCCTCCTCGGGAGGTCGCCTTCAATGTCTCTAGCTCGGGACGGGCGACGATGGTCCCGTCGCGGAAAGGACGACGCCTCGACGTGCCGACAACCCAGGGCGCCTTCCTCGCCGCTGCGCTCTCCACCACCGATCGTGAGGTCGAGCTCGTGGTCGTCGCCGCAGAGCCCCAGCTCTCGACCGAGAGGGCCAAGTCGCTCGGCATCACGGGCCTCGTCGGCGGCTACACGACCTTTTACGGGGGCGAGCCGAACCGCATCCACAACGTCCAGCTCGTCGCCAAGCTGATCGACCGGCATCTGATCGGCCCCGGCTCGACCTTCTCCTTCAACAAGACGACGGGCGACCGCAATGCGGCCAAGGGCTTCCTCGAGGCGCCGGTGATCATCAACGGAGAGCTGAAGAACGGCCTCGGCGGCGGCGTCTGCCAGGTCTCCACGACAGTCTTCAACGCCGCCTACGAGGGAGGGCTCCCCGTCAGCGAGCGGCACAACCACGCGTTGTACATCGACCACTACCCGCTCGGCCGCGACGCGACGGTCAATTACCCCGACACCGACCTCAAGTTCGTGAACGACACCGGGCACTGGCTCTTGCTCGAGACGATCATCGGTTCTTCCTCGCTGACGGTCAGGCTCTTCGGGACGCCGGTGCACCGCAGAGTCGAGACGCAGACCTCGCCCCTGCGCGAGACCGCCCCGCCCAAGGTCAAGAAGGTCCTCGATCCGAAGCTCTACGTCGGCCAGCAGGTCGTCGAAGAGGCCGGATCGCCTTCGCGCTCTGTCTCCGTGCGCCGTCTCGTCTACGACAAGCGCGGGCGCCTCCTGTACGACGCGACGTGGTACTCGTCGTACGTTTCCGAGCCGAAGGTCGTCCGCGTCGGCACGAAGCCGCGGCCGGGAGCGACTACGTCGGCGAAGTCCGGATCCACGACGCGCGCCACCACCACCGGCACGTCGACCGGGACCACGACCGCGCCCTAGCCTGCCTCGGCCCCTGCGATGCCCTCGGCCAGCCAGGCCGGCATACGCGTCGGGCGCAGCGTCGTCGCATCCACGCAGGCGTGCGCCGTCCAGCCTTCGGCGACCGTGGCGCTCGGCTCGCTCGTCCGCTCGACCACGTACTCGAAGCGGAACCGCGCCCCGCGCAGCTCCGTGACCCGGGTATGGATGCGAAGCTCGTCGTCGAAGCCGCACGGCGCGCGGTAGCGCACGTGCGCCTCGATCGTGAGGGCCTCCACGCCCTGCTGGATCAGACCTCGGTACCCGCCCGGGAAGCGGGCCAGATACGCGATGCGGGCGACCTCGAACCAGTTGAGATAGACCGAGTTGTTCGCGATCCCCTGCGCGTCCGTCTCGCTGAAGCGGACCGTGACGTCGGTGGCGAAGTTGAAGCCCTTCATGGGCCGGGAACTTTCGCAGTCGCGCTCGTGTCGAAGCAAACGACACGAAGGAGGAAGGATGCGCAAGCTCGTCTTCATCGTCTTGGTGGTTCTCGCCGCAGTCGCGGCGGCAGGGTGCAGCAGCGGAGGAGAGGAGGGTGGCGGCGCGGCTGGAGTAACCGGAGACTTCGAAGCTGGAGGAGGAGCGGCTCGGTCCGCGGTTGCCGGCGAGGTGACCGGGGCGGACAAGGCGCTCCCTTCGTCGCAGCGCAATGTCTCCGGGGTGCCCGAGATCGGGCCGCAGATCGTGCAGACCTCTTCGGTGCGCCTCTCGGTGCAGCGGGGCCGCTTCGACGAGACAGTGGACGAGGCGCGCTCGATCGCAGCCGGGCTGGCAGGTTTCGTGGTCAGCTCCTCAGCGTCGCAGGGAAGTGCGCAACGCCTTGTGCGCGGGACGCTCGTCCTGCGGATCCCGGCGAGGAACTACGCCGAGGCGATGAAGGCGCTCGCCTCGCTCGGCCGGGTGGAGGCCCGCCGGGAGAACGGCCAGGACGTTTCCCAGGAGTACGTCGACCTGCGGGCGCGAACCCGCCAGCTCCAAGCGGTCGAAAGCCAGCTCCTCGAGCTCCTCGACCGCGCTAACACGGTCGGGGCAGCTCTGGCCGTGCAGCAGCAGCTCAGCCAGGTGCAGCTCGATCTCGAGCAGGCGCGCGGGCGCCTGCAATACCTGGACGACCAGGTCGCGTTCTCCACCATCTCGCTCGACCTGTACGAGCGGGTCCTGCCGGTGCCGAAGAGCGGCGGCGACCGCTTTGGAATCGTCGACGCGTGGAGTAAGGCCGCGGCGGGCTTCCTGGCCGTCCTCGGTTGGACGTTCGTCGTCCTCGCGACGGGGGCGCCCCTCGTACTCCTCCTGGCGGTTGCGCTTTTCCTGGCACGAGTCGCCTTCCGCAAACGGCTCCGGTGGCCCAGTCGCCGTCCGGCCTGACCATCTACCATCTCAGCGCATGCGGTGGTGGCTACCACCCGCTCTCCTCGCGCTCTTCTTCTTTGCCACTCCGGTGGCCCTGGGTGAGACGGCGATCGGGCAAGGCTGTGGGGAGCGGGCCGCTCAACTTGGCGACGCGACGACGGCGTATGCGGCATACGCGAACGGCCCGGTGCAAGCCGTGGAGGAGCCTGGAGGCCGCGCGCGGCACAGTTTCGCGCGCGTGAACAGGAACGGCGTTCGCACGGTCTTCGGCATCCTCGCCGTCATCCGAGACAGCGATTGCAGCGCGGTGTGGTATCGCGTGCAGCTCCCCGTTCGTCCCAACGGCGCAACCGGTTTCGTGGCCGCGAGCGCCGTCACGGTGCGTGCGGTTCGAACTAGGCTCGACGTCGACCTGTCGAACCGTCGCCTTTCGTTCTTCAGAGACGGACGGCTGGTCCTGGCGGTGACGGCTGGTGTCGGCGCGCCGGGGACTCCGACGCCGACCGGACGCTATTACGTCAACCAGCGACTGCACGCACCCGATCCGTTCGGTCCCTATGGGGCCGGCGGCATCGGGATCAGCGCCTTCTCGCCCGTCCTGATCGACTGGGCCCAGGGTGGTCCCATCGCAATTCACGGGACGAACGACCCTTCGTCCGTCGGGAGATCGGTGAGCCATGGCTGCATCCGGATCGAAAACCGTCTGCTCCGCCGCCTCTTCCGCGCGACCGAAACCGGCTCGCCGGTCAACATTCACGCGTAGGGCCTGGGGTAAGGTGCGGTCGAAACCCAAGGAGGACGACACATGGCGACAGGGCGAAAGAGGCCAGACGAAGGCAGTCTGGTGGGACGGCTTGCAGAACGAGGCGAGGAGGCCGTCAACCGGCTTACGAACGAGCTCGCGAACAATCCGATGGTCACGGACGCGCTCGGAAAGGCACTGTCCGCGAAGGGCAAGGTCGACGCGGGCGCGCGGAGAACGCTCTCACAGATCGGCCTCGCCGCGAGCGACGAGCTGAAGGACCTGCGCAAGCAGATCGAGCGTCTCGAGCGCCGGCTGGCTCGGCTTGAGGGCGGCAGCTCGGCAACGAGCGGCTCGTCCACCCCTACATCGGCGAAGCGCTCCGAGACGAAGAAGAAGCCGACCGCGCGCAAGAAGGCGACGACGGTGAAGCGCGACGCCAAGAAGGCGGCCTCTCCGCCTTCCGGCCGCTCGCTGGGCGGCGGAACGGGCCGAGGGTCGAGCGCGGGCGGCGGCTCCGCCGCGGCTTAGGCGGGGACGCGTACGCGTAGCGCGCCGGGCACGATCTCGAAGCGCGCAGGGGTCGTGCCGGGCTGCTCGCCGTCGAGCTCGACGGGGAGGGGCACGAACGCGTCGACAGTCACCGTCCGGCCCCGTAGCGCCTCCGCTTTGGCGTGCGGGAGGTGCGTGCCGCGATACACCTTCGGGAGTGTGAGGGCCAGGTCCCGCTTCGTGATGTCCCCGATCAGAAGGACGTCGAAGAGGCCGTCGTCCGGCTGGGCGTCGGGGCACATCCGCATTCCGCCGCCGAGGTACTGGCAGTTGGCGACGATGACGTCCAGCATCAGGCCTTCCCGCCGCTGGCCGTCGACCTCCACCGAGACGTCGGTGTTTCGCCAGCGCGCGAAGACCGCGAGCGTCGCCCAGAGGAACGACACCTTGCCGCCGAGCACCTTTGTCGTCGAGTTGGCGCGCTGCGCCACCGCTCCGCTCATGCCCGCGCTCGCCACATTGGCGAAGTAGGCCGTGCCGTCGGATCCGTCCCACGCCCGGTACTCGACCTTGCCCGCATCGATCGTTCGGGTGCGGCCCCCGTTGAGGATCTCGAGCGCGCGATCGAGCTTCCCCGGGATCCCGAACGTGCGCACGAAGTCGGTCCCCGTCCCCATGGGGATCACGCCGAGCTCCGCGGAGGTTCCCACGAGCCCGTTCACCGCCTCGTGCACCGTGCCGTCTCCTCCCACGACAACGACCAGTTGAGCTCCGTCGGCGACGGCCTTTCGCGCGAGCTCCATGACGCCGCCGGGCCGGTCGCTCAGGAGCGTGGCGCCGTGCAACCCGGCCGCCGCGGCGCGGTGCGCCATCTCGGGCCACCGCTTGCCGGTGGCTCCGTTTGCCGAAGCCGGGTTGACGACGAAGACGACGCCCTCGGAGGGCATTAGTGGTCGGCTGTGACGGTCTCGAGCGCGAGCTCGGTCATCTGGTCGACCGCGGCCTTCATCTCCTCGTCGGAGATTCGCACGAACGCGCCCTCGACGACGACGTCGCTCACGGTGAGGAGGCAGCCCGCCTTCATCTTCCGAAGCGCGCCGAGAGTGAACAGCACGGCGCTCTCCATCTCGACCGCGAGGATGCCCCGGTCGGACCAGCGCTGATACTGCCCTTCGTCAGGGTTGTAGAAGATGTCGCTCGAGACGATCGCGCCGACTCGGACCGGCTTGCCGAGCTCCTTCGCGGCATGGACCGCCGCATGGACGAGATCCCAGTTCGCTGTGGGAGCGTGCGGCTCCCCGCCCACGTAGTGGATGGCCGTCGAGTCGGCCGGAACGGCTGAGAGCGCGACGATGAGGTCTCCGAGCTTCATGTCCGGCTGCAGGCCGCCGCAGGTCCCGATCCGGAGTAGCCGTTTGACGCCGAGCTGAGCCAGCTCCTCGATGACGATCGCGGCCGACGGACAGCCCATGCCGGTCGCCTGCACGGAGACCGGCTTCCCCTTGAAGGTGCCCGAGTAGCCGAGCATGCCGCGCTCCCAGTTGCGCTGCTCCGGACCGTCGAGGAAGTTCTCGGCGACGTATTTGGCCCGCAGCGGGTCGCCGGGAAGGAGGCAAGCGTCGGCGTACTGACCCGGATCCGCACGAATATGAATGGGCATGGAGGCGGAGCCTAACTGCTCTCTCGCACCGTGTAATTGAACGCCAAGCGGGCGCAGCCCGCGCCTGGCGTGCGCGAAGGCGCACGCCAGGCGTATCGTCACCGGCCATGGCCGGGCTGGTCAAGCGCCCTGAGCGCGACGAGGTCCTCGCATTCTGCGACGAAGACCCGATCGAGCGCGTGTTTCTCGCGGATGTCGCCCGGCGCGGATTGGGCCGCTTCGCCGCCGTTCGCGAGGGGGATCGGCTCGTGGCGCTCTGCCATCTCGGCACGAATATCGTTCCGGCCGGGACCGGGACCGGTCTTTTTGCGGAGCTCGCGGCACGTGCGCACCCACGCATGCTGATCGGCGCCGAATCCGCTGTTTCCGAGCTCTGGGAGACCGCTCGCGACCACCTGCCCCCGGTCCGAGAAGACCGTCCAGGCCAGCCGGTGTACGTGCTCGAAAATTCGCCCCCTCCTGGAGGGAGCGGCCTGCGGCCGGCGCAGGTCGGCGACCTGGACCTGCTCGTGCGGACGTCAGCGGCCGCCTTCCTGGAAGAGGTCGGCATCGACGCCTACGCGCGCGACCCGGCCCTCTTCGAGTGGCGCGCTCGCACGCAGATTGAGGAAGGGCGTAGCTGGCTGTGGGAGCAGGATGGGAAGGTGCTCTTCAAGGCCGAAGCCTCCGCATGGACGGAGCGGGCGGTTCAGCTCCAGCAAGTCTGGGTGGATCCGGAGCTGCGTGGACGCGGCTATGCGAAGCGCGGCCTGGCCGACCTCTGCCGCGTCCTTCTCCGGATGACCCCGGCGGTGTGCCTCTTCGTGCGGCCCGAGAACGCGGTGGCGATCCGCCTCTACGAGTCGCTCGGCATGCGCCGCGTGGGCGTGTACAGGTCGCTTATCTTCGGCTGACCGGCGAGCGGCCGCAAGAAATCGACGCTCGAAGGCTCCCTGTTTGAGTGATCGAGCGCGATCGCGCCAAAGCCGATGACCCTTTCGTCTTGCGGCGAATCAGCGTTATTGCGGCAACGCTGTTCCTCCTCGCGTGCGTGGCCGGTTGCACCGGCTCGAGCGAAGCGCGTGGGCACAGCTGCGGCGCCATGGACAAGAGCTTTATCGCCACGGCAAGCGTCGACGTCACCGCGCTCGGATCCCTGACGGCGGACTATCAGAGCGGGCTGGCCGGGCCGGACGAGGTCGCCCAGGAGGCCTTCGACGCGGCGGAGCGGGTCACGCACGTCAAGCCGCGCGACCCCTCCCTCCGTACCGCGCAAAAGTATCTCGACGGGATGTTCCGCGAGTACGGCGAGGCGATCACGCTGCAGGGGAAGGGCGAGGACGGGGGGGAGCGGATGTACCGCGCCTACGGGCTCGCGAACTTCGCCCACGACGTGCTGGCGCAGGCCCAATCCGAGCTGCTCTCGAAAGGGTGCGATGTCGGACCGCTGCTCTAGGCCGCCCATACAATTTCTCCGTGGAGAGCGCTGCGCTGCGCGCGCGAATCGAAGATCATGTCCGCCGGCAGGACCTCATCCGGGCGAGCGGGGAGGTCGTGTGCCTCGTCTCCGGTGGCCCGGACTCGACATGCCTCTGGCATGCGCTTGGGGTCCTCGGCTACCGCGTAAGCGCGCTCCACGTCAACCATAAGCTCCGCGGGGCCGAGTCCGATGAGGACGCCCGCTTCTGCCGCGAGCGGTTCGGCGCACAGGTTGTCGAGGCTCCTCCGATTGGCGCGGGCAGCGAGGCCGAGCTCCGCGACCTGCGCTACTCCTACGCCCCTGGGAGGCTGCGAGCGACCGGCCACACCGCGTCCGACCAGGTGGAGACGATCCTCTACCGCCTCGCCACGAGCGGGACGGCCACAGGAATCAGGGCCCACCGAGAAGACGGCGTCGTTCGTCCGCTCTTGACCGTCTGGCGGGCGGAAACGGAGGATTACTGTGAGACAGAAGGGCTGCCCTTCCGCGTGGACAGCTCCAACGACCAGACCGTGCGCGGGCTCATCCGGCGAGAGATCGTCCCGGCTCTCCGTCAGATTCATCCGGCGGCTGAGGAGAACGTCCTCCGCGCGCTCCAACCGGGTGGCCGGCTGACTAGGCCGATCGAGAACGCACTGTTAGAGTTGCTCGCCTCCCGTGAGGGCTCGAAGCGCGTCGATCTGGGTGGCGGCCGTGTGGCGGTGAGGGAGTACGAGAGCGTTTGGCTCGAGCACTCACCGATGCGTCTGGACCGCGAGGTGCGATGGGGCAGCTGGACGCTGCGCCCGCGTCGCCGCGGGCTGCAGGTCCGCGGCTGGCGCGCGGGCGACCGGCTCGCGAACCGCAACCTGAAGGTGCAGGACCTCTTCGTGGACGCCAAGGTCCCGCGCTCGGAGCGGGAAGCCTGGCCGCTCGTCGTGCGGGGCGAGGAGGTCGTCTACGTGCCGGGGATCGCCGCCGCGCCCGGCTGGGAGGACGCGGTGGAAGGCGAACGGAAGTGAGTCACGTGAACGAGCTCGCCGCGGCGGTCGAGGAAGTCCTCGTCGACGAGCAGGCTCTTCAGGAGCGGATCGCCGAGCTCGGCGCGTCCATCACCGAGGACTACCGTGGCCGCGACCTGCTTCTCATCGGCGTCCTCAAGGGCGCGATCTTCTTCATGGCCGATTTGATGCGCGCGATCGAGATTCCGTGCGAGGTCGACTTCATGGCGATCTCGAGCTACGGCGCCGGGGTCGACTCTTCCGGCGTTGTACGAATCCTCAAGGATCTCGACGTCTCGGTCGAAGGACGTAACGTGCTCGTCGTGGAGGACATCGTTGACTCGGGGCTCACGCTCTCCTATTTGCTCCGGAACCTGGAGGCCCGGGACCCCGGCTCACTGGAGGTCTGTGCCCTCCTCACGAAACCCGAGCGGCGCGAGAACGACGTCGAATGCCGCTACGTGGGCTTCGAGATCCCCAATCGTTTCGTCATCGGCTACGGCCTCGATTTCGCCGAGCGCTACCGCAATCTCCCCTATGTGGGCGTTTTGCGGGACGAGCTGGCCGCTCAGGCTGAGGAGACCGTCTGAAAGGGAACCCTCCAGCGCCGGTGGGGCGAATAGGGGTTGCTAACCTTTCGTTGAATAGAGGCAGACCTTGAGCCGCTTTTTTCGCAGCGCACTTTTCCCCCTCATAGTCATCGTCCTGCTGGTCTACCTGGCCTCGCAGACGCTGCTCCCTGGCCGCTCGGACCAGACCGAGAAGATCACATACAGCCAGCTGATCGACATGGTTCAGAACGAGCCACTGTCGATCGAGAGCGTTCTCTTCGCGCCCAAGGGCCAGTCGATCGAGACGAAGCTCAAGAGCGGCAAGAAGTACAAGGTCAATTACCCGAGCGACCAATCACAGATCGAGTTTCAGAACGAGCTCGAGTCCCACGGCATCACCTTCGACTCGAAGGGCACTGGCGAGAACGCGTGGTGGTCGTTCCTCACGTACCTCCTCCCGTTCGTCCTCTTCTTCGGATTCTGGATCTTCCTCATGAACCAGGTGCAGGGCGGCGGCTCGAAGGTGATGAGCTTCGGTAAGAGCCGCGCCAAGCGCATGGCGCCGGACTCGCCGAAGATCACCTTCAAAGACGTCGCCGGCGTCGACGAGGCCGTCGAGGAGCTGCAGGAGATCAAGGAGTTCCTCGAGAACCCGAAGAAGTTCCAGGCCCTCGGCGCGCGCATCCCGAAGGGCGTTCTGCTCTACGGCCCCCCTGGCACCGGTAAGACGCTGCTCGCGCGCTCGGTCGCCGGCGAGGCCGGCGTGCCGTTCTTCTCCATCTCCGGCTCCGACTTCGTCGAGATGTTCGTCGGCGTCGGCGCCTCGCGTGTGCGCGACCTCTTCGAGCAGGCCAAGCAGGCGAGCCCCTGCATCATCTTCATGGACGAGATCGACGCGGTCGGCCGGCACCGCGGCGCGGGTCTCGGCGGCGGTCACGACGAGCGCGAGCAGACGCTGAACCAGCTCCTCGTCGAGATGGACGGCTTCGAGATGAAGGACAACATCATCCTGATCGCCGCCACGAACCGGCCCGACATCCTCGATCCCGCGCTCCTGCGCCCGGGGCGTTTCGACCGCCAGATCGTCGTCGACCGGCCCGACCGAAACGGCCGCCGGAAGATTCTCGAGGTGCACACGAAGGGGAAGCCGATCGACGTGGCCATCGAACTGGACACCCTCGCAGCCGGCACCCCCGGGTTCACCGGGGCCGACCTGGCGAACCTCGTCAACGAGGCTGCCCTCCTCGCCGCCCGCCGGGGCAAGAAGACGATCGGCGACCAAGAGCTCGAGGAAGGGATCATGCGCGTGATCGCGGGCCCCGAGAAGAAGACCCGCCTCCTCTCCGAGCACGAGCGCAAGGTGACCGCCTACCACGAGATGGGCCACGCGCTCGTCGGGCATTACCTGCCCAATTGCGACCCCGTGCACAAGATCTCGATCATCAGCCGCGGCGCCGCGCTCGGCTACACGATCGCGCTTCCGGCCGAGGACAAGTTCCTGACCACGAAGTCCGCGCTGATGGATCAGATGGCCATGACGCTCGGCGGCCGGGCCGCCGAGGAGCTCGTCTTCAACGAGGTGACGACAGGCGCCGCGAACGACCTGGAGAAGGTCACGTCGACGTCGAAGCACATGATCATGCGCTACGGGATGAGCGAGAAGCTCGGCCCGCGCGTTCTCGGCCGTAACCACGACATGCCCTTCCTCGGTCGCGACATGGGCGCCGAGCCCGACTACTCGGAGGAGATCGCGCGGGAGATCGACGACGAGATCCGCCGCGTAATCGAGGAGGCGCATGAGCGAGCCCGCAAGGTCCTCCAGGAGCACATGGAGGAGCTACACCAGATCTCCGGGCTCCTGATCGAGCGCGAGACGATCGACAAGGATCAGTTCGAGCGGCTGCTCGCCGGCGAGTCGCCCGAGCGCGTCTTCCCCGAGGAGAAGGCGGCCGAGGAGGGCGAGCCCGAGCGCAAGCCTCGTGCGGAGCCCAAGCCGCGCCCCTTCCCCCTCCCGGGCGCGACGATGCAGCCTCCGCCCGAGCCCGCAGAGGGCTAGAGCCCGGACCTACGGCTGTCCGAAGGCGGATAGGGGAGGTTGCTCCCTATCGGCCTCGCGGCGCGGGCCCCTTGAAGGAGCTCGCGTAATCGCGCCATAGGATACGAAGCACGTGCGCGCCCCTCTGGACGAATTCCTCCCGCGCCCGAGCGTGATGGGCGTCGTCAACGTGACGCCCGACTCGTTTTCCGACGAAGGGGCCTTTCTGCATCCTGCGGCTGCAATCGCCGAGGCCCGGGGCATGGTTGAAGAGGGAGCCGCGATCATTGACATCGGCGGCGAATCGACGCGGCCCGGCTCCGAGGGCGTCTCCCTTGAAGAGGAGCTTCAGCGCGTGGAGCCCGTTCTGCACGCACTTCTCGACGTTCCCCGTTCGATCGACACCTCGAAAGCGGAGGTCGCCCGCCGGGCCGTCGAGGCCGGCGCCGTGATGGTCAACGACGTCACGGCCCTGCGGGGCGACCCCGATCTCGCAGGCGTCGTCGCCGACGCCGATGCGTACCTCTGTCTCATGCACATGCTCGGCGAGCCCCGGACGATGCAGGAGGATCCTCGCTACGACGATGTCGTCGCCGAAGTGATCTCCTTCCTCGAGGAGCGGCTTGCCTTCGCCACGGACGCTGGGATCGCGGAAGACCACATCTGCCTCGATCCCGGGATCGGCTTCGGAAAGACGGTGGAGCACAACCTCGAGCTCCTGGGGCGACTCGACGAGATCGTCGCCCTCGGCCGTCCCGTCCTCGTCGGGGCCTCGCGCAAGCGCTTTCTGGGGAGGGTTCTCGGCGATCCCGACGCCGTCACCGGACCGGTCGCGGCGGGAATAGCCGTCGCGGTCCTCGCCTACGAGCGCGGGGCGTCGATCGTGCGGGCCCATGACGTGCGCGAGCACGTCGCAGCGCTCAAGGCCGCCCAGGCCGTGGTGGAGAGCCCCGCATGAGCGAGGTCTTCATCGAGATCGAAGGCCTCGAGCTCCAGGGGTTCCACGGAGCCACCCCTGAGGAGAGGAAAGGCGGGCAGCCCTTCGTCTTCGACGTCACCCTCGTCGCTCACGACGCGGGCATCCGCACGGATCAGCTGGGCGACACCATCGACTACACGAAAGTGGTCGCCTGCGTCCGCGAGATCTCCGACGGGCACCGCTTCAACCTGATCGAGGCGCTGGCCGCAGCCGTCGCGGACGCAATCATCGAGCGCTTCGACGTCTCTCGTGTGCGCGTCCGGGTGCGCAAGCCGAAAGTTGTGCTGGAGGCGCCCGCCGCGCACACCGCGGCGACCGTCGAGCGCACTCGCCGCTAAACCTTCCTTGTGTTCCACGAGCACAAAGTCCTTCCGCAGTTGAACCACGCCAAAGTTGCCCCGAAAGGGGCGTGGCCCTAAAGCTTGTGCCTGTGAAACACAAAGTCACGGCGACGCGCGCCTTCGTGGGTCTCGGGTCGAACCTCGGCGACCGGGAGCTGAACCTCCGCCGAGCGCTCGAGCGCCTCGAAGAGCTCGGACCCGTGCGTGCTTCCTCGATTCGGGAAACCGATCCCGTCGGTGTCACGGACCAGCCGAAGTTCCTGAACGCAGCAGCGGAGCTCGCGACCGACCTGCCGCCGAGAGAGCTGCTCGAACGGCTGCTCGAGATCGAGCGGGAACTGGGCCGCGACCGCGCGACGGAGCGACGCTGGGGCCCGCGGGTCATCGACCTCGACCTCCTGTTATTCGGGGAGGAGGCGATCGACGAGCCGGGCCTCACAGTGCCCCATCCGCGTCTGGGGGACCGTCGCTTCGTCCTCGAGCCGCTCTGCGAGCTGAACGAGGATCTCACTCTTCCGGACGGGACCCGAGTACGGGATCTATTGGCCGCGAGCGCGGGCTAGAATGACGTCATGTCGAACCTTGACGAGCTCGACGAATACGAGGCCGAGCTCGAGCTCCGGCTGAAGAAGGAATACGCAGCGGTCTTCGGGCTGTTCCGCTACTGCATCGTCACCCAGGACTCGACCTATCTCTGCAACAAGCACGAGCTGCGCGTGCTGCCGCAGACGAGCTATCCCTTCTTCCATCTGACCATGGACGACGTCTGGGTTTGGGACAAGAATCGCCCGAGCCGGATGATCCCGCGCGCCGAGGTCTACACGTCGAGCGACGTGACGATCGAGGAGCTGCGTGGGGAAGGCGAAGGCCCGGCGCTCACTCCGGAGGCTCTGGCCGAGAAGCTCGGCGAGACCCTTACCGGCGAAGACGACATCTCGTAGGAGGGGTTGGCGGAATGTCGCTCGTCCATCGGGGTGCGATGCTCGTTCCCGAGGCAAGGACGCAGGGAGCCCTCATGTCGAACGAGATAAGAGGGCGACCCGTCTTTCTGAACGCGGATGCGTTGGGGCGAGAAGCGCAGCCCGAGGGCACAGCCCGACATTTCGTCAGACCCTCCTAAGTCTGGCGCTGATGTTGCTGGCCGTAGACGTCGGCAACACCCAGACCGTGCTCGGCCTCTTCGACGGCGAGCGTCTGGCGGAGCACTGGCGAGTCGCGACCGAAGCCGAGCGCACCGGGGACGAGCTCGCCGCGCTCCTCTCCGACCTCCTCTCTCTGCGCGGCCTCGGCTTCGACGACGTCTCGGCAATCTGCCTCTCGTCGGCGGTCCCCCTGCTCGTTCGCTCCTACCAAGAGCTGGCGGAGCGCCACATCGGGGCGCCGCTGCTCGTGCTCGGGCCGGGAACGCGCACCGGAATCCCCGTCCTCTACGACGACCCCCGCGAGGTCGGCCCGGACCGGATCGCCAACGCGGTAGCTGCCCGAGAACGCTACGGCGCGCCCTGCATCGTCGTCGACTTCGGGACCTCGACGAACTTCGATGCCGTCTCGGCGCAGGGGGAGTACGTCGGGGGCGTTCTCGCGCCGGGCATCGAGGTCTCCATGGACGCGCTGTTCGCGCGCGCAGCCCGGCTGACCAAGGTCGACTTCGTCGAGCCCGAGACCGTGATCGGGAAGACGACGGTTTCCGCCCTCCAGTCAGGGCTCGTCTACGGCTTCGCGGGCCAGGTGGACGGGATCGTCGAGCGCATTCGCGCCGAGCTCGGGGACAACGCCCCCGTGATCGCCACTGGTGGGCTGGCTGAGCTGATCGCCCCCCATTCGCGGACGATCGAGAAGGTCGACCCGCTATTGACTCTCGACGGGCTCCGGCTCGTCTGGGACCGCAATCGCTGACCGCTCGCGCTCCTTGACCACTACCTGGTCGAGGCTCGCCTTCGAGAGCGGGTTCGCCCAGAACCCTTCGATCCACGGCCTGTGCACCGCCACGCTCCTCCCGTAGGCGATCGGGAGGATGGCAGCGTGCTCGTTCACCCACAGGCGGTCGATCTCGTGGTAGAGGCGCATCCGCTCGGGCTGGTTGCCCAGTGAGCGCGCGTGAATGACCAGCTCCTCGATCTCGTCGTCCCGGTAGAACGGGAACGGCTCCCGGAAGAGGCCGCGGAAGAATCCGTCCGGGTCGGGGTAGTCGGCGCCGAAGCCCGTCACCCACAGGTGCTCGTCGGTCAGATCCTTTGCCCAGAACTTGGCGGTCGCCGACTCGAAGGTCAGGCGGATGCCGATCTCCGCCACTTGCTCGGTCAGCAGTTCACCGGTGAAAGCGAGCCACGGCGGGACGAGCATCTTGAGCTCCGGGAGGCCGCGGCCTTCCGGGTAACCGGCGTCCGCGAGCAGCTTTCGCGCGAGCTCGAGGTCGTAGTCCGGCCCCACCCGATGGGAGTGACCCGGCATGGCCGGCGGAATCGCGCCCCCGCGGGTGGCGGCGCGCTCGCTGTCCTCGCGGCGCAGGAGCCGGTCCCGGTCGACGGCGTGTGAGACCGCCTTGCGCACGAGCTCGTTGGAGAAGGGCGGCCGGTCGGCGCTGAAGCCGATGTAGCGCGTGTGCAGGTCCGGGATGAAGTCGAGTTCGGTTTCGGGTGCGTCCGCGATCCTGAGGTTCCAGACCGTGAGGACGTCGAAGTCTCCGCCGACCCAGCGGTCGATCATGTCGCTGCTGTGAGGCAAGAAGCTCAGGTCGATTTCGCGCACGTTCCCTCTTGGCCCCGTCCAATGCGGGTTGGCGGTCAGGAGCGCGTGCTCCTCGTCGAACTCGGAGAGCATGAAGGGGCCGTTGGAGACGAGGTTCTCGGGCTTCTGCCAGTCGTCGCCGAGCTCCTCGCACTTGTGCCGCGGCCAGGGGAACGCCCACGGGGAGGCGAGGACGTAAGGGAAATAGCTTCGCGGTGCGTGCATCTTGATCTCGAGCGTCCTGTCGTCGAGGGCCTCGGCCGTCTCGACGTCCTCCATCAGAAACGCGGTGCGCGTCTGCTGCTCCCGCATGCGCCACCAGGCAAAGGCGAAGTCGTCCGCCGTCAGCGGCTCCCCGTCGCTCCAGCGCACGTCCTCCCTGAGGCGGAAGAGGTAGTTGAGGCCGTCGTTCGAGACGCGGAGGTTGTCCGCCATCGAGGGGAGAACGTTGAGCTCTCCGTCGATCATGAGCAGACCACGGAAGAGGTGCTCCGTGATCTTCAGGCCTTCGCTCGAGTAGACGTGGCCCGGCACCACGGTCTCGGGCCGGTACACCGCCGTCTCGAGGCGCTCGGTGGGCTCGTGCCTCGCCTCGGCGTCGACCCGACAGCAGAACGCCTCGTCGTACATCTCTTCCGCATTCTCGAAGTCGAATGCGAGGTGATAGGTGAGGGCCATCTTGAAGAGGGTGTCGCGGGCGCGGCGCTCGTCTCCGGTCCGTGCGAGGAAGGCGCGCGCCTTGCGGTAGTGCTCGAGCGCCTCCCGGTCGGCGTAGATCGCCCGGGCGGCGTCGCCGGCCTTGAGGAGGTACTCGACCGCCTTCTCTGGCTCGTCGGCCTCGCTGAAGTGGCGCGCGAGGAGAGCGTAGGACTCCTCGGGCGATTCCTTGTAGATCTCCTCCAAGGCCTCTCCAACCCTCTTGTGCAGCTTGCGCCGCTTCGAGTCGACGAGGCTCGAGTACGCGACCTCCTGGACCAGCCCGTGGCGGAAGCGATATTCCGGATTGGGCCGTCTGCTCTTCTCGTAGATGAGGTCGAGACGCTGGAGCTCGGTGAGCGCCGGCATGAGCTGCTCACGCGGAACGAGCTTCTCGAGCAGCGGGACGCCGAAGGTCCGGCCGATGACGGCCGCCAGCGAGAGAACTTCGCGCGTCGCAGGGTCGAGCCGGTCGAGCCGCGCCTGGAGGGCTCCCTGGACGAGCGCCGGAACCGCGAGCTCGTCCTCTGCGACGGCGAGGGTCCAGTTCCCGTTTTCTCGCCGGAGCGCGCCGCGCTCGACCAGGTCCCGGATCGCTTCCTCGAGGAAGAACGGGTTGCCGCCCGAGCGCTCGGTGAGCAGCTCCGCGACCGTGTCCGGAATCTCTCCTCCTGCCGCTCCGACGGCGAGCACCCTGCTCGCATCCGGCGGCAGCGGTCGCACCTCAATCTCCTTGTAGCGGTGCGGATAGCGCTGGCGCGCCCGCTCGCCGAGCCGCCACGAGCCGAGCTCGCGCTCGCTCCGGTAGAGGAAGAAGAGGCCCACTGCGGACTCTTCTGTCACAGGGAGGAGCGACTCGAGCAGCTCGAGCGTCGACTCGTCGGCCCAGTGCAAATCCTCAAGGACTAGGCACAGCGGCCGCTCTTCGGCGAGCTTGGAGACGAGCTCGTAGAAGACTTCGAAGGTGCGGGTCTGGATGGACTCGCGATTGAGCTCGCGGATCCGCTGGGCGGCGTCCGGCTCGAGGGTCAGCCCCAGCAGGCTGGCGAAGAACGGGTAGGCCTCCTCGGCGTCGTCGCCGAAGACGTGGGCGAGCTCGGCTTTCAGCTCGAGGCGGACGCGCGCCTCTGGGGTGGAAGCCCCGACTCCCAGCCATTCCCTCAGGAGGTCGCGGATCGGCCAGTACGGGAAGGTCTGCGCGTAGGAGACGCCCCGACCCTCGATGAAGCGGATCCGCTCGCGGTAGCGGGCGCGCACCTCCCACAGGAGGCGGCTCTTGCCGATGCCCGGCTCTCCCATGATGGACACGATCGCGCCTCGTCCCTCGACGAGCGCGTCCATCGTTCGCTCGAGCACCGTCACCTCGTAGTCGCGCCCGACGAGCGGCGTGCTCGGCTCCATCGGCTCGTAGTCGCGGGCTCCGATGACCCTGTAGGCGGTGATGCGCTCGCCGACGCCCTTGAGCTCCTGGGGGCCGAGCTCCTCCACGTCGAAGCTGCTCTCGACCTGGCGCATGGTCGTCGGCCCGATCACGACGCCGCCGTCGCCCGCGATCTGCTGCAGCCGAGAGGCGACGTTCACGGTCTCGCCGAGCGCATTCCAGGGGTCATAGCCGGCCTCGCCGTCGCTCTGCGATCCGACGATCACGGGCCCCGTGTTGATGCCGATGCGGACGGCGAGATCGACGCCGTACGCGTCCTTCACCTCTTCGGCGTACTGAGCGAGCGCGCGCTGGATGGCGATTGCGGCGCGTACGGCGCGCTCGGAGTCGTCTTCGTAGGAGACGGGCGCGCCGAAGAACGCGAGCAGCTCGTCTCCGACGAGCTGGGCCACGGTGCCGTCGTAGCGGCGGACCTGCTCGCTCATGATCCTCATCACCTCGTCGATGAGGAACTTCGCGCGTTCCGGGCCGAGCTTCTCCGCGATCGCGGTCGAGCCGACCACGTCCGCGAGGAGCACGGTCACGATCCGCCGTTCTTCTCCGACAGTCACCGCCATACGAGAGTTATAACGACGCGGCGGCCGCCCTCTATCCGCCCGCGTAGATGGAGACCGGCAGGTCGAGGACGACGTTGTCCGGCTGGGGCAGAGCAGCTTTCAGGCGCTCGACCACCACTCGGGCGCCCGGAGCAGTCTCGAGAAGGCGCTCCTCGACGTCGGAGACAGCCTCGAGCTGCACGAGCTCCTGCTTGAAAGGCTTGGGGAAGCGCCCGTGGCCCAAGTACCAGCCGTAGAACTTCTTCAAGAAACCCGTCGCCCGGCTCTCGCCCATCTCCTCCACCGTGTCGTGCATGAAGAGGAGGAGCTCGGCGACGATCTCTTCGCGCGTGGGCTCGCCGTCGAGGCGTCCGGCGATCTCGCCGAGGGCCCAGGGATTTCCCTGCGCGGCTCGACCGACCATGACCGCGGCACAGCCGGTCGTCTCGAGCACTTCCTCCGCGCGGTCGCGCGTGTCCACGTCCCCGGAGGCGATCACAGGGACGTCGACAACGTCCACCAGCTCGGCCGTGAGCTCGTGGTCGGCGGTGCCCGTGTACATCTGCCGGGCGGAGCGGGGGTGGAGCGTGAGGGACGCGGCCCCCGCGTCGACGAGCTTCGGGCCGACGGCCAAAGCGGCACGCGAACCGTTGTCGAGGCCGCGGCGCATCTTTACGGAGACCGGAACGGCGACGGCGTTCGCCACCGACTCGACGATCCTGCAGGCCCGGTCGGGCTCCTCGAGGAGGGTGGCGCCCGCCCCCGTCTTGGTCACCTTCCGCACCGGGCAGCCGAAATTGATGTCCACGAGATCGGCCCCGGCGTCCTCGACCATGCGCGCGGCCTCCGCCATGACCTCGGGCTCCGAGCCGAAGATCTGGACAGCGAGCGGATGCTCGTCACGGCCGATTCTGAGATAGCCCAGCGTGCGCTCGTTCCCATGCGAGAGGCCGGCGCAGCTCACCATCTCCGAGCAGACCAATCCGGCGCCGTAACGGCGCCCCTGGCGGCGGAAAGCCTGAACGCTCACCCCGGCCATCGGAGCGAGCACGAGGCGCCCCGGAATCTCGACCGAGCCAATGGTCCAACGGGCGTGGAGATCAGGGCTCATGAGAACGGAATGCTACCGACGGCACGAACGTTTTCGGCTTGACGGCGTAGCTACAATGTCGGCCGCGACGGTGCCCGTGGGCGCCGCGTTTCTGTATCCGGGGTCTTGGAGGCGGACGGTGAAGGAAATCATTCTCACCCCAGAGGGGCACGAGAAGCTGAAGGAGGAAATCGAGCATCTCTCGACGATCAAGCGCCGAGAGGTGGCCGAGAGGATCAAGCAGGCACGCGAGTTCGGCGACATCGCGGAGAACTCCGAGTACGACGACGCGAAAAACGAGCAGGCGATGCTCGAGCACCGTATCGCGACGCTCGAGGATCGTTTGAAGAGCTCGCGTGTCGTCAACAGGAAGGAGATCCCCACCGGGGTCGTCGCCGTGGGCACGAAGGTCAAGCTCAGGGACGTGGACGCCAAGGAGACGATCGAGTACCACATTGTCGGCTCGGCCGAGGCGAATCCCGCCGAGCACAAGCTCTCGAACGAGTCGCCCGTAGGCAAGGCCATCATCGGCAAGAAGAAGGGTGAGACGGTCGACGTGTCTGCGCCGCGCGGGTCCCTCAAATTCAAAATCATGGACATCAAAGCGGCGTAGGCTTCGGCCTGCGTGTTCGAGCGCTTCACCGAGAGAGCCAAACAGGTCGTCGTCCTCGCGCAGGACGAGGCTCGCGCCCTCAAGCACAACTACATCGGGACCGAGCACATCCTGCTCGGACTGCTCCGTGAGGAGGAAGGGCTCGCGGCGCGGGTGCTGGAAAGGCTCGACGTCACCGTCGAGGAGGTCCGGGCTCAGGTAGCGCGGATCATCGGGCCAGGTGACGAGCCGATCGTCTCGGGGCAGATCCCGTTCACTCCTCGAGCGAAGAAGGTGCTGGAGCTGTCTCTGCGGGAAGCGCTCTCGCTCAAGCACAACTACATCGGCACCGAGCACATCCTGCTCGGGCTCGTGCGTGAAAACGAAGGCGTCGCCGCCCGCATCCTGCTCGACTTCGGGGCGGACGCGGAGAAGATCCGCAACGAGATCATGCGCGTCCTGTCGGGCCCCGGGGGGCCGGGACTGGTGCACACCGAAACCGTGGAGCATCGGGCGGTTCGGGGCGGCTGGACGTCTTACGGCCCGTTGGCCGAGCGAACTCCCTCGCTGCTCCTCGGCTGGGCGCTCGGGACCTTCACGCTGGGCATCGGGATCCTTGTCGGCTGGGTCATCTGGGGTCAGTGAGGGAAGTCTTCCGGCGTGCCTGGCGGCGCCGGGGACCAGAGGCGAGGCGGTGGGACGCTTTGGCGCTCGCGGCAATCATGGTCGGGGCGGTTTTCCGCCTCGTCTGGGTACTCGTTCTGCACCCCCCGTTCGACTACCTCTATTCGGACATGGGGGGCTACGTGGGGCGCGCGATGCACCTCGTCGAGACGGGATCCCTGGAGCGCTACGACGCCTTCTATCCGCCCGGGGTGCATCTGCTCCTCGCAGGGATCTTCAAGGCGTTTGGGCCGGACCTGGGCGGGCGCGGTCCTCTGGGGGCTGCTGTCGGCGGCCGCGCCGTTCTTCATGTGGCGGCTGGCGCCTCCTTCTGACCCCGGCCGCCGCTTCCCTGACCGCCTTGTTCACGGCCGCGTGGCCGTTACACGCCACATCGGCGGGCTACTTCCTCTCAGAGACCCCCTCGCTCGCCTTCCTCCTTGCCTCTTTGTGGGCGGGATACGCCGCCGCGCGTTCGGAGGGACGTCGAGCGGTCGCTCTCGCGGCGGCGGCGGGTGTACTGGGAGGCGCGGCCGTGACGATGCGTCCCCAGTTCCTTCTCAACCTGGCTCTTCTTGCAGCCGCGTGGGTGATCGGTCGGCGGCGGTTTCGGTTACTGGCGGCGTTCTCGGCCGGCTGCGCGATCTTGATCGGCGGGGCCGTAGCTCACAACTCCCTGGCCGCCGGAAAACCGACCGGCATCAGTGAGAACTCGGGGATCACGTTTTTCATCGGCCAGTGCGAGGTGCATACCGTCCGCGCCAACCAAGGGCAGTTCGGCCCGCCGCCAGCCAACCAACAGGGCAGAGGGAATATCTACATCTTCCCCGACCACGAGGTCTGGGACCAGGGCTTCTTCTTCCGCAAGGGGCTCGATTGCATCCGCGAGGACGGTTGGTCACACGCGCGGCTCTGGGGTCGCGGCGTGGTCGATCTTCTCTGGACGAGCGTGATCTGGCCGCAGGCGAACGAGCAGGACCTCCGGGGACCGATGAAGGTCACGAACGCCCTCTACGCGATCTTGCTCCCCCTCATCCTGCTCGGGACGGCGCTGGTCGTCCGCGACCGCCGCCGCGCCGGGCTACCTTCCGGTGAGCTCGTCCTCTTCCTCCATCTGGCCACCGTTCTCGTAACCGCGTTCGTCTTCTTCGGCGACCCCCGCTTCCGAATGCCTTACGACTTCTTCGGCCTTGCGCTCCTCGCAGCGGTCCTCTCCGACACGTTCGTCCATGCCCGACCCAGCTCGGCCGTAGACTCGGCCCGAGCATGAGCGCCGCGACCCGTTTTCCCGACCGGGACGAGATCTCGGCCGTCCTCGCCGAGGCCGAGAAGCTCGAGCCGGGCGCCGAGGGGGGACAGCGACGGCGCGTGGCGGGACGGGTCCTTGGGCGTCGAGGCCATGGAAAGCTGGTCTTCGTCGACGTCGTCGACCGGTCCGGCCGGATCCAGCTCCTCTGCTCGGCCGACCGCGTGGGGCCGGTCGACCTCGATCTCGGGGACATCGTCGGGGTCACCGGGATCCCTACTCGCACGAAGCGCGGGGAGCCCTCGCTGGCCGTGGACGGGCTCCTGCTCCTCGCCAAGACGAAGCGGCCGCTGCCGGACACGTTCCACGGCCTCGTGGACGCTGAGACCCGCTACCGCAAGCGCTACCTCGACCTGCTCGTCAACGAGGACACCCGCCGCGACTTCCTCGTTCGCACACGCCTGGTCACGGCGATCCGCCGGCACCTGGACGAGCGCGGCTTCGTCGAGGTGGAGACGCCGATTCTCCAGCCACGCTACGGAGGGGCGCTCGCGGAGCCCTTCGTCACGCACTCGAAGGAGCTCGACACGGACCTCTACCTGCGCATTGCCGACGAGCTCTATCTCAAGCGGCTCATCGTCGGTGGCCTCGAGAAGGTCTACGAGATCGGCAAGGACTTCCGCAACGAAAGCGTCTCGTACAAGCATCAGCCCGAGTTCACGATGCTGGAGTGGTACGAGGCCTACGCGGACTACGAGGACACCATGGCGCGGGTCGAGGAGCTCGTGGCGGAGGTCGCGCGTGAGGCGATCGGAACGACCAAGGTCTCATTCCGCGGCCACGAAGTCGACCTCGAACCGCCCTGGCGTCGCGTGAAGCTGATCGACGCGCTCGAGGCGGAGGGCGTCTGGACTCGGGATGCGGACGATCTTCGCCGCAGGCTCTCGGAGCGGGACGTCGACACCGGACGTGACGAGACCTGGGGCCAGCTCGTCGACCACGCGCTCAGCCATCTGGTCGAGCCGAAGCTGATCGAGCCGACGATCCTTTACGACTATCCGGTCGAGCTCTCCCCGCTCGCACGTCGGAAAGAGGGGGAGGAGGGAGTTGTCGAGCGCTTCGAGTACTTCGTCTGCGGGATGGAGCTCGGGAACGCGTACTCGGAGCTGAACGACGCCGACGAGCAGGCCGCCCGCTTCGCCGAGACCGGTGGGGCCGATCCTGATTACGTCGAGGCGCTCTCCTACGGGATGCCGCCGACAGGCGGCCTCGGGCTTGGGATCGATCGTCTGGCGATGGTGCTGACCGGACGCGAGACGATTCGCGACGTCATTCTCTTCCCCGCGCTGCGCCCGGCCGAATAGATACGAACCTATTGCAAACTCTCTTTTCCTCCCTACTGTGAGAGCCAGGGGAAAGAGGGGAGAGGGGAGAGAGTTATGCGGCGCTGCGGCAGGGCGTACTGCCTCTTGCTGGTTTGTCTGCTCGTAACGGGGGTTACCGCCGGCGGGGCTTTTGCGGCACCCGGCGGAAACGGCAACGGCAAGGGACACGCGGGAAGGGGGCTCGCGCTGGCCAAGGGCCACGCGAAGCACGCCCCTGCAGCGCCGCAATCTCTCCAGGCGCCGGTGAAGCCCACGGCGCCTTCCGGGAAGAACCAAGCCCGGCCGGCGTCCGCCGCCAAGCCGGTGGCTCCGAAAGCGTCGCCGGCAGTCGATCGGCGCGCGAGTCATCTGACCATCTGCCACCGGACCGGATCCGGTCGCTACATCGTCATCTCGCCGAGAGTGACCGGCGCCACGAAGGGACACTTGAAGCACTACGACGACTTCGTCTACACGGGGAGCTGCACGCAGTCCGCGCAGACGCCGCCGGACGATCCGCCGACCGAGCCGCCGGCGACCGGCGAGCATCCTCCGCGCGACCCGGCGGGCGCGATCGGGGCGCCGCCGCTTGCGAGCCCCTCGGGAGATCTACCGTTTACGGGTGGCCGGGCGCTCTACCTGTTCCTGGCCGGCAGCGTGCTGATCGCGTCGGGACTCGCACTACTGCGGCGGAAGCCGACTCCCTAGGCCTACCGGAGGACGACGAACGCGTCGACCGGGACGGGCCCCGAGCCCGGCACGGGGTTGACCGCGATGCGGTGCCAGCGCAGGCTCAGCCGGCGCGAGAAGACGACCTGCCGTTCGGTCGGCGTCGCCGAGGTGAGGTCGATAGTGCCCGCGTAGCGGCCGTCGATGAAGATCCGGGCCCGGCCGCCGTCGAGAGATGTCGGGGATACCAGCGCGATTGCCTTCCCACGAAAGACGAGCCTCGAGCGCGCTTCGACGCTCCGCGGCGAGGCGACATGCCTGGCAGACGCTCGCCAGCGATAGACGCGGCGCCAGCGGCCCGTGTAGGAGACGGCAGGGTTCCGCTCCTGGAACACCCGCATCCTGAAACTGCTGCCGATCGCAGCGGGGCTCGCATTGCCCGCCGCATCGAAGGCGTGGACGAGGAAGCGATACGAGTGGCCGCGGCGTAGACGGAGGAGGGCCTCGTTCCGCCAGAGGTCGGGCCGCTCGACGTACCTCCACGAACGCCCGTCGACGCTTCTCCAAAGCCAGAAGCCGACGGCGTCCGCGTCCTTCGAGGTCCACCGCAGGCGGACGGGCACCCTCCCTGTGAGGCGGCCCTCGACGCTGATCTTCGGAGCAGTCGCCCTCGGGGCGGTGCTGTCGGTAACGCTGGGTGGCCCCTTGCTCGTCAGGAAGCTCGAGTTGGCGACGTTCCAGTGCTGGGCGAGCCAGCCGCTCGGATCGGGATTCGTCGAGAAGTAGTCGTCGCCTCCGCAGTCGAGTAGCCGCTCGTGCGACCTCGGGCAGACGTAGACGAGCGGAACGAGCTGCCCGTGAGAGCCGACGTAGCCGTCGGCCGTGGAATCGTCGTCGTAGCACATGAGCTCCGACTCGTCGCTGCAGTGGTAGTTCCACGTGCCGCGCGGGGCGGTCGGTTGCACTCCTCCGAGGATGTGGGTGAGCTCGTGCGCCTCAGCCGAATCAGAAGGCATGCCCCAGCATCCGCGGTCGACCCGGGCGACCATTCCGGGGCTGCCGCTGCCATTGTTCGCATTGTTCTGGCCAGGCCGGTCGTCCGGCTCGACCGTGGCGACGCCGCAGTACGCGTAGGCGTCGACCCAGACGAGGTACTTACGATCGGGCCGGTCGAACCCCTGCGCGGCGAGTTCGGCTGCCGTGCCGGCGAGGCTCGCGAGGCCATTGCGGCTGAGCGCGACCTTGGCCACGTCGACCTGGCAACTCGCGTCGGTGACATAGCGAACGTGGCGCACCCCTCCGGTCTCGGCGGCGCTGTCGTTCAGAACCTGGTCAGCCTGCGCGGCCCACTGGCGGACATACGGCGCGACCGCGGCGTAGTCGTCCCGCCCGTCCGCCGGATACGCATAGACCGCCTGAACCCGGTTGCCGTCGACACCGTCGCCGGTACAGACGATCTGGCCGTAGGCCGTTGCGGTCCGCGACGGATCTCCGCTCGTCATGGCGGCGATGTCACCGAGCGACCGCGGCTCACGGACGTCGCGGCCGGGCGGCGCCGGGTCGGGCCCGTGTGTGCAGCCGAGTCGACCGTTGGGAAGGCGCAGCTCGAATCCAGTCTTGCAAGGGCCGTCCGGCCGGGCGCGCGAGAGACCCGTGAGGACGACGCCGCGAGCCGCGTTCCCCTGCGGGCTCCCCTCGTGACCGTAGGCTGCGCCCGCACCTGCCGCCAGCAGGCAGAGAAGGGCGATTGCGACGGCGAGTTTCATAACCTCCGAGCGAAGGGCGTTGAACGCCTCTTCCGGATTCGGCCCGCCGGTAATGCCGCGGCATCCCTCGATCCAGGGATGGCGCGGTGCCCCGCCTATCCAAGGGCCAGGTTCGACCTAGACCTTGGGGAGAGGCGCGAAACAAATCTCGGCCGCACCATTGAATAACAGCCGGTGAACATCTTTGCGCGTAACCGGCTGTCGGGGACGCGGTAGAGAGTCAGTCAACGTCAGGGGAGAGGTGAGGGGATGAAAAAGGTTCTCGTTGTACTTGCGGCTGCGTTTGCCACAGTCGCCTTTTATGCGACACCTGCATTCGCGGATCAGAAGTTCGATCTGACAGAGCTATCTCCCGTTGCTGGGACAGCTTCGTGCCCATCGGCGGGCGAGTCATTCAAGGTCGAACCGATTCCTGAGGGGACGCACGAGATCACGGTCGATGCCAGCGATTTCGGCGGCACCGCTTTTTACAGCGCCACCGTCAAGTCGGGTAGCCAGTCCGAACTCGGCATCGAGTTCAGCGCTGATGGATCGACCGTGACGTTCACGTCTACACAGTCGATTTCCCACTACGAGGTCGTGCTCTGCGCAGCCGGAAGCACGACCGGCGGAACGACCGGGGAAACAACCGGTGAGACGACCGGCGAGACCACGGGCGAGACCACTGGCGAAACGACCGGCGAAACGACGGGCGAGACCACCGGCGCGACCAACGGCGGCACGACCGGGGCCACCACCGCGGGCGGCGTCTCCGGCTCGACCACCGGCGGCACGACCGGCGGCACGGCGGCTACGCCGACCGGCGGGAACCTTCCGTTCACCGGCCTTCCGGTGTGGATCCCGCTCCTCGCGGCCGCGGCCATGTTTGCGAGCGGCATCTTCCTCGTACGGCGCAGAAAGGGCGAGCTCTCCTAGCAGCCCGCCTCTGACCTGGCAAAACGGGGCGGCCGCAAGGTCGCCCCGTCTGTTTTGCAGGCCTTTCGGGCCGAACGTATAAGGAAGCCGCGTGCAGCAGCGTCTCGAGTCCTCAACCGCCGGTCGAATCGCGATCAGCGTCTTCCTTGTCTTCACCGTCTTCAGCCTCGTGGTCTGGAACCTGCCCACGTCGGAGATCAAGCGGAAGTCGCTCAAGGTCGTCCGCCCGTACATCACGCTTACCTCGCTCGACCAGAACTGGGGCGTCTTCTCGCCCGACCCGCGGCGGATCTCGATCGACATCGTCGCGCGTGTTCGCTACGCCGACGGCGGCGGCGAGGCGCTGCACATACCGCGAGGGAACGACGTCTACGGCGCCTACTGGGACTACCGCTGGTGGAAGTGGGCCGAGTGGATCCGCCAGGACGCGCAGGACCAGCTCTGGAAGCCGGCGGCGCTCTGGTTCGCGCGCAAGGCAGCCGCGAGCGGTCGACAACCGATCGAGGTCGTCCTCGTGCGCCGCTGGTACGACCTTCTTCCGCCGGGGCCGGGACCGAGCCGAGGCCCCTGGCAGGAGCACGCGTTCTACACCCTCAAAGTCACCCCGCCGTCCGGGGAAGCAACCGGATGACCTCGCGCCTCGTCGTCGCGTGGAACCGCTTCTGGTTCCAACCCGTCGAGACCTCGACCGTGGCGCTCTTCCGCGTGGCCTTCGGGCTCTTGGCGCTCGGCTACACGCTGTCTCTCGCGCCGGTGCTCTTCGCCTTCTATTCGGACGACGGGATTCTCCCGGCCCAGCCAACCTACAGCGGGACGCTCGCATGGGGGATGCTCGGCTTCTTTCCGAGCGATGCGTCCGTCGTCCTCTTCTACTTCCTGCTCCTCGTCGGGACGATCGCGCTGCTCGTGGGCTTCCGCGCCCGCCTCGCGGCGCTGGTGGTGTTTGTCTGCCTCATCTCGTTCGGACGCCGCGATCCGTGGGTCCTGAACTCGGGCGACCTGCTCGTGCAGGTGCTCGCGTTCTACATGCTCTTGATGCCGTCCGGAACCGCTCTGTCGGTCGACCGGTGGTTCGGGGAGCCCAGGCGCTTCTGGGAGTTTCCGGCGCGGGCGATCTGGCCCCTCCGTCTCGTGCAGGTGCAGGTCAGCATCCTCTATCTTGCCGCGGTCTGGGCGAAGGTCCGCGGCGTCACCTGGAACGATGGGACGGCGGTCTCCTACGCATTCCGCATCGACGACGTCGCTCGTTTTCCCGTGCCCGGCTTCGTCACCGACTCCCTGGTCCTCGCCAACCTGCTGACGTACGGGACGCTTGCCGTCGAGCTCTCGATCGGGATCCTCGTCTGGAATCGCGTGCTCCGGCCATGGGTTCTCCTCCTCGGCATCGGCCTGCACCTTGGGATCGACTACGCCGTCCGGGTTGGCTTCTTCAGCTACGCGGTGCTCGTCGCCTACATAGCGTTCATCCCGCCCGAGTCGGCTCGCGCGTTCATCCTCGCCAGGCGCGACTGGTTCGCCCGGCTCACGTTGCCCCGCTGGGCGCCGTTGGCTCGGCGGTCCGAATGAAGCCGGCCGTCCTCCTCTACGACTCGGACTGCGGCTTCTGCCGTTGGTCGGTCGACAAGATCCTTGCGTGGGACCGTCGCAGGCGCCTGAGGCCCCTCGCCTTGCAGGATCCCGAAGCCGACCGTTTGCTCGGCCCCATGGACGCTGACGCGAAGATGGGCTCGTGGCACCTCGTCACCGACGACGGCCGAGTGTACTCCGGCGGAGCGGCCGCCGCTCCCCTGTCCCGCCTGCTCCCCAGGGGCCGGCCGCTCGCGGCCGTGTTCGCCGCCTTCCCGCGGCTCACCGACCGGAGCTACCGACTGGTCGCCCGGAACCGCGACCTATTCGGACGCCTGGTCGGACAGACCGCCTGTGAGGTCGATCCGACCCGGCGTAACCGGAAATAGCTCTCCTCGTTTCAATCCTTCCGGCGACAAGGCACACTTAGGAAGGTGCCTCACCTCGCGCGCACTCCGATGACGTTGACTGCCCTCTTGCTGATCGGGCTGACCGCGTTGCTCCGGACGAAGTCGAAACGGCCTGCACCCTCCGTGCCCGACGCTATTGCCCCGAACGGGCTCACGCACCCGGCACCGCGCCCCGTCGAGGAGCCGGAGCCGACAAAGCCGAAGCGCCCGCGCGGCAATCGACTCGGCAAGATCCTCATCGCCCTCGGCGTCGTGCTCATCGCTTACAGCGGGGCGGTCATCTTCTGGGGCGACCCGGCCACGGGCCTTTACGCGCGGTGGAAGCAGCATCAGCTCGCCTCGGCGCTCGACAACGAATACGTGGCGTACGTGGCGGCGCTCGACCTCACTCCTGTCGCCGAGGAGCGGCCACCCGCTGCGAACCAGCAGGAGATCGCGGAATACGACCGCGAGCGCATCGAGGCAGCCGCCAACCGCCTGCAAGGGAAGCTAAAAATGGGTCATCCTCTCGGCCGCATCAAGATCCCGAGGATCGGCCTCAACGCCGTTTTCGTGCAGGGAACGCGTTGGGGCCCCGATCTCTCCCAGGGCCCTGGCCATTACGCGCAGACGTCGCTCCCAGGGGTGGGCCGGACGATGGCGATCGCCGCCCACCGCACGACGTTCGGCGCCTGGTTTCGGCATGTCGACTCGCTGAAAACCGGCGATCGCGTTTCGCTTCGCCTCCCGTACGCGACCTTCTACTATCGGGTCTTCAGGCACAAGATCGTCGATAGCGGAGACTGGAGCATCATCCGCGATCGCGGCTTCGACACGCTCGTCCTCTCGGCCTGTCATCCGCTCTACAGCGCCTCTCATCGGTGGATTGTCTTCGCGGCGCTCGTCCGCGTCGATCCGGTGAAGGGGACTCCGTACCTGGTGAACAGGCGCAACGACGTTCGACCGCTCGGTTCCTGACGATCTATTCGGAGGCTCTTCTAAGAGGCCAGCGGGCTTGACCTGATGCGGCGGCCCGCCGGAGCGCCCCATCCCTTCTTGGGGAAGGCCGCGAGCAGGTAGACGCTCGCAAGACCGGCCCACTCGGCGTATGGCTCCAGGAGCGCGCGGGTGTCCTCGACCTCGGCTTGGCGGCCTTGGAGCGCCCCGCACAGCTTCACCAGTCCGAGATCGCCGACGAGACCGCGTTCGTAGCGCCCGAGCCCGTAGAGGCAGACCATGCCGGCCGACCACGGCCCGAGGCCGCGCTCCCGCTCGATGCGGCCTGCGGCGGTCTCCGTGGGGATGCCGTGCAGGCGCTCGAGGTCGAGCTCATGGGTGAGCCGCAGCAACGCCGCGGCCTTCCTGGAGACGAGGCCGTCGCGGGCCAGCTCCGCGTGCGTGAAGCGCCCGAAAGTGGAGCGGCCAGGCGGGAGCCGGAAGCCTTCGTGCTCGGGCGAGGCGATCCGCACGAGCTTGTTCTCGAGCACCCGGGCCGCCTTCGCCTGGATCAGCTGGCCGCACACCGCTTTGAGGAGCGCGTGAGTTACCGTCGCCGTTCGCAGCGGACGGAGCCCCGTCAGCTCACTAGTCGCGCGGCCGATGAACCGGTCGCGCGCGAAGCGCGCCAGAAACGGCGCGTGATCGTCGTCGGCCGCCAGGATGAACCGAAGCTTCTCGAGCGCAGCGCCGGCCGCGGGCGACTCGATCCGAACGGCCAGGCTTCCGTCGGCCCGCTGCGTCACCTTCGCCAGAGCCGGTGCCTCCCCGGCCTCGAACACCATCGTCAGGACGCCGTCACGAAGGAATCGCGTCGCGTCGCTCTTCATCCGGGCCGAGAGAGCGAGCGAGTACGGCGGTTTGGGGACGATCGTGGTCTCGAGGGCCACGCGGCTTGAGACTACAGCCGCCCGCCGACGCCCGCCGCTAGGTGCGCCTGCCGAAGTCCGCGACGACGATCGTGACTTGCGAATAAGCGCGGTAGAAGCCGCCCGGGCTGGAGACGCGAATGATCGCGACGCCGACCCTGTTCCACACGCCGAGGAGGTTCGCACGGTGGCCGGGGCTGTCCATCCACCAATTGACGACCTGGGCGGGAGTCGCGTCCGGCGCTGCCCAGGCGAGGTTCTCGCCTGCGGTCCAGGCCACGTAGCCGGATCCCGGCCAGTACCACCGGATCCACCTGCCGAACGACACCCACGCGCCGTCCTTGCGGAACTCGTGGCGGAAGTAGCCCTTCCAGGCCATGTTGTTCGCATGCTTGGTGGCGGCGGTCGTCAGACGCGACGCGACGGTGAGGGCCGGAAGATGGTGATTGGCACGCACCTGGTTGATCCGCGTGACGAGCGCGGGCTCGACCGTATCCCTCGGCGTGATCGTCGCGGCGGCTGCCGGACCTGCAAGCGCGAAGAGCGCACATGCGAGGGCCGCAACCGTTGCAAGTCTCCTCGGACTGGAGCGTCCCACAAGGCCCCTCATGTATTGGTATATCGACTGTTTGGAGAGGCGTTTCGTCCCTCGAAGGAGCGAACTTCAGGAAAGGTGTCGAGCGTCCGATACCCGGGAGTAGCGCCATTCCGACGGGTGTTCAGTACCCCCCGAGCAGTCAGCTACGATAGGTTCGGGAATCGGCCAGAGAGGATTTTGGTTTGTTCGAACGCTTCACCGAGAGGGCACGGCAAGTCGTCGTTCTCGCGCAGGACGAAGCGCGCGCGCTGAAGCACAACTACATCGGGACCGAGCACATCCTGCTGGGGCTGCTCCGTGAGGAAGAAGGTCTCGCCGCCCGCGTGCTCGAGAGCCTCGACATCACCGTCGAGGAGGTGCGCGCCCAGGTCGCCCGCATCGTGGGCCAGGGCGACGAGGTCACGACTGGGCAGATCCCGTTCACGCCGCGCGCCAAGAAGGTGCTCGAGCTCGCCCTCCGCGAGGCGCTCTCGCTCGGCCACAACTACATCGGGACGGAGCACATCCTGCTCGGCCTCGTTCGCGAGAACGAGGGCGTGGCCGCCCGCATCCTGCTCGACTTCGACGCCGACGCGGAGAAGATCCGCAACGAGATCATCCGGATGCTCTCGGGCCCCGGCCGCCGCCAGCAGGGTGGAGGTGGCGCCGCGGGCGAGAAGACGAAGAGCTCGAAGCTGCTCGATCAGTTCGGCCGCAACCTGACCAAGCTCGCCGCCGAGGGCAAGCTCGACCCAGTCGTCGGGCGCCAGACCGAGATCGAGCGCGTGATGCAGATCCTTTCGCGCCGCACGAAGAACAACCCGGTTCTGATCGGCGAGCCCGGCGTCGGCAAGACGGCCGTCGTCGAAGGCTTGGCCGCGCGCATCGCCGGCAACCAGGTTCCCGAGCTCCTGAAGAACAAGCAGATCTACACGCTCGACCTCGCCGCCCTGGTGGCAGGGTCGAAGTACCGCGGGGAGTTCGAGGAGCGCCTGAAGAAGGTGATGAAGGAGATCACCCAGCGCGGCGACATCATCCTTTTCATCGACGAGCTCCATAACCTTGTCGGCGCCGGCGCGGCCGAAGGCGCGATCGACGCCGCCTCGATCCTCAAGCCGGCTCTCGCGCGCGGCGAGCTGCAGACGATCGGGGCGACCACGCTCGACGAGTACCGCAAGTACCTTGAGCGGGACGCCGCCCTCGAGCGCCGCTTCCAGCAGATCAAGGTCGAAGAGCCAACGGTGGACGACACCGTTCAGATTCTCCGCGGTCTTCGGGACCGCTACGAGGCTCACCACCGCTGCACGATCACCGACGACGCCCTGCGTGCCGCTGCGACGCTCTCGGACCGCTACATCCAGGACCGGCATCTTCCCGACAAGGCCATCGACCTCATCGACGAGGCGGCCTCGCGCATGCGCATCAAGACGATGACCGCTCCGCCGCGCCACCGCGAGCTGGAAGAGGAAATCGAGCGCGTGCGTGAAGAGAAGGAAGCGGCTATCGAGGCACAAGAGTTCGAAAAGGCCGCAAACCTGCGCGATAAGGAGCGAAAGCTCTCTCAGAAGAAGCGCGATCTCGAGGAAAAATGGCGCTCGTCAGAGCAGGTCGAGCAGCCAGAGATCGGCGAGGAAGAGATCGCCGACATCGTCTCTATGTGGACGGGCATCCCCGTCTTCAAGCTCACTGAGGCCGAGTCCCAGAAGCTCATCCGCATGGAGGACGAGCTCCACAAGCGGGTGATCGGGCAGCACGAGGCGATCATCGCCGTGTCGAAGTCGATCCGCCGCGCTCGGGCCGGCATCAAGGACCCCAAGCGCCCCACCGGCTCGTTCATCTTCCTCGGCCCCTCGGGCGTCGGGAAGACCGAGCTCGCCCGTACTCTCGCCGAGTTCCTGTTCGGCGACGAGGACGCGATGATCCAGGTGGACATGTCGGAGTACATGGAGAAGCACTCCGTGTCCCGGCTCGTCGGCTCGCCCCCCGGCTACATCGGCTATGACGAGGGCGGCCAGCTCACGGAGTCCGTGCGCCGCAAGCCGTACTCGGTCGTGCTCCTCGACGAGATCGAGAAGGCGCACCCTGACGTCTTCAACATCCTCCTTCAGATCCTGGAGGACGGGAAGCTGACCGATGCGCAGGGGCGCAAGGTCGACTTCCGCAACACGATCGTGATCATGACGTCGAACATCGGCGCCGCCACGATCTCGAAGAACCAGTCGCTCGGCTTCTCGATGGGCGACGAGACCGGTCTCTCCTACGAGGAGATGAAGGACCGGATCATGGGCGAGCTCAAGAAGGTCTTCCGCCCCGAGCTTCTGAACCGCATCGACGAAGTGATCGTCTTCCACAAGCTCACGAAGGACGAGATCAAGACGATCGTCGACCTGATGATGAAGCGGGTGAAGGAGCAGATGGGCGAGCACGAGACCGCCATCGAGCTCACCGAGGAAGCCAAAGAGCTCCTCGTCGAGAAGGGTTACGACCCGGCGATGGGTGCGCGGCCGCTGCGCCGCGCGATCCAGCGCTTCATCGAGGATCCGCTGGCGGACTTCGTCCTCGGCCGCTCGCTGAAGCCCGGCTCGACGATCCTCGTCGCTCGCAAGGAAGGCGCCGAAGAGGAAGTCGACATCTCCGTCGTCGAGCCGGCTGAGGACTTCGAGAAGGTCACCGTCCCGCCTGAAGAGCCGCGGGACGAGAGCGAGTCGACGTCCGACTCGCCCGCCGACACGTAGTTCGGACAGAATTCATCGGGGCGCTACCGAATGCCTTGCGGCGCCCTGCGGGTTTCAAACGACTGGAGGGCTGAATGGGCTCGAGTTCCAAACGACGCCAGACAATGGCCAAGATGACGAGAGAACGCGCACTTCAAGAGAAGCGGGAGCGCAAGCAGCAGAAGAAGGACGAGAAGAAGGAGATGGCGGCCGCCGAGCGGGCCGGGGAGAACGGCGACGCGGTGCAGTCAGATAGCGGCGAGGACGAATCCGCTTCGCCGCCACCTGAGTAATCTAGGCCGGTGAAAGCGCGCATCAAGGAAAAGCGCGACGTCGCGAAGCGAACCCTGATGGTCGTCTTCGACCTCCTCGGCGAAGAGGTGGATTTCCGGCCGGGGCAGTACTTCTGGGTCACGCTGCTCGATCCGCCCTACGACGACGAAAAGGGACCACGGCGGCACATCACGGTCGTGACCTCGCCCAACGAACACGGTGTGCTCGGACTCTGCACTCGCATCCGCGACACGGCCTTCAAGCGTTCTCTCGTGGAGCTCCCCGTCGGCGCTGACGTGGAGGTGGAGGAGCCGAAGGGCAACTTCCTCCTGCCCGAGGACACCTCTCAGGACTACGTCTTCGTCGCAGGCGGAATCGGTATCACCGTCTTTCGCTGCATGCTTCGCTATATCGCCGAGGAGGACTTGCCCCACCGCGTGACGCTCGTCTATTCGAGCCGTGACCGCGAATCCGCGGCCTTCCTCGACGAGCTCCAGGAGATCGAGCGGCAGCGGGCCAACATCCGAGTGGTCGTGACGATGACCGAGGATCCCGGCTGGGAAGGTGAGAAGCGCCGTGTCGGCGCAGACTTTCTGCGCGACCATCTGGACGGTGCCCTCGACTCGTTCACGTACTACATCGCGGGCCCTCCGGGGATGGTGGACGGGGTAGCTGAGATGCTGCAGGCGGAGGGAATCCCGGAGGAGCGCGTCGTCCCGGCCCGCTTCAGCGGCTACTAAGCCGGCACTCGCGGTCACAGTTCGTCGTCAGGCCCCGGCCGTAGACTCGCCGCATGGCGAAAGCAGCTGCCGTCCAGTTCTCCTGCTCGGAGTGTGGCTACGCGACCGGCAAGTGGCTCGGGCGCTGTCCTTCGTGCGGCGCGTGGAGCACGCTCGTCGAGGAGCGTGCGGCCGCCGTCTCCCCCAACGCGGGCCGCGGGGTGTCCAGGCCGCTTCTCCGCCTGGTCGAGGTCGAGGCCACGGACGCCGAGCGGATCCCGACCGGCGTCCCCGAGCTCGACCGCGTCTTGGGCGGGGGTCTCGTGCCGGCGTCCGTGGTCCTCGTGAGCGGAGATCCCGGCATCGGCAAGTCCACCTTGCTCCTGATGGCTCTCGCGGCGATGAGCGCCGACCGCAAGACCCTGCTGGTGACCGGGGAGGAGTCGGCCGCGCAGGTAAAGCTCCGCGCCGACCGTCTTGGCGGCGCCCAGGACGTCCACATCTTGGCCGAGACGAACCTCGACGACGTCTGCGCGACCCTCGAGAGCGAACGCCCCCAGGTGGCCGTCATCGACTCCGTCCAGACTCTGTACGCGCCGGAGCTCGGCTCCGCACCCGGCTCGGTTGCACAGGTCCGCGAAGCCGCCGCCCGGCTCCTCCGTGTCGCCAAGGAGCATGGGATCGCGGTGTTCCTCGTCGGCCATGTGACGAAAGAGGGTGCCGTCGCAGGGCCACGCGTCCTTGAGCACCTGGTGGACTGCGCGCTCCATTTCGAAGGCGACCGCTACAGGGCGCACCGCATCCTGCGAGCGGTCAAGAACCGCTTCGGCTCGACGAACGAGCTGGGCGTCTTCGAGATGACGGGCGATGGCCTCGTCGGTGTCGCCGATCCCTCCGCGATCTTCGGTCGTGTCGACGAGGATCAGCCCGGATCGGCTGTCGTGTGCGCGCTCGAAGGGACGAGGCCCCTGTTGCTCGAGATCCAGGCCCTCGTGTCCCCCTCCGACCTCGCCATGCCGCGACGCGTGGCCACGGGGGTCGATCCGAAGCGCCTTTCGATGATCGTGGCCGTGCTCGGCCGGCACGCAGGGGTTGCACTCGGATCCGCTGACGTCTTCGTGAACGTGGCGGGCGGCGTCCGGATTGACGAGCCCGGCGCCGACCTCGGAATCGCGCTCGCGATCGCGTCCGCAGCGCGGAATACGTGCTTGCGCCCCTCCCTCGCTTGCTTCGGGGAGATCGGCCTTACGGGCCGGTTGCGCCCCACCTCGCAGGCCGAGCGGCGCCTGGCCGAATGCGCAAAGCTCGGGTTCGCGGAGACGATTGTTCCCGACGGCACCGAGCCCCGTGGCAAAATCCGCTTGACGGCTGCAGCGACCTTACGTCAAGCGATCGCGGGTGGGCTCGATGCGCGCGGATCCCCGGCAGGATAAAAACTTCCTCACGGCGCTCAGCCAGGTGGCGCCGGGCACGGCGCTGCGGGCGGGAATCGACGACATCATCCGCGCCGAGCTCGGTGCGCTGATCGTCATCGGCGACCCAAACCACCTTGCCTTCCTCTTCTCGGGCGGGATGCGGCTCGACCTCCCTTTCACGTCCCAGCTCCTCTACGAGCTCGCGAAGATGGACGGCGCGATCGTCCTCAACCAGCAGGCTCAGAAGATCGTGTACGCGAACGTCCAGCTCATGCCGGACCCGGCCATCCCTTCGGCCGAGACCGGTACGCGTCACCGCACCGCCGAGCGGGTCGCGAAGCAGACGGATGCGCTCGTCATCTCGATCTCGCAGCAACGGGAGACGGTGACGGTCTTCACGGGCGATCTTCGCTACCAGCTGGGGGAGATCTCCGACGTCCTCGCGCGGACGAACCAGGCGCTCGGGACGCTCGAGACCTACAAGCAGCGGCTCGACCAGGGGCTCACACGCCTCACAGCGCTCGAGTTCCAGAGCGCGGTCATGCTGGACGACGTGCTCGTCGTCCTCCAGCGCGCCGAGATGACGACGCGCATGGCCGAGGAGATCGAGCGCAACTGCGTCGAGCTCGGCGGCGAGGGGCGGCTGATCCGCATGCAGCTCGACGAGCTGATGGAGGAGGTTCCCCGCGAGAAGGCGGCCGTGGTCTATGACTACGAGCGCACCGGAGACCCGGCCAAGGCCTCCCAGGTGCTCGAGAAGCTTGCCCAGCTTCCTCACCCGCGCCTGCTCGAATTCGAGGAGCTAGCCGACGTGCTCGGGTATCCGCGCGACACGAACCCGCTGGACTTCACGGTCTCGCCGCGCGGCTACCGCGTCCTGTCGCGAATCCCGCGCCTGCCCGATTCCGTCATCCGCCATGTCGTGCGGGACTTCCGCTCGCTGGACGCGGTGATCCGGGCGAGCCACCGCGACCTCGAAGCGGTCGACGGGGTCGGCTCCGTGCGTGCGCGGGAGATCCGCGAGGGCCTACGGCGCCTCCAGGAGCACAATCTTGTCGACCGTTACCTGCAACTCTAGGGCGGCCTGTGGATAAAAAGCCCGCAATCGGGCATTAAAACCCTGGAAAATTGGCGTTTTAAGCGGGCTTTCGGTACAATGATGGGATTCCGCAGACGGCTAGCGGCTTTTTTTGGGCCCGGGAAGAGGAGGAGAGCTTGTACAAAGTCGGCGATAAGGTCGTCTATCCCCACCACGGCGCCGGCACTGTGGTGAAGAAGGAAAAGCGCACCATTCTGGGGACGGAGCGCGAGTACCTGACGATCAAGATCCTGCACAACGACATGACCGTCAACGTCCCCGCGGAGAACGCCGACAAGGTCGGCCTTCGCCCGGTCGTCGACGAGGACATGGTCGAGGAGGTTCTCGAGGTGCTGCACGGCAGCGGCACCAAGATGCCGAAGAACTGGAATCGCCGCTTCAAGCACAACCGGGACAAGATGAAGACTGGCGACATCTTCGAGCTGGCGGAGGTCGTTCGGAATCTGTCTTTGCGCGACCAGGAGAAGGGTCTCTCGACCGGCGAGAAGCAGATGTTCGTGAAGGCGAAGAAGATCCTCGCGAGCGAGCTCATGTACGCGAAGGGGCTCGACGAGGAATCCGCCGCCACGTGGCTCGACGAGGTTCTCGAAGAGGTCAGCACGACAGTGTCGCGCCGACCCCTCGCGACCAGAGCGTAGTCGAGGCTTCAACTGCGACCCGGCCCGGACGGCGCGGGCATCCTGTACTGGTGCGCGCCGTCCTAGTCCTCGCTGCTTGCCTCGGCCTGGTCGCGGCCATGAGCGGCTGCAGCGACAAGAGCAAGCCTTCCGCGCAGCCGCTCTCGATCGCCTCCTTCAAGGAGAAGGCGGCTGCGGCCATCATCACCGGCAGCGATTTCCAAGCCGAGCCCGGCTTCAGCTCGAAGGTCGATGTCACGGCGCCTGAAAGCCTGAACACGCTTTCGCTCGGGGTGGAGGAGGCCTACGCGTCCTACAAGCGGGATCCGGCCACGCTGGACGAGCTGCTGAAGAAGTTCGCCGCGGACGCCGACGCGCGCATGGCGCGAGGGAACGCCGACACGAGCTTCCGCGACGTTCGCGATGTCATCCTGCCCGTGTTGAAGCCGCAGACCGCCTTCCGCAGACTGTCCGATCAGCCCGCCGTCACGCCCTTTCCCGGAAGCCTCCGCGTCGCCTATGCCGTCCAGGAACCCGACTCGTTCATGCTCGTCACCCCTGCGGATCTGGAGCGGTGGCAGCAGTCGGTCGCGGACATCCATCGGCTGGCGCTCGCGAACCTACTGCGGGAGACCCGCCGCGAGCAGCCGCTTCGGTGCGAGGAGAAGCTCTGCGGGTGGGCCTCCGGGGATGGCTACGACGCTGCTCGCTTCATCGTCCCGGAGCTCCGCGCCGCAATCGTGCGCAAGATCGGCCCCGCTGTGTACGCCGTGCCGCGCGAAAGCGTCTATGTCGCCCTGCCGATTAGGCTTGCCGAACGGATCAAGGGCAAGGTTGAGCACGACTTCGTCACAGCTCCGAACCCGGTGAGCCGTGACCTCTTCGTCGAGCGCGGCGGCGAGCTCGTCGTGCTCGCGCAGTGAGCTCCACCTGGGCGGTGGTCGTGGCCGGCGGTCGCGGCGACCGGCTCGGCCTCGACCGGCCCAAGGCCTTCGCGAAGCTGGGCGGGCGCCCGCTCCTCGCTGAGAGCCTCGAGCGACTAGAAGGCTCGGACTGGGTGGACTCCATCGTCGTCGTCGCTCCCGAGGAATGGGAGGAGCCCTCGATCCTCCTTGCAGAGGAGATCGGCGCGGGCAAGGTGACCGCTTGTGTGGCGGGCGGCGCCACGAGGGCGGAATCAGTGCGGGCGGGCGTCGCCGAGATCGGCGCCGAGGCGCTCGTCGTGCTCGTTCACGACGCCGCCCGGCCGCTGCTCGTCGCAGAGGTAGTCGAACGCGTGCTGGCGCCGCTCGGTGAGGGTTGGGACGGGGCCGTTCCGGCCTTGCCGGTCGCCGATACGCTGAAGCGCGCGGGCGACGACGGAACCGTCCTCGAGACGGTGGACCGCACAGGACTGCACGCGATCCAGACCCCGCAGGCCTTCCTGGCTCCAGTCCTCCGCGAGGCCCTTACAGGCGATCTCGCCGACGCGAGCGACTGCGCGGCCCTCGTCGAGGGCCGCGGTGGGCGCGTGCGAGTGGTCGAAGGCGACCGGCGCCTGCTCAAGGTGACGACCCAGGCCGATCTCGACTTCGTGGAGAGCCTCCTCTCGGCTGCGACTTAGGAACGCTTGTGTTCCACACGCACAAAGTCCGATCCGCGCGAACACGGGCGGCACGGTGGCCGAAAGGGTCCAAGATTCTCCTTGTGCCGGTGAAACACAAGCGATGAAGGACCTGCGGGTTGGGATCGGGCTCGACGCACACGCGTTTTCCGACGATGCGGCCCTCGTGCTCGGCGGCGTCGACTTCCCCGGCGATCGCGGCCTCGCGGGCCATTCGGACGGCGACGTCGTCGCTCACGCGCTCATCGACGCGGTGCTCGGCGCGGCCGGGCTCGGCGACATCGGCGAGCTCTTTCCGTCGGGCGATCCGCAATGGCTGGACGCGTCGTCGATCCGCCTGCTTCAGCGGGCCTACGAGGTCGTCCGCGGCGCCGGCTGGGAGCTCGTCAACGCCGACTGCGTCCTCGTCGGCGAAGAGCCGCGGATCGCGGGCGTGCGGGAGGCCATGTGCGCCCGCCTGGCCGGGGCCATGGGAGTCGACCTCGATCGCGTCTCCGTGCGCGCGACGACGACCGACCAGCTCGGCTTCACGGGCCGCGGCGAAGGCCTGGCCGCCCAGGCGGTGGCGCTCCTACGGCGCGCCTGAGGTTGTCCGCGGGCAACAGCACGACTAGGATCGGAGACGCATGCCCGGGTGGGCGATCTGGATGATCGTCGCTGCGGCGCTCGCGGGGGTCGAGGTTTTCTCGTTGACCTTTCTCTTCGGGCCGCTGGCGGTCGCCGCACTGCTTGCGGCGCTCGTCGCCGGGCTCGGCCTCGGACCGGTCTTCCAGATCGCGGTCTTTGCGGGCGCTGCGATCGCGTCTCTCGCGGTCCTTCGGCCGATCGCCATCGCCCACGTCCGGACGGCGATCCCCGCGCGAACGGGCACAGCCGCCCTGGTCGGGCAGACCGCCGTCGTGTTGGAGCCCGTGGACGCGAACGGCGGGCAGATCAAGCTCGGGGGAGAGGTGTGGAGTGCCCGCTCATACGACGGCGACCGCGTCTTCGAGCCGGGGCAGCGCGTCTCAGTGCTCGAGATTCGGGGCGCCACGGCGCTCATATCTGATTAGGAGGTAGCTGAAGTGAACGCCGGTCTCATCGTTCTCGCCGTGATCGCCATCCTTGTGGTGTTCGTGCTCTTCCGCGCGGTGCGAATCGTCCCGCAAGCGCGCGCCGGACTGGTCGAGCGCCTGGGCCGCTACCACAGGACGCTCGACGCCGGTCTCGCCCTCATCATCCCCTTCGTCGATCGGCTACGCCCGCTCGTCGACTTACGCGAGCAAGTCGTCTCGTTTCCGCCTCAGCCGGTCATCACCGAGGACAACCTCGTCGTCTCGATCGACACGGTCGTCTATTACCAGGTGACCGAGGCCAAGGCGGCCACGTACGAGATCGCCAACTTCATCACCGGCATCGAGCAGTTGACCGTCACGACCCTTCGCAACGTCATCGGCGGCATGTCCCTCGAGGACACGCTCACGTCCCGCGACCAGATCAACGCCCAGCTCCGCGTCGTCCTGGACGAGGCGACCGGGAAGTGGGGGATCCGCGTCAACCGAGTCGAACTGAAGGCGATCGATCCGCCGGGGACGATCCAGGAGGCGATGGAGAAGCAGATGCGGGCCGAGCGCGACCGTCGCGCCGCCATCCTGACGGCCGAGGGCGTGAAGCAGTCACAGATCCTGACCGCGGAGGGTGAGAAGCAGGGTGCGATCCTACGCGCGGAGGGCGAGAAGCAATCGCAGATCCTCCGCGCCGAGGGCCAGTCGCAGGCTATCGGCACGGTCTTCAAAGCGATCCACGAAGGCGACGCCGATCCCAAGCTGCTCGCGTATCAGTATCTGCAGGTGCTGCCACAGATCGCCCGGGGGGACGCCAACAAGGTCTGGATCATTCCGAGCGAGTTCGCGCAGGCCCTCGGGCGGCTCGGCTCCGCCATCGGGGGTGGTGACGGCGAGACGCGCCGCTGATTCTGGAATGACTGCGGCGTGCCGAGCCGAAGGAGCATCGACGAGACGTACG
>WNFZ01000020.1_pt1 | contig 156840 bp, 135 predicted proteins | sample 5400081 | NCBI WGS metagenome assembly WNFZ01 (sample SAMN13153365, study PRJNA577476) | soil metagenome | isolation source: 80 cm soil or saprolite under grassland replicate 1 | place: USA:California | collected 2016-06-15
TGGCAGACTGAACGCGCAACGGAGGTCCTCGGCAGCGGGTGATCTTAGCGGATTCCCGTCTTACCGGACCTCCGTTGCCATGTCGATCTACGCGAGGCCCTTGACAGCCGCCCGCAGCCCTTAACTACCCGGCCTTGGGATTAAGGTGCCGTCGATCACCACGTAGGCGTGCCCGGCGTCTTTCGCCGCTGCCAGTGCCCGGCGCAGCTTCGGCGAGCGGGCCGCCAGCAGCGCCACGGTCTCGCTGACGTAGCGCCAGGCGGTGGCGGTGCCGACGCCGAACCCGGCGGCCAGGTCGGCGAAGGTCTCGCCCTTGCGCAGGTAGGCCAGCACCAGCAGGGCCTGCCGGCCGGGGCTGAGCTTGCGCCAGCATGACCCGATCTTCTGGCGGTGGCGGCGGATGACGCCCGCGACGTAGGTGAGGGTCTGGGACGACAACGGCAGCGCGGCAGGGTAGAAAAGCATGGAAGCCCTTGGTGGCAGATGCGGATCTTGGTCGATCGCTTCATCTGGCAGCGGCTTCGTCATGTAGAAGCCGGCACGCCGTCTGTTATGAGGCCAATCACATGGGGTCTGGATAAGACTCCATCTTCCATGGAAGGCAAGAGAACCTCGTCAGGTTATGTCTGTGCGTGCGGTGACGGCGGCGCCCGCGATCGCGAAGGCGACGGCCCATGCCGCCAACACCAGGCCACCCGCCCATGGCGACAGCAGCCGCACCCCGCTCTGGGTGGCCTGCGTGAGCCCGTCGGCGGCCACGCCGGGCAGGTATGGCGTCGAGCTGCGCAGCGAGGCGATGTGCGAGATCAGCGGCTCCAGTACGTAGAGGTACAGGAGCATGGCGGTGACGGTCGCTAGCTGGTTGTGCAGCGCCGCGCCTAGCCCGGCTCCGATCATGCCGAACGCCGCGACCGAGATGACGACCGCTCCCAGCACGCCGGCGTTGCCGTTACCGAATACGGAAACGTGGATCCCCTTGCTCGCGAGCCAGGGCAGCGCGACCACCAGGTTGATCACGATGCAGGCCACTGCGTAGCCCACGCCGGCCAGCAGGAAGGTGATCACCTCGGCGGCGACAACCAGCCGGCGGCGCGGCGTGGCCAGGAACGTCGTGGCCGCGGTGCGATGCCGGTACTCGCCGGCCACTTCCGCCACGGCCAGCACGGCGACCAGCGGGCCGGCGCCGCCGACGGCGATGGCGAGCAGTGCATGCTGCCCGGCAGCGGTGGACAGCGCAGGCACGAGTTCGCCAGTGCGGTTGTTGAGCAGGACGACCAGCGCGGTGTACAAGATCGTCCAGGCCGCTGATGCCAGCAGTATCCACAGCCACAGGCGGATGGTGATCAGCTTGCGGAGCTCGGCCGCGATCAGGCGGGTCATGACCGCTCGCCCGCGGAGCGGGGCGAGTCGCCGGCCGTTGCCGTGAGGGAGAGGAAGACCCGCTCGAGCCCGCCCTGACCCGCGGTGAGCTCGGCGAGCAGCCCGGCCCGGACCAGCTTGCCGCGGCTGATGATCACCACCCGCTCGGCCAGTTGCTCGACTTCCGGGAGCGTGTGGCTGGAGAACAGCACGGTCCGGCCCTGCTGTGCATAGTCCTGCAGCAGGTTCCTGAGCCAGGCGATCCCCTCCGGGTCCAGGCCGTTCGCGGGCTCGTCCAGGATCAGCACCGCCGGGTCGCCGAGCAGCGCTGTCGCCAGGGCCAGGCGCTGGCGCATCCCGAGCGAGTAGCCGCGCACCCGCCGCCCGCCTGCCTCGGTCAGCCCGGTCCGTTCCAGTACCTCGTCGGCCCAGCTTAGCGGGTAGCCGCAGGCTGTGCAGTAGACGCGCAGGTGGTTGCGGCCGCTCCGGCCTGGGTGGAACCCGGCCGCTTCGAGTACCACGCCGGCTTCCCGCCCAGGCGCCGCAGACGCGGTGTAGCGGCGGCCGCTGATGGTGGCACCCCCTGCGTCCGGGACGACCAGGCCGACCAGCATGCGCAGCGTCGTCGTCTTTCCCGCGCCGTTCGGTCCCAGGAACCCGGTGACAGACCCGGGCTCGGCGGCGAAGCTCAGGTCGTCCACCGCGATGACACTGCCGAATCTCTTCGTCAGGCCAGACACAACGATCCGGCCGGCCTCCTCGACCATGGACCTACTATAGATCTAGTACTAGGCTGGTAGTAGTTAACTCCGGGAGGGAAACACAGTGCGGGTGCTAGGCGAGCTCGAGGCTCAGGTCATGCACCGGATCTGGGCGCGCGCCGACGCCGTGACCGTGCGGGACATCGTCGATGACCTCCAAAACGATCGGCCGATTGCCTACACCACGGTGATGACGGTGATGGACAACCTCCGCAAGAAGGGCTGGCTGCGCCGCCGTGCGCACGGCCGTGCCTACCACTACGAGCCGACCGTCTCGGGCGAGCAGTACAGCGCCGGTGTCATGCGGCAGGCACTCGCGGCCGCCGGCGACCGCGCCGCGGCCCTGACGCATTTCATCGGCGAGCTTTCCGCCGAGGAGGCTGACGCGCTTGACGAGGCGTACCGGCGGCATACCGGAAAGCAGGCCAAGGAGGCCGGTGGGTGACCGCCGCGCTGCTCGCCGCCTATGCCGCGGCAGCCGGGTTCGGCGGCCCCGCGGTGCTGCGCCGGAGCTGGCTGGCGCGAGTGCCCGCGATCGCGATGACGCTGTGGCTGACGCTGGCAGCCTCCTGGGTCGTCGCGGTCACGCTGGCCGCGCTGACCCTTGCCGTACCATCCCTGCTGACCTGGCGGGCCGCCGGCGGGCACGCGATCCCCGCGGTCAGCCAGGTCCCGGGCGCCATCGTGGCGGGCGTCCTGCTTGCAGCCGCGGTCATGCTGCGCACAGGCTGGTGCCTGGCCAGCGAGCTAGCCGGAGCGTGGCGCCAGCAGCGTGAGCATGCCGCCTTCCTGGCAGCCGCCGGACACCCGGACCGCGCGCTCGAAGCCGTTGTCCTCGACGACGACGCCCCAGCCGCTTACAGCCTGCCGCGCGGGCGCCACAGGATAGTGGTCTCCGCCGCCACCGTCACCTTGCTCAGCTCCGGTCAGCTACGGGCAGTCCTCGCCCACGAGCACGCTCACCTGCGTGGCCACCACCAGCTCGCGCTGACCGTAGCCAGAGCCCTGACCCGGGCGTTCCCGGCGGTCCTGCTGCTGGCCCGGATCGCCGGGGAGGCCGCCGTGCTCGCCGAGATGGCCGCCGACGACGCCGCGGCCCGCCGCCATGACCGGGAAGACCTCGCCGCCGCGCTGGTGATCCTCGGCCGGGCCAGCGCCCGCACGGCGGCCCTCACCGCCGGCGGTCCTGCCGCCCTAGCCCGGATCGACCGGCTGCTCGCTCCGCCCGCACGCCGGGCGGTGCCTGCCAAGGCCGCCGGCATCGCAGCGCTCGCCGGCGCAGCCGCCATCGCCTGCCTGCCCCTCATCGCCACGGCGTGCGACCTCGCCACCCGGCGGTAAATCAGACCTTAATCCCCATCGACCGCGTCGCCGCCGACCGGTCGTTCTACTCCGGCAAGCACCGCCGCCACGGCATGAACCTGCAGGTCATCTCCGCCCCGGACGGCGAGATCCTGTGGGTCTCCGGCCCGCTGCCCGGCGCCGCCCACGACCTGACCGCCGCCCGGATCTGGGGCATCATCCGCGAGCTCGCCGCCGCCGGGCTGGTCACGCTGGCCGACAAGGGCTACCACGGCGCCGGTGACCACGTCCTGACCCCCTACCGAGGGCGGAACAAGCCCGCCTCGCAGAAAGACGCCAACCGCGCCCATGCCCAGCTACGATCCCCCGGCGAGCGCGCCAACGCCCAGCTGAAAACCTGGCACATCCTGCGCAAGCTCCGCTGCTGCCCCTGGCGCGCCGGGCAGCTGGCCAAGGCCATCCACGTCCTTCAAGCCCGCGAGATCGCAGGATGAAAAAGGCTCAGTGTTGGTCGCGCCTCCAGCGGGACGAGCACGCTCAACGGGTGACCGCAGTGGTGACGCACTCGTCCTGCCGTTCATCCAAAACCCACCTACAACGCCCTGAGCGCCAGATCAGCCAACACAGCGCGCTCGCATGGAAAGCTCACTTGGCAGATCGCGCACTTGCCGTGATCGTTGAGGTGCCGATCCATCTCCGTCCGAGCCACGGCCAAAAGCTGCATCAGTTCAGGCAGCAGGAAGTCAGTCACCGGAGTCCCTCTTGGCGTCATGCTAGGCCTCCGAGTTTCCGGCCCATCCCGGCGTATGCCCAGCGAGTGCCACCATTACCTGGGTGGCTGAATGAGGCTTCGAGCAGTATGGGCCGCCATTGCGTCAGGTAGACCACACCGGGTGATGCGAGGTCGAAGCCGGTGAAGAACTTGGTAACTTCGGTGCGGCTACGCATAACAAGCGGCGCGGTGGCTTGCCTGTACGTATCTGTAACCTGACTCAGGACCTCACGGTCCCGGCCGTCGCTGGTTACATGTGAGATCACCAGATAACTGCCAGGTAGTAGCCAGTCGCGGTAGGCGGCGACAACGCCGCTGGGATCCTGCTCATCCGGGATGAAGTGCAGTACGAGGGTCAGCAGCAAGCCGACTGGCTTGTTCGTGTCGATGAGCTGGTTTAGGGCTGGATCCGCCAGAAGGTGGTCTGGCTCTCTCAGGTCACCATCGATCATGATGACGTTCGGATTGTTGTTCGCGAGATGTGCCCGGCCGTGCGCCACCACGACAGGATCATTGTCAATGTAAACGACACGACAATCAGGACTGAGTTGTTGCGCGATGTGATGCACGTTGCTCTGGGTGGGCAATCCGGGGCCAATGTCGATGAACTGGCGAATACCCGCTTCCTCTATTAGAAAGCGGAGGGCACGCTTGAGAAACTCCCGGTTCTCCAACGCGGCCCTCGGCACTTCCGGTGCGGCGGCCAAGACCTTCAGGGCGGCCTCCCGGTCAGCCTGGAAGTTGTCCTTGCCACGCAAATAAAAGTCGTACATTCGCGCCACGTTCGGCGCGCTGATACTGAGACGCTTCCGGTCATCCGGATTTTCGGATGATTTGCGGCTGCTTGCGGTCACCGCGAACCACCCTCCACAGACCGCAAGGCCATCGTGATCTTGCGGCTAACGGCCTCCACGTCGTCAACCGACCCCACGGGCTGGCGCCATGACCACCAGAAGCACCACGAGCCGTCGGCGCCGGGATGGCAAAGAATGCGTTCAGTCAGCTCGCTGGTCGCAGGGTTGGTGACCCTTAAGTAGGGACTGACGTTGCTGGCCACGACCTCGGCGTCGAAGTCTTGCCGCATGAGCTCGTCGGCCAGCGACTGAAGATGGGCTAACTCCTGCTCGCGCTCCTTCACGGGGCTGGACGCTAGCCCGCACGAGCCTCATTGCGTTTCACTAGGGTGAAACGGACCAAAGACGCTGTGTAGGCAAGCTCAGTGCGGCACGCCCATACGGCCCGCCATGCCACGCAGCTCCCGGCCCCCGGATGTCGTGATGGCCCGGTTGAGCAGGTAGGCGACAGTCTCGCGGACGCGCGTGCTGTTGCGTATGCGTTGTGGAGCCATCTCCTCTGCCTGGCGGAGCCACCGCACACCCTCACTCCGCATTCTTGGCTCACGCGCCAGACCACGACCGACGTCGCAGAGGAAGCCGACGTAGCGAGAGCGCGAGGTCAGCTTGTCTCTGTTGACGTGGCTGGCCAACTCCAGCATGGTGGCACCGCTTTGGCCCAGCTCGACACCGACGTGGATACGCCAGATGTTCACGTTCGTCTTGGAAAACGACTGCCAGTTACCAAGGTCGTCGGGTACGCGGTCGGCCAGCTGGTCGGCCTCACGCAGCCAGTGCTCTGCCTTCTGCCCTTGGAGTGCCGCGGCAGCCGACAGAGAAGCCATCAGGGTCAGCAGTCCGAGTACCTGCACTGCTGTCGGCGAGGAGGATGCATGCGGCTCCAGGGCATCGGCGGCTTTTTCGGCTGCCCGCAGGGTGCGAGCCCAGGAGCCCTCGTATGGCATGGTTTGTACAAGCAGGTAGGCAGCTTTACCCCGAGCCAGGGGGTCGGCCAGCGACGATGCTGCCTCGTCAGCTCGTACAGCCGCCAGATGGGCGAGATCGAGATAACCGAGGTTCTTGGCCGTGAACGTCGCACTCAGGCACGCCTCAACGAGCGCAAGGAGGGCCGTCTGCAGCGCCGCGTCGCTCTGTGGATTGCATGCATGGACGTACAGCTCGTCGATGACGCCAGGCAGTGCTTCCCCAACCGCCACGTAGTTGCAGGCCCGGCGGAGCACTTCATTGCGCTGTACCTCACTGACGAGCTCGGGCAGCGGTCTGGCGCGCTCCAAAGCCGGCGCGGAGAGACTGTTGGTCTGGAGAACCACTCGTAGCGCGGGAACAGCGGCATGTGGGTTGGACTGCTCACGGTCGGCGGACAGGTGGGGCCGACTTACCAGATCTGTCTCAGATACCCGTAGTGCTGAGGCTACGGCCGCGATGTGACTACGCCGGTCAAGCATCCGCTGCCCACGCTCGCACATGGACAGAAACGAGGGCGACAGGTCTGCCAGCCCCGCCAGCTCGGTGAGGGTCATACCCCTCCAGCGGCGCAGGATGCGGAGCCTCGCGCCGATGGTGCCCTCGTCCATTTGTGGTGCGCCTCCTCGGGTGGTGCGTCAGACTCAGGGTACGGCACGGCAACGGGGTGCAGTCATTGACATGGAGCAATCGCAGCACGGTGGTGCAGCCGCCTGGGTCGAAGGTTGCCCTGTTGGACCATGTGAGGTCCTCAACAGGTCAATGCCCCGCCGGATTTGACAGGTCAAGGGATCAACGATGCAAGCGTCTTAAAAGGCATCCATACGGCCCTCAAGGAGAAGCTGGATCGCTATTCCCCTTAGGACAATTGAGCCGCAAGTCCACCCCGGGCTTGCGACTCCAACTTATGATTGCCTAGTCGAAGTGCCGAATTAGTTCGCCAGAGTTTGAGCTTCCCCGTAACCCACGTGGGTGGTAATCTACCTCGTCCGGGATGCGAGATCTTCGACTGGAAGCCTGTCGTTAGCGGCTTAGGCGTCCGAGCGGCTGCAATGGCCCGCGGGGTGACAGGGGCGATCGAGATCCTGGGCGGTCACCTTCAGGCGCGCTAGGAGAAGGCGATCAACTACAAACATCCGGTCGGAAAGGTGACTCTCACCTCCGGCCGCAGCATCGCCGGGCACGACGTCGGTCGGCTGTTCACCCCGTATCCGTTCACAGTCCACTGCGATCACGACTCGCCAGGGGCGCCCCGCCGCCGCGCGGGTGGCTGCCAGCTGCGCGACGGCGTGCTCGCGTGTGCATCGGTGACGGTTTGCCAGGATCATCTCGGGAACTGATAGCTGGGATAACATAGCTGGGATAACGGGGTGACAGAAGTGCAAAAAGAAGGCGATGGTCAAATTGTCGGCCATGATGCCATTGACGTCCATGATCCCGTTCGCAACCGCGGTGCCCTTGGCAACTGCGGTGCAGTCGTCGCTGCGATTGCCGCTGCGATTCTCGGAGCTTCGGCTGGCGGGTTCGGCAGCTCCCCGGCTGGCGCGCTCGGCGGGCCTCCTGGTGGCGCACCCCAGCCGCTGGTTTCCGGTCACCGGCTGGTCAATGCGCGTGGCCAGACGCTTAGGCTGCTGGGCGTCAACCGGCCCGGCACGCATTATGAGTGTGTCCAGACAACCGACCGGATCTTCGACGGGCCATCCGACTACGCGTCGGTCCAGGCCATCGCGAGCTGGCACGCCACCGCGGTTCGAGTCACGCTGAACGAGGACTGCTGGCTGGGCATCAACGGGGTCAGCCCGGCCGTCAGTGGCCAGGCGTACCGGACCGCCATCGCCGGCTACGTGGCGCTGCTGCACCAGTACGGTCTTGCTGCGATTCTCGTGCTGCAGTGGAGTGACGGCGGCTACACCGGTGGGACGTGCGAGCAGAAAACGGACCCGGCCAGCGCGGTGTGCCAGAAGCCGATGCCCGACGCGGCGCATGCGGCGGCGTTCTGGACGTCGGTGGCCAGCACGTTCAAAAGCGACCACGCCGCGGTATTCGACCTGTTCAGCGAGCCCTTCCCGGACCGCCTGATGTCGGCCCGCCCAGCCGCATGGGCGTGCTGGCTGCGGGGCGGCCGTTTCTGCACCGGGTTCAGCTACCAGGTGGCGGGGATGCAGACGCTGCTGCAGGCCGTCCGGCGCACCGGGGCCACCAACGTTGTCGTGGTGGGTGGAATCAACTATGCGAACGACGACTCTGGCTGGCTCGCGAACCGGCCGGCCGATCCTGCCCACAACCTGGCGGCGTCGTGGCACTCCTACAGCTGGAATGCCTGCCACACCGAGGCCTGCTGGAACCAGCAGATCGTTCCGCTCGCAAGGGGAGTGCCGCTGATCACGGACGAGATCGGCGAGGACGACTGCGCTCACTCCTACATCGACACTCTCATGTCGTGGCTCGACCAGCGGGGCGTGTCGTACCTCGCCTGGGCCTGGAAGGCCGAGAGCGCGCGGTTTCCGTGCGGTGACTTCAACCACGGGAAGGCCGGGCCCTCCCTGATCACCTCCTACGACGGAACGCCTACCCCGTACGGCGTTGGCCTGGAAGATCGCCTAACGAGCTTGAGCCTGCGCCAGAGGTGGGCTGGTCACCTCCACACACCTCAAAAACTACATCGCGACACGGCTACCGCTCGCAGCACCGGACCGTGGGCGCCTGTCCGAGCGCCGGGCGTCTGCGAGGCCTGCGGCAGTTTCGTGACGTGACCAAACACCATCGTCCCGTGGACCAGCTGGCATCCGCCGAGCTCTGCCCATGGGGGCCGCCGGCAGAAGCAAGAGGGAACGCGGCAGAAGGCCCGATTTCGATCTTGCCAAGCCTTAATCTGTCCGGCTACTATCTGCTTAAATCTACTTACTAAGAGTAACTGAGCGGCGAGCGGGGACCGGATATGCGACGTTATCTGCACACCATAGGTGCCGTACGTGGGAGTCGCCGGGGCGGGGCAGCGGGGGCGGTGATCGCGGCACTTGCGGTCGTCCCGCTGGCGGCCTGGACGGGCTCGTCGAGCACGCCCGCTGCCCCCGAGGAGCGCGGTGTCACCGGCCCAATCACCTCCGCGGTGCACGGCACGTGCCTGGATCAGCACACCGATCACAGCGGAAAGGGCCAGGTCGCAGGGATCGCCCGTTGCACCGGCGAATCGGCACAGCACTGGGCAATGCCCGGCGACAACACGATCCGCATTCAGGGTAAATGCCTCGAAGCGAGCAGCCAGGCAAATGGCGCCGGAATCGTCCTGGCAGCCTGCGACGGATCAGACGCGCAGTTCTGGGAAATTTCCGGTGTCGTCCGCGTTCCCGGCGATGAGTTCACCAATCCGTGGTCGGGCAAGTGCCTGGAGGACCCGGGCGAGTCCACGGTTGACGGCACCGAGGTCCAGCTCAATACGTGCAGCAGGTCGGCCGCTCAGACCTGGTATCCACCGGGCCAGGCCCGCTGACGACTCCGCGGGGGAGGGGCGTGGCATAGCGCCCCACCGCTTGGGCCGGAGCCTTGTCCGTGCACGCCGCGCCGCGCGTGTTGCGGCGCATCCGGCTGCCCCACGGGCAGTCGGTCTCGGGACGGACATTTGCCCTCTAAGCACAGGATCAGAGATCAAACAGAGCGGCAAGCGCCCAGCAGGCGCGGGAGATGCCGCGCCCGTCTACATTAACCCAAACCCCCGGTGACACCTGGTCAGTGATGTCGCCTGGCCGCGCGCAAGTTCCCGGTGGCCACCCGTCCAGACCCAGTCCCGAAGGGGGACCGCTGTGTATCTAACCGGAACTCGCCACGCCGATGTGACGCCGCCTCCCCCCGCTACCGGAAGGGAGCGGGGGGAGGCGGGCCATAGATGGCGGCGGGGTGCCATGGCGGTCGCGTCCGTGGTGTCGGCCGCGCTGTGCTGGCTGGCGGTCCCCGTCGTCGCCGCCCACGCTGCCTCGCCCTTCGCCCCCGTGCTGGCCCACACCGGCCCGGATGACGACATCGAGCTGCGCGCAGCCTGCCCACCACCCACCCAAGCCGGCCAGGCGGCATGTTTCGCGATTCGGGTCCAGCACACGGCGGGAGGCGGCGGGGCCACCGCATCCCCGCTGGCGCCCTACGGTTATGGGCCGTCGGCCCTGCAGCGTGCCTACAAGCTGCCAGCCAGCCGCGGCTCGGGCCGCGTGGTGGCGATCGTGGACGCCTACGACGACCCGAACGCGGAGTCAGACCTGGCCCGCTACCGCAGCACCTACGGGCTGCCCCCGTGCACGACCGCAAACGGCTGCTTCAGGAAGGTCAACCAGGTCGGCGGCACCAGCTACCCAAGCCCCGACGCCGGCTGGGCCGCGGAGATCTCGCTGGACCTGGACATGGTCTCCGCAGTCTGCCCGAACTGCCACATCCTGCTGGTCGAAGCCTCCAGCGCTTACCTCAGCGACCTGGGCGTTGCCGTCAACAAGGCGGTCAGCCTCGGCGCGCGGTTCGTCTCCAACAGCTACGGCGCCTCGGAGTCGTCCTACGACACCACCTACGACAGCCTGTACTTCAGCCACCCAGGGGTGGCCATCACCGCCTCCGCGGGTGACAGCGGCTATGCGACGTCCTACCCAGCGGCTTCCCGGTATGTGACAGCGGTGGGCGGCACCAGCCTGACTTCCGCAAGCACCACACGCGGCTGGTCGGAGAAGGTGTGGAACGGCACGGGATCCGGCTGCTCCGGCTACGACGCCAAACCCTCCTGGCAGACCGACTCGCTCTGCGCCAGGCGCACCATCAGCGACGTGTCTGCGGTTGCCGACCCAAACACTGGTGTCGCGGTGTATGACACCTACCAGTCGAACGGGTGGCAGGTCTACGGGGGCACCTCGGCCTCGGCGCCCATCGTCGCCGCCACCTACGCCCTCGCCGGCACCCCGCTATCCGGCACCTACCCGGCGTCCTACCCCTACGCCCACCCATCCGCGCTGTACGACGTGACCTCGGGCAGCAACGGCACCTGCAGCCCGCTGTACCTCTGCACGGCGCGCGCGGGCTACGACGGCCCCACAGGCCTGGGCACACCCAACGGCATCACAGCATTCCTGGCACCCTGAGCCGCTGCATGCGGTGTCCGTGGCACCGGCTGACTGCTCCCGGTTCCTCCGGCTGGACCAGACCCGCTTGAACCTCTCAGCGCGTCACGCTGCTGACCGGCAGGCGTCAATATCTGCTGGCTTACATCGACAGCCGAGCCGGAGTGGCGTGGCCGACGAGCTCGATGTTACTGGCGGCATAGATCAGCAGACGGGAGCCCCTGTGCGGCCGGGCTGGACGCCACCAGCCCGGCGGTGAGGATAATCGCCAGAATCTGCTACCTCCAGCATTTCTGCTATCCACGGTCGCCCCAGCCAAGGTGGAATCTGGGTGGGGCCACTGAAGGGACATTCATGATGGCGCTGCCACATCCGAAGGTAGCGCCAGATGAACGTTACAGTGCGCTGACCACACGTGTCCAATCGTGACCAGATGCCCGTAAGGGGCGACGTGGGCCGCTGCCGTGCCGTAAGGGGCCCAATCGAGGAGTCCTTCGGCGTGCGCGTGCACGGCCAGGTGCGTGACCAGGGCGAGGGTGTCCTCGGCGGTGGTGATCGCACCTGCTCCTCGTCTGGGCAGCGCGACCGTGACGGCCGTGGTGGCTGTGCCTTGCCAGGCGATCAGCGCGTGGCAGGCGATGGCCAAGCTTAGACAGCCACCTCAACGATCACGGGCGGTGCGTGCTGTGCGGCAAGCCATGGGTCCTGCCAACGAGCCGAGAATGCCGCGTTCACTCTGGGGGCGTTCTATTGCGAGCAGCTCATGAGGCTTATGCAAAACCCTCCGACTTCAAGATCGACGATCTTGGGGGGCGCAGGTCAGCGCCGTGGAGCAAGATCAAGATAGGGAGTTTTGCATAACGCTCCATGGAAGTCGATCCTTCGGAATTTGCGCGGTGGATTGAGGTTAAGGTATTAATGAGCATTCCGGATAACAGACGGGCGAGAGCCAAATACCCCCGCGAGCGAATGGTTTGTCCCATTAAGGTCTGCCTGTGGCCTCCTGCTGGCATCCCCAGACGCCGCTCATTATGCCCTCCTGTAAACTAATAAACACTCTCCGTGATAGTCAAACTTTGAGTTTCGCTTGCGCCGTTGGCGTATGGGGGTTGTCTGCGTGCTACTAGCGATGAGCGATTTGGGCTTTAAGGGAAGGAGGGTTATTCAGCCTGGTGAAATGACGCCAGATCCGGCGTGTCGATAATAAACGGCGGCCCGCTTAGGGGAGAATTGGGTTAACCAGACTCAAAACTCACCAAAAACGGACCGCCTAACATGTATTCTACCACCGGGTTTTCCCGCGAGAGCATTGTGGACCTGTGCGTCATGATTCACGCTGAAGCGACGGCCGACAAGCGGCCGTGGCCGCCCATTCTGGGCTTGCACAAGTCCGTGATTGTGGCCCTGACATACATGCGCCGGAATCGCGTTCAGGCAGAACTAGCAGAGACTTACGGAGTATCCCAGCCGACGATTAGCCGCGCGATTACCGGGATAACACCATTGCTGGGCACAGTGCTCCGGGAATACGTTCCGACGGCTGACGACCTTGACGAGCGTTCGCAGTACATAGTGGACGGCACCCTGCTCCCGTGCTGGTCGTGGGCCTCGCATCCGGAGCTTTATTCCGGCAAGCACAAGACCACCGGCATGAATGTGCAGGTCGCCTGTACCCTTTCCGGCGGTCTCGCATGGATCTCTGACCCGGTCGACGGAAGCCGGCACGACACGTACTGCCTGAGTGAATCCGCAGTCCTCCTGACACTTGATCCCGCCAACTGGGTCGGCGATAAGGGATACATCGGCAGCGACATGATCACGCCCATCAGGAAACCCGCCTATCCTAATCTTCTGGACTGGGAGAAAGAATTTAACAAGCAGGTCAACAAGATTCGCTACGTCATCGAGCAGACGATCGCCAATTTCAAGACCTGGCGAATCATGCACACCGACTATCGCAGGCCAGTCGCAACATTTACAACAACCATCTCAGCCGTAATAGCCCTGCACTTCTACGCAGCCAGCTGAATAACCCTCAAGGGCTGCACCATTCCATACCTCAGCGCTATCGCCATTGTCAGAGCCACGCCTCTGGGTCCTCGGCGAGCTCGACCACGCGGCGCGGCAGCTTGCCGACCGCGATGTGTTCCAGCGTCACTGTCTCCAGGATCGCCCGCTCGTTCGCCCGCAGTGCGATCCAGACACGCTGCAGCGGTTCCGCCGCGCCTGAGTAGCCGACATTCTCTGGCCGCGCCCCGCGCACACCCACAAGCGGCCCGTCGACAGCGCGGATGATATCCGCGAGTGCGATGTCAGCCGGCGGACGCGCCAGCCAGAAACCGCCGGAGGCGCCCCGCTGGCTCCGAACGAGGCCTGCGCGCCGCAACTGGGTGAGGATGTTCTCGAGGAATTTGACGGGAATACCCTGGGCCCCCGCAAGGTGCTCGGCCGTGATCGGCGTGCCGTCACCGACAGCGAGTTCGGCTGCGGCGCGGAGAGCATAGTCAGCCCGGGCAGACAGTCGCATGAAGGCATTATCGCTGGGAGCGCGCGGCCGTGCCGCCCAGGGACAGCTTGCGCGCCCCGTGTCGCGGGGCGAACGCCGCGAGTTGACGCCTCGTAACCAGCTTGGTCACCGTCAGTGCGCACGTCGGCGGCGGAGGCCGTCACGGTGGTTCAGGCCGAGGATCTCGGCGGCCACCTGGCAGTTGACGCGCCCTGCCCCGTAGGTCGCGAGATAGGTGCCGACCTCAGGGCGCCAGATGGGCAATCCCATCTCCACCACGGTCGCGTCCGGGCGTGCGGCGAGGACAGCTTTGATCAGCTTCTTGGCGGCCGGATAGCGATGGGCATCTCGCACCACAACGATGAGTTGCCGGCCGACGGCGCGCTGCAGCGCGGTCCTGATGGTTTCTGCCACGATGGGGCCGCTTTGCTGCGGCAGCGGCACCTGCAGCACGTCTCCATCGGCAAGCCACGGGCCAAGGCCCCACGGCACGGCGCCGACGGCGATGTTGGCACGCGGCTCCAGCTGCATAACGAGAGGTCGCCAGGGCAGCTCGGATGCGCCAGCTGACGCCAACCCGGCCAGAAGGCGTGGCAGCGCAAGCCCCGTGCCGGGCCGCCGCATCCCGGAGAGCTGCGCTGCGCGGCGCGCGGCGAGCAGCCCAACGGCGCCATCAGGGTTCGTCGGGGGCTCACCGGCACGGGCAAGCCATTCGCGCAGCTGTCTTACCCGAGCGGCGGCTTCCTCCAGTCGCTCCGCCCGCAGCCTGCCCCCAGCCACGGCGTCCGCCAAGGCCGCGCGCACCGCAAGGTACATCGCCTCATCGTGGTCACGGCCCAGGCACAACAGATCTGCGCCAGCGGCGGTGGCGAGCACGGCACTGGCTGGGATATCACGGCGGTCATCGACACCCCGCACCGCCCGCATGTCAAGGGCGTCGGTCACGATGACGCCGCCGAATCCGAGCCGATCCCGCAGCAGCCCGGTCAGCGCCTCGTGTGACAGGGTCGCCGGCAACTCACCCGTGAGTTCAGGCACGCGTAGATGGCCCGTCATCACCCCTTTGACCTCAGCGGCTACCGCGGCCTGGAACGGCGGCAGATCCCGGCGCCAGACCGCGTCAAGCCCGCCGGGCACCGTCGCCAGCACGTCATGCGTGTCCTCGCGCGTGCTGCCATGACCGGGAAAATGTTTGGCACAGGCTGCGACGCCTGCGTCCTGCAGCCCGGTAACCGCCGCGGCGGCATGCCTGCTGACCAGTTGTGTATCCGCGCCGAATGCGCGCGTGCCGATCACTGGGTTGTCAGCCGCCGTGTTCACATCGACGGACGGCGCAAGATCGACGTTGATTCCGGTCGCGGCCAGGTCGCCGCCGATAGCGTGATACACCCGTCGGGTCAGCGCGGGATCGTCGACCGCGCCTAGCGCCGCATTGCCCGGGTACGGGCTGCCGGTCAGGTGCGCGAGGCGGGTGACGTCGCCGCCCTCCTCGTCGATTGCGATAACGGGCTCGGGCGCCACGCTGCGCAGCCGTTCGGTCAGTTGGGCGAGTTGATCACTTCCCGCGACGTTTCCGCCGAACAGGGTCACGCCCGCGAGCCCGCCGTCGAGTGCGGCGAGCAACCAGGCCGGCGGCGTCGTACCAGAGAACGGCGGGATCAGGATGGCGTCGGCCAGGCGGAGGAGCGACGGGTCGCGGGCCGAGCGGCTTATCCCACGCGGGCTCATGCCATCACCGTCGGCGGGGCCTGCCCGCTGCGCATCCGCCGCGGGCTCATCCCTTCACCGCCCCTGCGACCAGGCCGCTGCGCATCCGCCGCTGTACCAGCAGGAAGAACAGCATGGGCGGAATGGTGTATGTGATGGACGCTGCCATGATGGAGCCCCATTCGGTTCCGCCTCGCCCGAAGAAGTAGTTCACGTAGATCGGCAAAGTGTATTTTTGCTGGTCAAGGCCAAGAAACGTGAGAGCGAAGATGAATTCGTTCCATGCGTAGATGAACGAGAACACACTGGTCGCGACAAGGCCTGGGGCGACGAGGGGGAACAGGATGCGCCAGAAGATCCGCGCCGGTCCTGCGCCATCTATCGCGGCAGCTTCCTCAAGTTCACGCGGCACCGTGGCCACGAAGTTGCGCAGCATCCAAATGGAGATGGGTAGCGCGAAGGCCGTGTAGACGATGATCAGGCCGGTCAGGCTATCGAGCAGGTCCAGCGAGCGAAAGTCGATGAAAAGCGCGATGACCAGCGCCTGTTGGGGCAGCATCTGCACGATCAGCAGCATGATCAGGTACGAGGTGCGGAAGCGGAACCTGAACCGGGCCACCGCCACCGCGGCCAGCAGGGAGATCAGCGAGGCCGCAACAACCGAGGTCACAGTGACCAGCAGGCTGTTCCTGAAGAATGTCCAGTACGAGATGCCAATGACCTTCCCGCTCATGACATTCGCGAAGTTGGCCAGCGTCGGATGTGCGGGAAGCGGATGCGGCGTCAGCGTGAAGATTTCGTGTCGCGGTTTGAAAGCCGTCGACACCATCCAGAAGACGGGCAGCAATGTCACCACGGCGACCAGTACGCCAGCACCGTTTAGCGCGGCGCGGCGCGTCACGTTGGAAACCCGGGGCTGCTTCATGCCGTCGCCCCCTGCCGAACAGAAGCGCGCACATACCCGACGGTGATGATGAGCAGGATTACGGTGAGGATCACAGCCAGTGCCGATCCGATGCCGTACGACGGCGGCAGCTGGAATGCCTTCGCGTATGCGTAGATCCCGAGGTTGTACTCATCCCGGTTGCCCAGTGCGCCCGTGATCAGGTACGCCTGCGTAAACACGCCGAAGTCCCAGATGACTGACAGCAGCAGCAGGACGAGGAAGATCGGCTTGAGCAGCGGATAGGTGATCTTCCAGAACACCCGCCACGGCCCAGCTCCGTCAACCCTTGCGGACTCGTGCAGCTCAGCCGGGATGGTCTTGAGGCCGGCCAGCACGGTGACCGCGACGAAAGGGAAGCCTTGCCAGACGAGGAGCAGGACGAGGATCGTATACGCGGGAAGCGCGGCGGTGGTCCAGTTGAATCCCGCCCAATCTGTGCTTCCCACCAGCCAGTTCGGCAACCTGGCGAGTGCCCAGTCGACCACGCCGCCGTCGGGGTCGAAAAGCCAGAAGAAGATGACACTGGCGGAGACCGCGGGCGTCGCCCAAGCGAGCAATGCGGTGGTGCTCACGAACGCCGCCATCCTGCGCCCCAGGCGGTTGAGCAGCAGCCCGACGAGCGTGCCCGTAACCAGCGTGAGAGAGACGACGACGACGGCGAATATCAAGCTGATACGCAACGACAGCCAGAACTCGGGGTCGGCGAGGACCGTGGAATAGTTCCCAGCCCCTACCCACTGGGTCGGCTGCGTGCCCGTCACCTGCGCCAGGCCGTAGTTCTGCAGCGAGAACAGCCCGATCTGGACGGTCGGCCAGACCAGTACCAGCCCGATGGCTGCAGCCGATGGCAGCAGGAGCAGGTACGGCGTGAGCCGGTACCGGCGTATGGTGGCGGCGATCCGGCCAGCCACGCCTGGCCGCCCGGGCGTTCGCCGCGGCGCTCTGCGGCCGGCCCGGGGAACCACGTCCCCGGGCCGGTCCTTAACAGAATCCACCATGACTCGGCGGCTAACCCTACGATCCGGCGTTGAGCACGTCCTGCAGCTTGGCGTTGGCCTTGCTGACCGTAGCCGCAACCGGCGCACCGTTCATGATCTGCTTCATCATGGTCGGGATGATCTGGTCGGTGGCATCAGCGGTCGCCCAGTTCTTGGCGTTGAGTGGCGAGATCTGGGTCCTGGTGGCTGCCTTGGCGAAACCGGACATGAGCGCGTCACTCGAGTAGGCGCCGCCGGTGAGCTGCGAGGTGTACGGCGGGAAGAATCCTTGGGAGTTCGCGAACGACGTTGAGTTTGCCGTGCTGTCCATCACCTTGATGAGCGCCCAGGCGGCCTGGGGGTGTGCGCTTCCCGCCCACACGCCGAGGTCCGATCCGCCCGCAAAGGCAGGTGCCGGGGAGGCCCCGCTTTGGCTGGGGATGGGGAACGAGGCCCATTGCGCCTGGTACTTGCTGCTGGGAAATTCCGCCTTCGCCCACGGACCGTCGATGTACATGTCGAGCTTGCCGAGGGAGAAGTCCTCGTTCGCGCCGCCCGATGTCGCACCAGGGTTGCCCAGCTCGGTCTGACCGACATATTTCGACGGGGACACGTGGTACTTGCGGAACAGGTCGCTGTAGAACTGGATGCCCGCCATGGCCTGCGGACTGGTGAGCTGAGCCACCCACGTGCCGCCCTGCTGAACCGCGACCTGGCCGCCCGCGCCCCAGATGAAGCTCACGATGCCGTTCGTGAAGTTGCTCGGCACGCCAAGACCGTAGCTGCCCGGGTATTTCTTCATCAGGGTCTGCGCGTCGCGTAGAAGCTGCGCCCACGTGGTGGGCGGGGCGGAGATCCCGGCCGCGCCGAACTGGTCCTTGCGATACCAGATCCCTCGCACGCCGCCAAACCATGGCACGGCGAACATCTTGCCGTTCTGCATGTCATTGGCCAGCATGCCCGAGACGATGTCGGACTTGTTCGGCAAGGAGTTGACGTTGCTCGTGATGTTGGCGAGCATGCCCTGGCTCGCCAGGGTGGGTGTGTCCGTGTTTCCCATCTCGGTGACGTCTGGACCGCCCTTGCCGCTTGAGAGCGCGTTCTGCCATTGAGTCGTACGCACCGTCCACGGCACGAACTTCACGGTGACCGCGGTCTTGGCGTATTTCGGGAACTGCTTGTGGAACTGCCCGATTACACCATTCATCCACGTGACCTGCGCTGGGGTAGAGGCACCCATTCGCCAGACGGTGAGGTGCGTCGGCGCTGCGGAGGTGGTGGACGCCTTGCCGCCCGAACCGCAAGCAGCGGCAGCCACTAACACCAGGGGCGCAACCGCCGTCACGGCGGCGGCCTTCATGAGCTTCACCGTTGTGTCTCCCTTCTCCGACCAGGCGGTCCGGCACGCCGCCGAGGACGCAACCAGGCCTGCAACCAGAAATTAACAGGAAAGTTTCCTATAGGATAGTCTCCGTTGCCAGATCGAAACCAACCCGGTGCCGTGCCGCGCGCAGGGACACAAGCCGGAGGTAACGTGCCATTTCGAACGGAAGGGTGCAGCATGCCGCCACGGCCCGGAACACCCCGCCTCCTGCGCGAGCTTAACGACCGCGCCGCGCTTGAACTGCTGCTCAGCGAAGGCCCGTTTACCAGGGCCCGGCTCGGCGAGCACACCGGCCTGTCCAAGGTGACCGCATCTCAGCTGCTGACGCGCCTTCAGGAGCGCGGGCTGGTGCAGGTCGCCGGGGAGCAGGCCGGGGGTCGAGGGCCCAATGCGGCGCTGTACGCGGTTGTACCGTCGAGCGCATACGTGGTCGGCCTGCATGTCGAGTCCGATGTCGTCCGCGCGGGGGTCGCGGACGTCACCGGCCATGTCGTCTCGGAAATCACGGTTGACCCGGGCAATGGCGATAACCCCGTCGAGTTGGTGCGGGGCGCGGTCGCCACGGCGTGCCGCTCGGCCGGTGTCAAGGTCTCCCAGCTACGGGCCTTCGTCATAGGCAGCCCGGGCGTCGTAGATCCGACGACCGGCGACCCCCGGCTTGCCGTGAACCTGCCCGACTGGCACGAAGGCGTGCTCGACGCGTTGCGTGGCGACCTGCGGCGGCCCGTCACCATAGAAAATGACGTCAACCTCGCTGCCATCGCCGAGCGCGCACACGGAGCGGCCGCCGACGTCGCCGATTTCGTGTTTATCTGGCTGGGCGTCGGCCTCGGCCTCGCAACCGTGCTGGGTGGTCGGCTGCATCGTGGGTTCACCGGCGCGGCCGGTGAGATCGGTTACCTCCCAGTCCCTGGTGTCCCGCTGCCGGAGGACCTCCGGAAGCCTTACACAGGTTCGCTGCAGTCACTCGCTGGCGCCGCGGCGGTGCGGGAACTCGCCAGGGAGTGTGGATTCGACGAGCTGTCCGCGTCGGCTGGGGTGCGCGCGGCGGTCGCTGCGTTGGATGCTGGCGACGAGAACGGCCTTGCGTTCGTTGACGAACTGGCCCGCCGGGTGACGCTCGGCCTCGCCGCCGTCTGCGCGGTTCTCGACCCCCAGTTGGTTGTGCTCGGCGGCGGTGTCGGGGAGGCCGGCGGTACACCACTTGCTGAGCGCGTTGCGTCGCGGGTGGCCCGCATCTGCCTCAGCAACCCCAGCGTGGTGCCCGCGGTGGTGACCGACAGCCCGGTGCTCCGCGGTGCGATGCTCACGGCGCTCGACCGCGCGCGCCGGGAGCTTCTCGATTCTGTTGGGAGTGGTTGAAACCCTCATCCCGAGCGGCTGCCGCTTCCTGGCGCGTTCATGCGACCGACCTCCCCGCTGCGGGGTGTGCGGGGCAGCGACGTTTCAGCCCCAGGCGCGCGCGCTGGGATTTGTGGTGGTGCCGCCCCAACGCAAGAGGACGCGGACCCGTCGGGCCATTCGGTAGGGCGGAAGGTCCCCTTTGCGCGGCTCAGCTGCTGTCAAGCGCGCAGCCGGAGACCGCGGGGAGTGGGGTGGAACCCGGCGTCTCGCAGAGCCTGCGCCAGTGGCGAGTCGTAGACGCGCCCCCCGTCCGCGCGTTCCACGGTCAGTCGGCCGAGCGCGCCCTCGCGGACCGCATGCGCCAGTGCCGCTGCGGCAGGGCCAAGAGTGTCTGGGTCATCGCTCCAGGACAGCAGGGTGCGACCGCCTCGCTCCACGTAGAGCTCGAGCCGACCATGCGTGAGAACGACAAGTGCGCCCGCCTTGCGGCCGGGTTTATGCGCTGCCGCAGGTTCACCCGGCCGGGCCGGCCACGGCAGCGCGGCACCGTAGGGATTGGCGGGATCGGCAGCGGGCAGAACCAGGACCTGACCGCCGGCCGTGGTTCGGGCGGATGTCCTGGTCCCGGCGGATGACTGGACGCTGACTGGTTCCGCGGGCACGGCAGCGTCCCGCAGGGCGCGCATCCTGTCGACGGCACTGGGCAGCGCGAACTGCGCGGCCCCCAGCCCTTCAACGAAGTAACCCCGCCGGCACCGGCCCGTCTCCTCCATTGCCCGCAGCACGGCATACACGGCAGTGAACCCACCCGGCACACGCTCCGCGGCGACGACGCCCCGGGTCAGAACGCCGTACCTGTCAAGCAGCGTCTGCGCGAGGGCGTGCATCCGCCGGGTGGAATCGGTGTCTCGGGCGGGCAGCAACGACCAGCGTCCGCTCACGGTGGGCGGCCCGGCCCGTGATGGCATGGCGATGCGGCCAAAACCGCGGCGCCTTCCCGCGGTGCGGCCCGGGCGGGCCGCTGCCGACCTGGGCCACGTGGCATGGCCTGCCCCTGATCCGGCTCGGCGGGCGGTCCGCGCCGCGCCGAGCAAGGTGCGCAGGGGCGCCAGCGTGTCGTTGCTGATCAGCCCGGCCCAGACGAGATCCCATATGGCCGAGGCGATCGTTTGGTCGGTCACGTCGGGTGGGGTCGTGCCCGGCGAGGAGGGACCGTGCGCCGAGGCGATCGTTTGGCCGGTGACCCCATGCGGCGCGACACCGGGATCAGAAGCGGTGTCGGCGGCATGCGGGCTGCTCGACACGGTCGTCACTACCCGGTCGGCGAGCGTGCGGAAGAACAGGGCGCCACCCCCGCCGAGCGCGGCGAGAACCGCCTCGTGCGCGGGGGTCATCGTCATTCCGGCCGGTTCCGGCAGCAGGAGGGGTGCCGTGTCGGCGAGGGCCAGAACCAGCCAGCCGTCACCGCCTGGCCGTGTCCCCCCGACGGATCCTGCGCCTGCCCAGACCACCTCGCCTGCCGCGGTCAGTTCGTCAAGCATCGCCGCCGAGTAACCAGGGACCCGTGACGGAAGTACGAGGGTTTCGAGTGCCGACGCGGGCAGCGCCGCGCCTTGCAGTTGATCGACCGCGTCGAGCAGCGCATGTGGCCCTGCGCGCGGGCTGTGGGACGTGCCGTTTCTGCGGGTCTCGCCGTTGGCTACCGTGCCCCCGGCCGTCGCGAACCGTTGGTCCACGCCCTGCCAGACGGGAAGCATCCGGGCGAGAACGTCCGGCGGGGATGGTTCGGCCTCCGCACGCAGCCGGGCGAGCGAGCGCCGCCGCAGCAGGCGCAAAACGCCTGCGTCGCACCACTCGCTGCCTCGGCCGCCGGGTCGGAATTCTCCCTCGGCGACCCGCCGCTGCGCGGCAAGCCGCTGCAGTGCGTCGGCCACCACGGCCACCCCGAGCCTGAAGCGGTCGGCCACCTGCGCCGCCGCGAACGGCCCATGGGTCCGCGCGTAGCGCGCGACCACGTCGCCGAGCGGATCCGGTACCGGTTCGGTGAAGGCTTCCGGGATCCCTACCGGCAGCGGCACGCCAAGTGCGTCGCGCAGCCGCCCGGCGTCCTCTATCGCGGCCCAACGCTGCGCTCCGGCGATTCGTATCTCGATCACCCGCCGTGCCGCCGCGAGTGCGCCGAGCCAGCGCTCGGCGGCGATGGGTTCCGCGCACCGATCCGCCACCTCGGCCGTTGACAGTGGGCCGACCTCACGCAGCAGGTCCGCGACGCCTTCCGGCCCGCGGGCCTGCCATCCCGATGCGAGGCGCTGTGCCTCGTGCTCGGTCTCGGCGATCACCTCAGGATCGAGCAACTCGCGCAACTCTGCCCGGCCGAGCAGCTCAGCGAGCAGCACCGAGTCGAGCGTGAGTGCCTGGGCTCGCCGCTCAGCGAGCGGCGAGTCGCCTTCGTACATGAATGCGCCCACATATGCAAGCAGCAGGGAACGTGCGAACGGCGAGGGCGTGGCGGTCTCAGCCTCGGCAATCCGCAGCTTCCGCGCCGCGATGTCACGCATCAGATTGCTCAGGGCAGGCATGTCGAAGACGTCCTGCAGGCACTCACGGACCGTCTCGAGCACGATCGGGAAGGTGGCGTAGTGGCTGGCCGCCGCGAGGAGCTGAGCGGCGCGCTGGCGCTGCTGCCAGAGCGGGGTCCGCCGGTCGGGCCGCCTGCGCGGCAGCAGCAGTGCCCTCGCGGCGCACTCACGGAACCTGGAGGCGAATAGTGCGGACCCTCCCACCTCCGCCGTCACGAGCTGCTCAAGCTCGTCCGGATCGAAGATCACGATATCGGCGGACGGTGGCTCGTCCGTGTCAGGGATTCGCAGCACGATCCCATCGTCGGCGTGCAGCGCTTGCACATCCATCTCGCCGTAGCGTTCGCGCAGCCTGGCCGCGATGGCCAGCGCCCACGGCGCATGTACCCGCGCGCCATATGGGCTGTGCAGCACCATCCGCCAGTCGCCTAGCTCGTCCCGGAAGCGCTCCACGACCAGCGTGCGGTCATCAGGCACGCTGCCGGTCGACTGCCGCTGCTCCGCTAGGTAGCTGACGAGGTTGTCGGCTGCGTAGCCGTCCAAGCCGACGTCAGCCACCCGGAGGCGTGACGCAGCGGGCTGCAGCCCGGCGATCTCGCGGCAAAACGCGCCTATGGCCTCGCCAAACTCCGCTGGGCGGCCCGGCGCGTCCCCGTGCCAGAACGGCAGCTTGCCAGGCTGTCCAGGAGCCGGGGAGACCAGCACCCGGTCGGTGGTGATGTCCTCGATCCGCCAGGAGCTCGCGCCAAGCACGAAAACCTCGCCGACCCGTGATTCGTAGACCATCTCCTCGTCTAGTTCGCCCACCCGTGACAACTGGTGGCCCGCAAGGAAAACGCCGAACAACCCGCGGTCGGGGATCGTGCCACCGCTGGTCACGGCCAGCCGCTGCGCGCCCGGCCGGCCAGCCAGCGTGCCGGTCACCCGGTCCCACACCACGCGGGGGCGCAGCTCGGCGAACTCGTCGCTGGGGTAGCGGCCCGCCAGCATGTCCAGCACCGCTTCAAGCACCTGTCTCGTTAGAGTCCTGAACGGCTGCGCGCGGCGGACCAGCCGTTCAAGTGCGTCAACATGCCAGTCGTCCATGGCTGTCATGGCCACGATCTGTTGGGCGAGCACGTCGAGTGGGTTGCGGGGGCTACGAAGTTCCTCGATCTGGCCGGTCCGCATGCGCTGCGCCGCGACCGCGGCCTGAAGCAGGTCGCCTCGGTATTTCGGGAAGATCACGCCGCGGGAAACCTCGCCCACCTGATGCCCGGCCCGGCCGATGCGCTGAAGGCCGCTCGCGACCGACGGCGGCGACTCGACCTGGATGACAAGGTCCACCGCCCCCATGTCGATACCGAGTTCCAGGCTGGATGTGGCGACCACGGCGGGTAGTCGGCCCGCCTTGAGCGCCTCTTCGATCTGGGCGCGCTCCGCCTTGGAGACCGAACCATGGTGGGCCCTGGCGACGAGTGGCGGTTCGGCGGAAGCCGTCGTGCCATCCTCCTCCCGCTCGCGCTCTGCGGCCCGCTCATGGGCGAGATCGTTGAGCGCATTACAGAGCCGTTCGGAAAGTCGGCGGGAGTTCGCGAACACGATGGTCGAGCGATGCTGATCGATCAGGTCGAGCACGCGTTCTTCGACGTGCGGCCAGATGGACCGGCGGCCACCCGCGGTGTCACCAGCGTCTTGGCCGGGTGGCGTGGCAAGCTCGGTCATGTCCTCGACCGGCACCACGATCTTTAGGTCGAGCCGCTTGTCATGGGGCGGCGCGGCGACCGCGACTGGACGGTCACCGCCAAGGAAGGCGGCAACCTCATCAGCAGGCCGGACCGTCGCGGACAGGCCGATTCGCCGCGCGTGCCCGCCGCGCGAGGCTTCATGCACGTCGGTGTGCCCAGCGCAGCCGTTCGGCATCCGGATGGCGTCCAGCCGTTCCAGGGAGAGCGCGAGGTGTGCCCCGCGCTTGTTGCCCGCGAGCGCGTGCACCTCATCGACAATGACGGTCTGCACGTTGCGCAGTGTGTCCCTGGCCCGCGAGGTGAGCAGCAAGAACAGCGATTCTGGCGTCGTGATCAAGATGTCAGGCGGGCGGCTGGCGAGCCGCCGCCGCTCATCGGCGGCAGTGTCGCCGGAACGCACGGCGACGTTGATGGCTGGCTCGGGGAGGCCGAGGCGTTGTGCCGTATGGCGCAGCCCGGCGAGCGGTGCGCGAAGGTTGCGTTCGATGTCCACCGCGAGCGCCTTGAGTGGCGAGACGTAGAGCACGCGGCAACGCAGAGCCGGGTCATCGGGAGGGGGAGCGGATGCCAAGCGGTCCAGCGCCCACAGGAAGGCCGCGAGTGTCTTCCCCGAACCCGTGGGGGCAATGACCAGAGTGTCCTGCCCGCTGCTTATCGAGTCCCATGCCTGCAGCTGTGCCGGTGTCGGTGCGGCGAAGGCGAGGCTGAACCAGGCACGGGTCGCCTCGGAAAACCGCCAAAGCGGATCGCCAAGCCGCCCCGGGGGCGCACTCCCCGGGTGGCCGGCGGTTGTTCGGGCGGGCATCTCTTTATGCTGCCTCACCCCTCTGACACTTTTGTCGGTACAGAGTCGGTACCGCGTCGCTACCGAGGAGTCATGTAGCGCACACCCACGCGCCGCGCGCCGTTGTCCTAACAAAAACTACACGGTCTAGTGTTGCGTCGCGGAGAGACCGTGTTACACGTTGGAAAGGCGGTCGATAAAGACGCGGTAGTGTCGCAGGGTCTTGCGAAGCTGCTCGGTGTCGGCACTGCCGCCTTCCCACGCGGTGCGCAGGTCGTGCACACGCTCCTGGGCGGCGGCCGTCACGACGCTGACCACCTCGTCGGCAAGGCTCGCCGCACGCGTGACCGAGCCGAGGGGATCATCCACGAAGGTGGCTTGATTCTCCTGCCACCTCGTGTGAATCGCGACCGCATCCGCCAGCAAGGGCGGGTCGTCGTCGGCCTGCATGGCCTCTATGGCCTCTATGGCCTGCATGGCCTGCATGGCCGGCTCGGGCGGCGCGCTGGCAGCGGGTTCCAGGTCAGTGGCTGGTTCTGGTTCTGTGTGCGGGGTGGGTTCGAGGTCCGCGGCTGGTTCTGGTTCCGTGGCTGGTTCTGGTTCTGTGTGCCCGGCGGGCTCCACGTCCGCGGCCGGTTCCGGGGGTGCGATCCCCTCGGCCAGGTCGCGATCGTCCGTGGTGCTTGCGGCTCGCTGACTGTCGGGCTCGCGAAGAATGTCACTCATGAGCCGCTACCTCCTCGGTGCGCCTTGTGATGACCCGGGTTGCTGCGCCTGCGCGTCGGTCACGGCGGCGTCGCGGGCATCGGGTTCTGTCTTTGCGCCGGCGACCAGCCGGTCCTGGTGTGGGGCGCCTTCGGTTTGGCGGCCCTGGTCTGGAGCGCTTTGGTCTGGGCGGTCCTGGTCTGGAGCGCTTTCGGTTTGGCGGCCCTGGTCCGCAGCGTCGTGGTCTGGGCGTTGGCCCAGGTCTGTACGGCCTTCGTCAGGGCGGATTCTTGGCCGGTCACCTGCGCCGTCGGTGCCGACACCCGCGAGGTCGTGGAAGACGTCCCTGTAGTCGATCATTGCCTGACGCAGGTCCTCAGTGGAAGCGGAACCCGAGCTGGCACGCACGCTGATGTCGTGCGCTTTCCGGAATTGGCGGAGGGTACGCCCGTGCTCAACGGACAGGTCAGCCAGGATCTGCTCGTAGTCCTCGGTTGGGTAGCCCCGGTCTCTCATGGCCGAAGTGATGATGCCCGTCGCGCCTGCGAGCGCTTCCTGCGGCCTTTCAACAAACTCTTCTTGTATGGCCGCCCATTGGGCCTTGTAGCGGGTGCGTTCCTCGGGCGAAAGGAGACGGAGGTTAAGTTCCGCGACGTGCCGTTGGCGCTGGGCGAGTTCTGTCTCCGCCGCACGCCGGTTGCCACGTTCTCTGACCAGCTGCTCGTACTCGGGCCCGAAGCGTTGCCGCAGCCTGCGCCGCCTGCCATCCACCACGATCCATGCTGCCACGGCCGCGATGACGATGACGGCGACCACTATTCCGACGATAATTCCGGTCGACATCACTACCTCCCTGATCGGGGGCCGGAATCGTGCGGCATTTGCCCCCTCATGGTGATGTCAAACCGGACTGCGTCACCTTCGCCCTGATTAGAGGCGCTGCGGCGCCGTCAGCGGCGTCGGCCCGTATACCTGATGCAGGTGGCCTGGATCTGCCCGGCGTCGATCGCCGCCTGCTCGGATGCCGCCGACGTGTCGGCGAGGTCAGCGAAGAAATACGGCCCATAGGCGCACGACAGGCGGTCGAACCGCGCATCCAGCCCGCGCAGGATCTGCTCCCCGGCATGGAGCCGTTCCTCCTCCACGAAGGAGCGGCAGTAAGCATCCCATGACTGACCGGAGGCGAGGTATTCGCTGTGGCGGCGGTGCAGCCAGCCGGGTTCGGCATCGTGCCCTGGAGCGCCGACCCGGGCGAAGCACCACCCGGCGGTTGCCTCGTCGAACAGCTCACTTGCCCATTCGACGACGACGAGAGTTCCCCCTGGCACCAGCGCGCCCGCGATGCGGTCAAGCACCTCGTCCAGATCGGCCACGTGGTGCAGGGAAGTGCAGGCGATAATCGCATCCACGGGCCTCGCCAGCTGGTAATCCTCAAACTGGCAGCGCTGGAAACGCGGCGCATCGGGTGCCTCAGGATCGATGCCCACCGCGTCGTACCCGGTGTCAAGCAGCGCGGGCACAAACCCGCCGAGTGGCCCACAACCGATCTCGAGCGCCGCCGCGGGAGCGGGAGGCAGCGCCGCGTCAACAAACGGCCACGTCTCGGCCAGCCAGCGGTCGTCGGGTGTCACGTGTGACACCTTAAGGGCCGTGAAGCCCCGTGCTGTCACGTTTCGCCGGGGAGGATATGTGCGCCGGTTCGGGGCCGCGCATAATTGACGACGGCGCGTTCCCGGGGGGTGACACGGGGCGGCAGCCGTTCGGGATCTCTATGGTTCGCACGCCCGCGGTGCGGCGACGCTGGCCAGGCTGGGCAACCTCGCGTGTACCGTGGCGGGGTGCGTCTGAGTGAATTCTGGGACCGTATGAACGCTCAGTTCGGCGAGGCCTACGCGCAGAGTCTGGCTAAGGACTACGTATTCGCGAGCCTTGGTGACCGCACGATAATGCGAGCGCTGGCCGAAGGCGAAGACGCGAAGACCGTCTGGCGCGCAGTGTGCGATACGTTTCCAGTCCCCGAACGGCTGCGCTGAGGGGTCCCGCGGCCACCAGGCTTTCTCGTCAGTCATCCGGCTTTGGCGGCCTGGTCCGGTCCGCCATCTCTGCCCAGAATGACCTCAGTGCCTTTCGCGTCATGCCGTGCCACGGTGCCGTCTTCCTGCGCAGCCAGGGGAACCCGCGGCTCAGCAGCGCCTGCTGACGCCGGCAGAAGGCCTCAGTCAGCTCGGCTCGCGGCTGCGCGCCGCTCGGCGGGTACGGGCACAGGTCAAATGGGCAGCTATTCGGGCAACTGCGTTCGCCCGACTCGGCGCGGCCGATGGTCCTTGCGGGCTCAAGTGGTTTTCGGTCCCTGGTGATGCAGGGTGGCAGCAGGCTCCGGTTCGCGCTTTCCAGGCGGCGCTCTAGTTCCTCCGGCAGTTCATCCGGCGAATTCGCTGACCCGGTCTGCTCGGTCAAATTCAGCAGCACAAGGACGTCGGCCACCAGTTGCTGCGCGCCACGGTCGAGCGCGCTCCAGCCAGCCGAAGGCGGAACCCAGAGGTTGTGTCTACGGTATTCCGTAGGCGTGGCCGCCCGCGAGCCGACCTTGCTTATGATGCCGCTCTCGTCGATCCAGATGAACCGTTCCGGGTGCCCACTCTCAAGCGCGAGCACAGCAAGGTCCCCCGCCTCGGCGACGAACGGGTGTATCCGCTGCCCACGGGTTAATCTGTCGTCCGGGTGCAGGTCGCCAGGATCGCATTTGCTGCCTGCTATCGACAGCCAGCGCGCCACCGTTTCCGCTGGCCTGGTGGCACGGCGCCGCTTTAGCTGCTCTCCGCCGTTGTCCGCGCCTTTGGTTTTCACTTCACCGTTCTGCGTGGCGCGGTTTCCGGCCGACTTGACCGCGCCAGGCGCGTCGGGCAGCGCCCACAGGCAGAGGGCGTGGATCAAGGTCAACTGCGTGAACCAGAAACGCGAGTACTTGAGCATCTCCTCCGCGTGCTCGATGAGATAGCCGCGTGCCTCCTCGGAGGTATAAGGGTTTCTCTTTCTTCGGTTCGCCGCGGCCTTGAAGCCTTGGGAAAGCGCGATCTCAAGGGAAATCGGCAGCTTTGCCCGGCCACGTCTCGACCGCTCCGGCTTGAGTTGCCGCAGCCAGTCCTCCAGATACTTCCGCGCGGGCTCGCGATATTTTGCCTTCACGGAGCCAGCCAGCATGGGCGCCAGCCACGCGCGCAGCACCAGCCCTCGCCAGATTTCTGGTCGCTGGCTGCTGTTCCCGCTGTTCCCGCTGTTCCCGCTCCTCCCGCTGTTCCCGCTCCTCCCGCGAACCAGATCTTCGCGCTCACCTGGCTCCGGCGCCGCATCGTTGTTCTCCGCCGCTTGGGCATTGGTGTTGCCCACCGGCTGGTTTCCTGGTCCCGGCATCTCCTCGGTCCCGTTTCTCCTATTCTCGTGCTGCTTTCCTTTCATGTAGGTACGCAAGGTCTTCTCGTGCAAAATTTCTTCAAGCGCCTTGAAGGCCGCGTTACCACCGGACCCGATCTCCTGTGCGACCGCCAGCCTTACCGGGTAGGACTCCTCCAGTTGGCCGATCGCGAAGAACTCCTCGTAGGCCGCCGCGCCCTTTCGCCTCGCCACCTCCCTGGCCGCGTCACCGAAACGCCTCACGACGCCGAGTTTTGCCTCTTCGAGCGTTCTGCGGTCTCCGGTCCTGACGTCTTTCCAGCGCTTGCTCAGGTTCTTTGCGATCAGCCCTTGATTCGACTCGTCCTGCATGCTGTCGATCTCCAGGGCGGCCGCATAAATATCGAAGGCTTTGGCGTCAACGTGGTCGCCTGCCGCGGTCAGGAGCATCTCACGCAGCGTGGCGGTGCGGGGTTTGCTGGTGTCGTTCATCGCTCCCCCCTGCGTTCCCGCTTCGGTGCCGGCTGTCACGCTTGCCGACGCTCGATCTCCCTCGGCGGCCTCCCACAGGTCACGCTTTTCGCGGGAATGCAGCACAAGGGCGATGAGCAGTTCCCGCCCAGGACCCGGATCGTTCAGCGCCTTCGCCAGGCGATTGTCCTCGCCGTCCTCCTGCAGGAACAGCTTGAGTAGCGAAGAGCCGAAGTATGACTGCAAGATGCTGTGCGGGAAACGCACTCGGTTGCCATATGCCTCCACCAGCCCAAGCTGCTCGCCGCGGGTCGCGGCCAGCGAGACCAGCCAGCGGTAACGCCGTGGGCCGTTGTCCTGGCGTTCACTCAAATTGGGCCATAGATGTTGCCTGACCTTGTCCCAGATCTCGGGGTACGCCGGCTGATAATTCACGTCAGCTGGGCCACCTGAGCCTGCGCCCGCCTGGGTCTCATCCTTTCCGACATATCCGATCAGGTCCTCGAACTTGACCTCAAGCGTGTCCTTCAGTAAGCCGACGCAGGCCAGGCCAGAAACCACCTTGATCGTTTCATCGCGATCCGTGGTCGACAAGGCCAGGTCGGGGCGAAGGTGGCCCTTGGCAAGTGCCTCGCGCCACGCGTCGAGCAGTCGCCAGCGAAGTGCGGAGCAATCCACCTCGCGGGTATCGAGGCGCACCGGGGACTTGTCCGTGACGTGCTCAAGCAAGCCGTTCTTGTGCAGCTGGCGTGTCATCTGCAGATACAGCGGCGCGTCGGCCACGCTGGCCGTCTCCACGATCCAGTCAATGCGGTGCTCGTCCTGGACGGTCATGTCGAGGCCGACATACTCGAGCGCCGCTTCCTCGCTCAACGGCTCGAGTTCCATAATCGCCGCGGTCGTTGCCTCGAGCGGGTGGTGTGGCCGTGAGGCGATGACCAGCGGGAGCTTTTGCTCGTCCGCTTGCCGGATCGCCTGTCTGATGAGGTTGTCGCGGTCCTTCTCGTTCTCGTCGCCCGCTGGGAACGCTTCTTCGAGCCCGTCGGCGAGCACCACGACCTGACCATGCCTGCGAAGCTGGCGCCACACCTTCTCGGCTTGGCCGTTGGCCATTGTGCCCGGGTCCACTTCCGTGCAGAACCGCTCCCTGGCTGCGTCGTTGAAGTTGAGCCTTCTGTCGACGTCACGCAATCGAATGGGCACGGGCACCGCGCGGCGGTCAGCTAGCATTCTGGTTAGCTGGACGAGGACGGCCGTCTTGCCCGTGCCGACACCGCCCACAAGAAGATGTGGGCGCCGCATTTCAGGATCATGAAGCCCTTGCATGATGACGCGGCACAACTCATCGCGGCCGACAACGCTGTTAATGATGGTGCCCGCGGTCGGGACGAGATCCTGCGCCCTGCTCTTCGCCTTCAGCATGATCGGCCGCTTCACCCACCACCTGCGCCAGAGCAGGAATGCGGCGGTCGCGAGGGCCAGCGCGAGGAAGGGGCCGACGAAGCCGGAGAGATTGCCGCAGGCGCCAACCTGGTCGCAGTAGTTCTCAACCCACATCTTGCGCCGGAAGAAGGCGAGGACGGCGAGAGCATAGGCGGCCCACAGAAGGTAGATCACGGCGCCGAGGTAGGCCAGGCTCTCCGCGAGCGCTATCCACCTGGAGCGGTGGCGATGCCACTGCCGCGCTCTGTCGACATTCGGGCTCGCCGCCCTATGGATGCGGTAACGCCGGAGTATGCCGACGATGCCCCTCCATGCCCGCGGTAACGCGCGCGTGATAAGCGCGACTCCCGGTCGTGATTCACGTCCTGGCCGGATCTTTCCGTCCGGTCGCTTGATGACCCGTAGCATGGCGCATGTCCCCCGCGATCTCCTAAGATAACCCGTGATCTCCCAGGATAAGCTGTAGAGTTAGTCTGAACGCCTCGAGGTCCGCGGAGAAGTGACATTGGTCCTTATCTGAATTGCGGATGGTCAATAAACTCAGACGTTGTGGTCAGTCACGTCGGCAACCGGTATCACATAGAGATCAACGAGATCTTGGGCAAATCGCACGAACTATGACATTTTTAATCAGCAGTTCTCGCGAAACGTCCGCTTGAAGGCCGCGAGCGAAGGCGCGGCTGGGTGGCCTGTGCGGGGCCGGGTGCCTGCGGGGCCGGGTGCCTGCGGGGGCGGGTCCCAGCGGGGCGGGTCCCAGCGGGGCGGGGGTGCGTACTTCCTTGCCCGCGCGGCCGCGGTGTCACTTCCTCGCGCGTCGGCGTGTCGCGTCCATGGTCGAACAGCTGTTCGCATACGCTGCTGGTGTGCATAGCTCTTGCCGAGATCGCGCCCCGGCGATGACCCTGGCCAGGATCGTGGGAGTGCGCGGTTGCTCGTGGACGTTCCCGCGGGGCGGTGCTCTCTTTGGGCGGTGCTTTTTTGGGGCGGTGCGTTCCTGGGGGGTGCCCCCTGGGCCAGCGCACCGTGCCCTGGCGGAAATTGTCGGTGGGGGCGCGTAGCGTCTGTGCCAGCAAACACGGTGCCAGCAAACACGGTGCCAGCAAACACAGTGCCAGATCCAGCAAGGCGGCTGACAACCAGACGATCACCCGGGCGGAAGGCGGCGGCGCCACCAGACCCGTGACCCTTACAGGGAGTTCTCATGGCAGCTAGCGATAGGGCGGGAAGCAACCGGCCTGGTGATCGGGACAAGGCCCTTGAGGCCGCGCTCGTCCAGATCGAGCGGCAATTCGGGAAAGGCTCGGTCATGCGCCTTGGTGACGAGGCTCGCGCCCCGGTTGAGGTGATCCCCACCGGTTCGATCGCGCTTGACGTCGCTCTCGGCATCGGCGGGCTGCCCCGTGGCCGCGTCGTTGAGATATACGGACCTGAGAGCAGCGGGAAAACATCGCTCGCGCTGCATGCGGTCGCCAACGCCCAGAAAATGGGCGGGATCGCCGCGTTCATCGATGCCGAACATGCGCTCGATCCCGAGTACGCCAAACGACTCGGTGTCGACACCGATGCGCTGCTCGTTTCCCAGCCGGATACCGGCGAGCAGGCGCTTGAGATCGTGGATATGCTCGTCCGCTCCGGTGCGCTCGACATCGTCGTCATCGACTCAGTGGCTGCGCTCGTCCCACGTGCCGAGATCGAGGGCGAGATGGGCGACAGTCATGTCGGCCTGCAAGCCCGGCTCATGTCTCAGGCCCTCCGCAAGCTCACCGGTGCGCTGAGCCAGACCAAGACCACCGCGGTCTTCATTAACCAGTTGCGTGAAAAGGTCGGTGTGCTGTTCGGGAGTCCAGAGACCACGACGGGGGGACGAGCGCTCAAGTTCTACTCATCGGTCCGGCTTGATGTGCGGCGTATCGAGACGCTTAAAGATGGCACCGAGGCGGTGGGGAACCGGATTCGCGTCAAGGTCGCGAAGAACAAAGTCTCACCTCCTTTCCGGCAAGCCGAGATGGACATGCTGTTCGGTCTGGGCATCAGCCGGGAAGGTGGGCTGATCGACCTCGGTGTGGAACAGGGCATCGTACGCAAGTCTGGCGCCTGGTACACCTATGAAGGCGACCAGCTCGGGCAGGGGAAGGAAAACGCGCGGAACTTCCTGCGCAGTAACCCTGACCTGGCCGATGAGATCGAGAAGAAGATCAAAGAGAAGCTTGGCGTGGGGCCCAAGCTCGATGCGGGTTCCCCGGGAGCTATTGGTGCGTCCCGGGCCTCCGCTCTGGCCGGGCCATCCGCGGGCGGTTCTGTGACTCCACTCCCTGGTTCTGCCGGACGGCCGAGGGCATCTGGCGCCGGACGGTCCGGCGGCGCATCGGGGTCATGAGCGACGGGCGCCCCGCTCATGAGCCGCGACTTGGAGATGCGCGCTACGCGGGGGGGATTACGCGGAAGGCGCTGACGCGCCGACGCGGTGGCGCGGAACCCGGTGGCGCGGAACCCGGTGGCGCGGAACCCGGCCGCGCGGAACCCGGCCGCGCGGAACCCGGCCGCACGGGGCGCGTGATCCCGGAGTTTCTCACCCGGAGGCGGTGGCCAGAGAAATCTGCCTCCGGCTGCTCACCATCGCGCCGCGAACGAGGGCGCAGCTCGCAAGCGCCCTGCGCCGCCGTCGTGTGCCCAAGACCACGGCCGAGCAGGTCCTTGGCCGGTTCACCGATGCCGGATTGATCGATGACGCCGTCTTTGCTTCCGCTTGGGTGGAGTCGCGCCACCATAGCCGCGGTCTGTCCCGCCACGTGCTCGCGGCTGAGCTGCGGCGACGCGGTGTTGGGGAAGACGACCTTCGTGACGCGATCAGCATGCTTGATCCGGAACAAGAAGCGGCAACGGCACGACAGCTCGTGAACAAGAGACTCGCCGCCACGAGGGGGCAGCCGGCGCGTGCCCGAGTTCGGCACTTGGCCGGGGTGCTCGCCCGCAAGGGTTATCCGCCTGCGCTGGTGTTCAGGGTGGTGCGTGAGGCGCTGGAGCAGGAAGTGACCGACGAGCCTGGATTGAACGAATCAACGGGAGCCTGGCTGGACGATTCGGTGGAGCGCTTGCTCGACGAACTCGCCGAGGCCGGCACCAATGACCAAGTGGACGCCGAGGCTGAGGCGACTCGCCGAGTGCGGGGCTGAAATGAAGGCTCGCCCGGACGGCGGCTAGCCGGCGGCTCTTTTCAACAGCTTCCTGAGCACGCATCGTGCCTGGTCAGGCCGGGATTTTCGGGTGGTGAGCAGACCTTTGGCGCGATGGTTTGCTTGCCCCAAAACGTTATCGCAGCTTAACCTCACGGCAGCGAGGTGTTACTCCGCAGCGTGCGGATTGGCATAGACAGACCTGACCATGCACAGACCACAATCGGGCCGCAGACCCTGCGGTGCCCGCCACTGGCCGGATACGTACCGGCACGCCAGAAAGCCTGGCGGATGGACTGGCTGCGCCCAACCAAGCAGCCAGGCGTCTCGTCATGGCGATGGCGGTAGAGGCTGCGCCCGTTTACACAGCCGCGAGCCTTCGCCGGATCGCGGCAGTACCAACAGCAGGGACCCTGCCGAAAGCCGGCGATCGCTGTCGGCGATGTTGTGCAGGGCGGCGGAGCGCCGCACGCGCTCATAACCCCTCGCGGCAGGGCGCGGCCGTGGTACCGATCACGGCTGCGCAGCGAGCAGAAAGGGGTAGCCGTGGGCAGCGCAGTTGTACTTGCCTTCATCGGGCTCGGGCTCGGACTGCTCGCCAGCTTGTTCGCGATCATCATAATGCTGCGCCGCCCGGGTTCACCCCCGCCCGGACGCGACGATCGAGGCGAGATCAGCGCACAGCGTCAGCCGAACGATGCCGTCAGCGAGGCTGAACAGGTCTTGTCCCGCGCGAAGACCGATGCTTCCCAAATGATGCAGCGAGCCGAGGTATCGGTCGCCCAGGCCGAAAAGACGCGCGCCGAGATAGAAGATGGAGCGCTCGGGATTAAGGCGGAACTGAGGGAGCTGCGCACCGATCTGGAACGCCGTGAAAGCAGGCTCTCCGATCGAGAGCAGCGGCTAGACAATGAAGAGCGCAAGTTGTCGGATCGCGCAGCGGAACTCGACAAGCTAGAGGGCAAACTTGGCCAGCGACGCGCCGAACTCGACAAGCTCGATGCGCAGCGCCGAGAGGTGCTCGAGCAAGCCGCCGGCCTCACCTCGGAACAGGCCAAGGCCGAGCTGGTAACGAACATCGAGAACCAGGCGAAGCGCGAAGCCGCGCTGACCGTGCGGGAAATCGAGAAGAAGGCTCGCACTGATGGCGAGGAACGGGCCCGCAGGATCGTGACGTTGGCGATTCAGCGCGTCGCGACCGAACAGACCAGCGAGTCCGTCGTCTCCGTGCAACACCTGCCGAGCGACGAGATGAAGGGTCGGATCATCGGCCGGGAGGGCCGCAACATCCGCGCCTTCGAGTCGGTGACAGGTGTCAACCTGATCATCGATGACACGCCAGAAGCCGTCCTGCTGTCATGCTTCGACCCGGTGCGTCGTGAGGTGGCCAGGCTGACCCTGGAACGGCTGGTCCTCGACGGGCGCATCCATCCTCAGCGCATCGAGGAGGCGCACGAACGGAGCAAGACCGAAGTCCAGGCGCTGTGCGTTCGGGCGGGGGAGGACGCGCTCGTCGAGCTAAGCATCACGGACATGCATCCGGAACTTGTCACCCTCCTCGGCCAGCTTAGGTACCGCACGTCCTACGGCCAGAACGTGCTGAAGCATCTGATCGAGTCGGCTCACATCGCCGGCCTGATGGCCAGCGAACTGGCGCTGAGCTCCACGCTGCTCAAGCGATGTACGGTGCTGCACGACATCGGCAAGGCGCTCACCCACGAGGTCGAGGGTAGCCACGCCTTGGTGGGAGCCGAGATCGCCCGCAGGTACGGCGAGTCCCCGGACGTGGTGCACGCCATCGAGGCGCACCACAATGAGGTCGAGGTTCAGACCGTGGAGGCCGTGCTCACCCAGGCAGCCGATGCCATCAGCGGCGGCCGACCTGGTGCCCGGCGGGAGTCGCTCGAAGCGTACGTGAAGCGGCTGGAACGGCTGGAGCAGATCGCTCGCGCCCACGACGGCGTGGACAAGGTCTTCGCCATGCAGGCCGGCCGCGAGATTCGGGTAATGGTGAAGCCCGACCGGGTGGATGACATCCAGGCCCAGGTGATTGCACGCGACGTCGCTAAGGAGGTCGAGGAGGAGCTGACCTACCCAGGCCAGATCCGCGTCATCGTGGTGCGGGAGTCGCGCGCAACCGAATTCGCTCGTTAAACTGCCGCGGCGAAAAAGCCAGCCACCTAGGTGTCGCCTTCGAGCTTTAGCACCGGAACGCCGGGCGGGGTAAACCCAAGGATCTGGCCGTAGAAGGACAACTCCGCCTCGAGCGCGGCGATCACGGTCTCGGCTCTGCGGAAGCCGTGCGACTCTCCGTCGAAGGCCAGGTAGGCATGCTTGATGCCGCGTTCGGCCAGCTCGCGCACGATGGCCTCGGACTGCTCCGGCGCCACAATCGGGTCGCGCGTCCCCTGCAGTACCAGAACTGGGCTCGTGGCCTCCGTCACATGCCCTCCGGGTGAACGTTCACGGAACGTTGCCCCGAACCCCGGCAACGGGCCCACGAGACCATCGAGATACCGGGATTCGAAATCGTGGGTCCGACGCGCGAACTCCTCCAGGTTGACCGGGCCGAAGTACGACGTGGCGGCGTTGAAGAGCTTGCCGTGCGCGGCGGCACCCGTCGTTACCGCGCAGAGGGAGGTCCAGCCACCCGCCGAGGCACCACGAATGGCGAGCCGCCGCGGGTCCGCTTCCCGCGCGGCCACCAACCCCCGCGCGACCGCGTTGACGTCCTCCACATCGACGACGCCCCATTGGCGCCGCAGCCGTTCGCGGTATCCGCGGCCGTATCCGGTGGAGCCCCCGTGGTTCACGTCGACAATTCCGATGCCGCGGCTGGTGAAGTACGCCTTTTCCAGGTCGAGCACGCTTGTCCCATGACTGGTCGGGCCCCCGTGAACCCGGACGAGGAAGGGCGGGAGCTCGCCGTCGGGCGCGGCGACGGCGGGATTCGACGGCGGGTAGACGAGTACGTGCACCACCCGGCCGAATGGCCCTTCAATCTCCACCGCCGTGGGCACGGGCAAGTATGCGCCGTCGGGTACCTCGTCGAGTTCGCGTCGGAGCGCCTCGGTGCGGCCGGTGGCCACGTCTATCCGGATAACACCCTGCGGCGTCGTCGGCGCTCCAGCGACGGCCACGATGCACGTCCCGTCGGCCGACAGGGCGGGCTCGACGGAGGTGTAGGGCACGTCGAGATCTGTCATCTCGCCGCTGTCCGGGTCCAGCAGGCCCAGCCTGAGGTCACCCTGTCCGTGCACGACCGCCAGTCGACCATCGCCAAGCCGGACGAATGGCCGGCCGCCCAGCTGCCACAGCGGCCCGGCGAACTCCTCTTCGGCCGGGTAAAGGGCCTGTGGTGGCTCGCCGTAGAGACCGACCTGGTAGATGTTCCACCAGCCGGACCAGTCGGAGACGACGTAAAGGCTTGCCTCGTCGCGCCAGCACGGTCCGAGTACGGACTCTGCGACGCCCCCCTTGATGAGCCGTCCCCTCCCGGGCACACCGTTTTCGATCGTCGCTACTCGTAGCTCCGTACCGTCCCATGGCATGCGCGGATGGTTCCAGCAAATCCAGGCCAGGCGCTTGCCGTCGGGGGACGGTGCCGGGAAGGCGTAAAAGTCCGATCCGGTGACGAGTTCGCGCACAGCCGACGGGTCGTCCGCGGCCGAGGCATCGAGCGGGACCGCGACGATCGCCCGAGTGACGCGACCTTCCTCGTGGCGTTCGCGGACGCACCAGATCTCCGCCTGGTCGGGCGATAGCACGAAATCGGCGTAGCGCAGCGCGCACTCCTGCGCGGGAAGCGGCGTAAGCGGGCGCGGCTCAGCCACGCCGGGCCACTGTCTGGTGCGCCCGCCACCCTTTTTGGCCGTGGTCTTCGCGGTTTGGCCGAATACGGTCTGGCTGAGATAGAGCCGCTGGTCGGCGTAGTTCGTGAACACTATTTCCCACCCGCCTGCGGTCTTACCGGCCGCGCGCGTGACGGCGTCTGCGGGCACTGGAAGGTAGGAACGTCCGCCGTATTCATGCACGCGTGTGCGCGCATTCCACGGTGGTGGCACGAGCTCGGTTCGGCGACCGTCTGCCGCCCGGTGCACCACGGTGGTCCGCCCACCTTCTTCCGGCCGAAGCTCCTGCCACCACACCTGGTCGGCGCTGACGGTCGGAAAGGACAGGTGGATGTTCGCGCGTGCTACATCGCTGGCGCCGATGGGGGAGGGCCAGGCGCCATATGGCGCCGTCACGCATTCGGTCATAGCGGCATCGTGCCCTATGCGGAGGGACGTTGGGGTATAGACCCGGCAGCTTGGTGTACATGAGAGCAGGTTCGGGAGCGCTGCCATCCACGTCCCGTTGCCGGACGGTTTCGCGGAGGATGCGGCGCCAAACCTCATCAATACCCACAGTAACGATACAAGTACGTAAAGTCCATAACGTGAAGGCCGCTTGTACCCGTCCGAGCGCTGGGCGTGACTCCCGTCAGCGGCGCAGGCAGCGTACCCTCTATCCGGAGATGAGCATCATGGAACAGGCCGCTGCCCGCACGTATCAGATCCGCACCTACGGGTGCCAGATGAATGTGCACGACTCCGAACGCCTGGCAGGCCTGCTCGAGGAGGCCGGCTACCGGCGCGCCGCGGCGGATGAAGCCCCCGACGTGGTGGTCTTCAACACCTGCGCAGTACGGGAGAACGCGGACAACCGGCTCTACGGGAACCTCGGCCACCTGCGTCCCGCCAAGGAGCGCGACGCGGGCATGCAGATAGCGGTCGGCGGCTGCCTGGCGCAAAAGGACAGGGGCGAGATCGTGCGCCGGGCTCCCTGGGTGGACGTAGTCTTCGGCACCCACAACATCGGCGCGCTGCCTGCCCTTCTCGAACGCGCGCGCGTGCTCGACGAGGCACAGGTCGAGATAAAGGAGTCGCTAGAGCGTTTTCCCTCGCTGCTGCCAGCGCGCCGCGAGTCGGCCTACTCCGCCTGGGTCGCGATCTCGGTGGGCTGCAACAATTCCTGCACGTTCTGCATCGTGCCACACCTGCGGGGCCGCGAGCAGGACCGCCGCCCAGGCGAGGTTCTGGCCGAGATACGCGCACTGGTCAGCGAGGGAGTACTTGAGGTCACGCTCCTCGGACAGAATGTGAACTCCTACGGTGCCGGGTTCGGCGATCGCCAGGCGTTCGGGAAACTGCTGCGCGCCTGCGGCGAGATCGAGCGTCTGGAGCGGGTGCGCTTCACCTCCCCCCATCCCCGGGACTTCACTTCGGACGTGATCGCGGCCATGGCGGAGACACCCAATGTGATGCCGCAGCTGCACATGCCGTTGCAGTCAGGCTCGGATGCTGTGCTGCGCGCGATGCGCCGCGCCTACCGTAAGGACAGGTACCTGCGCATCATCAACGAGGTCCGTGCGGCCATTCCCGGTGCCGCCATCACCACCGACGTTATCGTTGGCTTCCCCGGCGAGACAGAACGCGACTTCACCGACACTCTCGACGTCATGCGCCAGGCGCGCTTCGCGGGCGCCTTCACGTTCCAGTACTCGAAGCGCCCGGGGACTCCGGCTGCCGACATGCCGGGCCAGGTGCCGCCGGCCGTTGTGCGGGAACGATATGAGCGGCTCGTCGCGGTGGTAGAGGAGATCAGCTGGGCAGAAAACCGGGCGCTGGTCGGCCGGGAAGTCGAGGTTCTCGTCGCCGAAGGCGAGGGACGCAAGGACCTCGTCACGCGCCGGATGTCGGGCCGGGCGCCCGACGGCAGGCTCGTGCATTTCATGCCCGGCGGCAGCGCACCCCGGCCTGGCGACATGGTGACGATCACGGTCACACATGCGGCACCCCACCACCTGATCGCTGATCTGCCGCCGCTGGCCGTCCGGCGGACGTGTGCCGGCGCAGCGTGGGAAATGGCAGTCGGCAATGTTCCGGACGGCGGCGCGGACTGCGGGCAGCCTGGAACACGCGTCACGCAGGCTGCGCCGCCACCGGCCGTCGCCGGTGCTGGCCGTCCCGTGCTGCTCGGCATGCCTGCGTTGCGTCGGCCAGGCGACGCGTGACGCCAGCGTGCTCGTCGCGGCCGCCGTTTGCCCACATCCGCCCTTGCTCGTTCCTGATGCGGCTGGGGCTGCCGCGGGCGAGCTGGACGATCTGCGCGCCGCGGCCGACGCGGCGGTGGGGGCGATGTCTGCGACCGAGCCGGATCTGATCGTAACGGTGGGCGGGGCAACCGAGGCTGCGGAGTTCGCTGCCAGCGCGGCCGGGAGCCTCGCTGGCTACGGGGTTGCCTGGCGTACGGGTGACGGCAGCGCCACGCTACCGTTGTCGCTCACCATCGGGCGCTGGCTGATGGAACGGGCTGGGCTGCTTGACGCCTCTGCCCGCCGCTCGGTCGGCCCGTCGCCGCGCACGCGGCTGATCGCCGTGGCGTCCGGCACACCGACAGCCGAGTGCCTTCGCCTGGGTGCGCAGATCGCGCGGCGGTCACCGCGCGTTGCGCTGCTCGTCATGGGCGATGCGTCGGCGCGGCGTTCCGAGAAGGCGCCAGGGTTCTTCGACGCGCGCGCGGGACCGTACGACGAGGCGGTACAAGCCGCGCTGGCCGGCGCCGACGCCAGGCGGCTCGCACAGCTCGACCCGGGATTGTCCGTGGACCTGCTCGCCGCCGGGCGGGCCGCCTGGCAGGTGCTGGCCGGCGCTGCCGGGGATGGCGCATATGACGGGCACCTCCACTTCGCCGGCGCGCCTTACGGAGTCTGTACCTAGTGGCGTCATGGCGCCTGACCGCGACCCGTAGAGGGACTCCACGGGTCGCGGGTGACCCGCAGAGCGACTCCACGGGTCGCGGGTGACCCGCAGCGGCACGCGGGTGACCCGCAGCGGCACGCGGGTGACCTGTAGAGGGACTCCACGGGTCGCGGGTGACCCGCAGAGACACTCCACGGGTCACGGGTCACGGGTCACGGGTCACGGGTGGCGGCGCGGGACGTTGGCGCCACGCGAGACACTGCATGTATGCGTCGAGGTGTCATTGCGGTGGTCGGGCCCACCGCGGCAGGAAAGTCAGCGCTGTCGCTGGAGCTGGCCCTCACTATTGGCGGCGAGGTCGTCAATGCGGACTCCATGCAGCTGTACCGCGGCATGGACATCGGCACCGCCAAGCTCAGCCAGGCCGAGCGCCGCGGCGTGCCGCACCACCTGCTTGACGTCTGGGATGTCCGCAAGGGGGCCAGCGTCGCTGAGTATCAGCGGCTCGCCCGCGAGGCCGTCGATGACGTCCTCGCGGGCGGGAAGGTGCCCGTCCTCGTCGGCGGGTCCGGGCTGTACGTGCGTGCGGCGTTGGACAACCTCAGCTTCCAGCCCACCGAACCGCAGGTGAGGGACCGCCTGGAGGCGGAGCTTGCCGAGCTTGGCGCCGCGGCGCTGCACGAGCGGCTGAGCAGGCTCGACCCGGCGGCCGCGGCCGCGATCCTGCCGAGCAACGGGCGCAGGATTGTCCGCGCGCTCGAGGTGATCGAGGTATCCGGGCGCTCGTTCCGTGCGACGCTGCCGGACTACCAGTCCGTCTACACCGCAGTGCAGATTGGCCTACGCATGCCGCGTGAGCAGCTCGACAAGCGCATCGTGGCGCGGGTCGAGGACATGTGGCGTGCTGGTTTCGTCGATGAGGTGCGGAAACTGGAGGCCGCGGGGTTGCGCGACGGTAGGACCGCGAGCCGGGCCCTGGGTTATGGTCAGGTGCTGCGTTTCCTGGCCGGCCAGTGGTCGCAAGACCAGGCACGCGATGAGACCATCCGTGCGACGCGGCGCTTCGCGCGCCGGCAGGAAGCCTGGTTCCGGCGAGATCCGCGCGTCATCTGGTTCGAGGCGGCGCAGCCGGATCTGCCAGCTGCTGTGCTCAGCATGGTCTCAACCAGGCTCTAGGATCAGCGCATGCGGTTCGCGAAGGGACACGGCACGGAGAACGACTTCGTGATACTTCCGGATCCCGAGGGGCTCCTCGATCTTTCGCCGGGGCTGGTTGCGCGGCTCTGCGATCGCCGCACGGGCCTGGGCGCAGATGGCGTGCTCCGGGTGGTGCGGGCCGCGGCGGGCGCGGATCTCGCCCCTGCTACCAGGGCAGCGTCGGATGCGGCCGTCGCTGCGGCGGATCCGGGCTGGTTCATGGATTACCGCAACGCCGATGGCAGCCTTGCTGAAATGTGCGGCAACGGAATCCGTGTGTTCGGCCGCTATCTCGTCGACAAGGGCTTGGTCTGCGCCGGTGAGTTCACCGTTGGCACCCGCGACGGGCTTCGCCTGGTGCGTGTCCAGCCCGGCAGGAACATCACAGCCGAGATGGGACCCGTTCACATACTCGGCCCAAGTCGCGTCGGCATCGGGAACCGCGAGTTGGACGGCCTGCGTGTGTCGGTCGGCAACCCCCATTTGGCCTGCCTCGTCGGTGGTTCTCTTGACGACTTCGATCTTTCTGTTCCGCCGCGGCTCGATCCATGCCTGTTCCCCGCGGGCGGGAATGTCGAACTGGTCCGGGTGACCGGCCGCGCAGCCGTTCAGCTTCGGGTTTGTGAACGCGGGTCAGGCGAGACGCGGTCCTGCGGGACCGGCGCCGTCGCGGCGGCAATGGCTGCGGCGCGGGCGGTGGATAACGGGGAGGAAAATGGGGCGGGCGTCTGGCGGGTGCGCGTCCCCGGTGGTGAGCTCGTGGTCACGCTGGGCGACCGGAACAGCTGGCTGACCGGGCCCGCCGTGATCGTCGCGGAAGGCGAGCTGTGCGACGCCTGGCTATCCGCGCCCGAATTCGCCGGATAACCGGCTGCTGCACCGGCAAGCCCGTCACGCCAGCGCCGGGGACGGGACGTCGCTGGTGGGCATCAGCCCTTCCGTTGTCGACATGTAATGAGCGAGGTCTTCGATCATGAAGCCGGCGTGCAGCGACGCGCCGAGGGCAGGATGCGGCCCCGGCAGGCAGAGCCGGGCACTCGCCGTGCCGGAGAGCGACAGCGCGGCGAAGAGGGCTGCCGCTGGATCAGCGGTGCCGGAGACCACCAGATGCGGCAACGCGCCGTCACGAATGGCACCGGCCGCGATCACCTCGTCGTCTTGTTCGATGACGAGCCCGCTGCCGCCTGCGGCAGCGGGCTCCGCCCAGTACAGGTAGTCCGCGCTGCGGTCGCGACCGGTGAGTCGGCGTGGGTCGCGCCCCGAGTCCCGCGGTGGCTGTCCGTTGGCGGCTGCGATCCTAGCGATTCCCGCAACGTCTCCGGCGTGCGCCGACCGCACAAGGGGCGCGCTTGAGCTCATGACGTCCGGCGGTCTCCACGCGCAAAGCGCCGCCCGCACGGCCTAGCGACATGCGCGACCGCAGGCCGTGCGGGCGGCTTGTTCAATGTGGCCCCCAGGGAAGAGGCAAATAGTTAGACGTGCGGCGTGGCCTCCCGGTTCCCTGATGCCAGGAAGAGTTTCTTTCGCCGCCGATACAGTTCGTACCCATCACTTGGTAAGCGCCGCCGGCGGGAGACGCCGGATCGAGGCGTCAAGGACCTCGGCCGTGTGTGCGACCGGCATAGCCTCGCCACGTGCTTCCAGCGCGGCGGCTATCTGCAGGGAGCAGCCGGGATTGGCGGATACCAGCAGGCTCGCGCCGGCCGCTGCGGCGGCGCTCACCGCGTCCGCTTTGCGCTCGCCAAGTTCGCGCGCAGCCTCCGGCTGCAGCAGGTTGTACACTCCGGCCGAACCGCAGCACGTGCCGCTGTCGGCGAGTTCGGCCAGCTCAAGGCCGGGAATGCCGCGCAGCAGGGCACGTGGCTCAGCGTGCATGCGCTGCGCGTGCACTAGGTGACACGCGTCGTGGTAGGCCACGGTCAGCGGCAGCGGGTGGCGCTCCGCTGCCGGGCCCAGCTCAGCGAGGAACTCGGCAAGGTCGCGGACCCTGTTAGCGAAGCTGCCGACGACATGGCTGGCCGCCGCGGTTTCGCATCGGCCTTCCAGCACGTTGCCGTACTCCTTCATCGCAGACCCGCAGCCGGCCGCGTTCACGACGATCGCGTCGACTCCTGCCCGGCCGAACACCTCCACGGTGCGGCTGGCCAACCTTGCGGCCTCGTCGCCGCGCCCGGTGTGCAGCGAAAGCGCACCGCAACAGCCCTGGCCGCGGGGGATGATGACATCACATCCCTCGGCCGCTAGCACGCGGGCCGTGGCGGCATTCACCTGTGGGAAGAACTCAGCCTGCACGCAGCCGGTGAGCATGCCAACAACGGCGCGGCGCTGGCCGCGCGCGGGCACCCTCTCGGGCAGGCGGACCCGCGGCGTCGGCGGCGGCGCCAGCCGCAGCGCGGCCGCCACCGTAGCAGGCAGCCTGTCAGCGATCCGGCTGCGCTTGATCAACCGATCAAGGCCGAAGCGTTGGGCCGCGCGCAGCGGGCTCGCCGCGAGGCGGACGCGCCGCGGGTAGGGGAACACAGCGAAAATGACTGCCCTCATCGCGCGCTGCGCCGCAGACCTGGGCTGATCCGGCTGCCACGCGCGGGCGCCTTCGATTAGCCGGTCGTATTGCACCCCAGACGGGCACGCTGGGACGCATGCCATGCACCCCAGGCAGCGATCGAGGTGCTGCAGGACGGTGCCGGTGAGCGGAGCGCCGTCCATGACCTGCGTCATCAGGTGGATCCTGCCGCGCGGGGAGTCCATCTCCTCGGCCCATAGCTGGTAGGTGGGGCATGCGGGCAAGCAGAACCCGCAATGCACGCAGTCGTTGGCCAGTTTGCGCAGATCTTCCATTAGATCCCCCCCGCGAACCGTCCCGGGGACATCCGATGCCCGGGGTCGAACTGATCTTTTACCGCACGCATCACGTCGAGCGCGGAGATGGGTCCAAAGGGCGCCACCACGTTGTGCACAGTCGCGGGTGCACGTACCACGGTCACGCTTGCGCCAGGCAATTCGCCCCACGCGGGGGGCGCGGCCAGGCGGCGCCGCAGAGCCGTGACAAAAGACCGCACCGCGTCAGGAACAGTTCCACCGTCCAGCCCGATCTCCAGCACACCGACACCGGCCGAGCCCCGCACGGCCGGACAGACCGTAGCGCCTTGACCGGCAGCACCGGAGTAGGCGTCCGCGGCTTCGTCGACGGCCGCGAGAACGGTCGCCAGCGCCCCCGGCGGGAACGCGATCCGCAGGCCAACCCCGCCCGGTTCAGTTACGCGCCGACCCCACCATGCGGGTGGCTCCGGGCGAGCTTCGGTGCCAGGGCCGAGAAGCTCGCGCATCCGGGCCACCCGTTCGGGATGAGCATCGGCGGAGCCCTCCAGCAACAAGCCGACGGACAGCGGTGCCGTCGGCGTGGGCCGGTCAATCTCCGCTGCGGAAGGAACAAGCTGTGACTCGATGGATGCCCGGACGCGGTCGGCGGCGTCCGCGCCGGTCGGGCAGGTCAGTGTCAGGTACGTCGACGACTGTGGCAGCGGATGCAGCCGGAACACCGCCTCGGCGATCAGTCCCAGCGTGCCCTGCGAGCCTGCGAACAGCTTGCCCAGGTCATAGCCGGCCACGTTCTTGACCACCTTGCCACCGGACGAAGCGATGGTCCCGTCGGCAAGGACAACGGTGATTCCGATGAGAAGGTCGCGTGGTGCGCCGTAACGAAGCCGCCGGGGACCGGCCGAACCCGTCGCGATCACTCCGCCGACCGTGCCGACCGCGTCGCCAGCCGCCCCGGTCGTGCGGGATGGCGCGGCAGCCGGGGGCGGGGGCGGCTCGGCGGCGGATGAACCGGGGCCAGAAACGGTGCTGGGTGTGTCGAGAGCGAGTTGCTGCCCGGCGGATGCGAGCGTGGTGGCCAGTTCCGCCATGGCCAGCCCGGCTTGCACCCGTACCACCAGGTCACCGGCGGCGTGCTCGACGACCCGGTCCAGCCCGGTGGTGTCCACGACGAGGTCGCAGCGATCTGGTGGCACACCCCAGTTCAGCTTGGTTCCTGTGCCGCGGGGGAGCACGGCGAGCCCGAGATCGCTTGCCGCCCGCAGCAGGTCGCTGGCCTCAGCGACCGTGGCGGGGAAGGCGACAGCGGTGGGAACCAGCCCGTCGACCGCGTCGGCGGCCTCACCCGGCCGCACTCCGGTGCAGGTGCGGGCGAGCACCGCGACCTGATCGGCGCCCATTAGAACTGCTCCGCGTCGCCCGAGGTCACCAGGGGATGGACCCCGCGCCGCACTCCTGGCACCTCACCGCACAGCCGGGGCGTAGGGAACATCTTGCCTGGATTGCAGAGCCCGTCCGGATTGAACGCGCAGCGCACCAGTTGCATGGTGTCCAGGTCGGCAGTTCCGAACATCTTTAGCATGTAACGCGACTTATCAACGCCAACGCCATGCTCGCCGGTGATCGACCCGCCGTGCTCAAGGCACGCGTCCAGGATGGCTCCGGACAGCCGCTCCGCCCGCTCACCTTCGCCCGGCGCAGCGTCGTCGAACAGCACGAGCGGGTGCAGATTGCCGTCCCCGGCGTGGAACACGTTCGCCACCCGGATCCCTTCCTGGCGCGACAGGCTGGAGATCTTCCGCAGTACTTCAGGCAGCGCGGTCCGGGGCACCACGCCGTCCTGCACGATGTAGGCCGGGCTGATCCGGCCGACTGCGGCGAAGGCAGCCTTGCGGCCCTTCCAGGCGGCGGCCCGCTCGTCCGGGTCGTCGGCGACCCTGATCTCGGTGGCGCCCGTCTTCTCGCAGAGCGCCCGAACCGCGTCGTATTCGCGGGCCACTTCCGCGGACGGCCCGTCGAGTTCGACGATCAGGACGGCGCCGGCGCCCTGCGGGTAGTGGCATGCGACCGCTGCCTCCGCGGCTTCGATCGCCAGCGCATCCATCATTTCGATCGCGGCGGGCAGTACTCCCGCGGCGACGATCGCCGAGACGGCCTCGCCGCCCGCGTCGGTGGTGGCGAACCCGGCCAGCAGCGTGCGCACCGCCTCCGGCAGGCGGGTCAGCTTAACGACGATCTTCGTGACGATGCCGAGGGTGCCCTCGGATCCGACGAATGCGCCCAGCAGGTCATACCCGGGCGCCTGTGTGGTCCCGTCGCCGAGCCATACCAGCGATCCGGATCCGCCAGCGGGCACGGCGACCTGGAGGGCGAGAATGTGGTGGACGGTGAAGCCGTACTTAAGGCAGTGCGCGCCGCCAGAGTTCTCCGCCACGTTCCCGCCGACCGAACAGACCACCTGACTGGAAGGATCCGGCGCGTAGAAGTAGCCGAACGGCTGCGCTGCCTTGCTCACCGCGAGGTTAGTGACGCCAGGCTCGACGACGGCGCGCCGGTTGGCGGCGTCGATTTCTATGATGCGGCGCATCCTTGCGGTGACGACCAGGACACCGTCGGCGCGGGGGAGCGCGCCGCCGGACAGTCCGGTGCCCGAGCCTCGTGCCACGTAGGGCACGCCAGCGTCGGTGCAAGCGCCCACGATCGCCGCGACCTGCTCGGCGGTCTCCGGGAGTACGGCAATGGCCGGGGTACAGCGATGTGACGTGAGCCCGTCGCATTCGTAGGTGCGAAGCTGGCGAGGATCGCTGATCACATTGCCGGCGCCGACGATCTCCGCGAGCCGCGGTGCGAGCGCCCGGGCGTCACCGTACTCACTCATACTTCGACACTAGCTCCGCGTAGTTATCCACAGAAAGCTAGCTACGGCATGCGCTCGTATGCCGGGACGGTGAGGAATTCCGCGTAGTCGTCGGCGAGTGCCACCTCCTTGAAAAGCGCGGTCGCCTCCTCGAAGCGCGTCTCGTCGAACGCGGCGCCCGCCTGTTCGCGGATCTTGGCCAGCTCCTCGCCAATCACGCGGTGCACGAGATCACTGGTGACGCGCGCACCTTCGGCGAGCTCGATGTCGTTGTGCAGCCACTGCCAGACCTGCGAGCGGGCAATCTCGGCCGTGGCAGCGTCCTCCATGAGATTGAAGATCCCGACCGCGCCATTGCCGCCGAGCCAGGCGGCGAGGTACTGGAGGCCGACGCTGATGTTGTTGCGCAGCCCCGCCTCGGTGACCGCGCCGGGAGTCTTCGCGATGGCCAGCAGGTCCGCCGCGGTGACGCTGACGTCCTCGCGGAGCTTGTCCAGCTGGTCCGGCCGGTCACCGAGCACGCCGTCGAAGACCTCCCGGCACACCGGCACCAGGTCGGGGTGGGCGACCCAGGATCCGTCGAAGCCGTCGCCCGACTCCCGTGCCTTGTCCTCGCGAACCTTGGCGAGCGCCTTCGCGTTGACCTCGGGATCACGCCGGCTCGGGATGAACGCGGCCATGCCGCCGATCGCATGCGCGCCACGCCGGTGGCACGTACGTACGAGCAATTCGGTGTAGGCACGCATGAACGGTGCGGTCATGGTGACAGAGTTGCGATCGGGCAGCACGAACTCGCGGCCACGGGTACGGAACGTCTTGATGATGCTGAACTGGTAATCCCAGCGGCCGGCGTTGAGCCCGGCCGAGTGATCCCTCAGCTCGTAGAGGATCTCCTCCATTTCGAATGCGGCTGGGATCGTCTCGATGAGCACGGTCGCACGGATCGTGCCGCGGCGAATGCCGAGGGCGTCCTGGGCGATGCAGAAGGCGTCGTTCCACAGCCGGGCCTCGAGATGGCTTTCCGTCTTCGCCAGGTAGAAGTACGGGCCCTTGCCCTTGTCAATTTGGCGTCGCGCGCAGTGGTAGAAGTACAGCCCGAAGTCGAACAGGCTGCCCGACATCCTCCGACCGTCCACGAGAACATGCTTCTCGTCCAGGTGCCAGCCACGGGGCCGGGCGACGATGGTGGGCAGCTCCTCGTCAGGAAGCAGCCGGTACGCCTTGCCATCCGCGCTGGTGAAATCGATCACTCGGTCCAGTGCGTCCTTCAGGTTGAGCTGGCCGGTGACCATGTTGTCCCAGAGCGGGGTGTGGGCGTCCTCGAAGTCTGCGAGCCACACCTTGGCCCCCGAGTTCAGCGCGTTGACCGTCATCTTCTTTTCCGTGGGACCAGTGATCTCAACGCGCCGGTCCGAGAGCCCGGGTGCGGGTGGGGGCACCCGCCAGCCCGGATCATCACGGATATGGCTGGTCTCCGGCAGGAAGTCCAGCGTCCCGCCCGCACTTACATGGCGCTGGCGCGCCGCACGTGCCGCAAGCAGTTCGCCGCGCCGTTGGCCCAGCTCTCGCTGCAAACTGGCCAGCAGGTCGAGGGCTTCCGGCGTCAGGATCTCGTCGTAACGTTCCCGGCGTGGGGCAGTGATCTCCACACCGTCGCTTTGCGCCATTCCGTGCTCCTCCCGTCCATGCGCCGTGCCCGCCGCGCCGTTGCTAATCCAAGAAAACTAGTTACTGATGAGTTAATCCCACCGACGCTAGCTGGGGGGTGGCGGGGGGGTCAACGCGGGTGCCCTGGTGAGGGGAGGTGACGCCTTCCTGACGCGAGGCCTTGCGCGGGCGCGGGCACGACCGGACGCTTAATGAGGTGAAAGCAGGCGTCGCGCGTGGCACGATCGGGGAATGACGCGGTTGAAGGGTGCGTTCAAGGTTTCATCTGGGCAGTTATCACTGGGGGGTCGCGGCAACGGTGGGGCAATGGTTGGCATGACACGGCACGCATGGTGGAGGAATCAGTCACGGGCGATCTGGATCTAGAAGACCGGCAGGCGCTGCGCCGTATCGCGGGGCTGTCTACTGAACTGCGGGACGTCACCGAGGTCGAATACCGCGAGCTGCGGCTGGAACGAGTGGTGCTGATCGGGGTATGGACCGACGGCGACTTGGCCGACGCGCAGAACTCCCTGCTGGAGTTGTCACGTCTCGCTGAGACGGCTGGATCGATCGTTCTCGAGGGTCTCATCCAGCGCCGCCCGAAGCCCGACCCGGCAACGTATGTGGGTGCGGGTAAGGCCGCCGAGCTTGCCGACATCGTGGCGGCGACGGGCGCGGATACGGTTATCTGCGATGGTGAGCTGAGCCCTGGTCAGCTTCGCCGGCTTGAAGAGCTCGTGAAGGTCAAGGTGGTTGACCGCACGGCCCTGATACTGGACATTTTCGCTCAGCACGCACGTAGCCGCGAGGGTAAGGCGCAGGTGGAACTCGCTCAGCTTGAGTACATGCTGCCGCGGCTGCGCGGCTGGGGCGAGTCGCTGTCGCGGCAGGCGGGTGGCCGGGTGGCCGGCGGCGGCGGAATCGGTACCCGCGGGCCGGGCGAGACGAAGCTCGAAACCGACCGCCGCCGCGTGCGGGCCAGAACGGCCCGTCTGCGCCGCGAGATCGGCGGTATGGCGACTGGGCGTGAGGTGCAGCGTGCACGGCGGCGCGGCAGGGACGTGCCGGCGGTGGCCATTGCCGGTTACACAAACGCGGGGAAGTCGAGCCTGCTCAACGCGCTCACCGGCGCAGGCGTGGTGGTCCAGGACGCGTTGTTCGCGACGCTCGATCCGACCGTGCGCCGGGCTCGTACACCGTCGGGTCGGCCGTTCACACTCACCGACACGGTCGGATTTGTACGCCACCTCCCACATCAGCTCGTGGAGGCGTTCCGCGCCACGCTCGAGGAGGTTGCGGAGGCTGACGTGATCCTGCACGTAGTGGATGGCTCCGACGCAGACCCGCGCGCACAGATCGCCGCGGTGCGCGAAGTGCTCGCCGAGATTGGCGCCGCCGGGGTACCCGAGCTCATCGTGATCAACAAGGCGGACGTCGCTGACCCGATCGCGGTCGAGGGAGTGCGGCTGCGCGAGCGCGGTGTCGTGGTCTCAGCGCGTACACGCGCGGGCATTCCCGACCTGATGGGCGTGCTTGAGCACCGGCTGCCGCGGCGGGACCGTGAGGTGCGCGCCATGGTGCCGTATGGCCGGGCCGACTTGATTGCCCGCGCGCACGAACTTGGTGAAGTGCTTGGCGAGCAGCACAAGGCCGATGGGATTGCCCTGCACGCCCGGGTTCCCCCCTGGCTCGCCTCGAAATTCGCGGCCTTCAATGGCCAGCTTGGCTGAACGCCTTCTCACGTGACCGTTGTCGTTCTATATTCAATAGCGTTCCGGAGTAAGCTATAAGCATTCTGTTATGCATTTCGGTCAGCCGGATCCCACATCCGGTGTGGCCGCGCAGGCGGGGCGCTCGTGGCCGCACGATACCCAAAGTCTCGGCGTTCAGGCCAGCGTAGGCGGCACGAGACCGCAGGCACGCGCTGCGGCTGCGGCCCTGCTTTTGTGGCGGGATGAGTGCCTGTCCGAAATTCACCTTTGCGGGCACGAATTCTTGTCATACAGGCTGTACACGGTGCGAGAGCTGCAATACGGTAACGGAGTCTGCTATCTCGGCCGCAGATCAGCGCGCCGGGGTTGCATCAACCACGAACGATCCGCTTCACTGTGTGGTTGCCGGTGTTCGGCAAACGCACACTCGTGTTTGGGCTGGCACGATCGACGGCAGGAGACCGCAATGACGCCCGGAACCCGAGCCCCCGGTTCCCGTCCGGAGACCAGGGCTGACCCGTGACGGTCCGTCTCCTGACGAACATCGGTCGACTTTGGACGGGGAGCGAGGTCCTTACCAATGCTGCCGTAATCACCCAGGACGAGCGGATCGCATGGGTGGGTCCCGCCGTTGACCTGCCGCAGCGCCTGCCTGGTGTCGTGGACGACATCGTTGATGTCGATCACGTCGAGAATCTTGGCGGCGGCTTGGTGACACCTGGTCTCATCGACGCGCACACCCATCCTGTCTATGCCGGGAACAGGTGGGCGGAACTCGCCATGCGATCCAGCGGCTCAACGGCCTCCGAGATCGCCGCAGCGGGTGGTGGGATCGCATCCACGGTCACCGTAACCCGCGGAACCGATCCGTGGACCCTCTGTAACGGTGTGCGGGAGCGGCTTGCGGACTGGGTGCGGTCAGGGACGACCACGATCGAGGCGAAAACCGGTTACCACCTCACCCGTGATGGTGAGCTTGCCGACGTTCGGCTGCTCCGGTCATTGGAGGAAGAGCCGGGAATGCCGCGAGTGCACACGACGTTCCTCGCCGCCCACGCGGTGCCGCCCGAGTATTTCGGGCGTCGCCATGACTACATCGACGCGGTGAGCCTGTGGTGCGCGGACGCGGCCGCGGCCGGTGCCGACAGCGTCGATGTGTATTGCGAGGAAGGACGGTTCACCGAATCCGAGGCTCGCTGGATCCTCGGCGCGGGCCGCGCGTCCGGCTTGCTGCCGCGCCTGCACGCGTGCGGGCAGTCCCGCACGGGGGCGGCACGGCTGGCCGCGGAGCTCGGCTGCGCGTCTGCTGACCTGCTGCACGAGGCCGATGACGACGACGTGGCCTCTCTCGCCCAGGCGGGTGTGGCGGCTGTCGTGTGCCCGAGCACAGCGCTGCAAACCGGGCGCAAGCCGCCTGTCCGGGCTCTCCTTGACAAGGGAGTGGCCGTAGCGCTCGGCTCAGATCATTCGCCCGGCGGCAGCGGCATCACGTCAATGCCCCTGGTCATCTCGTTCGCGATCGCGCACTTCGGCATGAGCGTCACGGAGGCGCTGCGCGCCGCGACGATCGGTGGTTCGCATGCGCTGCGGGCACCGGACCGCGGTGCGCTCGTGCGTGGCAGGTACGCCGACATGGTGCTGTGGAACGCCGATCATGAAGGCGCTTTCGCGTGGGCGTATGGCCTGAAACCGCGGCGCGTGTGGCGTGGCGGCGAGGTCATCGCGGATTGACCCGCGCGTGTCAGCGCGGTGGGACGGGGATCCGTCAGTCCGTTACGGCGGGCACCTGCCGCTGCATCGCCCGTGACCGGGGCCGTCGCGGTCGTTACGGACTCGACCGCCTGCCTGGACGGTGACGTCGCCACGAGCTGCGGCATCCACGTCGTGCCGCTTCGGGTGGTGATCGGCGCAGGGTCCCACGACGATACGTCTCACGCGGGCATGGACGTGCTCGCCGCACAGCGCGATGGTGTACCACTGACGACGTCCAGGCCCCCGCCAGCGCGGTTTTCCGAGGTCTACGCGCGGGCAGCCGCCGCGGGGGCAGCCGGAATCGTGTCGATTCATCTGTCGGGGCGCATATCTGGCACGGTGGACTCGGCGCGGCTGGCAGCCGCGGGTGCCCCAGTGCCCGCGACGGTGGTGGACTCTCGGTCGATTGGCGCCGGGCTTGGCCTCACCGTGCTCGCGGCCGCGACGGCAGCGAGGGTCGGCCTTTCGCTGTCCGAAGTTGCGGGCGCGGCGGTCCGGCGCAGCGCGCACCTGAGGTCGGTGTTCTGTCTTACCACCCTCGATCACCTGCTGCGCGGCGGGCGGATGAGCGCTGTGACATTGCTTGGTGCCACGCTGGGGGTGAAGCCGTTGCTGCACATCGTGGACGGCCGGATCGTACCGTTGGAGAAGGTCCGGACGATGGCGCGTGCGGTAACGCGCTTGGAGCGGCTTGCCGTTGAGTTCGCAGCCGGATGCGACACCGCGCCGGTGGACGCGGTTGTGCAGCATCTGGCCTGCGGCGACAGGGCGGCTGAGCTTGCGCAGCGGCTCAGCGGACGCATGCCTGGCTTAGGTTCGGTTCGCATCATTGAGGTGGGCCCGGTCATCGCCGCGCACACCGGTCCAGGATTGCTCGGAGTGGCCGTGGCAGCGGCGTGATCCCTCATCCTGGAGATTTGCCGGCACATTCAGCTGAGTAGTCTCCGTGTTCGCGGATCATCGGGATCAGGAGGTGTCACAGCTCTTTGAGGATCCTGCCGAGAACATCAGCGGTGTCGGTGGCGGGTTCGGCCTCCAGGCACAGGCGTTCCATCACGGCCAGATAGTGGTCGAGATCCTCACGCCGGTCCAGGTACAGGGCGCTGGTGAGCTGTTCGAGGTACACCACGTCGGGCAGGTCGGGCTCCGCGAAGCGGAGGATGCTGAACGGCCCACCCGCGGCGGCGTGGCCGCCCTTGTGGAACGGGATGACCTGAATCGTCACGTTGGGCATCGACGAAACCTCGATGAGGTGACGTACCTGGCTCTGCATGACGGCACGACCGCCGAGCAGTCGCCGCAGCGCCGCCTCGTCAACCACGGCCCACATGACGAGCGGGTCATCGGCGGTGAGCAGTTTCTGACGGGCCATTCGCAGCGTAACCCGCCGCGCGACCTCCTCGTCACGGACGTCCGCAGCGCCGAGCTTCGCGACAGCACGAGCGTAGTCCTCGGTCTGCAGCAAGCCAGGAACGAACTGCACCTCATAGGTACGGATGGTGGAGGCGGCCTCTTCTAATCCGACATAGGCCTCGAACCAGCTCGGCAGGATGTCGGCGTAGACATGCCACCAGCCCTGTGCGTTGGCTTGGCGGGCCAACGCTCGCAGCGCCTCACGCTTCGGCTCGTCGAGAACCCCATACTCGGTGAGCAGGTCGGCGACGTCGCGGTCCTTGAACCCCACCCGGCCGAGCTCCATTCGGCTCATCTTTGAGTGCGAGGCACGAATCGTACGGCCTGCCTCTTCGAGGGTTATGCCCTTGGCATCCCGAAACCGACGCAGCTGGGCGCCCAGAAGGATACGCCGGGCCGTAGGCCCGGCTTTCCTCAGCGTGGCGACGCTGCTGGCAACGGGCTCCCCACCCGGCTGCACAGTGGCCATGAGTGCTCCTCGGAACACTAGATCGGCCCAGTCTCCCACTCCGTATGGTCTTTTTGAAGCCCGTACGGCACGATCGTTGCCTCACGCCACGAAGCTGTCGAAATCACCATCCTTGATACCTCGTATGAACGCGCCTATCTCGGCCCGCGTGTAAACGAGGGCAGGCCCGTCCGGATCTCGCGAATTCCGGATCGCAATCACCCCGGCGGTTAGCCGGGCCATCTCAACGCAATTGCCGCTGGGGTTGCTGCGGTGACTCTTACGCCAGACCACCCGCTGCATCAGCCAGGCCGACATGCCGTTATAGGTAGGACCCACGTTCGCCCTCCTGTTAAGGACCAGGCGACCCCGCCGAGAGAATCCTTCTCCCTCGGCGGGGTGACAGACAAGAGCCGCTAGGTCACACTTTCCTCTGCACGTGCATCAGTACTTGCACATGCACGCTCACGATGGCATCGTAGCGGACATCGGATTGGCCGCGCCGGTCCGAACGAACATCTCAACCCGCCCAATGACCGGCCCGCATGCCCCAGACATGACTGTGTCCCGAGCACATCAAATCGTCCCCACACTCCTCGCCGATGGGCCATGGGGGGAGGGAATTCCGCTGCTCGACCCGGCTGGCCGCTCGACGGAGACGTGGCCGCATCGGGGAGAACGCGCCGGCAATACGCACCGAAGGTTCGCCCGGTGCGCACTGCGCCCCCAGCCGTGCGCGGTCAAAGCGGCCCGGTACTTCACGCACGCGACGCTGTGCTCGTTTGACACGTGTGAGCTCTTCGATGATGCCTCGGTCGTTATCTCCGAGCTTGTGACCAATGCCGTCCGGTACGGTCTACGGCCAGGGCTGGCGAAGAACGCGCCTGCCGCGCGCATCGAAGTGCTACTGCTGCGCCAGGCCAGCCACCTTGTTTGCGTGGTCACCGACTCCAACCCCGGCCCGCCGACGCTCTTGGAACCAGACTTCGCGGCGGAGACGGGTCGCGGGCTTTACGTGGTCGAAGCCCTGAGCAGCCGGTGGGGCTGGACCCCCCTCCACACCGGGCACAAGGCCGTCTGGGCGACGCTAACGCTTTCGCCTGGCGATGAGGAAAGGACATCGCCCCGCGAGTGACGGCCGGGATGTCCAGGACGCAGCGGTGTCAGCGATATGGCATGCTGCCGACATGCCGACACCGGGCACAGCTTCGCCAAGCGCCCCCGTTCCCGCTCCTCCCCCCGCTGCCGTGAACGTCGTGGTCGGCGACGAGGAGTTGCTTGTGGAGCGGGCCATGGCCAGGTTGGTGGCCGCCGCGGCACGCACGGCCGCAGACGAGGCCGACGTTCATGAACTTTCGGCCGCGAGCCTCACGCCTGGGCAGTTGGCGAGCCTGGTGTCCCCGTCGCTCTTCGGCGGCGGCCGGGTAGCGGTCATCCGGTCCATCGACGATGCCGGAAAGGATATCGCCGCCGAACTTGCCAGCTATGCGTCCACCCCGGCGGAGGACACAACGCTCGTCCTCACCCACGCTGGGGGCGCGAAGGGCAAGGGCTTGCTTGACTCGCTGACCCAGTCCGGCGCGACTGTCGTCAGATGCCCAAAAATCACCCGTTTCGGCGATCGGATGGAATTCGTCCGCCGCGAGTTCCGCGAGGCCGGCCGGAGCGCAACGGAAGGCGGCGTGCGTGCCCTTATCGACGCGGTCGGCCACGATCTGCGTGACCTGGCGGCTGCGTGCGGTCAGCTTGCCGCTGATACGACGGGCGTTGTGGAGGAATCCGTCGTGGCGACCTACTACCGGGGCCGGGCGGAGGCGACCGGCTTCAGCGTCGCTGACCAGGCGATCGAGGGGCGCCTCGGCCCGGCGTTGGAGCAGTTGCGCTGGGCGCTCGCCGTCGGCGTATCTCCCGTCTTGATCACGAGTGCGCTCGCCCAGGGCATGCGTTCGCTCGCCAAGGTGGGTGGCGCGCCGCGCGGCCGCAGCGGCGCCGCGCTGGCAGCGGAACTGGGCTTGCCCTCGTGGAAGGTGGACCGGGTTCGCCAGCAGTTGCGCGGCTGGAGTCCGAGCGGCGTAGCCCGTGCGCTGCAGGCCGTGGCGGACACCGACGCCGAGGTGAAGGGCGGTGGCACGAACCCGGCCTACGCCCTCGAGCGGGCGGTGACGAACATTGTGACGGCTCGATCGTCCGGCTGACGGTCCCGCGCGCGGGCGGGCCGACCTGCCCGTACGGCGACGTTGCTAACCGGGTCGCCGTTGCTACTCGGGCCGCCGTTGCGGCGGCCCGGGCTGGTCGGGGTAGTCCTGCTCACCTTGGCTCGGTTCCCCGGACGGTTGCTGCGGCGGCCCGTACTGCTCCCCCTGCCCGTACGGTTGCGGCGGCCCATACTGCTCGGCCTGCTGCCCGTACGGTTGCTGCTGGCCGTACCGCTCGCCCTGCCCGTACGGTTGCGGCGGCCTGTACTGTCCGGCGGGCGGGCCGTACTGATGAGGCTCACCGTACGGCTGCGGCTGACCACTGTACTGTTCGCCAGCTGGCCCGTACTGTGGCTGGCCGTAGGCTTGCTGTCCCGGCTGGCTGTAGGGCGGCTGTCCCGGCTGGCTGTAGGGCGGCTGGCCGTAGGGCTGCCCTGGCGGGCCAGGCTGTCCGTAGGGCAGCGGTGCATACACGGCTTGCTTTCGCGCATCGTAGTAGTCGCTCGACTGACGCTGCCAAAGGAACACGACGGCGGCGAGACCAATGGCCCAGGACACGATGCTGATGATCCGGCTAACGACGGTTGCGGCCTGCGTGAAGCCGATGAGCAAGCCAATGCTGGCGAGCCCGAAGAAAACCGTGGAAACGATCCGCGCCCACGACCTCCCGCGCCGGTTCGCCCAGGCCATCCACAACCAGAGCCCGATTCCAATCAGCCCGAAAACAATGACGAGTACCACCGTCGCATCGACCAGCCTATTGACCCTGGTTGCGTCGAATGTCGGATTTCGCTGCTCAATGATCGTCTTGAGGCTGTGGATAGTGGCCAGGGAGACGATGACGCTGATCGCCTGAACCGCAGCGCCCGCATACATGAGCCTGACCGCATTCACGATTGATGACGGTGGCCCTGGCGGCTCGGACGGTTGTGCCGCTTGAGGATATTGCGGGTGCTGAGGATATTGCGGGTAGTTGGCCATCGTGGCTCCTTGGTTCACGCCGTGCACGGGGCGTCAGCCGCTCACGCACCGCGTCAAGCCAGCGGTGCCGTCTGGCCGAGTCTAGTAGCTGGAGGGCGCGGATACGTGATCATCAGCCACAGGGCCGACCGGCTCATCCCTCGTGTCGTCGCATGCCTTGAACGGCGCGGCGCCCAGCAAACGGTGCGGCGCGCAGCAAAGCGTGCGCGGTCAGGCACGCTACAGCTCGGCGGCGCGCCTGGCGATAGCGGACTTGCGGTTCGCCGCTTGGTTCTTGTGGATGACGCCCTTGCTGGCGGCGCGGTCGAGCTGACGGCACGCGGAACGCATGGCCACGGTGGCCGCATCGGCGTCATTGGCGTCTGCGGCTTCACGGAATCGGCGCACCGCTGTCTTCAGCGACGACTTGACGGCCTTGTTGCGCAAGCGAGCCTTCTCGTTCTGCTTGTTGCGCTTAATTTGTGATTTGATGTTCGCCACGCGAAAGCCTCACTCGAGCTTGGGTCGGGATCAGGTGTCACACCGAGGGCCACGGTACAGGCTTGCCCGGGGAACCCCGAACCCCGCCGAGGCGCCCGTGCTTGCGCACGTCCGCGCCGGAAAAGGATAGCCGAGCCTTCGTGTCTCCTCAAACCGAACGGCCCGCCCGCTCGACTCGGCGTTCGGTCACGCGACGCCATCAGCCGCCAGCAGCAGTCACTTGCCGGGCCGCACCCAGCCTTGCTGGTATGCGGCCCAGTCCTGCGACGTCGCTGTGTCGTCAGCAAACAACGCAACGCCAAAGGTGCTCTCGCGGCCGGATCCGCGTGCTTGGCTCGTCCCCGTCGATGCCGGTGCGCGGCCGGCCGATGTGAGCCCCACGCGTATCCCATGGACGGCGGCAGCTACCGTTTCCGCGGCGGCGTGGTGGCCCAGACTGCCCGTGTGAAAGGCGGGCAGGGCCATGCGCAGATCGGTCCCCCGGGGCAGGGCCTGCAGCGCCAGCGCTGTTTCGCGTTCCACGTAACCGCCGTACCAGGAACGAAAAGGGAGCCCCGTATCGTAGCTCGCCACTGTCACCTGGTCGACCCGCCGTGCCACCTCCGTCAGGTAACCGGTCGTCCAGAACACCGGATTGCCGGTGAACAGTTGCGCGGGTACGCGCAACCCAGGAACCGGTTCGAGCTTTGGCGCCGCGACCGACAGGGGGTTGGGGTGCAGCGCGCGAGTCGCGGCCAGCAGACGGAGCAACCCGCGGTCGCCACTGGTCAGCGGCCGGAAGTCATAATGCACCCCGCCGAACCCAGCCCGCAGTGTCGCGGCCGCGACCGCAAGGACGTGGGCGCGCGTCACGCGATCCGCCAGATTGACGTTGCCCCCGCCGGTCGCACCTGCGAGCCATGCCGATACCTTCACGCGGGGCAGCGCGGCGTGAAAGTTAGCCAGGAAGGCGTGCGCCCCGGCGTACTCCGCCGGGCTGAGTCGCCCGGCTCGATTGAGCCTGCCGACGAGAACGTATACGTCACTGATCCCGGAGATGCGGATACGAGCGGCGAGGCGCCGCATGGCGGCCGGGCTGCGGCGGCCATCCACCCAGGCATGCCCCATCCACAGGGCGTCGTGCCCGGTCGTCCGGGCCCAGGCCGCGGCGGGTCCGCCGTCCGCACGCTGCAGCAGGAAGCCGACCGCCGCGGCAAACACTACGGCGGCAGCGATCACCGCGGCAGCCCTGAGTGTGATCCACCCGATCACGGCTCCGGGCGGCGTGCGCACCGAGGCACCACCAGCGCCCACAGACCCTCCCGCCATGTTTGGGGCCACGGTCCTGGCTAATCCCGGGCCGCCGGGCTTGTTCGGCCGGAGCCACCGCGGCACGCCTTCCCTGCGCGGCCGCAGCCACCAGGGCCCGCCGCGGCCCCAGGGCCGCTGCTTTGTCCAGAACGGCCGGCTGCGCCGCGGCGCGCCTCGCGTCCACAGCGGCCCGCGCCTAGGGCCTGACATGCGTATCCTCCTTCAGACGGCGCTCGGCTGACCCCTCGAACGGCCGCCCGCAACCGGCCGAGATCCACGGGACACCCCCTAACGTGCGACCATGGACATCGGCGGCGTCGGCAAGATCTGCGCCGACGGGAGCCGGGCGCATCCGGCCGATCCAGAACCGTGAGAGACGTGCATCTGACCATTGAACCCGACGGGCTAAACCGTGCCACCAAGTCCTCGACTACCTGAACCCGACGGCACCGATCCCGCGCTGATCCGTAACTTCTGCGTCATCGCGCATATTGACCATGGCAAGTCGACGCTTGCCGACCGCATGCTGCAGCTGACCGGGGTGGTCGGTGAACGGCAGATGCGCGCACAGTACCTGGACCGGATGGACATCGAGCGGGAACGCGGCATCACAATCAAGAGCCAGGCGGTGCGGCTGCCGTGGACAGGCCGCGACGGGCGTGCCTATGTCCTCAACCTCATCGACACCCCAGGACACGTCGACTTCTCCTACGAAGTCTCCCGGTCACTGGCGGCGTGCGAAGGTGCTGTTCTGCTGGTCGACGCGGCGCAGGGAATCGAGGCACAGACGCTCGCCAATCTGTACCTGGCCCTCGACGCGGACCTGCGGCTCATCCCCGTGCTCAACAAGATCGACCTCCCCGCCGCTCAGCCTGACCTGTACGCGGCAGAGCTGGCCCACATTATTGGCTGCGAGCCCGGTGACGTGCTGCGGGTGTCGGCCAAGACAGGCGAGGGCGTGGCCGACCTGTTGCACGCCATTGTGCAGCAGGTGCCGCCGCCGTCCGGCGACTCCGATGCACCCGCAAGAGCGCTCATCTTCGACTCTGTCTATGACACCTACCGCGGGGTGGTGACTTACGTCCGGGTGGTCGACGGCCGCCTATCGGCCCGCGAGCGGAGCCTGATGATGGCAACAGGCGCGGCGCACGAAACGCTCGAGGTCGGAGTGATCTCGCCGGAGCCGCGGCCCTGCGCTGGGCTTGGCGCCGGAGAAGTTGGTTACCTCATCACGGGTGTGAAGGACGTCCGGCAGGCCCGCGTCGGCGACACGGTGACCAGCTCGAGCAGACCCGCCAAGAAGCCGCTGGCAGGCTACTCAGATCCAAAGCCGATGGTCTTCTCCGGCCTGTATCCGCTTGACGGTGATGATTACCCAGAGTTGCGTGACGCACTGGACAAGTTGCAGCTCAACGACGCCGCCCTGGTGTATGAGCCCGAGACATCCGCCGCCCTTGGTTTCGGTTTCCGTTGCGGCTTCCTCGGGCTGCTGCACATGGAGATCGTGCGCGAGCGGCTGGAGCGCGAGTTCGGCCTGTCGCTCATCTCGACCGCGCCGAACGTCGTTTACCTGGTGGTCCTCGAGTCGGGCGAGGAGCTGAGGGTCACCAACCCGAGTGAGTACCCCACCGGGAAGATCGCTCAGGTCTTTGAGCCAGTGGTGCGGGCTACGGTGATCGCGCCAAAAGAGTACATCGGCGTGATCATGGAGTTGTGCCAGGGCAGGCGCGGCATGCTCGCTGGCATGGACTACCTGTCCAGTGAGCGGGTCGAGATGCGCTACACGATGCCGCTCGCGGAGATCATCTTCGACTTCTTCGACCAGCTCAAATCGCGCACGCGCGGGTATGCGTCACTGGACTACGAGCCAGCCGGCGAGCAGGAGGCCGAACTCGTGAAGGTGGACATCCTCCTACAAGGCCAGCCGGTGGACGCGTTCAGCCAGATCGTGCACACGGCCAAGTCGCGCGAGTACGCGCTCGCGATGACGACGAAACTGAGGGAACTGATTCCGCGCCAGCAGTTCGAGGTGGCGATCCAGGCGGCGATCGGCTCGCGTGTCATCGCCAGGGAGACCATCCGTGCGATGCGGAAGGACGTGCTGGCCAAGTGCTACGGCGGCGATATCACGCGCAAGCGCAAGCTCCTTGAGCGGCAAAAAGAAGGCAAGCGGCGGATGAAGACGATCGGCCGCGTGGACGTTCCGCAAGAGGCGTTTGTCGCCGCCCTCAGCTCCCAACAGACCAGGCAACGCTGATCACACGGACCCGCGCAGGCCGCTGATCCACCGCGACGGTGACACGGCTCGCTATCCCGAACGGCTGGGTGCGCGCGGGGTTGGGGGTGCGCGCGGGGTTAACGGATCAGGGTGACGGGGCCGGGCCGGAACTCATCACGCTGGCTGCGACTATCCCGATGATCATGAGCGTGAGGAATACCACGCCGATCCAGCCGACTGTGAGGCCCGCCGTTGCGAGCCCCCGGCCCGACTCGCCCGTTCGGCGGATCTGCCGCCGAGCGACATGGCCGCAGACGACCGCGGGGATAGTTGTCAGGAACATCGTGAACGGCTGGACCAGCCCGAGGATCAGCGACGCTACCGCCAAGGAGTTGGTCGGCCTGTGCACGGGGACAGGCACGTATGCGCCTGTGCTGGCGGGCAGGGGCGCGCTGTGCGGCCCGATGGGCAGGTCGGCGGTCAGCGCAGCAAGTTCGGCGTAGGTACGCGACGCGTAGAGGTTTTCCAGCCGCTCGTCGTACTCGTCCTTGGTCAGCCGTCCTTCGGCGAACGCCGCCTTGAGCACGTCGACCGTTCGGTCACGGTCGGCGTCCGACGCGCGCAGCTGACCATGGTCAAAGCCCGGCGTCCCGTACCGGGGCACGTTATCTTCACCGCCCAAGACGCCTCCCACAAAAGCCCGCTATGCCAAGAGTTTAGCCCGATTTCTCGCGTATCCACCCGGGTGACTGAGTTGGTGGCGGCCCCACGGGGCGTTGTTGGCGCTCGTCGGCATCCCCCGTCGGCTAACGTGCTCACGTGGGAGGCACACCGGCGGTGTACATGGCGCGCGAGCGCGCAAGATGAGCGCGGCGCTGCCAGCCGGCGATCCGGTGCCGCCGGATGGCGCCCTGCCACCAAGCGCGCTCGGTACGCTCCGGCGGCAGCCGTTCGGTATCTATGTGCATATCCCGTTCTGCCTGACGCGCTGCGGTTACTGCGATTTCAACACCTACACCGTGGCTGAGCTGGCGGGCGGCGTGTCGCGTGAGTCCTATGCGGACCTGGTGGGGGCAGAGATCAGGCTCGCGCGCAGTGTGCTCGGCGAAGCGAGCCCGCCGGTCAGCACGGTGTTCTTCGGTGGCGGCACGCCGACCGTGCTGCCACCTGCGGATCTGGGGAAGATCCTGGCCGCCGTTGCGGCGGAGTTCGGGCTTGCTCCCGCCGCTGAGGTGACCGCGGAAGCGAACCCCGAGACCGCAGACGAGCGATCGCTGGCTGAGCTGCGCGGGCAGGGCATCAACAGGATGTCGTTCGGGATGCAGAGCGCGGCGCCGCGCGTGCTCGCCGTCCTGGACAGGGTGCACACGCCTGGCCGGGCCCTCCAATGTGTGGCGTGGGCGCGGGCAGCCGGCTTCGCTCACGTGAACCTGGACCTGATCTATGGCACGCCGGGCGAGACCGACCACGACTGGGCGCACACCGTGCGGGCTGCTCTCGCCGCTGGGCCTGACCACATTTCCGCCTACGCGTTGATCGTCGAGGAGGGTACCCGGATGGCCGCGAGGATTGCCCGCGGCGAACTTTCCGCGCCCGATGACGACGTCATGGCGGACCGTTATCTGGCCGCCGACGACATGCTGAGCGATGGCGGGCTTGCCTGGTACGAGATCTCGAACTGGGCCGCGGGGGAGGCGGCGAGGTGCCGTCACAACCTGCTCTACTGGACCGGCGCGAACTGGTGGGGAATTGGCCCGGGGGCGCACAGTCATATCGGCGGCACCCGCTGGTGGAATGTCAAGCACCCAGCGGCCTATGCCGCGCGGCTCGCGGGAGGGACCAGTCCCGGCCACGCGCGTGAGGTGGTCACAGCTGGCCAGCGCCTGCTCGAGCAGGTGATGTTGCGGACAAGACTGGTCAGCGGCTGCCCGGTGGACCTGCTGCGAACCGGCGGCCGGGCCGCCGCACGGCAGGCGGTCGAGGCGAAGCTCGCGGACTCCGCCGCCTACCAGGCGGGACGGGTCGTGCTCACCCGGCGAGGACGGCTGCTCGCCGACGCGGTCGTGCGCGACCTCACTAACTGAAACTGACCACGTCACATGGTCACATCTACTTCACCAGCGGAGCGCAGACCCAGGCGGGGAGCCGGCATGTCTCGCCGCGGCGCGCGGAAAGGGCCGCAAGGACGGCATAGGCGAGCATTGCGGCTGCGGACGCCGCGATCAGCGGACCCGCTAGGGCCAGCGCCGCCGCGACTGAGTCGAGGGCCAGGACGCCGCCGATGATCAAAAACGATACCGAGTAGAGGAAGACGGTGATCCAAAGGTTCAGGGCCTGGGCAGCGTGATATCGCACGAAAGGCGAGCGGCGCCGCCCGACCAGATAGAGTACGACCGGCAGCAAGAAAGCCAGGAACATTACGCCCAGGTAGGCCATCATCGCCCAGATCCGGCCGTCCTCGCTGCCCGCAGAGCTATAAGCCGGGGGGAGGTCACTGGCCATCCCGATGGCGCGGAACTTCGCGGCCCGGTGGCGGCGGGCTTTCGGTGGGGCACTCATTGGCAGCCACTCCGGTCTCAATCAGCGCCGCCTTCCGGGCGCATCACGGTATGTGTACACCCTCATACTGGTGGTGAGGAAGTCGGTCAGCTGCTCCCGGGGTAGAAGATGGACAACGACGAAAGTCCGCTGTGAAGGATCGTTGCAGGCGCAATACACTTGGCACTCAGGATTCGTGAGTGCCAAGGAGGTGAGCACGTGCTCGACGACCGCAAGCTAGAGGTGTTGCGCACAATCGTCGAAGACTACGTGTCCACCAACGAGCCGGTAGGGTCGAAAGCGCTTGTCGACCGGCACAGCTTGGACGTATCCGCCGCGACTATCCGCAATGACATGGCGGTGCTCGAGGAGCAGGGCTATATCTCGCAGCCGCACACGAGCGCTGGCCGAATACCCACGGAGAAGGGCTACCGTCTGTTTGTGGACCGACTGTCCAGCATCAAGCCGCTGTCGACGGCGGAACGCCGTGCGATCGAGACGTTCCTCGCGGGCGCGTACGACGTCGATGATGTGGTCACCCGGACGGTACGGTTGCTGGCCCAGCTCACCCGGCAGGTCGCGGTGGTTCAATATCCGTCACTGACCAAGTCGGTCATTCGGCACATCGAGCTTGTTCCACTCGGCGCTTCGCGGCTGCTCGTGGTCATGATCACCGGGACCGGCCGCGTCGAGCAGCGTGCGATCGACCTGCCCCAGCCGATCGCTGAGGAAGAGATCGCCCACCTACGCGCCGTGCTGAACGCGTCACTGGATGGGCGATGGCTCTACCACGTGCCGCGCATCATCTCGGCCTTGCCTGAGACGTTCGCTCCCGCGGCACGGCCAAATGCCTCGGCGGTGCTCGCCGTGCTCTTGGAGACGTTCGCGGAGCGGCAGGAGGGCAGGGTGGTGTTCGGCGGCGCCGCCAATCTCGCCGCAGCCTCGGACTTGGCCGCTGGGCTGCGTGAGGTCCTCGAGGCGCTCGAAGAGCAGGTCGTGCTCATCCGCCTGCTCGGGGAGGCAAGCGAGCCTTCGTCGGTGACCGTGCGGATCGGCTCAGAGAACCCGGTAGTGGGATTGCGAGGAACCTCGGTGGTGACCACCGGTTATGGCGGCGAAAGCCAGGCCCTGGCCAGGCTCGGCGTACTCGGGCCGACGCGGATGGATTATCCGGGCGCGATGGCCGCGGTACGCGCCGTTGCGCGTTATGTGAGCCAGATCCTGGCGGGGTCATAGTGGCTGCCGACTACTACGCCGCCCTCGGCGTGCGCCGCGACGCCAGTCAGGAAGAGATCAAGAAGGCATACCGCCGGCTCGCCCGTGAGCTGCACCCCGACGTCAACCCCGACGTGCAGACGCAGGAGCGCTTCAAGGAGATCACCCAGGCGTATGAGGTGCTCTCCGACCCGGAGAAGCGGCAGATGTACGACCTCGGCGCCGACCCGTTCGCCACCACAGGCGCGGGCGCTGGCCCGGGCGGGTTCGCCGCGGGATTCCCGTTCAGCGACATCATGGACGCCTTCTTCGGCACCGGCACTGGTGCTCGGGGACCGCGCAGCCGGGCGCGCCGGGGCAGGAATGCGACGCTGCGGGTCGAACTCGATCTTGCCGAGTGCGCGTTCGGCACTACACGTGAGCTTGTGGTCAACACGGCGGTGGTTTGTCCCACCTGTTCGGGTGAGGGAACGGCGCCGGGCACGCATCCGGAGACATGCGACGTATGCGGCGGCCGTGGCGAGGTGAGCCAGGTCACCCGCTCGTTCCTCGGCCAGGTGATGACGACGCGGCCGTGCCCCAGGTGTGGCGGCCACGGCTCGCTCATTCCGCACCCATGTCCCGAGTGTGATGGCGACGGACGCGTGCGCACCCGGCGCACGATCAAGGTCCCCATCCCGGCCGGTGTGGAAGACGGGACACACATCCAGCTCGCCGGCGAGGGAGAGGTCGGCCCGGGTGGTGGCCCGCCAGGTGACCTGTTCCTTGAGATCGTGCAGCGGCCTCATCCGATCTTTGAGCGGCGCGGGGACGACCTGCACTGCACCCTGACGATCCCGATGGTGGCGGCCTCGCTTGGCGCCACGCTGACGGTGGACACCCTGGACGGCAAGGAGCAGCTGGACATCAGGCCCGGCACTCAGTCCGGGCAGTCGATCCCAAGGCACAGCAAGGGGATACAGCACCTGAACGACCCCGGACGCGGCGACCTGATTATCCATGTGCGGGTCGAAACGCCCACGAAGCTGGACCCCGACCAGGAGCGGCTGCTGCGGGACTTTGCCCGCCTGCGCGGCGAGGAGGCGCCACCCGGCAAATTTGTGCCAGGCCAGCATGGATTCTTCTCCCGGTTGCGCGACGCGTTCAACGGCCGCTAGAAGGCCTGAGCTGCCCGGAGCGGACCGCGCAGGGTTGGCTCTAGGCTTTCCCGGCGTGAGCCCACCCGTTTTCCTTGCGGAACGATCTCAGCTCAACGCGGACACCGTCATGCTGGCTGGTGCGGAAGGCCGGCACGCGGCAACCGTGCGGAGAGTCCGGGCCGGGGAACGCGTCGACCTTACCGACGGCGCCGGGCTACTCGCCGAATGCGTCGTGACCAGCACAGCAGCGGATCGGCTCGAGCTACGCGTGATCTCGCGTCGCACGGAGCCCAGACCGGATCCGCTGGTCGTCGCCGTTCAGGCGATACCCAAGGGAAGCCGGGCAGAGCTGGCGGTCGAGATGATGACGGAGGTAGGAGTCGACGTCATCGTGCCGTGGGCCGCGGCGCGGTGCGTGCCCCGATGGCACGGCGAGCGCGGCGCCCGCGCGGTCGCCCGGTGGCGTGATACCGCCCGCGAGGCTGCCAAACAGGCGCGACGGGCCTGGATCCCGGACGTGACTGACGTGGCGACGACAGACGATGTCGCCGACATGATCCGTGCCGCGGCATGCGCTTTCGTGCTGGAACCAGGTGCCCAGGTACGGCTCGCGGATGTACCCGTGCCTCCGTCCGGCGCCGTTGTAATCGTCGCCGGTCCCGAGGGCGGCCTGACCGAGCTGGAAATTGGCGCACTTGCCGCCGCTGGCGCGGTCCGAGCCCGGCTCGGTCCATCCGTGCTCCGCACCTCGACCGTGGGCGCCGTCGCTGCCGCGGTGCTGCTCAGCCACTCTGCGCGCTGGTGACGCGCCTGGCCACGCCGCCGAGCTTACCTCCCGGCGCCAGCTCTCGAGCTGGCACCGGTGGAGGCGTTGGACGAGTCCTGCGTGCTTGGGGTGGGCGTGTCAGATGGGCTCGGCGAAGGGCTCGCGGTATTCGTCGGCGACGGCGACACGGTCGGGCTGGGGGACGCGCTCGTCGGCGAGGTCACGGGAGCGGAACTCGCCGAGGAGCAGATGGCCGGGCTGAGAGACACCGGGCTGGGCGCCGCGGGCGAGCAGCTTGGCTGCGGTGAGCCACTGCTCGTGTGGCTTCGCGGCGGCGACGCGCTTGGCGACGGCGACGAACTGATCGTCCCCGACGAGCTGACGCCCTGCGGCTGGCTCGCCTTCCCGTCAGGGGAACCTGGACCGCCTTGCCCCGGGTTCTGCGATGACGGGACATCATTACTGGTAGGGAGAAGATTCTGGCGGATGCCGGGAATGGCAAGGATCATCACCACCGCCACCACCACCGCTCCCGCAGTCGCGAGAACCGGTCGAAGCCAACCGTCATTACTGCGCAGCCGTTCGGGGACTTTGGCCTTCACAGCGGTTACGGCCGACATCACTGCCGGTACGGCGGCCTTCACTGCCGGTACGGTCGCGGAGGCCCCGTGCCGCGCCCTCCGCGTAGCCCACCCCACGGCGGCCGTCGCCGCCGTCAGGGCGGACCTGAGGGCTACGGTGACCGCCGCGGAGATCGGTACCGTGCTTTTGAGGGCTGCACTCACCGGCGGCATCGCTGACCTCAGACCCCACAGGAGGTACTTGAAGTCCATCAGGGCGGCCGTGAGCCAGCCAATGAGCATGGCCAAGCTACCCTGGGACCGCTGCTCTGCGATCCTGTGCCGGATCCGCTCCAGCCCGTCAGCCGACGGCACGACGCCGTCCGCCGCCGCATTCAGCGCGCGCCGCAGGCGGTCGTCGTACTCGGCTTGGGGTTCGGTCATGACTGCCGCTCCAGGACGGTGCGGAGCGCGGCCATGCCGCGCGCCGTGTGACTTTTCACTGCGCCCCTGCTGATCCCCATGACCCTGGCAATGTCGGCTTCGGAAAGGTCCGCGTAGTACCGCAACACCAGCGCTTCACGCTGACGCGCGGGCAATGTCCGCAGCGCGTCGACGACGGCGGAACGCTCAAGAAGCGTAATGGCCCCATGCTCGGCGCTTGGCGCATCCGGTGGTGGTTTCTGCGCGTACTTATCCACAACCGCACGATGCCGCAGCACCGACCTCGACCGATTGACCACCGATTGCCGCAGATAGGACAGTGCCTTATCGGTGTCGCGCAGCCGGCGCCAGCCGCCATGCATGGCCACGAATGCATCCTGCACGACCTCCTCGGCCGTCGCGGCGTCGCGGACGAGCAGCGCGGCGAGGCGAACAAGTGACTGATAATGGGCGTTATACAGCGCGCAGACAGCATCTGAGTCCAGATCGGTTGCGAGCGGACTTATAACCGGTTCCACCACCACCATGGTTTCGGTCACGTCTGTGTGACGCGCGGCCTTGCCGCGGGGTTCACGAATCCACATGGCGGGTTGCCGTCATGGGGCGCGATCGCTGGCCGTGCGCGGGCGCTCGCCGGACTGCGGATGGACCCGCCATGCGCGCAATCGAGCCGCCCGCCGTGCAGGGGTGGCCACACGGATTGCGATCCGCCCGTCTGCCGCCGCTCCCTGGCGCATCTGCCGCTGAGCTAACACCGGACTTCGGTGGCGGCCCAACCACCGCTCGCTGTTGCCCCTTCATTCGTCAGCGCCACCCCTGCCGATCCAAGGTGCCGGCCGCCCCTTGGCGGCGCGCTCTGCCTTACGGCAGCATATGCCGTGATGGAGGGGCGTCCCCACCCATTCGCGTTTAACATCTCATCTAAGCGACGGAACGCTTACTAAGGGTCACCTGGTAGCGTGCCCGATGCTCGCCGCTGTCGCTGGTCCCCAGGCTTTCAGATGAGCAGAAAGTGGCAGCCTCCCCACTGCCGCGCCTGCGTGGACGAGCCCAAGAATATGTTCGTAAGCCGCGATTCGCGAGGTTTCCCCGCCGATGTCCACCAAGCCATTTGTCGAGCGTTCGCGGTGGCCGGAGCGCCACCGATATGATCAGGGCGTGTCCGACTGCCTGTTCTGCAAGATTGTTTTCGATGAGGTTCCCGCTGAGCGAGTCCTGGAGAGCCAGCGGACGATTGCCTTCCGCGACATCAACCCGCAGGCTCCCGTCCACGTCCTGGTCATACCGAAGGACCACTATGAGAGCGCGGCGGAGCTAGCGGACGCGCCCGATGGCCTGCTCGCCGAGGTCGTGAGCCAAGCGCACAGTGTCGCGGTCGCGGAGGGTATACACGTTGGTGGTTATCGCCTGGTGTTCAACACGGGCGGCCACGCCGGCCAGACGGTGCCCCACGCCCATGCTCACGTGCTAGGCGGCCGGGCGATGGCGTGGCCACCTGGTTAGCGCACTCCCATGGTCCCGCCAGCCGGTATCATTTGAGGACACGCGAGCGTCAGCCTGCAGCATTTCGGGATCACTCCCGGTTAGCACAGCGGGCGGAGAAACGAGTATTGGCTGATTCATCCAGTGATTCCCGCACCCGCAGTGGGACATCGGTCGTACGTGCGGCTCGCGGTGAGGGCGATACGCAGGAGACACGGCAGGTAAGCGGCCGGGATGGGCGCTCCCAGGTCAAGATCGTGGTCCCCGGTGACCACTCCATGGTGAGCCTGCTCGGTTCGAGAGACGAACTCCTGCACGTGATTGAGCGTGCGTTCGATGCCGATATTCACGTTCGCGGTAACGAGATCACCGTTACCGGCAACCCGGCGGAGAACGCGCTGGTCACTAGGCTGTTTGAGGAACTGATCGAGTTGCTTAGCAGTGGCGCGGAGCTCTCGGCCGACGCCGTGGAGCGCAGCGTGTCCATGCTCCGGCGGGGCGGCGCTGAGCGCCCTGCGGACATACTGACCCTTGACATCCTGTCTGCTCGCGGTCGGACAATCCGCCCGAAGACGCTGAACCAGAAGCGGTACGTCGATGCGATCGACAATCACACCATCGTCTTCGCGATTGGCCCAGCGGGCACTGGAAAGACCTACCTCGCTATGGCCAAGGCGGTGAAGGCGCTGCAGGCCAAGCAGGTCAACCGGATCATCTTGACCCGGCCTGCGGTCGAGGCAGGCGAGCGTCTTGGTTTCTTGCCTGGAACGCTCTACGAGAAGATCGACCCCTACCTGCGCCCGCTGTACGACGCGCTGCACGACATGATCGATCCTGATTCCATCCCCCGGCTGACCTCGGCGGGGACCATCGAGATCGCGCCGCTGGCCTACATGCGTGGCCGTACCTTGAACGACTCCTTCATCATTTTGGACGAGGCGCAAAATACCTCACCCGAGCAGATGAAGATGTTCCTCACCAGACTTGGCTTCGGGTCAAAGGTGGTGGTTACCGGCGACATCACCCAGGTCGACCTGCCAACGGGACAGCCCAGTGGCCTGCGCGTCGTCCAGGCGATCCTCGAAGGTCTCGACGATATTCATTTCACCCGGCTGACCAGCCACGATGTGGTGCGGCACCGGCTGGTAGGTGACATCGTGGACGCCTACGAGCGCTACGACGCGCGAGATAAGCCTGCTGGCGCGCTCGCCGCTGGCCAGCCGGGCCCGCACGCCCAGCGTGGTTCGCGTAAACGCAGCCGCCGGCCGGTGCAGTGAACATGGTGAGCCATCATTGAGCATCGATATCGCCAATGAGTCGGGCGTCGCTGTCAACGAGGTCGGCATCGCGGCCCTGGCCAGGTACGTGCTGGACCGGATGCGCATTCATCCCCTGGCGGAGCTTTCTGTCCTGCTTGTCGACGAGGGCGCGATGGCCGACCTTCATCAGCGATGGATGGGTGAACCGGGCGCGACCGACGTTCTCGCGTTCCCTATGGATGAGCTCAGGCCGCCGCCTCCCATTGGCGGCACGCGGACGGCGATCGGCGCGCATGAGCCGGAACCGGAGCCCGGTTTGCTCGGCGATGTCGTGCTGTGCCCTCAGGTCGCTGCCAATCAGGCGCAGACCAGTGGGCACGGTACCGAGGACGAGATCGAACTGCTGTGCATCCACGGCATCTTGCATTTGCTCGGATACGATCACGCGAATCCCGACGACCATGCCACGATGTTCAGGCTGCAGGAACAGCTGCTTGCGTCATGGCGCGCATCAGCCCGGGTCGCGGGTGGGTCAGATCCTTCCGCGACGGCCGAGCAAGCCGGTGGCGCTCCCGAGACCGAGAAGGAGCAACGCGGCTCCTCCACCGCTGACCGTGGAGGGCGGGAAGGGCCTGGGTGATGTCGCCCATGGGGTGGCTCATTGCCGGTGTGGTGCTGCTCACCTTTGCGGCGGGTGTGTGCGCTAGCGCCCAAGCCGCGTTTGCGCGACTGTCACGAACCCACGTCAAAGATCTTGTCGCGCAGGGCCGTCGCGGCGCGGGGCGGCTGGATGAAATATATGGTGACGTCGCGCGGTACCTCAATGTTCTCTTGCTGCTGAGGGTCGCGTGCGAGCTGTCCGCTGTAGTTCTCGTGGCCGCCATATTCGTCCGCGTGTTCGGGGCTGGGGCGCGTGCGTTCGGCCTGACTGCCGCGGTCATGATCGTCGTGAGCTACATCGCTGTCGGCGTGAGCCCGCGCACGCTCGGCCAGCAGCATGCTGACAGTGTCGCGCTGGCCGCAGCGGTCATTCTGCATCCGCTTGCGCGGGTCTTCGGCCCGCTGACGCGCCTGCTCATCAGCATGGGGAACGCTCTCACGCCGGGCAAGGGCTTCCGGGAGGGCCCCTTCGCGTCCGAGGCCGAGCTGCGCGATCTCGTGGACCTGCTCGAGCAGCGGCGGGTGATCGAGCCGGGCGAACGGGAGATGATCCACTCGGTCTTTGAGTTCGGCGACACCCTGGCGCGTGAGGTGATGGTGCCACGCACCGAGATCGTCTTCATCGAACGTGACAAGACACTTAGGCAAGCGCTGTCGCTCGCCCTTCGCAGCGGCTTCTCCAGGATCCCCGTCGTCGGGGAAAATGAGGATGACGTCGTCGGTATCGCCTATCTCAAGGACATCGTGGCGCGCAGCCATGAATTCCGTGCGGGTGAGTCGGTGGAGAAGATCGAGTCGATCATGCGGCCAGCCACCTATGTGCCCGAAAGCAAGCCAATTGACGAACTGCTGGGGGAGATGCAGGCGAAGCAGATCCATCTCGCGATCGTCATCGACGAGTATGGCGGTACGGCGGGCCTGGTCACGATCGAGGACATCCTGGAAGAGCTCGTCGGAGAGATCGCTGATGAATACGATTTCGAGCAGCCCGCGGTCGAGTGGCTGAGCGCCGACCGGGCGAGGGTCACCGCCCGGCTGAGCGTGGACGAGCTATCCGAAATGTTCGGCGTCGCCATTGAGGCACGCGACGTGGAAACGGTAGGTGGCCTGCTCGCGCACGCACTTGGCCGGGTGCCGATCGCCGGCTCGGTGGCGACTGTGGCCGGGCTGCGCCTGACCGCCGAGAGCCTGGCCGGCCGACGCAACCGCATCAGCACCGTGGTTGTTGAGCGGGTCCCTGCTGCCGCGGCGCGCCATAATGCCCACCCCCAATAACCTTCATGCGGTGGCGCCCGTGTCAGGCGGCTTGATCGTCGCAGGCTCTGCCCAGAGTGAGGCGAACTGGAGGACAAGTGGTGGCAGCGTGAACCCCGACGCCGAAGACCTGAAAATTATCACGCTCGCCCGGTCGACCCGGGCCCACACGGGCGCGCCCGAGGGCGCGGCCGTACGGGACGAAACCGGCCGCACTTATGCGGCCGCCGCCGTGGCACTGCCGTCGCTGCGGCTTTCGGCGCTGCGCCTGGCCGTGGCGATGGCGGCGTCCAGCGGCGCCACCAGCCTTGAGGCCGCAGCAGTGGTAAGCGACACGGTCGAGCCGAACCCTGAGGACGTTGCCGCCGTACGCGATCTCGGCCCGGCGGCCATCATCTTCCATGCGGCGCCGGATGGCACTGTGCGCTCCGCGCTCACCCCATGAGCGCGGTGAGCGTCCCCCCGCTGACCTTCCGCGAGGGTTCCGCTCGCGCTCGCGAGGGTTCACCACGATCACTAACGCGGTCACCGTATGCCGCGCGCGGTGGGGGAGAATCGTCGTCGTGAGCTCGTCACCAGGCCCTGGTTCGCCGTCGGCGGCAACGGTGCCCGCATTCCGGTCCGGTTTCGCCTGCTTCGCCGGTCGGCCCAATGTCGGGAAGTCGACGCTGATGAATGCGCTCGTCGGTGCCAAGGTGGCGATCACGAGCAGCCGTCCCCAGACGACGCGCCGGGCGGTGCGCGGCATCGTGAACCGGCCAGAGGCTCAGCTCGTTGTCGTGGACACGCCGGGACTTCACAAGCCGCGGACCTTGCTCGGCGAGAGGCTCGACGGCCTGGTCCGTTCCACCCTGAGCGCCGTCGACGTGGTCGGCTTCTGTGTGCCCGCCGCGGAGCCGGTGGGCCGGGGTGACCGCTTCCTGGCCAATGAGCTCAGCGGCCTTCGCAAGACGCCCGTTGTTGCCATCGTGACCAAGACCGACCATGCGTCACGGCAGCAGATCGCTAGCCAGCTCACGGCCGTCGAAGGCCTCGGCGACTGGGCGGAGATCGTGCCGGTATCCGCGGTCACCGGTTACCAGCTCGACGTCCTCGTTGATGTGCTCGTCTCCTACTTGCCGCAGGGACGTCCGCTCTACCCGGAGGGCGAGGTAACCGACGAGCCGGAAGAGGACCTTGTCGCTGAGCTGATCCGCGAGGCGGCGCTCGAAGGAGTCAGGGACGAACTGCCGCATTCCATCGCCGTCGTGGTCGAGGAGATGACGCGGCGCGGGGATCACTCCGGCCTAATCGAGATACACGCCATCATGTACGTGGAGCGGCCAAGCCAGAAGGCCATAGTCATCGGCACCAAGGGTGGCCGCCTCAAGGAGGTCGGCAGCCAGGCCAGGCAGCAGATCGAGGCACTGCTTGGCACGAAGGTCTTCCTGGATCTTCGCGTCAAGATCGCGAAGGACTGGCAGCGCGACCCGAAGCAGCTTCGCCGGCTGGGATTTGACTACTAACCCCGCAGGTAAGTTGATCCGGCCGCTCAGGCGGGCTGGGCGTGTGATCACGGGTCGGCTGCCGGAGCACAGCCCGCTGGGCAAGGGTCACTGCACCTTCGATGGCAAGACCGAGGGCCGCGCCGCCGACAATGTCGAGCGGGAGGTGCGCGCCGACGTACGCGCGGGACAGGCCAACCATCGGCACGATTCCCAGCGTGAGGGCACGCCCCGGTGGGCTGAGCCGCTGAAAAGCGGCAGTGCCAAGTGCGGTTGCAACGCCAGCGTGGCCCGACAGGTACCCGAGCCCTGACGCTTCCGGGCCCCGACAGCGGGCGCCGGTTATGAGGCTGGGCGGGCGTGGCCGGCGAACCTTCCGCTTGACGAGCTTGGCCACCGCCCAGGTGGCCGTACCTCCGGCCGCGAGCCGCCAGGCCAAGCGCCGGTCGCCTGCGAGCCATGCTGCGCCGGCCGCTGCGGGCGCAGCGCCGAGCGTACCGAGTTGCATGATGGGCCACACGGGCAGGTAGAGCGAGTCAGGCAGGTTGTTGACCGTTCGGAAGACCTGGGTTTCGCGCCTCCCGACCCGGTCAGCGCGCACCGGCAGCGCGCTGAGCAGCACACCAACCGTGCCCAGGCCAAGCCGGAATCCCGGACCGGCGAGAGGAAGCCTCGCCGGAGGTCTTTGACTCTCGACGGGGCGCGGATGTGGCCGCGCGCAGGTCTTGCGGGCAGCGTCCTCCGTGACGATCTTCATGGGTCGAGCTCCACGCCAAGCTTCTCCCTTAGATCCAGCCGGAGCTGCTGCCGTGCGTAAAGACCGATAGCGCTCTCGAAGTCTTCCATCAACGCGAATATGCGGTCCCTGCTTGAAATTGAAGCTGTAAATTACGCACCCGCCGGGAAAGACATCGAACAGGTTACCGGCGTAGCTCGGCGAGATCGAGGCAGGCTGGATATAGGTCAGGACCCCATCGGCTCTCCGCGTGGTCGGGGAGGCTCCCGCGACAGCGCACCTGGGCCTCAGCTGGACCGTCACCGGCCGGCCAGGTGCCCGGTCGGACTCGAGCAGGAAGCGCGTCCCGCCCCGCGCTGGCCCGAATCCAGAGATGCGCCATCCCTGCGGTAGATGGCGGGCACATGGAACATAGGAGGCCGTTGGGACCGATTGCGCGATGATCGCCATGCGCTGCGGGTCGCCACAGCGCGGTACCGGATCCTGCGTCCACGCGCATCCCGCGAGTGTTCCTGTAGCGACGAGCGCCGCTGTAACGGCAGCGCCGCACGAGCGAAGCGCCGCACGGAGCGCATGTCGCTCGATCTCGCGGACGGGGTTCATAGCAGCCCAGCCAGCCTCACGTAGGCGACGACCACCGCTACCGCGAGCGCGAGCGATGCCACTAGACCGGCCGTGACCCCCCGACCGCTCGAAGACGCCTTCGTTGTACCAGATGAGCGATTTGTTGGCCGCCTTGAACCACACCCCGTAGAGCCTGCGGCCGACCGAACCGAGACGGCGCCACAACGGGTCATAGTTCTCATCTACCGCGCCTAGGACGCCAGCATCGAGAGGGACGAGCAGGTGCTCACGGGCGTACGCGCGGAGCACGCCAGGCTGGGGAAGGAACGCGACGTCAGGAGGTCGGCTCGGTGTCATCGCCTCTCTCATCGGGTTCGCGGCGGGGGTCGCGGTCGCGGCCGGGCTGAAGGCGCTTCTTGGTGTGCTCGGCTTCGTCGACGATCCGCCCGTCGGCAAGAAAGATGATGCGGTCGGCGTAACTGGCCGCCATGGGGTCGTGGGTGACCATGACGATGGTGCGCCGACGCTCGGGGGCAACTGGAATCAGGTATCGCAGCTCAACCCGTTCACGCTGGTGGCCGGGCATGCCCCGCCGGCCTAAACATGGCCGCGAGCGCCCGCAGCGTGGCCTTGACCGACGAGTCTGTCCACCGAATTTCGCGGTCGTCGCCCTCCTGGTCGGCGCCTTCATGATCTTGAACACGTTCGCGATCACCGTTGCCCAGCGAACCAGGGAAAACGGCCTGTTGCGTGCGCTCGGCGCCATGCCGCCTCGCCAGGCGACTGGATCGTGATCGCACCAGGCGACTACAGGAGCGCGGGGACTACACGACGCACCGGCCGACGACAGCCCCGGGGGCCGGCGTCTGGATCGGCAAACCCAACCTGCACCTGCTGGGACTGAGCCGCAACGGTGTCATCGTCGACGGCACCAAGTCCGGGCCGCCGTGTTCGGCGGACCCGTCCGACCAGGACCGCGGTCCATGGGACCGGCGTTTTTGTGGGGACGCAACGGCATCGAGGTATACGAAGCGAGCGGCGTAACGATCCAGAACCTAACGGTGTGCAACTTCCTTTCCGGCCAGGACGGTTCAGGAAATCAGATCTGGTGGAACGGTGGCTACGACACGGGTCAAATCCACATGCACCCTCTTCCGCCGCAACGGCTCGTTCGGCCAGCCGACCAATGGTGACCTCGCCGACCTGAGCGACTTCGCGGCAGGCATCCCAACGGCCGCACCCGGCCAGGGCAACTGCTGGCACGCCAACATGGACCCGGCCGGTGTCACCTCCTCGCCCGCGAACCTGGAGGAGACCAACGGCAACTGCGCCACTGCCGGACCCGGTGCGGGAGTCACCGATCCCTTGTTTGGCCAGGTGCTCTGCAACCTATACCAGCTGCGGCCCAGCGACCCGCTGTGCGACGGCGCGGTCTACCCGCAGCAAGACCCCTCGTTCTCGCTGATGCCGCTGCCGCCCCAGCCGTCGATGCCGAGCCCGTGCGGAGCCTTGCCTCACACCATCCCCTGGTGCGCGCCAGGGCATAGCAAACCGTGACCCGGGTCGGCCGAGCCGCCGCGCTCGGCGGCCAGGCGGCAGCCGTGGAACCGTGGTCTGACCAGGGCTGTGCCGTGTGCGCAAAACACCCTAAAATCCGAGAATCCATGCGGCAGGATGTGAGGGCGCGCAGTTTCGCGCGTGCACCAGGAGGGGAGCGGCTTGCTGCTCATCTTTGGCATCACGGTCATCTTCCGCACGATCGGTCAGGGCATATTCCACTGCCCGCGGTGTGGCGGGGACCGCCAGTACCGGCTCCGCTCCGGTCGCCGCTTCTTCACCTTGTTCTTCCTGCCGGTCATTCCGCTCACCAGAGTCGGTGAACACGTCCAGTGCACGACGTGCCGGACACGCTTTGCCACCGACGTGCTCCGCTTGCCGACCGCGGCGCAGATGTCGGCGGCTCTCCCGGTCGGCATGCGATCTGCTGCGGTCGCGATTCTCCAGGCCGGGGGGCCGGCGACCGGGGCCGCGCGGCAGCGAGCGCTGGAGGCGATCCGCGGCGCGGGCGCGAACGCGTACGGCCCCGCTGAGCTCGATGCCGCCCTGCGGCTACCGGGTGGGCTCGACCCGGAAGCACTCGCTCGGGTCGGCGCTCAGCTCACGACCGAAGCAAGAGAATGGTTCTTCGCGCAGGTCGTGCGAATCGCGTTGGCGGACGGCCCGCTTTCGCCGCCGCAACGAGAGGTGGCGAATGCGATCGGCCAGCATCTCGGCATGACACCGGCCCAGACACTCGGAGTGATCATGATGACCGAGCAAGCGGCGCGCCGCGACTGAGGGCGCCGCGGGCAGGTTCGCGCCGGGGCCAGGTTCACGCCGCGACTGAGGCGCAGCTACCGGGCAAGCGCCACGCAGCGCAGCCGTTCGGGATGATAGCGTTGGGAACCGTGCTGCGTGGGCTGCTCTTCCTTAGCGGCCGCGGCGGGGGCCGATAACGGCTGGCTCCCTCGTCGCGGAGCCTTGGTGTGACCGTCGGCCATCGGACTGAGTGAACGAGGGAGCAGTTTCCACGATGACCGTGCGGCCCCAGCGTGTTCGCAGCCCGAGCGTTATGCCCTGCGCTCGCTACACACCGTTCCGGCCCGTCGACCTGCCCGACCGGATCTGGCCCGCAAAGGCGATCACTAAGGCCCCGCGCTGGCTTTCCACCGATCTGCGCGACGGCAACCAGGCGCTGATCGACCCCATGAGCCCCGCGCGCAAGCGGAAGATGTTCGATCTGCTGGTCCGGATGGGCTACAAGGAGATCGAAGTCGGTTTTCCCTCCGCAAGCCAGGCCGACTTCGATTTCGTCCGTGAGCTGATCAAGGGCGACCTCATCCCGGGCGACGTGTGGATCTCCGTGCTCACCCAGGCTCGTGACGAGCTCATCGAACGGACGGTGCAGTCGCTGATAGGAGCCGAACGGGCGACCGTACATCTCTACAATGCCACGGCGCCGCTGTTTCGGCGGGTTGTCTTCGGTGTGGATCGTGACCAGTGCAAGGCGCTCGCGACCGATGGCACCCGCTCCGTGCTCAAGTACGCCGGGATATACCTCGGTGACTGCGACTTCGGTTACGAGTACTCGCCGGAGATCTTCGTCGACACCGAGCTGGACTTCGCCGCCGACGTGTGCGATGGGGTCATGGATGTCTGGCAACCAGGCCCGGGCCGGGAGATCATCGTCAATCTGCCCTGCACGGTCGAGCGGTCGACCCCCAACGCGTATGCCGACCAGATCGAATGGATGAGCCGCAACCTGTCGCGGCGCGAGCATGTGTGCCTTTCCGTGCATACGCACAACGACCGGGGCACGGCGGTCGCCGACGCGGAACTCGCGATCCTCGCTGGGGCGGACCGGGTGGAAGGCTGCCTTTTCGGCAACGGCGAGCGGACAGGGAACGTATGCCTTGTCACGCTGGGCATGAACCTCTTCAGCCAGGGCATCGACCCAATGATCGACTTCTCGGACATCGACGAGATCCGCCGCACGGTCGAGTACTGCAACCAGCTTCCTGTGCATCCTCGGCATCCATACGCCGGGGATCTGGTCTACACGGCGTTTTCCGGCTCCCACCAGGACGCGATCAAGAAGGGCTTCGAAGCGCTGGAGCAGGATGCCGTTGCCGCGGGGGTGCCGGTCGGCGAGCTCCGGTGGGAGGTGCCCTACCTGCCGATCGACCCACGCGACGTCGGCCGCACCTACGAGGCCGTGATCCGGGTGAACAGCCAGTCGGGCAAGGGCGGCGTCGCGTTCGTGATGAAGACCGAGCACCAGCTTGACCTGCCACGGCGGCTGCAGATCGAGTTCTCCCGGGTGGTCCAGGCACTCACCGACGCCGAGGGTGGGGAGGTCACCCCCACGCAGATGTGGGACATCTTCTCCACCGAGTACCTCGCCGAGGGCAGCGTGTCCTTGCTTGCCTGCCACACGTCCTCGGCCGTGGAGGACAAGGACGTCCTCACGGTCGAGGTCCGGGCCGACGGCCACGCCCGCATGCTCGAAGGCGCGGGCAACGGCCCCATCTCGGCCTTCTGCGACGCGCTGGCGAGTGCGGGCATCGGCGTGCGGGTCCTCGACTACAGCGAGCACGCGCTTTCCGCGGGCAGCGACGCGCAGGCGGCCGCCTACCTGGAGTGCGAGGTCACCGGGCCGAGCGGGGAGACGGTCGTGCTGTGGGGGGCCGGCATCGATGCCAACACGGTTACAGCGTCGCTCAAGGCGGTGCTTTCCGCGGTTGGCCGGGCCCGGCGCGCATAATGGTCGGCGGCCGTGATATTTGATCCTTAACGGCTGACGCTGACGTGGCTCGGTTCTAAAGGCGCCGCGCCCACGGAGGCGGCCTGGCGGACGCCCTTTGGTATGGACTACACGGTGTAGTTCAGTCAGCCTGGGCAGGCGCGCCGCTGACGTGGCTCGGTTCTGACGGCGCCGTGCCAATGGAGGCGGCCGTCAGCGGACCCGTGGACCGCGGACCGGCTTTATGTCGGACTACACGGTGTAGTTCAGCTAGCCTGGGCAGGCCCGCGCCGCTGAGATATCGCGCCCTGCCGGATCGCCGCGGTTGCCCGGTCGCGCGGCAGAATGGCGGTGTGAGCAACTACCGCGACGAGGGCATCGTCTTGCGTACCCACAAGCTGGGCGAGGCCGATCGCATCATCACGCTGCTCACTCGGCGCAACGGCCGTGTCCGCGCGGTGGCAAAGGGCGTGCGGCGGACCACGTCGCGGTTCGGCGCGCGGCTCGAGCCCTTCACGCACGTGGATATGCAGATATACGGCGGGCGTTCGCTTGATGTGATCACCCAGGCGGAGACCGTGCGCCCCTACGGGGAGCCGTTCGCCGCCGACTACCCGCGCTATACAGCCGGGACGGCGATGCTGGAGACAGCCGAACGGCTGACACCGGTGGAGAACGAGCCGGCGCTTCGGCAGTTCTTGCTGCTTGTCGGAGGCCTGCGCACGCTCGGGGACGTGGGGCACGACCCGCGGCTGGTGCTCGACGCGTACCTGCTGCGGTCGCTCGCGGTCGCCGGGTACGCTCCGTCCCTCGAGGAATGTGCACGCTGTGGGGCCCAGGGTGATTTCGCGTCGTTCGCTATTGCCGCAGGCGGAACAGTATGCAGATCATGCCGCCCGCCCGGCACCGCTACCCCCGCCCGGCAGGCTGTGACCTTGATGACCGCGCTTCTGCGCGGCGACTGGATGTACGCGGACGCAAGTGAGTCTAGGCACCGAGTAGAGTGCAGCGGCCTGGTCGCTGCCTACCTGCAGTGGCATCTCGAGCATTCCATCCGTTCACTGCGACTTGTGGAGCGCGCGTGAGAGATGATGTTCGGCCGCCTGATCCTCATCCGAGCGGGGTGCGTCCTCCCGCGATACCGGCCGAGTTCGTTCCCCGCCACGTTGCCATCGTCATGGACGGCGACGGCCGTTGGGCCAAGCAACGAGGGCTGCCGAGAACCGAGGGACACAAAGAAGGAGAATCTTCGCTCCTCGACGTGATCATGGGAGCCATCGAACTCGGCATCCCTTATCTGTCCGCCTATGCCTTTTCCACGGAGAACTGGCGGCGCTCACCGGACGAGGTCCGCTTCCTCATGGGGTTCAATCGCGACGTGATCCACCGGCGGCGCGACCTGCTCCTTGAGATGGGCGTGCGGATTCGCTGGGCGGGACGTCGGCGGCGGCTCTGGCGCAGCGTGATCAGAGAGCTGGAGGAAGCCGAGCGGCTGTCGATGGGCAACTCGGTCCTGACCCTGCAATTCTGCGTAAACTATGGCGGCCGGGCAGAAATCGCAGACGCGGCGGCTGCCATTGCCGCCGACGTGGCGGCGGGGAAGCTCGCGGCCGACAAAGTCAATGAGAAGGTGTTCGCGCGTTACGTGGATGAGCCCGACATGCCAGACGTCGACCTGTTTGTTCGCTCCTCTGGCGAGCACCGGATGTCGAACTTCCTGCTGTGGCAGTCCTACTATGCCGAGTTCGTATTCCTCGACACCCTCTGGCCCGACTTCGACCGGAGGCACCTGTGGCATGCCTGCGAGATCTATGCCAGCCGTGACCGCCGGTACGGCGGTGCCGTGCCGAGCCCCGTGCTGGACCCGGTGCCGGACCGGTGGTGAATCTCGTCTCTTCACCGTAGACCGTCGTATTTGCTCCCGAAATGCCCGGAATGTGGAACGGTCCAGGGTGAAAAGTGCGATACGAGGGCTTCACCGCACGCCTTGGGCGACGGCGAGCGCGATCACTGCGGCGATGGCGCACACGCGCAACAGCCTGCCCGGAACTCCAAGAGATGGCCAAGAAAGGTAGCTGAACCACCCAAGGAATGCGCCAAGCGCCGCGAGGAAAGCGGCGCCTACCCAGCCCTTTACCGCAAAGCCCGCGACCAGTACGGCGACGAACGCGAGCGGCACGATCCATCCGGGCAACTGGTGCAGGAAGAGGAGGGGCGCGCTGCTGCGCCGCTCGACCAGGCGGCGAAAACCGGTCGCGCCAGGGGTAAAGAACGTCTCGCCGCTCGGCAGTGGCCGCTGGCGTTGCTTTGCTGCCACGGGTGTCCTCTCCGCCCGTCTGGTGGCTGACGTGCTATCTCATCATGTCTGATATTTCCGCTGGCTCGCGCAAACATACGGCTCCAGCACATCTAACAAATCACACGTACGGCGGGCCTGCATGCGACGCGCGGTCTTGCCAGGCACGATTACAGAACGTGAGGTAGCCGAGTCCGATCGCGACGGGGGTGGCGATGCGACGTATGGGCATGGCCGTGATGGGTGCCGGGCTAATTGTCGCCGCAAGCGCGGCCACGAGTTTCGGGCCGGTTGCCCGAGTCTCATCCGGATCCGGTTCGGCGGCGGGGGAGGAAGCCGCCGCCAAAACGGTCACCGGGATCAAGGCCATTAGCTACGCGGGTTATGTCATTCAGGTTCCGGCGGGCTGGCCCGTCTACCGGCTGGACGCGGATCCACATTCGTGTGTCCGGTACGACGTTCACGCCATCTACCTGGGAACTCCGGGAAGGGACCAGCAATGCCCTGCGCATCTCGTGGGGCGGACAGAAGCGGTGCGGATCCGCATCCGAGCCGCCGGTAGGGCGACTGCCCAGCGGCGGGGTGACGCGGCGCACGGCGCGGCGCAAAGAGGGGCGCACGGCGCGGCCCAAAGCGGGGCGCAAAGTGTGGCGCCGGGCAGGACTTCGCAGCGCGCCTTGATCACGCGCGATCGTGCGGGCCATGAGATCCGCCTTACGGTCCGTGCGGCGGCCGGCAGCCGTCGGATTGCGGGATCGCCCCCCCGCGGGCCAGCCGGGTCGGCCTGGGTGGCACGGCACCGGCCAGGCCTTTCGGTTACTGCCACCTATGGCGACAATCGCCCCCTGGCCGAGCGGATCATCACGAGCGTGCGCGCGGCCGCCGCGTCGGCTGACCGCGAGACGTCGTCGGTGTCACGGACCAGTGTGCGAGCCGGTGGGACCCCATCGGCAGCGCAACCACGGGCGACCAGGTTCCGGTCGACGGCAGGTCTGGCACCGAGGGTTGTTTCTGAGCGGCCACGCGGCATTCTTGGTCACGGGCCGATCGCCGGCTTCGACACGTGCACCGCACCGTCCGTGCGGGCAATGCAGGCATGGCGCTCCGCCTACTCCGCGGTCGGTATCTACATCGGCGGCCTGAACAGATCCTGCGATCAGGCCAACCTGTCCGCACGGTGGGTGAACCGGGTGCGCGCGATGGGATGGTCGTTCCTTCCCACCTATGTCGGCCTCCAGGCGCCGTGTGACCGCTTCAGCGCCAAGATCGACGGCGATCGTGCCGGTGCGCAGGCGCGGGGGGCGGCCAACAGCGCGGTTAGGCACGCGCTCGCGCTTGGCATCCGGCGCGGTGCACCGATCTACTTCGACATGGAGGCATACGACAATACGAAAAGGAAATGCCGGGCCGCCGTGCTCACATTTCTCGACGCCTGGACCCGGCAGTTGCACGCCCGTCACTTCGTGTCCGGTGTGTATTCAAGCGCCGGGTCGGGTGTTGTGGACCTCGGAGGCACCAACTCAATCGCAGGCCATGCGCTGGCGAAGCCGGACTCGATCTGGTTCGCGCTCTGGGACGGTCACGCGGACCTGCGCGGAGCGCCCTATTTGCTGGCTTCGTGGTGGCCGGGGGAGCGGCGGATCAAGCAGTTCCGGGGCGGTCGCTGGCAAGAGCACGGCGGGTTCCGCCTCAACATCGATCTTGACCAGGTGTTTGGCCCGGTTTCGTAGCGTCACCAGGGCATGTCTAGCAGATCTTTGGCGCGGAACCGGTTCGCCCTATCTCCTGCGCACCCCTAAGCTTGGACTGCTGCAGCAGCATTCTCGGATGCGGTGTCAACCGACAGCAGTACGAGCCTCCACGGCGCCACAGGCGTGTCCGCGGGTACTGCGTGGCGCCGTGTCCCTAGCCCGCCGACCGCCAGCCGGATGGAGACCTCATGGCTCGACGCAACGACATGATGGATACGATCGTCAACCTTTGCAAGCGCCGGGGAATCGTCTTCCCGTCCAGCGAGATCTATGGCGGGCTGCGTGCGTCGTGGGATTACGGCCCGCTCGGTGTCGAGCTCAAGAACAACGTCAAGCGCCAATGGTGGCGCGCGATGGTGCAGGAGCGAGAGGACATCGTCGGGCTCGACTCGTGCGTGATTCTGGCCAGGGAAGTGTGGGAGGCCAGTGGTCACGTGACGGAATTCGTCGACCCGCTGACCGAATGCCTATCTTGCCATAAGCGGTTCCGTGCCGACCAGCTCATCGAGGCCTACGAGGCCAGGCGCGGCCATCTGCCCGCTGGGGGCCTTGCCGATATTAGCTGCCCGAACTGCGGAAACAAGGGCGCCTTCACCGAACCCCGCATGTTCAACGGATTGCTGCGGACGACGCTCGGTCCGGTGGAGGACGAGTCCGGTCTCGCATACCTGCGGCCCGAGACAGCGCAGGGCATTTTTATCAATTTCCGCGCGGTGCAGCAGTCGTCGCGCCGGAAGGTGCCGTTCGGCATTGGGCAGATCGGCAAGTCTTTCCGTAATGAGATTACCCCGGGTAACTTCATCTTCCGCACCCGTGAGTTCGAGCAGATGGAGATGGAGTACTTCGTCGAGCCAGGGACCGACGAACAGTGGCATGAGCACTGGATCGAGGCCCGGCTGAACTGGTACGTGGACCTTGGTATCCGCAAGGAGAACCTCCGCCTGTACGAACATCCGGCGGAGAAGCGGTCTCATTATTCGAAGCGGACGGTTGATATCGAGTACCGCTTCGGCTTCCCGGGCAGTGAGTGGGGAGAGCTGGAAGGAATCGCCAACCGTACGGATTATGATCTGTCGGTGCATTCCAGGGCGTCCGGCCAGGATCTTTCCTACTACGATCAGGATTCCGACAGCCGATATCTGCCATATGTCATCGAGCCCGCGGCCGGAGTCGACAGGTGTGTTCTGGTCCTCATGCTTGACGGTTACGCAGAGGATGAGGCGCCGAACGCCAAGGGCGCGCTTGAGAAGCGGACCGTCTTGCGGTTTGATCCGCGGATTGCCCCCGTCAAGGTCGCGGTGTTGCCGCTGTCCCGCAACGCCGACCTCTCACCGAAGGCGCGCGACCTTGCGGCAGATCTGCGCAAGTCGTGGAACACCGAATTCGATGACGCCAGCGCCATTGGCCGCCGATACCGGCGTCAGGACGAGATCGGTACCCCGTTTTGCGTGACAGTTGACTTCGAGACGCTCGATGACCAGGCGGTAACCGTGCGGGAGCGCGATTCCATGCGTCAGGAGCGTGTCGGCATCGGCCAGCTTGAGACGTACCTCGCCGAGCACTTGCCCCGCTGCTGACTGAAGCCGCTGTAGTCAGATATTGATCACAGCCGTGCAGGGGGTGGGCCACCCACTGCAACGGAGGGGCGTGGGTGGGCCACCGTGGCCCCTGTAGGGGCCACGGTGCGCCATCCAGGCCAAGGGCAGGGCTTCGGTGGGCCACCCAGCGTGTTAGTTGATCTCTAAACCCGCCAACGAAGGCGCCGGCGTGAGCCCGCGGGCCAGCTTGATCCCTTACGTCGGAGACTTTTCAGCGCAGACAGCTGAAAAGGCTCCGACGCAGCGGATCATGGACGGCCCGGCTGGCATCAGGGCGGTACACATTGACGGCCATGCGGGACTGCGGTCGGTGGGTCACCCATCGTGCCAGCTGATCCCTCAGCGCGGCCCGGCCTGTGCCTGCTGGCGCACCTGTGGAGCAGCCGGGCGCGTCTCACGGCGTCGTCGGACGGCTGTGGCAAGTTCGGCGAGCACGGTCGCGGTGGTATCGATGTCCATGCATGCGTCGGTGATGCTTTGCCCGTATACCAGCCGGGCTGGGTCGTCGAGTTGCTGGCGCCCCGCGCGCAGGAAGCTCTCGAGCATCACCCCGACAAGGCCGCGCTGCCCGGCGGCGATCTGATCCGCGAGTGCCCGCGCCACGGCGGGCTGTCGAGTGTGGTCTTTTCTGCTGTTGCCGTGGCTGGCGTCGACAATCAGACGTGCGGGCAGCCCGGCTGCGGTGACCGCGTCCAGGGCAGCGGCCACATCCGCAGCCTTGTAGTTCGTCCCTGAGCGACCACCCCGCAGGATGATGTGGCAGTCGGCGTTGCCCGCCGTGGTCACCAGGGCCGCGCCGCCATTGCGCGTGACGCCAAAGAACCTGTGCTCCGCAGCCGCAGCCCGGCAAGCGTCCACCGCGACCTGGGTGTCCCCATCGGTGCCGTTCTTGAAGCCGACGGGCATCGACAGACCCGATGCGAGCTGGCGGTGCACCTGGCTCTGCGTCGTCCGCGCGCCGATCGCGCCCCAGGCGACGGCGTCGGTGATGTACTGCGGGGTGATCGGGTCGAGCCACTCACAGCCAACCGGCAAGCCCAGGCCCACGATGTCGAGCAATAGCCGCCGCGCTGTCCGTAGGCCCCGGTGAACGTCGTAGGTAGCGTCAAGGCCCGGGTCGTTGATGAGCCCTTTCCAGCCAGTCACCGTGCGCGGCTTCTCGAAATACACCCGCATCACGATCAGCAGATCCTCATCCAGCGCGTCGCGAAGCTCCGCCAGGCGGTGCGCATAATCGAGCGCGGCGACCGAATCGTGCACCGAGCAAGGCCCGACCACGACAAGCAGGCGGTCGTCGGTCCTGTTGAGCACGGCGCGCAGATCGGCGCGGGCCTGCTCGACTGTCTTCGCAAGACTGTCGCTGAGCGGCAGCTCATCGAGCAGTGCTGCGGGTGCAAGCAGCGGCTCGTAGCGCAGAATGCGCGTGTCGCTGGTATGCGGCATCGCTTTCTCCTTCCGGCGGATCTGAAGCCGCGCAGGGCAACCAGTGTGCCCGCTACGACAACTAGATCACCCGCGGGCGAGCAGTGCCGCGACGACGGCCTCGATGGCGGGCTCGTCCCCGGCGACGCCGGATTTCTGCGACGAGCGGCGGAATACCTCGGCCGCGGCCTCGTGGAATCCGGAAGGGAGGCCCACTCCGCCGAACGATGCGCTGATCTCCTCCATCTCCGCGACCCATCGCCAGCCCTTGGCGAGCGCCGACCGCCCCGCGTCCCGTGACTGGTCAGCCAGTCTCGGCTGCGACTCGGCCCACTCGGCTAGCAGCGTCTCCTCAACATCTTCCGCGCGGGCAAGTGCCCGAATCGCGAGTACCAGCGCCGCCGTGCCTTTTGTCCAGGCGGCGTAGGCCATCTTGACCGCCGAGGCAGCGCCGGCGCCCCCATCGACGACACGCGCGCCGACTGCCGTGCCAGAGAACAGCTCCCGCACCGTGTGTGCCTCTGGCCCTGATAGGTAAAGCCGGGTACCGGCGGCCGCCGTTGGCGGTGGCCCGATAATCCCGCCGTCCACATACCTACCTCCGCCCTCCTCGATGATCCGCGCGATATGCCGGGCAGTCGTGGGGGAGACCGCGTTCGCGTCCACAAAAATGCCGGGTAGCCCTCGGGCGGTGCGCGCTACATCCGCCGCGGCGTGCGGTGGGCACACCGAAATGACCACATCGCTGTGCCGGACGAGCTCCGCGATGCTGCCACACTCGGATAGGCCAGCCGCGGCGGCGCGTTCCGCTGTCACCCGGCTGCGACCCTCCGAGGCCCACAGCACCTGGTGCCCGTGGCCGCGGAGTTCGTGCCCCACGGCGGCACCCATCTCGCCAGGATGAAGCAACCCAATCGCCATGGGGCCATTCTGTCTGGTGGTCCGAGTCCACTTCATGCGCCATGAGCCGCGAGGTTCCACGGAATCGGACAGCGCGTGCACGCGCGCCGGGCGGCGCTCGGTAGAGTTTCGGTATCGGGGCCGCCAGGCCCAATCACCCATGCTGCCCGTATCGAGGCTGCCGCTCGTGCGGGCCGCATCACGAGGAGAACGCGCAGTGGCCAAGCTCGTCTACGCCTTCGCGGAAGGCAACAAGGACCAGAAGGACCTGCTCGGTGGCAAGGGTGCCAACCTGGCCGAGATGACCAACCTAGGCCTGCCCGTGCCGCCGGGTTTCATCATTACCACGCAGGCCTGCCGCCATTACCTGGCGCACGGCACCGTTCCTGACGGTCTCGACGACGACGTCAGTGGCCATTTGGCCGCGCTCGAGCAGGCGATGGGCAAACGGCTCGGCGATCCTGCCGACCCCCTGCTTGTCAGCGTCCGGTCGGGTGCCAAGTTCTCCATGCCAGGAATGATGGACACCGTCCTCAACATCGGCCTTTCCGACGAGTCCGTGCAGGGGTTGGCGAAGCAGTCCGGCAGCGAGCGATTTGCCTGGGATGCCTATCGTCGGCTCATCCAGATGTTCGGCAAGACGGTGCTCGGCATCGACGGCGATGCGTTCGAGCACGCGATCGACGAGGCCAAGACGGCCAAGGGCACGACAAACGACCTGGACCTTGAGGCCGAGGACCTGAGCCGTCTCACCGAGACATTCAAGGGCATCGTCCGCGAGCGGGCGGGACGGGACTTTCCTGGCCATCCTCGCGAGCAGCTTGACCTCGCGATCCGCGCCGTCTTTGAGTCGTGGAACTCGCCCCGCGCGATCCTGTACCGCCGCCAGGAGCGGATCCCGGCCGACCTCGGTACTGCCGTCAACGTGGTGGCGATGGTCTTCGGCAATCTTGGCCTGGACTCCGGCACAGGTGTCGCGTTCACCCGCGACCCCGGCACCGGCCACCAAGGCGTCTACGGCGACTACCTGCAAAACGCCCAGGGCGAAGACGTCGTGGCTGGAATCCGCAACACGGTCCCCCTGCAGGACCTCGAGCGGATCGACAAGAAGTCATACGACGAGCTGATGCAGATCATGGCGACCCTGGAAAACCACTATCGCGACCTGTGCGACATCGAGTTCACGATCGAGCGTGGCAAGCTGTGGATGCTGCAGACCCGGGTCGGCAAACGTACCGCCGCCGCCGCCTTCCGCATCGCCACCCAGTTCGTCGACCAGGGTTTGATCGACATGGATGAGGCCGCCAGCCGGGTCACCGGTGACCAGCTCGCCCACCTGATGTTCCCCAGATTCGACGAGAGTGCCGAGACTAAGAAGATCACCACAGGTGTGAGCGCCTCGCCCGGCGCGGCATCCGGCAAGGCCGTGTTCGACTCTGACCGCGCCGCGGAACTGGCCGCCAAGGGCGAAGACGTCATTCTCGTGCGGCGGGAAACCAACCCGGACGACCTGAACGGGATGATCGCTGCGCGCGGCATTCTGACCAGCCGGGGTGGTAAGACAAGCCATGCCGCCGTCGTGGCCCGCGGTATGGGCAAGACCTGCGTCTGCGGCGCCGAGGAACTTGACGTCGACATCGCCGGGCGCAAGGCCAAAGCACCCGGTGGCAGCTCCATCAACGAGGGCGACGTGATCTCGATCGACGGGACCAATGGCGCCGTCTACCTCGGTGCCGTCCCCGTGGTGGCCTCACCGGTGGTTCAGTATTTCGAGGGCACTATCGACGCCGCGGCGGCGGACGCCGACGACCTGATCAAGGCGGTCCACCGGATCATGACGCACGCGGACGCACGGCGGCGTCTCGGCGTGCACGCCAACGCTGACACCGGCCCCGACTGCGCCAGGGCCCGCCGGTTCGGTGCGGAGGGCGTCGGCCTGGTCCGGACCGAGCACATGTTCCTCGGCGAGCGCCGCCAGCTTGTCGAGAACCTCATCCTGGCCGAGACCGACGAGCAGGGGCAGTCCGCGCTCGACGCGCTCGAGCCGCTGCAGCGGGGGGACTTCGTCGAGATCCTGGAGGCGATGGACGGGCTGCCGGTGACGATCCGCCTGATCGACCCGCCCCTGCACGAGTTCCTGCCCGACCTCACGGACCTCTCCGTGCGGATCGCGCTCGCCGGTGACAATGCGAGCGAAAAGGATCGCAAGCTGCTTGACGCGGTGCGACGCCTGCATGAGCAGAACCCCATGCTCGGTCTCCGCGGCGTCCGGCTCGACCTGGTCATCCCTGGACTGCTCGACATGCAGGTGAAGGCGATCGCCCACGCGGCCGCGGAGCGCAAGAGCGCGGGCGGGGATCCCAAGCCGGAGATCATGATCCCGCTCGTCGCGACGGTGCAGGAGATGGAGATCGCCCGCGAGCGGACCGAGAAGATGCTCGCCGAGGTCACCGCCGAAACCGGTGTTGAGGTCCACACGCTGATCGGCACCATGATCGAAGTGCCTCGGGCGGCGGTAACCGCGGGCGCGATCGCGCAGTCCGCTGAGTTCTTCTCCTTCGGCACCAACGACCTCACCCAGATGGGTTGGGGTTTCTCTCGCGACGACGTCGAGGGTGCGTTCTTCAGCCGGTACCTGGAACTCGGTGTCTTCGGCGTGTCGCCGTTCGAGAGCATCGACGTGGACGGCGTCGGGCGGATGGTCCGTATCGCGGTGGAGGAAGGCCGGGCTGCGCGTCCCGACCTGCATATCGGTGTCTGCGGCGAGCACGGCGGAGACCCCCAGTCGGTTCACTTCTTCGACAATGCGGGGCTCGACTACGTGTCGTGCTCGCCGTTCCGCGTTCCGGTGGCCCGGCTCGAGGCCGGCCGTGCGACCATCGCGTCCGAGCGGGAACGCGCAGGCGGCCAGGTGGGCAGCGACAGCCGCTGAGCAACGCCAGACGCTGGCAGCGTTGCAGCGTGGCAGCGTATGACGTCCACGCCGAGGCGCGATGGGCCGAAGAAAATCCGAAGCGGCCCACGCGCAGCGCATTCGAGCGCGACCGTGCGCGCGTGCTGCACAGCTCGGCGCTGCGCAGGCTCGCTGCCAAGACGCAGGTGGTGGAGGTCGACTCGGGCGATTTCCCGCGCACCAGGCTTACCCACTCGCTCGAATGCGCACAGATCGGCCGCGAGCTCGGCAAGGCTCTTGGTGCCGATCCTGACCTGGTAGAGACGGCGTGCCTAGCTCACGACATCGGGCATCCGCCGTTCGGCCACAACGGTGAGCTTGCCCTCGACCACGTCGCACGGGCCTGCGGCGGGTTTGAGGGCAATGCGCAGAGCCTTCGCCTGCTCACCCGGCTGGAGGCCAAGGTGATCACGGTCGGCGGCCGCAGCGCAGGGCTCAATCTGACGAGGGCGGCGCTCGACGCCGCGCTGAAGTATCCGTGGGTGGCACCGCAGGCGCGGGCGGTCCCGTCGGCCGGGGCGAAGTACGGCGCTTACGCGGCCGACGCCGAGGTGTTCCGCTGGATACGGGATGGAGCGCCAGCGGGAAGGTCATGTCTGGAGGCGCAGATCATGGACTGGGCGGACGATGTAGCGTACTCGGTGCATGACCTTGAGGACGGCCTGCACGCGGGCCACATCACCTTCGGCCAGCTCGCCGACGATACCGAACGGCTCACGCTGGCGGAGATAACGGCTTCGACCTATGCCCATCCCGGGGAATCGGCGTCGGTCGCCGAGCTCGGCGAGGTGCTCGATGAACTGCTCGCGCTGGATTGCTGGCCGCGGGCCTTCGACGGCGGGCCACGTTCGCTGGCCGCGCTGAAGAATCTGACCAGCGAACTGATCGGCCGTTTCTGCACGGCGGCGGAGGACGCCACCCGCCAGGCGTACGGTGCATGCGCGCTCCGCCGCTACGGCGCGGACCTGGTCGTGCCACGCCGCCAGCGGCTGGAGTGCGCGCTGCTCAAGGGCGTCACCGCGCATTATGTTATGAGCCGTCCTGGCGCCGGTGTGACGCGCGCGCGCCAGCGAGAGCTGATCGCCGAGTTGGCGGCCGCCGCCGCGGGCGGTGCGCCGGCGGCGCTCGATCCGGCGCTGCGGCCCGCCTTCGATGCGGCGGATTCCGACGCCGGGCGGCTGCGCACGGTGGTCGACCAGATCGCCTCACTCACCGACACGTCAGCCGTCGCGTGGCACCGTCGGCTCTGTGCGCCGAGGAACGCGAGGTGAACCGCTCAGGCGAATGCGGCGTAACGGCGGCCGGGGCCACTAGCGTGGTGCGGCAGTAGCGCGAAGGAGCGACTCATGCCTGAAGAATCCAAATACGTGATCATCGGCGCCAGCCTGGCCGGTGCAAAGGCCGCCCAAACTCTGCGCGAGGAGGGTTTCGGCGGCACGGTCCTGCTCGTGGGTGCCGAGCAGGAACGGCCATACGAACGGCCGCCGCTTTCCAAGGGATTTCTGCTCGGTAAAGAGGAGAGAAGCAAGATCTACGTGCACGACGAGGGCTGGTACGGCGAACACGAGGTCGACTTGCGGCTCGGCGTGACGGCGCGCTCGGTCGATCGCGCCGCCCGCAGGATTGAGCTGTCCGACGGACAGCTCATCGGCTACGACAAATTGCTGATCACAACGGGCGCCTCCCCGCGGCGGCTGAACGTCCCCGGCGCGGACCTCGATGGGGTGCTTTACCTGCGCACGGTCGCCGACTCCGAGCGGCTCGCGGCGACGCTGCGGTCGCAGGGCCAGGTCGGCGGGCGGGTGGTGATCGTCGGCGCCGGCTGGATCGGTCTGGAGACCGCTGCGGCCGCGCGTAGTTACGGCTGTGAGGTCACGGTGGTGGAGCCAGAAAAGGCACCGCTCTGCCGGGCGCTCGGGCCCGAGCTTGGCAACGTGTTCGCTGGCCTGCATCGCGGGCATGGCGTGGAGTTCCGGCTGGGCGTGGGTGTGACCGAGCTGCGGGGCTCCGGCGGTGCGTCTGGCCGTCTGGAGTCCGTCGTCACGTCCGACGGTACGGCCGTCCTGGCCGATGTGGCCATCGTCGGCATCGGGGTGCAACCGAATGTGTCGCTCGCGCAGGACGCAGGCCTCGATGTCGCGGACGGCATCCTGGTCGACGCGGCGCTGCGAAGCTCTGATCCGGACATCTACGCCGCCGGTGACGTCGCGAATGCCTGGAACCCGCTGCTGCGCCGGCGGATGCGGGTCGAGCACTGGGCAAACGCCCTGAACAGCGGGCCAGCCGCTGCCCGCTCGATGCTTGGCCAGCAGGTCAGTTACGATCGGGTGCCGTACTTCTTCAGCGACCAGTACGAGCTGGGTATGGAGACGTGCGGGCTGCCCGACGGCGGCTACGACGAGGTCGTCTACCGCGGCGAGCCAGCGTCGCTGGAGTTCATCGCCTTCTGGCTGGCGGCTGGACGGGTGGTCGCTGGCATGAACGTCAACGTCTGGGATGTGACCGGTGATATCCAGGCGCTCATCCGGTCTGGCGCGCAAATCGACGCGGCGCGCCTCGCCGACCCGGACGTGCCCCTGCCCGAGCTAGCGCCAAAGCCGGAGTAAGCGGCCGCCGACCGTGCATGCCGCCCCCGAGCGACCTTGATCCTTTGGATCGGAGACTTCTCAGCACATCTCGCTGAGAAGTCTCCGAAGTAATGGATCATGGCGGAGACAGGCAGTTCAGGTTCCGAGAATGGCGGCGACAACGGAGGCGGTGTCGGTGAGGTCGGGCAGCACCGCATGCGCGCCCGCGGCGGCGAGTTCGGCTGGCGGGGTGGCGCCGCTGGCCACGCCCACCGCCCGCGCGCCGGTCGCGCACGCGGCCTGCACGTCGAGCGGCGTGTCGCCGACGAGTACGGTCAGCTCGCCGGGAAACGCCCTCCCGTAAACGCGGGCGGCGTTGTCCCTCGCGACCCGGACAAGCTCGGCCCGCACCTCGTGGATGTCTCCGTAGGCGCCGATCTCGAGGTCGAGGTAGCCATCCAAGCCCAGCGCACCGAGTTTCACCTCGGCGAGCGGGCGCAGGTTCCCTGTGAGCACGGACTGGACCGCCGCACCTGCGAGCGCCCGGAGCGCCGCGACGGCGCCCGGCAGCGCACGTCCGCGCTCCCGGACTCGCCTGCCGAACGCCGGAGCCTCGGCAGCGAGGCCACGAGAAAACGCGCACACGTGCGCGGTCGGCTGGGGCACCCCCGCCAGCGTGAGCGTGTCGAGAATGATCGCCCGGTCGGTCCGTCCGGCCATCGGCGCTACCCGCGCAAGCTCCCGCCCGAACAGTTGCCGGAACACCACGCGGTACAGGTGACTGCTCAGCCCGCCCGTGTTGAGCAGCGTGTGGTCGACGTCCCAGAGGACGAGGCGGTCGTGTTCGGGCACGTCGTGACGGTACCAGCCAATAGACTCACCCTGTGGCAGGCCGGATCCGTGATGAGGACATCAATCTCGTCAGGGAACGCTCGCCCATCGACGAGGTGATCGGTGAGTACCTGCAGCTGCGGAACGCGGGCGGCGGCGCGCTGAAGGGCCTGTGCCCCTTCCACGAGGAGAAAACGCCGTCCTTCAACGTCTCTCGCGGGTTGTTCTACTGCTTCTCCTGCCAGGAGGGCGGCGACGTCTTCACGTTTGTGGAGAAGATCGAGAACCTCTCCTTCACCGAAGCCATTGAGCGGCTCGCCGCGCGGGCTGGTATTGAGCTGCACTATGTGCAGGGCGGCCAGGTGCCTGGGAGGGAACAGAGCCAGCGCCGTCGGCTGCTCGACGCACACCGCGCGGCCGCCGAATTTTATTCCGAACGGCTGCGCGGGCCTGACGCCGCGCACGCCCGTGGCTTCTTGGCGCAGCGGGGATTCGACGTCGCCGATGCCGAGCGGTTCGGCGTGGGATACGCGCCGGCCGAATGGGAGGCGCTCACGCGTCATCTGCTTGGCCGAGGGTTCACCCAGCGAGAGGTGCTGACCGGAGGGCTCGCCAGCGAGGGCAGGCGCGGTCCCGTGGACAGGTTCCGCGGTCGGCTGATGTGGCCGATACGCGACGTCACCGGGGATGTGATCGCGTTCGGCGCGCGAAAGCTGGGCGACGAGGACGGCCCCAAGTACCTGAACACGCCGGAGACGCCGCTGTTCAAGAAGGGCTCCGTGCTGTACGGGGCGGATCTGGCCAAGCGGGAGATAGCGCACCGCCGCCAGGTGGTGATCGTCGAGGGGTACACGGACGTCATGGCGTGCCAGCTGGCCGGCGTGCCGACTGCGGTCGCCACGTGCGGCACGGCGTTCGGCGAAGGGCATGTGAAGATCGTGCGGCGGCTGCTCGTGGACGCCGACGTGTTCCAGGGCGAGGTCATCTTCACTTTCGACGGGGACGCTGCGGGTCAGCGTGCGGCATTGCGCGCGTTTGGTCTGGAGGAAAGGTTCGTCACCCAGACGTTCGTGGCGGTGCAGCCGGATGGCCTCGATCCTTGTGATCTACGGCTCAAGCGGGGCGACCTGGCAGTGCGGGACCTGGTCGCACACCGGGTTCCGCTGTTTGAGTTCGCCATCCGCAGCGTGCTCGCCCGACACAACCTGGAGACCACGGAGGGCCAGCTTGGTGCGCTCGACGAGGCCGCGCGGATCGTGGCCCGGATCAAGGACATCGGGCTGCGCAGGCGCTATGCGGTGAACCTGGACCGCTGGCTCGGCCTGATGGATGAGCAGTTCGTGCTCGACCGCGTCGCCAGGCACGCGGGCCCCCGCGCCGGTGAAGGCAACGGCCGCCGTGGCCGTGCTGGTGCGGGCCGCCAGGCGGGCCAGGGTGGCGGCCGGGGAAACGAGCCGACGGACAGGCGCGACGCGCGCCAGCGGCAGCATTTCGGGAGCCAGGCGGAGGCCAGGTACGATCCCAGCGAGCCAGTCACCAGCGTCGAGCGCCAGGCGCTCAAGCTCGCCGTGCAGCGGCCCGCCCTCGCCGGGCCCGTGTTCGACTCGCTGGGCGCCGTTGCGTTCACCGTGCCGGCGCACGCTGCGGCGTTCGAGTTGATCGCCTCATGCGGAGGGGCCGCGGCAGGTGGCAGCGGGCCGGAGTGGGCAGCGCGGCTGCGAGAAGCCGCCCCGGGTGATGCCGCCCGCGCGTTCGTGACACGGCTCGCCGTTGAGCCCCTCGAGGTGCCGCGAGCCGACGGGGAGCCGGATTCGCGCTACGTCGAGGGTGTGCTGGCGCGGATCGGAGAGCTCGCCGTCTCGCGGCAGATCGCGGCGGTCAAGTCCCGGCTGCAGCGGACGAATCCGGTCGACGAGCCGGCGGCGTACAACCGGCAGTTCGGGGATCTCGTCGCTCTCGAGCAGCGGCGCAGGGTTCTGCTCAGTCAGGCCGATGGGGCACTGTGAGGTCAGTGATAGTTGCGAGACTGATGTTTCGCAACTATCACGAAGGTGACAAAATTAGGCCCCCATTCTGGCGCTCCCATGCCGCACACTATTTTCCGTGGGCCCTACGTTGCTGCCCAGTGGCTCGCCGCCGGCAGAGCAGGTGGCGGACCTCGTCGCGCACGGACAAGAGCGCGGTGTCATCACGATGGGGGACGTGGCCGCGGCTCTTGACCGCTCCGACCTTCCTGCCGACGTGCTTGATGGCGTCGTGCGTTTGCTCGCAGACGAGGGGGTGGAGGTTCTCGATGCTCCGGTCGAGGAGTTCGAGGATCTGCGGCGGGCTGGCGAAGAGGAGGCCGGCAGGCGGGCACCCACGAGCGATCTGGTCCGGATCTACCTCCGCGAGATCGGCCGCGTCCCACTACTGACCGCAGAAGACGAAGTCGAACTGGCCAAGACAATCGAGGCAGGCCTGTTCGCCGAGGAGAAGCTGACCGGCGGCTTCCCGCTGTTCGGCGTCGCAGGCTTCGAACTCGAACATCTGGTCCGCGACGGGCTAAGAGCTAAACAGAGGCTGACCGAGGCGAACCTTCGGCTGGTGGTGTCGATCGCCAAGCGCTACATCGGCCGCGGGATGCTGTTCCTCGACCTGATCCAGGAAGGCAACCTTGGGCTGATCCGCGCGGTGGAGAAGTTCGACTACACCAAGGGCTACAAGTTCTCCACCTATGCGACCTGGTGGATACGCCAGGCGATCACCCGGGCGATAGCCGACCAGGCGCGCACGATCCGCATCCCGGTGCACATGGTGGAGACGATCAACAAGCTCGCCCGCGTGCAGCGCCAGCTTCACCAAGACCTCGGCCGTGAGCCCGCCCCGGAGGAGATCGCTCGTGAGATGGGCCTGCCGCTTGAGCGGGTGATAGAGATCCAGCGGATCGCGCAGGAGCCGGTGTCCTTGCAGTCCCCGATCGGTGAGGAGGACTCCGACCTGGGTGATTTCATCGAGGACGCGGACGCCGTGGTGCCGATCGAAGCGGCCGCCTTCATCATGCTGCAGGATCAGCTGGAGGCGATCCTCGACAGCCTTTCCGAACGGGAACAGAAGATTATCCAGCTACGGTTCGGCTTGGCCGACGGGCATCCCCGGACCCTCGAGGAGGTCGGCAAGGAGTTCGGCGTGACGCGCGAGCGAATCAGGCAGATCGAGTCCAAGACGCTGGCGAAACTCCGGCACCCGAGCCGGGCGCAGATGTTGCGCGAGTACCTCGACTAGGGCGTGGGCCGCAGACGGCTAGGCAGCGCAACGTGGCCTGGAGAGCCACGTAGGGACGCCACACAAGGCCGCCGGTACGAGCGGTATCAGTGCCGCGCCGCGGAACCGTCCTGTGCGGGCGGGAAGTAGGACTCGCCCGTCGTGGCGGAGTCAGCGCGCCGCCCGTTGACCTTCTCGTGCAGCTTTCCGCCGACCTTCTGCCGTGCCGTTTGAGCAATCTCACCCGCCTGGGCCTGGAGGGCACCCGCGGCCTGCTGCACCGTGGGACTGTCCATGAGACGGCGGGCAACCTGCTTCATTTGGTCGTAACGTTCCCGGCCGGCCCGGGCTCCCGCCACGAAGCCGGTAGCGAATCCGGCGCAGAATACAAAGCGGTACCGCATCTGGACCTCTTTTCACCGTGTGCGTATCGCGTGTTCTCGCGCACCCTTGACATCCCCATGAAAAGCGCCGGTATTCCTGGCGACAGCAGCGCGACGCCCGCGGGGCAGGCTATCGAACGGCCTGGTGCCGCAAAGCCCCTGGATGGCTGCGGCCGGGGCCGCGCTGTGGGTGCGCTACTCTGGTGGCCGGCGCGTGACGGGCCCGATAGAACCCTGGCACCGCCCGGCCCGAGATATTCGGTGCCGCTATCCCGCGTAGCTCAACTGGCAGAGCGTCCGGCTGTTAACCGGCAGGTTGCAGGTTCGAGTCCTGCCGCGGGAGCGAGGCGGTCCAGGCTGCTTGTTGATCTCCGATCAACTGCGACGGCGGACGACCCGCGGACGCCTGGGCGCGTGATCACACCGAAAGGGCCACGAACTACGCCTCAACGATCGTGACTTGCGGCGCCGACCGGAGTCGCTGGCTCACCGCAACCTTGGCAGTCCGAGGTGCGCAAGACAAAATCCGGGGCCCTCGTGACGTCACGGCCTGGCGGCGTACCGTGCGTGTGCGTGGCCCATGGGTGCGGCCGGGTACGCATGCCGCCGCGTATCGCGAACTCGAGGATAAGCCAGATCGTCCAGCCAATGGTGACCAGAAACCAGAAACTGACGATCCGGTACAAGAGCACACCGGCCAGCGCTGCGGTGGATTGGACGTGGTAGGCGACGAGCAACAGGGCGAGGCTGCCCTCCACCACGCCGAGCCCTCCCGGGGTGATCGGCAGGCTCGCCGCGGTCTGGGTTAGGGCGTAGATAAAGAGGATGTCCGTCCAGGGGACATGGACCTGCAGGGCAAGAAGGCATGACGCCAGGCAGACCGCGTCAAGTAGCCAATTCGCCAGCGCCATGGCGAACACTTCAGCCCAGCCGCGGGGTCCGGGCCGCACGGTGGCGAGGCGGCGCATCAGCCCGGCGGTGATCCGGCCAAGCCAGGCAGCGCCGGGCACGACGCCCTCGATTGCCCGCCATGCGCGTGCCAGTCCGCTGCGGATGGCCGGTGACCGGTGAGCGGCGTACCAGAGGAGTCCTGCGACCACCGGGATAGCCGCCAGGGCCGCCGTAACCGGCCGCGCGGGGCCTGCTGGGCCGACGGGGCCTGCGATCCAGGAGCCGATCGCGAGCAGGACAAACAGGGCGAAACTGCCCAGGGCGCCCGCGACGAGCAGTACCCACACTGCGAGCACGGCGTCGGCGCCGCGGCGGCGCAACTGGCTGTACGCCCACGTGCCCGACCACGCCACCCCACCCGGCAGTGACGTGCCGAGGGCGTTGGCGGCAAGCGTGATCTCCACCATCGGCCACAGACCGAACCGCACCCCGCCGGCGCGAAGCAGCCAACGCTGCAGTCGCGCGAAGATGACCATGGACCCGGTCTGGCAACCGATCGCAAGGCCGAGCCACAGCGGATTGATGCGGGTAAACAGGTGAGCGGCATCACCCAGCTCATGCCGGCGGCTATAGGCGGCCAGGCCGGCAAGTGCCAGCGCAGCCACCGCCATGAGCTTGCGCAGCCAGGGCAAGGAATGACGAAGCCACGACGCCCGGGTCAATCCAGGCTGCGCGGCCTCCTCTCGGCCAGCAGCGCTCACCGGACCAGACAACTACATGCACCGTACGGTCCGCATCCCGGGTCCGCCTTCCGGGCCGCAGGATCGTGGCCTGCGGGCCTCACCACGCCGGGGTGTGAGGGGCCACGGTGGGCTACCGAGGCCATCGCGGAGGGCCATCGATGGTGGCGACCACGCGGCGATCGGTGGCGGGGAGGAATCCGACGATCGGCATCATGAGGTTGGCGGCGTCGAGTTCATCGGAGCCGAAGTACTGGGTGAAGGCTCTGGCCTTGTCGCTCCAGCCGTCGCGAACCACGGTGGCGTGGATCTCGTCCCTGGCCCGGTTCCAGTCCTCGACCTTGTGCTCGGCGCCGAGTTTCCCAGCCAGCCCGATGGCGCGGTCCAGCGCAACCCAGCACATGACCTTGGAGTAGACGAAGTCCTGCTCGGGGCCGCGGATTTCCCAGATGCCCTGGTCCTTCTCGGTCCAGCGGCGCGCGGCGGTGTCGGCGACCGCCACGAGAAATGCCCGGGTGGCCCGATCGAAGGCGCTGATCTGACCACGCAGCCGGTCGACGGCTGCCAGCAGCTCGCCATAGACGTCGATCTGGCGTTGGGTCCATGCGGCGTTACCTACCCGTACGGGCGCGCTGTGGCGCCAGCCGCTGAGGTGCGCAAGCTCTCGCTCGGAAAGGTCGCGCTCGCCGCCGATGCCGAACATGATCTGCAGGTCGGCACCGCGCACCAGCGACGTGGCGGCGGCGGTGCTCAGGTAGGAGAAGAACCTTTCTGCCTCGTCCGGGCAGGCGGCCACCCACAGGGCGTCCATGGTTGAGAGAGGCATCGCGGACCCAGGAAAACCGGTAGTCCCAGTTGCGGTTGCCGCCGGGAGACTCGGGCAGGGAGGTGGTCGGCGCTGCGACAACCGCGCCGGTCGGGTAGTAGGTGAGGGCCTGCAGGATCCTGCCGCTGGTGTGCACAAGCTCATGCCAAGGGCCTTGATAGCTCTGGTGAATCTCCGACCAGGACCGCCAGGCCACGACCGTATCCCGCAGCCGCTGCGCCAGTTCTTCCTTGTCCCACACCCGTGGTGCCCGCCCGTCTACCTGGCCATATTGAAGGGCGAAGACGCGGCCCTGGCCGGCCGCGACGGTAAACCGCCCGAACGCCGCGCCGGTCCGTATCTCAAGTCTGACCGGCGTGGAAAGCACGGTGATGTCAGCCCCGCCACGCCCGGCGAGGCCGCCGTCGATGTGGCTCAACAATGGCCAGATCAGCCCGTACTCGGTACGGGGCACGTATTCCATCTCCAGCTCCACCTGCCCCGTCACCGCTTGGACGTGGCGCAGCAAAAGGCTCGGCGATCCCGCGCCGAGGGAGTGCCCACGGTGGCCAACGCCCATGGCGAGGGCATCAACGAGGGTGGCCGAACCGGTCGAGGTTGTGAACGTGGTCTCAAGGACCATCGTCTTGTCCAGGTAACGGCGCGTGGCCCGGAAGTCACCAGTGGGATGGATCGACCAGTGCCCGGCCTGGTCGTCGAGCAGGCGTGCGAACACGGAAGGGCTGTCGAACCTCGGAAAACAAAGCCATTCCACCGATCCATCCCTGCTCACCAGGGCTGCCGAGTGGCAATCGGACAGCAAGGCATGCTCCCCGATGGGGGTGGTACTCATGACCGTTCTCCTTCGCAGTCGCTGGCGCGGGTGACACGCCCGGCACCATAGGCCGGAGTCAGCTCCAGCCATACCTCTGACTGACAGAGTCTGCCCCTCGGGTTGCGGTGCGGGCTAACCATGCACGCTTATCGCGGTTGCGTAAAGCAACCTCGCGAACCTGCTGCCGGGGGGGCAGAGGGGGGCGACGGCACGTGCGTCGGCTGCGGTGTCGATGTCACGGGCCGACGGGAGCAGCCGTGTCCGCAACCCGGCGGCGCGCAGCCGAGCGAGCTGAACTGGCCCGGTGTCGTGCCGTGACATCGGCACGCCGAGGACTGCTCGCCGGACGGTGGCGGGTTCGGGTTCGCGGAACCCGAGCGCCCAGAAGCCACCATCATGGGCTGGCCCCAGCAGGGCGTCGGCACCCGTCCAGTCGGGTGTCAGCAGAACCGGGGTGATCTGCGGAGTGTCCATGCCGATCAGCAGGGCGGGACCAGTGGAGCGCTCCGCCGCGACGGCAAACGCGGCGGCGATCCGGGTATCGAGGCCGCCGGTGATCTGCGGAATGACCGTGAGACCCGGGGGCAGCCATGCGCCAGGCTCGCCATCGAGGGCCAGCACCGGATTGGCCGAGGCGGTACTGAGCACGGTTTCCAGGGTGTCGGCGAGTGCAGCCTCGGCGAGCCGGGCCGCCTGAGCTGGGGTGAACGGTGGGCTGAGCCTGGTCTTTACTCTGCCGGGGACCGGCGCCTTGGCGAGGACGATGACGGTGGTCATCCGTTGGCCGCCTTCCAGGCCTGGCGCATGTCATGGGTGGCGCGCAGCGTTCCGGCCACGGTCCCGGTCACCTTGGACCGGCCGGTGCGTGGTTCGTAGCGGACCTCTGTCTCGGCGATATGCCACCCGGCGTGGGCGGCGGCGAGGACCATTTCCAGCGGGTAACCGAAACGGCGGTCGCGCAGGCCGAGCGCGAGTAGCGGCTCCCGCCGGGCCGCACGCATAGGCCCGAGGTCGCGCACCATCACGCCGGTTGCGCGGCGGATGCGGCGAGCAAGCAGCTGGTTAGCGATCCGCGCATGGGGCGGCCACGCTCGCAGGCTGCTAGGACGGCGCCGGCCAAGGACCAGGTCGGCATCGCCGTCGAGCACTGGACCCGCGACGAGGGGCAGTTCGGCGGGGTCGAGCGAACCGTCGCAGTCGCAGAAGCATACGACGTCACCTGACGCGGCGCGCAGGCCCGCGTGGCACGCTGCGCCAAAGCCGCGCAATGGCTCGTGGATCACACGTGCGCCGAGGCTGCTCGCGATCTCGGCGGAGCCGTCGGAGGATCCGTTGTCGACCACGATGGCCTGGTATCCGGCGGGGAGTCTGCGCAGCACGTAGGGCAGGGCCGCCGCCTCGTCAAGGCATGGCAGTACGACGTCTGCCACTCGGAACCGCCTCCTCACGGGACGCAAGGAGTGAGCATGGCTGTGACTGAGGTGCGACGGGGGCAGGGACGGCGGCGCGCGGCGGACCGGAGGCGCGGCGTGCCAGAGTCGCGCGTGCCAGGGTGGCGATGACGACGGCCGCGGCTGCCGTCGCGTATCCGACAACGGTGCCCTGCGACCAGGACAGGCCCGCGGTTCGGCCGAATAGCGGCAGGTAGCCCGCCCAGGCCAGCGGGAGCCATTCGGGTCGCGCGGCTAGCGCGGCAAGCAGGACAACAAGTTCGGCGTACCACGGGTACGTCGGCGAGGTGAGGATGAGCGCGGTGCCGGTCATCACGAGCGCACCGTCCCATGGCCGGTCCGGGCGGTCGAACCGCAGCACGGCAAGGGTGGTCGCCGCGAGGATCGCTGCCGCCACCGGGCCGCACCAGGCCTCGGGCAGGATAAGCCGCAGCAGAGCGAACCGGCCGCCGGTGCTGTAGCCCTCCTCACGGAGATAGCCCGGCAGGTAGCCAACGACGCGGCCGCCCACCGCCAGCAGGTGGGGCAGGTAGACCGCGATGACGGCGGCGACCGCAGCCGATAGCACCGCGACAGGACGGCGGCGCAGTACCGCCGAGGCTGTGAGCGCCGGGTACAGTTTGGTGGCGACCGCGAACCCGAGCAGGCCGCCGCCCAGCAGGCTTTCGCCCAGGGATCGCCTGCGGGTGCGTGGCCCGGAAAGTATCAGCAGGGCAGCGGCGGTGAATGCGACCGCCAAGACGTCGACGTGGGCGCCATTTCCGGCCTCAAGCGTGACCGTCGGGCACCACGCCCAGAGCACCGCCAGCCGTGGGTCGCGGTCCAGCCGCCGGAGACCGCCGAGCAATAGGACCGTCACCGCGACCGCGCTGGTCGCCGCGCCGGCCTGCATGGGCAGCGTGCCCGCGCCGGCGGGCGACGCGGCGTCCACTGCGGCGAAGTATGCTTCCGCGGCCGGGGGGTAAACCGTGTGGACCGCCGGGCGGTTGATCTTCGTGCAGCCAGGGACGAGAGTGACGCCTGACCGGTCTGGGTCTAGCGTTCCAGGTGGCAGGCACCAATGCGAGTCGGGCCTCCACAGGAAACGGTCGCGCAGGTTCGTTAGCTCTGGTGCGGCGGGAACGTAGCGGTAGGGGTCAAGCCCTGCGGCCTGCACCCGCCCGTCCCAGACGTAGCGGTAGACATCGTCGGAGGTGTGCGGGGGCGCGGTGAGCGCCGCCACCTGCATGCCGGCGCCACCAGCGAGGATCACGGCGGCGGCAAGGCGCACCCGCACACGGCGGACGAGCAGCGCACCGCCCGCGAACGCGACCCAGAGCGCTCCCAGGACGAGGAGGTCGCTGAGGCCGTAGCGATGCCGGATGCCGGAGTGGACTGCGACCAGCGTCAGCCCGCACAGGGCGACGGCGACGGCGAGTGTGGCGGCAGCTCTGAGTTTCACCACGGCCTAACCCTGACACTTACCGCGACCCGCTCAGTACGTGCTGCGGCCTGACGTCACCGGACCGTAAGGAGTTGCGGCGGACCACAGGGGCTGTGATGAGGTTGCATCGAACGTATGCGCAAGCTCCGGTGGCCGCTGCCATGGCCAAGGGCCGGCCCGTTCCGCGAGGGCGCGTTCCGCAGCCCGTTGCACGAAGAGCGGACAGCGTCGCTCATCAGCACTGCCCTCGGGCTCGCGTTTGGTATCACCTTCCTGACCGGGGTCTTCAGCCACCTGCTTCAGCATCCGCCGTCATGGCTGCCGCTTGTCACCCGGCCGGTGTGGATCTACCGGGTCACCGAGGGAGCTCACGTAGCGAGCGGCCTGGCCGCCGTCCCACTGCTCGCCGCAAAGCTGTGGACCGTCTATCCGCAGCTATTTTCCTGGCCGCCGCTGCGGTCGATTGCCCATGGCCTGGAACGCGTGTTGATCGCCGTGCTGGTCGCCGGGAGTGTATTCGAACTGGCGACCGGTCTATTGAACATCATTCAGTGGTATGTGTGGCCCTTTTCGTTCGTCACGGCCCACTACTGGGTTGCATGGATCACGATCGGGGCGCTCGTGACTCACCTGGCGGTGAAGGCGCCGGCTATCGCACGCGGCCTGCGCCGGTCGGGCTCCACGGCGCCGGGCGGCGGTACTCCGGCCTCGGTCAGCCGCAGGGCCATCCTAACCGCGACGGGCGCGGCAGTGGCCGTCGTCACCGCGACGACGGTCGGGCAGTCGGTGACGTCCCTGCGGCGGCTCGCTGTCCTGGCCCCCCGCGATCCCCGCAACGGGCCGCAGCATGTGCCGATCAACCGGACGGCGGCCCAGGCCGGAGTGCGCAAGGCAGCCGACGACCCCACGTGGCGACTAACGGTGCGCGGTTCCTGGTCCTATCGGCTGACGCGCGCGGCCCTGGAAGCCATGCCGCAGCACCGGGTGCGGTTGCCGATCGCGTGCGTGGACGGGTGGTCGGTGGATGCCGACTGGACCGGGGTGCGCGTGCGCGATCTGCTCGCCCGGGCCGGGGCCTCAGGCGGGGCAGCGATCTGGGTCGTCTCGCTCGAACAGACTGGTGCCTACAAGGTCTCCCTGATGGAGCCGCAGTACTGGCGGGATCCTCTCACGTTGCTCGCCCTGCGGCTGAACGGCGCTCCGCTGTCGGTCGATCACGGCTACCCCGCGCGGATCATCGCGCCCGGCCGTCCGGGTGTGCGGCAGACAAAGTGGGTCAGCGTCCTGGAGGTGGCATAGGTGGCCCGGATCTCCCGCGCCGGGCTGGCCGTCGCCGGATGCGCGGTCATGGCGTACGGCGCGTGGGGCCTGTTCCTCTCGCACCAGGTCGGACACAGGACCGCGGTGGTCGTGTGGCTGACAGCCGGTCTGCTCGGGCACGACGCTGTCCTCGCCCCGGCCGTCTTCATGCTCTGCTGGGCGGGGGCGCACCTGCTGCCGAGCAAAGCCATCCCATGGGCCGCCGGCGCCGCGCTGGCGGGCGGCTCCGCGCTGTTTGTCGCGCTCCCCGCCGTGCTGCGGAAGGGCCACGGGCATAACCCCACCCTTCTGCCGCTTGACTATGCGCGCAACACGGTCATCGTTTTGGCCGTCATCGTGCTGGCAGCAGTTGTCGGCGCCGGTGCTGCGGCCGCCAGCGGCGCGGCGCGGCGCCACATGGCCGCGGGCCGAGAGAAAGCTCGCAACCGCCAGTGACAGGACGACCCGCCGATGACCTTCGAACCTAGACTTCGCGTCATGGACGGCGCCGCTGACGTGCTTGTGGTCGATGACGACCCGACCGTTGCCGAGGTCGTCGCCACCTACCTGCGGCGTGCCGGGCACCGGGTGCGGTACGCGGCCGATGGATATGCGGCGGTCGCGGCGGCGGAGACACGGCTGCCCGACCTCGTTGTGCTCGACCTAATGCTTCCCGGGCTCGACGGCATGGAGGTACACCAGCGGATCCGCGAGATGGGCCCAGTTCCCGTCATCATGCTTACCGCCCGTGGCGATGAGAGCGACCGGATTCTCGGCCTGGAAACCGGTGCCGACGACTATGTGACGAAACCGTTCAGCCCGCGCGAACTCGTCCTGCGGGCCCAGTTGGTGCTGAGCAAAGCCCGCGGCGGCGTCGGCCGGGCGGTGCCGGGCACGGCCAAGCCTGGTACGGCCACCTATGGGTGCGGCGAACTGGAACTGGATGCGGCTGCCCGCCACGCGAGCCGCGCGGGGGTGCGGCTTGACCTCACCGTCCGTGAATTCGACCTGCTGGCGTTCTTCATGGCCCACCCGGGCCGGGCGTTCACACGCGAGGAATTGATGCGGCGAGTGTGGGACTGGGAGTTCGGTGACCTGTCCACGGTCACCGTCCACGTCCGCCGCCTGCGGGAGAAGATCGAGCGCGACCCGGCGCATCCCTGCCTCATCCTCACCGTCTGGGGCGTGGGCTACCGTTTCGACGCAGCGAGCGGGTGACAATGACGGACACCTTAGAGATCATCGCGATCGCTGGCGGCTGCGCCGCCGGCGTCGGTGCGGCAGGACTGCTCGCACTGCGGCTGATGCGCGGTCGGTCGCTGCGCGCCAGCCTGTTCGCCATCGCCCTGGCCACGGTGCTCGCCATGGCTGCCGGGACCGTCGCCGTAGCGCAGGCGATGTTCATCTCGGAGGAGGACTTTGGCACGGTCCTCGTGGTGTGTGTTTCGGCCGGGGTAGTTGCGCTCACAATGGCAGCGCCGCTCGGCCGCGGCATCGCCGCCGACAGCAAGGCGCTGCGGTCGGCGCTTCAGGTGCTCGGCAGCGAACGGGAACTTGCGGCTGAGGTGACTCGCCACCAGCAGCGGGCTTCCCAGCTTGCCACGGCGGAGATGAGGGCCCTCGGCGACGAGCTCACCACCACGAGCGCTCGGCTTGCGGAGTCACGCGAACGGGAGCGGGCGCTGGAACGATCACGCAGTGAAATCGTGGCGTGGGTGTCACACGACTTGCGCACCCCGCTTGCGGGCCTGCGGGCAATGGCCGAGGCTCTCGAAGATGGCGTAGCCGCTGACCCAGCCCGCTACTACGTCCAGATGCGGCAGGCGGTGGAGCGACTCACCGGAATGGTCGATGACCTTTTTGAGCTATCCCGGATCAACGCCGGGGCGCTCCGGCTATCGCTGCGGCCGGTGTCGCTGGCCGATCTGATCGATGAGGCGGTGACAGGTGCAGACCCGCTAGCCAGGGACCGGAAGGTCAGGCTGGCCGCTAACATTGGCGCGTCTGTGGCCGTCCAGGCCGACGCCCGCGAGATGTCGCGGGCGCTGACCAACCTGGTGATCAACGCGATCCGGCACACGCCAAGCGACGGCACCGTCCATGTCGATGCGGCCAAGCAGGACGGCTATGCCGTACTGACCGTGACCGACGGCTGCGGCGGTATTCCCGAGCCACATCTTGAGCGGCTATTCGATATCGCGTGGCGCGGTAGTGACGCACGTACCCCGGATCCGTACTCGGGCGCGGGACTCGGCCTAGGGATCGTCCGCGGCATTGTGGAGGCGCACTCCGGCGAGATCGACGTCCGCAACATCACCGGCGGCTGCCGCTTCCAGATCAGGCTTCCCGTTCCTGCTGGATGAGTCCGGCGATGCCGCCAGCTCCGCGAGCCCGGCCGCGAACCCAACTCGGGGCCGCCAACCGAGTTCCGCCTGGAGCCGCTCACTCGAAGCGACGATATGCCGGACATCGCCGAGCCGGAACGCACCCGTCACTTCCGGCTGCGGCCCGCCCATCACCTGGGCCAGCCCGGCCGCAAGCTCGCCGACGGTCCGGGCTGTGCCGCTGCCGACGTTAAACGCCCGGAATGTGCCGCGCGCCACGCCGCATACCCACTCCATGGCCGCGACGTTCGCCTGCGCCACGTCGTAGACATGAACGAAGTCGCGAAGCTGGCCGCCGTCCTCGAACACCTGCGGCGCCCGCCCGCTGGCCAGCTGCGTCCGGAAGATCGCCGCGACTCCCGCGTAGGGAGAGCCAGGCGGCATGCGGGGGCCGTAGACGTTGTGGTAACGCAGCGCCGCAGCCACACCGCCTGTGGCCCGCGCCCATGATGCGGCGAGGTTCTCCTGCGCGACCTTGGTCGCGGCGTACACATTGCGCGGATCCGACGATGAGTCCTCGCTGACCACGCCCGGCCGTAGCGGTGCGGCGCAGTCGGGGCAGCAAGGCTCGAACCTCCCAGCCTCGAGATCGGTCAATCGGCGCGGGCCCGGGCGGACACTTCCGTGTGCCCGGCATTCATAGCGGCCTTCACCGTAGATCACCATGGACGAGGCAAGCACAAGCCGGCGGATTCCCGCCGCCGCCATGGCGGCCAGCAGCACCGCTGTGCCCAGGTCGTTGCGGCCGACGTACTCCGGTGCGTCCTCGAAACTGCGGCCCAGGCCAACTCGGCCCGCCTGGTGACAGACCAGGTCCACACCCCGCAGGGCCGCCTCGACCGCCTGCCTGTCGCGCACATCGGCACGGAGGAGTTCCAGACTCGGCGCCGGCGTTCCGGACGCGGCATCCAGGTCAGTCGGCACCTGTGCAGCGAGCGCGTCAAGCCCTGCGACCCTGTGACCGTCCGCGGCTGCGGCGTCCACGACATGCGAGCCAATGAACCCGGCCGCGCCGGTAACCAAAATCCGCATGCCAGCGACCCTAGGCTCTCGCCTGCGGGCCGGCCTGAGCTTACGCGCACACGTCATCTAACGGTAAGAACTTGTCCCAAACTCGATGCAGCTCAACGTCGTGCCGGAGGCGCACAGACCAGCGCAGCGAACCGGGGGGGTTCTATAAGATTCCCGGGACCTTGGTCCCTTGTCCGACCGTCCACGGCCGAGGAAGGTAATCCCACACGGTCACTCGGAAACCCAGCGTGCCGCCCCTGACGCCCGCCAGGGCCGCGCGCGGGCGCGGGCGAAGGCGGTAGTGAATGAGTAATGGCCAGCGGCGGTTGACCGAATTGACACGCGAGGAGTCGCTGCGGCTGCTCGGCAGCGTGTCGCTAGGCCGTGTCGTGTTCACGCACCGAGCTCTTCCGGCTATCCGGCCCGTCAACCACCTTGTCGATGCGGGCGACATCATCATCCGCAGCCACGCGGGCGCTGCGGTGATCTCCGCGGCCGACACCGACGGCAGCGTGGTGGTTGCCTACGAGGCAGATGCGATCGACCCGGACGACCACGTCGGCTGGAGTGTTGTCGTCACGGGGACGGCGAAGCTGATCCGCGACCCGCAGCAGGTGGCCCAATACGAACGCCTGCTTCGCCCCTGGGCGATCGGCGAGATGGACCAGGTCATCCGAATCCGCCCGGAGATGATCACGGGTTTCCGGCTTGTCGGCGAACAGGTCTGCGAGACCCCTGTCGGCCAATAGCGCCCGGTCACGATCACTGACATCGTGACCCGTAGAGTGCCTCCGCTGGTCGGATGCGACCCGTAGAGTGCCTCCGCTGGTCGGATGCGACCCGTAGAGTGCCTCCGCTGGTCGGATGCGACCCGTAGAGTGCCTCCGCTGGTCGGATCGGTGGCGCCCGCACGCTCTGCCCTGTCGCAGCGAACCGGGGTTTCAAGCAGGCTCTAAGCTCTGTGCGGTGGACATTAAGAACGCGACGGTGTTCGTGACGGGCGCCAGTGCTGGTTTCGGAGCCGCGATCACTCGGCGTTTTGCGGCGGTTGGTGCCCGCGTCGTCGCGTCTGCCCGGCGTGTCGACAGGCTCGTGGATCTCGCACGGGAGCTTGGCCCAGGCGTCCTCCCCCTCGAACTCGACGTGCGGGACCGCGGCGCGGTGGACCGGGCGGTCACGGGCCTCCCGGCCCCCTTCGCCGAGGTCGACGTGCTCGTCAACAACGCCGGTGGCGCCCTGGGTCTGGAACCCGCGCAGCGGGCCAAGCTCGGCGAATGGGAGCAGATGATCGACACGAACTGCGCGGGGCTCATCTACTGCACCCATGCCATCCTTCCGGGCATGGTGACCCGGGGACGAGGCCACGTGATCAACATGGGCTCGGTCGCTGGCACTTACCCATATCCCGGCGGCAACGTCTACGGCGCGACCAAGGCGTTCGTGCACCAGTTCAGCCTGAACCTGCGCAGCGACCTACACGGTACGGGCGTGCGTGTCACGTGCATCGAGCCAGGCCTGAGTGGTGGGACCGAATTCTCCCTGGTGCGGTTCCAGGGCGACGAGGAAAAGGCGAACGCCGTGTATACGGGAACGCAGCCGTTGACCGCCGACGACATCGCGGAGGCGGTGTACTGGGCGGCGTCGCTACCGGCTCACGTGAACGTGAACATCATGGAACTGATGCCGGTCACGCAGAGTTTCGCACCGTTCCAAGTCTACCGCGACACTTCCTGACCCGGCTCGCGCGTGTGCCTGGTGCGGCGGTTCGTGCCCTAGGCCATGTCTCGCAGATCTTTGGCGGCGCGGATCGGCGCCCAGACGACGACCGGCGGCGTTGTCGTCGTCGCCGATAGGCCCACTATCGGCTCCTCCTCCGCCTTGCCGGATCGCCGCCTGGCCACCGCCCGCATCCACCAAGATCTGCGAGACACGGCCTAGTGCGGCACTGCGTGGCGGCGGGTTAGAGGCAGCCGCGCCCACGTCTCGTCATCGGCCGGCGCGTCGACCAAGATCCGCAGATCGGGTATGGCCGATACCAGCAGTTCTGTCGAGTTGAGTGTCAGCAGCCCGGCATCGGGGTGCCGGAATCGCCTGACGCGCACCTCCGGTTCGGCCACCTCATGCCGCGCCCACAGCTGAGCGAAATCGGGACTCAGCTGCTGCAGGCGCCGGATGTCCTCTTCCCAATCCGGATCCCCGATGTGCCACCCGTAGGCAGCGCGCAGCCGGGCGACGATGTACGGGACTTCGTCGTCATAGTTGAGAAACCAATCGCGCGCCTGGGGTTCGGTGACACAGCACCACAGCAGGTTCTTGTGGATGCATGGCAGGCTGTGCCAATCCCAGAACATCTCCTCATACGCGTCGTTCGCTTCGATGATGTCGAATCGGCTGTTTATGAGAAGGGCGGAAGCGGGTCGAGTGAGCGCATCACCTTGTATACCGGGTCCGGCACCGCCGCCGACGTGGCCAAGGAGCGGAGCGGAGTGGCCTCGGCGAGCTGGTAGAGATGCTCGCGTTCGGCGCGGTCAAGCTGCAGTGTCCGCGACACGGCGTCCAGCACCTGCGCGCTCGCGTTGATCGGCCTGCCTTGCTCGAGCCAGGTGTACCACGTGATACCAACTCCAGCGAGCAGCGCGACCTCCTCGCGGCGCAGCCCGGGGGTTCGCCGGCGCTGGCCGGGCGGCAGGCCAGTGTCCTGCGGGCGCCGTCTCGCGCGGCGGGACGCGAGGAACTTGCCCAGCTCAGCTCGGCGAGCTCGCCCTACTCCCGTGGAGGCTGCGACAGCGCTCACGCTCTCACCGTCCTTGGCTGGTCTGGACATCGGCTGGCGTTCCTGGACACAAGTCCATCTTCATGCTGAACCTAGGGAATCAGTCTGACATTTCAGGCTCTCCTGACATGTTCATGGGTGGGCGGCACATTCATCGCGCAGGCCAGCCGCTGCTCTGTGACGTAGGGTCGGGTGTATGTGCCGCAGCATCAAAACACTGCGCGAGCCATACGCCGAGCATGTTACGGAAGCGGACATGCGGGCAGCCGCGCTTCAGTACGTGCGGAAGGTGAGCGGGTTCCGGGCGCCTGCCAACCACAATGCGGCGGCGTTCGACAGCGCCGTAGAGACCATTGCCGCCGCGACGCGAACCCTGCTCGATCAGCTCGAGGTGCGTGCGCCGCGGCAGGGCAGCCTAAATCGCTGACCTGCAGCGTCAGCCGACGGCGCGCAGGTTCCACTCGTCGCGAAGCACGCGCCGGAGCACCTTACCCAGCATGTTGTGTGGCAGTTCGCGGCGCAGTTGGATCATCCCAGGCACCTTGTAAGCCGCAAGCCTTACGGCGCAGAAGGCGATCAGGTCCTGTGGGTCGACGGGAACACCCGGCGGTGGCATGACGTAGGCCGCAACCACTTCGCCATGGTGGCGATCGGGCACGCCGATCGCGGCGCACTCCCGCACCGCGGGATGGGTGCTGAGAACTTCTTCGATCTCGGACGGGTACACGTTAAAGCCGTCCACGATAATCACATCTCGCTTGCGGTCGATCAGGGTGAAGAATCCGTCCGGGCTCATGACCGCGATGTCGCCGGTGCGGAGCCAGCCACCGAGAAGCACCTGAGCGGTCTCCTTCGGTTGGTTCCAATAGCCCTGAAAGACCTGCGGGCCATAGATGAGCAGTTCACCTGCCTGTCCCACCGGGACAGGAACCCGCGGATCGGTCTCGTCAACGATGCGTGCGTAGGTGCTGGGTAACGGTATGCCGACCGAGACATGCCGTGCGTTACCGTCCAGCGGATTCGCGAGGGCGACCGGCGATGCCTCGGTGAGCCCATATCCCTGCAGCACAGCCGCGCCGCCTGTGGCCGCACGAAACGCCTCGACGGTTTCGCGTGGCAGCCGCATGGCACCCGAGACGCACACGCGGATGGACGTCAGGTGAGATGACCGCGCCCGCGGGGACTCGGCGATCTGCTGGTAAATCGGCGGGACGCCAGGGAAGACGGTCGGCCGCCACCGTCTGATCGCGCCGAGAGTCATGTCGACCTCGAACTTCGGCAGCAAGACGATCGTGCTGCCCATCAGCACGGGCGTCGTCAAGCAAAGCGTCAGTCCGAAGACGTGGAACATGGGCATAACCGCCAGGATTGCGCCCCGGCTAAGCTCAGCTGTGGGATCCCAAGCTGCGGTCTGGAAGGCGTTGGCCACGAGATTGGAATGTGTGAGCATCGCGCCCTTCGGGCGCCCCGTCGTGCCTCCGGTGTACTGCAGCGCCGCGAGGTCGCGCCCCGGATCGACCGCCACCTGGTGATGTCGGCCACGCGAGCTCCGTAACAGATCCTGGAAGAACAGCAACCCAGGGTCATCAGGCAATGGCGTGGTGAGTTCCTGGCGCGCCTGTTTGGCACGGTTCAGCGGCAACTTGAGCGCCAGCCGCTTGGGTGCGGGGAGGTACTCGGACAGCGAAGTGACGATGATGTGGCCCAGCGGTGTTCCCCGGCTCGCGGCGACCAGCGTCTCGTATGCGCGGTCGAAGACGACGGCGACCTTCGCCCCGGAGTCGGCGAGCTGATGGTGCAGTTCCGCCGCGGTGTGCAGGGGATTGTGCTGCACGACCACGGCGCCGCGGCGCAGAGTGCCGAAGAAGGCGATGACCTGCTGGGGCGAGTTCGGCAAAATTAGTGCTACGCGGTCTCCCTTGCGCACCCCTAGGTCGCGAAGCGCGCCAGCGAACTGATCCACGTATCGGACTAGCTCACGGTAGCTGATCGTCCGCCCGAAGAACACCAGCGCACGGCGGCGCGGGTGCCTGGTGGCAGCTTCATCAAGCAGCTGGGTGACCGGGACATCGGGCACCCTCACCTCAGGCGGAACTCCCGCGGGGTAGAACCCGAGCCATGGTCTCGCGTCATACGGGGTCGCCATTGTGTCCACCGCCGGGGAGTTCGGTGAGCCAATTGTCGCCCAATTCTCCGATATGGGAAGGTCGCGACGAGCTCAATAGTGAACCGCCGCGGCCTGCATGAGCGCGGGCGATCGCTGGGCTTGGTATATTGGCATAATGGTCTGGCAATCACCCATGACCGGGTCCGGTCCAGACTTGAAGTGCGGCCGGTATTGGGGAGTTTGGCGCCGGCTTGTACGCTGTCGCTGTGCGGCGGCGCAGCAGGCGTGGTCCCCCCGTCCGCGCGGCTCGCTTTTTTCGGCGGTGCCCCCGTCCGCCGTGCGAGCCGGCTGCGCCGCCGCCTCCGCCTGCCAGTGGGGTCGGCAGCTGCCCCTCGATGCGGCGCCCGGGAATCAGGATTGGCTCGAAGCAGCCCAGATGTTGACGTTCGAATCCACCGCGTGACCCTCGATCGCGGCCAGTTCTTCAGCGCTAAGGCGTGGCGCATGGGCGGCACGGAGGTTCTCCTCCAGTTGGGCGACGCTGCTCGCGCCGATCAGCGCGGACGTCACCCGCGCGTCACGCAGCGCCCAGGTCAATGCCATCTGCGCGAGCGTCTGACCACGAGCGCCGGCGATCTCATTCAGGGCACGTACATGCGCCATGTTGTCTTCAGTGAACAAATCGGGGGACAGGGATCCCGGACGGCTGGCCCGCGACCCGTCCGGAACTCGCCGGAGGTATCTGCTCGTCAGCATGCCCTGTGCGAGCGGTGAGAAGGCGATGCAGCCGATACCCTCCCGATCGAGCACTTCGAGGAGCCCGTGCTCGATCCAACGGTTCAGCATCGAGTAGGAAGGCTGGTGGATCAGCAGCCGGACGCCCATATGGCGCAGGATTGTGGCCGCCTCGGCCGAGCGGTCCGGTGAGTAGGACGAGATCCCCGCGTAGAGCGCCTTCCCGCCGCGCACGGCGGTTTCCAGGGCGCCCATGGTCTCCTCCAGTGGCGTCTGCGGGTCCGCGCGGTGACTGTAGAAGATGTCGACGTGTTCGAGGCCCATCCGCCGCAGCGACTGATCCAAGCTGGCCAGCAGGTACTTGCGGGATCCCCAGTCGCCGTAAGGTCCGGGCCACATGTCATAGCCCGCCTTGGTGGAGATCACCAGCTCATCGCGGTACGGCCGCAGATCCTCGCGCATGGTGCGGCCGAAATTGATCTCGGCGGAGCCGTATGGCGGGCCGTAGTTGTTTGCTAGGTCGAAATGGGTTACGCCGAGATCGAACGCCCGGCGAATGATCGCGCGCTGAGTGTCGAACGGCGAGGTGTCACCGAAGTTCTGCCATAGGCCAAGGGATATGACCGGCAGCTTGAGCCCGCTGCGCCCGCAACGGCGATAGGGGAGACGTTCATAGCGGTCAGCGCTGGCGACGTAGGTCATTTGCACAGTGTGTCATCGTGGCGTCGGCCCTCAGCGCTGGCCGACTATGATGTCGGCCCGGTGGACCGCCCAACGGACTGGAATACTCGGTCCGTTGGGTGGCCCACGGGCCGGCATATCGGGCGCGAAGGGTCACGGGTGAGGTGGCGTGAGCGAGAGCACGGCGAGCGCCGGGCCGGGTCGGCTGCGGCCAGGCGCGACGAACTCGCTGGCTGACATCGGCGGCATCCGGGTGGGTCACGCACAGCGCGCCGGTGACGGATGGCGAACCGGAGTTACCGTCGTGCTCGCCGGCTCGGACGGCATGACCTGCGGAGCCGACGTCCGCGGCGGAGCGCCGGGAACCAGGGAGACGGACCTGCTCGATCCCCGCAACCTGGTAGACCGCGTGCAAGCGATTGTCTTCGCGGGGGGCTCCGCCTACGGATTGGCGGCAGTGGACGGCGTGGTTGCGCGCCTCGCCGACGCCGGCGTCGGCTTCGCGGTCGGCACGGCGGCTGGCCAGGTGGTGCCGATCGTGCCGGCAGCGGTGATCTTCGATCTCGGCCGGGGTGGCTCGTTCCGCGCTACGCCCGGTCCGGCCCTCGGCGCCGCGGCCTATGACGCCGCCGGCGGCCAGAGCCTGCCAACCGAGGGCAGCGTGGGAGCCGGTGCGGCCGCGCTGGCCGGTGGTTTCGCGGGCGGCGTGGGAATGGCGAGCGCGAAGGTGTCTGACGGCATTCATGATGGCATTCATGAGAACATTACGGTCGCCGCGCTCGCCGTTGTGAACGCCTCCGGTTCGCCAGTGGACCACGAATCCGGCGAGCTCTACGGCGCGCGCCTTGGGCTGGCGGGTGAATTCGCTTGGCTCGCCGTACCCGACCGAACCGAACTGGCGGCATGGCAGTCAGTCCATGCGGCAGAACGCGCTCGCGGGCGAAATGCCATGTTCAATACCACGATTGGCGTGCTCGCCACGGACGCGAGCCTGACCAAGGCACAGTGCGCACGGCTGGCAGGCGCGGGTCACGACGGGATTGCCCGCGCGATCAGGCCCGCACACACCATGCTGGACGGTGACACTGTCTTTGGTTTGGCCGCTGGTACCGGGCTGCCAGCCAGCCTCGACGTGATCCAGGCGCTGCTCGGCGCCGGCGCCGACACCTTTTCCCGCGCGGTCGCGCACGCGATCGTGGCCGCCACAGGGAGGCCAGGTGCGCCGTCGTACCTGGAAGTATTCCCCAGCGCCGACCGCGGCGGTGCCGCTGGCGGCTGAGCGGAAGCCTGTCACGGCAACTCCGCAGGACGACCCTTCGGAGGCCGGCCGACTGACCCTGGAGTCGTCCGCAGACTCGACGGTGGTTCGCGCCGCGGCAGCCGTTCGGGATAGTGCGGTTTGTCACCCCCTGATGTCACGATTCAACAGGACCAAACCGACACTGGCGGCTGCTTGGAGGCGGCGATGCGGTTACGGATCGGGCGTGATGCGCTGGCAGATGCTGTTACCTGGGCGGCCCGGGCCCTCCCGTCCCGGCCGGTCATCCCGATCCTCGCCGGGCTGCGGCTCGAGGCCAGCGAGGGCAGGCTCACCCTGTCGTGTTTCGACTATGAAGTCTCCGCGCGATGCAACGCCGAGGCCGCTGTGGCGGAGCCGGGCAGCGCGCTGGTGTCGGGCCGGTTGCTCGCCGAAATCGCTCGCAGTCTCCCGCCGGAGCCCGTGGACATCGCATCCGATGGCGACAGCGTGACCCTGAGCTGCGGGAGCGCGCGTTTCACCTTGCTCGCGCTGCCGCTTGAGGAGTTCCCGGCACTTCCACCGTTGCCGCCGTCGGTCGGCACCGTGGACAGCGGAGACTTCGCCACGGCGGTGGGCCAGGTGGCCGTGGCCGCGGGGCGGGACGACACGCTTCCGATGCTCACCGGCATCCTCGTCGAATTGGACGGTTCAGCGATGACGCTCGTGGCGACCGATCGGTACCGGATGGCCATGCGTGAGCTGGCCTGGCAGCCCGCGCTTCCCGACATCCGAACAACCGCGCTCGTACCCGCGCGCACGCTTGCGGAAGCGGCGAAGAGCATGAGCGCGGGACCAAACCTTATGATCTCACTCGCTGGCTCCGACCAGGCTGGCCGGCGGGTGGGTGACGCGAATCGCGAGGTCGCGGACGGGCTGATCGGCTTCGACGGCGGTGGCCGACGGCTGACGACCCGCCTGCTTGGGGCCGAGTTCGTCACCTATAGATCCCGGTTCCCGCATGAGTTCGCCTGCCGGGCACGACTCGCGCCCGGGCGGTTCAGCGAGGCCATCCGGCGGGTCGCGCTTGTCGCCGACCGCGATTCGCGGCTGCTGCTCACCTTCGGATCCGACGAGGTGGTGATGGAGACAGGCTCCGGCGACGGTTCGCGGGCGGTCGAGAACGTCGAGGCCGACTTCCATGGGGAGGAAGGGTTCGCGATCGCGTTCAAGCCGCAGTACCTCCTCGATGGAATCGGCGCAGCGGCGGCTGTGCTCGTCCGGGCCGGGCGGGGCGGGCAGGCCGAGCGGGGCGGGCAGGCCGAGCGGGGCGGGCAGGCCGGGCGGGGCGCTGGCGTGGCGTCTGGCCAGGGTGCGGAGCCGGCAGCGGGTGCAGTTTCGCGCGAGAGCGCCGCAGGAGCTGAGCAGCAGGACGATGTGACCCTTCAGTTCACGACGCCCGACAAGCCGGCGGTAATCACGGGAGGCGCGGGATTCAGATACCTCCTGGCTCCGATGAGAACATGACCGTGCGGGTCGTAACCCGCGTGGTTTCTGTGCTACGCAGCGCCTTCACACGGGCGCAGGTCGGCAGTAGCGTGGCGCAAGGCTGAGCTTACGGGGCTGACCTTACGCATAAGTCGTGAACTGGGAAGGGGCCGACCGTGCGGTCCACAAATGAATCGGCAAATGAAGAGGTTTCCGGGGCCAGTTACGACCCGATGTGGCGGTTAGCTCAGCTTGCCGGGGATGTGCGCGATCCCTACCCGATGCTCGCGGATATGCGCACAAGTACCCCCGTGCTTCAGGTCAACCTCGAAGCCACGATGGGCCAGCAGGTGGTAGACGCGAAGGCACCAAGGATTCCTCGGCTATTCACCGTGTTCAGCCACGAGTACGCGCAGCAGGTGCTCACCGACGATGTGCGGTTTTCCTCGTCGGCTTATGCGATGAGCATGGGGCACGTCATGGGCAACACGATCCTGCAGATGGATCAGCCTGAACACCTTCGCCACCGCGCCCTGGTCGCCAGGGCCTTCCGCTCGCGTGTCCTTGACCAGTGGAGCGGCCCGCTCATTGGCGCCACCATCGGCGAACTGATCGACGAGTTCGCCGGGGATGGCCACGCTGACCTCATTCGGCAGCTCACCCTCCCGTTTCCAGTCCAGGTGATCGCGCGGATCCTCGGCCTGCCAAGGGCCGACTGGCCGCGTTTCCAGCTGCTGTCCAGAGACTTGATCTCGGTCATGCGCGACTGGGACCGCGGCCTGGCCGCGAGCAGGGAACTCCGCGAGTATTTCGCCGAGATCATCGCTGATCGGCGGCGGAAAACACGCGATGACCTGGTCAGCCAGCTCGTCCTCGCGGAGGTGGACGGGCATCGGCTCCAAGACGACGAGATCTACCCGTTCCTGCTGTTGTTGCTCCCGGCCGGTGCCGAGACCACATTCCGGTCATCAAGCAATTTGCTGTTCGGCCTCTTCACCCACCCCGCGCTGCTTGGCGCCGTCCGAGCCGACCGCAGCCTCGTACCCCAGGCGATAGAGGAGGGCCTTCGGTGGGAGGCCCCGCTGCTGAACATCACCCGCATGACCACCGAGGACCTGGAGCTTGGCGGCGTGAGCATTCCCAGGGGCGCCTTGATCTCGGTGTCGCTTGGCGCGGCGAATCGTGATCCGGCGCGGTACCGAGATCCCGACAGGTTCGACATTTTCCGCGATCCCAAGCAGCACATGTCCTTCGGGCGCGGACCGCACATGTGCCTCGGCCTGCACCTCGCGCGGCTGGAGACCCGCGTGCTACTAAACGCGGTGCTCGACCGCCTGCCGCACCTGCGCATCGACCCGGATGCGGAGGATCCGCACATCCACGGCCTGGTATTCCGCTCGCCACCAGACCTTCGCGTTCTTTTCGATCCCGCAGTGATCAAGGTTTGAGAGGCGGCACGGGTCGGCCAGGTACTCCCGGGACTGCCCCGTACCCGTACGGGCAAATTCCACGCCCGAACTGCCGCGTGCGGCGATGCGCAAGCTCGGTCAGGCCGACCGGATGGGCCAGCTCGGCCAGGTCAGGAAGGCCAGGCGGGGGTATCAAGGAGCCGCAGCCGGTTCGCGGCCGCAGCTGCCTCGCCGCGTGACGCGACCCCGAGTTTGCCCAGGATGTTCGAGACGTGCACGCTCGCCGTCTTGGCCGAGATGAACAGCTCTGCCGCGATCTCGCGATTGCTCCGGCCCTCCGCTACCAGACCCAACACCTCAAGCTCACGGGGAGTAAGCCCGTGGCGCGCCGCGGGCTTGCCCCATCCCATCCCATTGCTCCCGTGACCCACGTCACCCCCGTCGTCCACCAAGGTGATCCGCGCGCGCCGGGCCAGCAGGCCGATGTCGGCGAGAAGGGGCTGGGTGCCCAGCTTGCGGCTCAGGTCGGCCGCTCGCCTCAGCTGTTCCACGGCCGCCGTGCCAGCGCCGGCGAGCGATGCGGCCTCGGCGGCGCGCAGTAGCGCGTAGGCGAGCGGGTAAGGCTGGCCAACTGCCTCCCATGCGGAGACCACGGCGTGCCAGTCGGCGCGGTCAGGCGCACCGTCGGCACGGGACGCCTCCGCGGTGAAGAGTGCCCGACACGCCTCCTCCACGGGTCCAAAGCAGTTGATCCTCTTCGCGTACAGCCGCAGCGAGTCAGTGAGCTCCGCGACCTGGAAGCTGTCATCTGGGCGGCGCTGCGGCGACCCCGAGGACCTGGCCTCCGCGCATGCTCGCATACCCGCGGCGAGCAATGGCCAGGTGTAGCGCGTGTTGGCGAGGTGCCGATCAAGCCGGGCGCTAGCGCGCGCCGCAGCGGACACAGCACCCGCAGCGTCGCCCGCGGCGAGCTGCGATTCCACCGCCAGCCTCGCCAACGGCAACATGAGTTGCATATACTCACCGTCGTCGCTGAGCCGCGCTCTCAGCTCGGTCACCGTCTGCTCCGCTGTGTCCCGCTCGCCCCGGGCGACGGCGATCATGCCGCGCTGCAGCAACAGGTAGGAACGAAGCGACCAGGGCGGATCAAGGTCCAGGGCTTCCGTCAGCGTCCGCGCCGCCTCATCCCAGTGGCCCAACGAAATCAGCGACTCGGCGCGGTTGCTCGCGATGAACGTTCCCTCGATGCGAACCCTCCCGTTCTCCTTCGACCGCGCGAATCCGTCCGCTGCCACCCGCGCCGAACGCTCATGTTCGCCGCGCGCCTCGAGCGCATCCGACATATTGACCAAGCAGCGCATCACGAGTGATTCGGCGCCGATCCGCTCCGCCTTCTCCAGAGCGGTCTGGAGTGCGCGCATGGGATTGCGGCCTGATTGCCCAACTATGACCGCCAGGGTAATCATGCTGTCGGTTTCTGTAAGTTCGTCGCCGATCTCCTGTGCGATGGACAGCGCCTCCTCGGCGAACCTTTGCGTCTCGTCACCGCGGCTCTCCAGCTGGAGAGCCTGGGAAAGACTGCTGAGGATCTGCGCCCGTGCCCGGCCGGCTGCAGGCGCTACGCGCAGCGCCACCCGCAGCTCTTCGATATGGCCAGGCTTTCCACGCTGCTTGAGCAACAGGGCGCACAGGTGGTGAAGCATGGCGACACGCTCGGCGACACGTTCGGCCGCGTCGGCCTCCTCCAGCTCGCGTAGCGCCGCACGGGCCAGCTTCGTGCCACGCTCCGGCTCGCCGGCCAGGTAGGCGGCGCTCGCGGCTCGTTCCAGAATCCCGGCATGATCGGTACCGACCTGCTGGGGTGCGTCGGGCACCCGTTCCCACAGCCCAAGCACTTCCTCAAGCACTTGCAGCTGTTCGGCGTAGGCGAATGCGTCCTCCGCGTCGCCCGCTGCACGCCATGCGGCGAGCAGCGCACGTTCGTACTCATGCGCCCTGCGCCAGTGCAGCGCGAGTTGAAGCGACGGTCGGCAATCCGGAGCCAGAGCCGGGTCGCGCTCCAGCGCCGCCGCGAAGGCGCGGTGCATATCGGCGTGCTCTCCGGGAAGCAGGTCGTCGTGGACGGCCTCGCGGGTGAGCGAGTGCCGGAACTCGTAACCATTCCCCCGGCTGACCAGGACGTTGCTGGCCACCGCGGACCGCAGTGTGGCATAGAGCGGCTGCTCGGCGAACCCGGTGACGGCGGCGAGCAGCGCGTGGCCAATGCGGCCGCTGGCGGCGGAGGCGACCCGCAGTACCTGCTGTGTGTCCTCGGGGAGGCGGTTCACCGATTGGAGCAGGAGATCCCGAAGCGACTCTGGCACGCAGGTATTGACCGTGCCGTCGCTGTTCACGATGGCCTCGACGTACAACGGAATGCCGTCGGTGCGCGAGTACGCAGCGTCGGCCACTGTCGGCTCAGGAGGTTGACCGAGGATGCCGCCGAGCTGGGCGGCGACCTCCGCCCGCTGCAAACGCGGGAGGTCAAGCCTGCTTACGCCGCGTACGCGGCTTAGCTCGGCCAGCATCGGGCGCAAGGGATGGGTGCGGTGCAACTCGTCGGACCGGAAGGTAGCAACAATCAGCACCCGGGCCAACCGCAAGTTGCGGACGAGGAAGCTCAGCAGGTCACGGGTGGACCGGTCCGCCCAATGCACGTCTTCGACGACGAGAATCAGTGGCGCGCGCTGTGCGAGCCTGTCGAACAATGTCAGAAGCTGCTCAAAGAGCCGCGCCCGAGCCGTGCTCGCGTCGGGATCGGCAGTCGGCTCGCCAAAGTCCGGCAGCAACCGCGCCAGGTCTCCCGCAGCCTGGCTGGGCAGCAGCGCGGTCACGTCTGCGGTGCCGCGCTCGCGGGTCAGCTGGCGCAGGGCGGCGGTGAATGGCGCGTATGGCAGTCCCGCCAAACTCATCTCGAGGCAGCTACCAGTGAGGATGAGAACGCCCTCAGGTCCTGTCGCCTTGCTTACCCGGTCGGTGAATTCACTGACGAGCCGCGACTTGCCAGCGCCGGCCTCGCCGCCCAGGACAACGGTCGTTGATACCGCGCTTGCCGCCTGCTCGAAGGCCCCTGCCAGCATGGTGAGCTCGGTCTCGCGGCCGGCGAAGATCGAGCTCACCATGCGGCTGCTCACGTCTTCCATGATGCCAGCCAATGCCGGCATGACAGGACTTACGACGGCGCGGCCCAGACCGCTGGTCCTGGCGCGACCGTCCAACTCGACGGCGACGGCGTGCCCGGCCACGATGTCACGCGCTCCGTGCCGCCTGCCGTCCCGTGGCGACGGAGCGTCCGAACCGCCGGCCGTGCCGGAGGACTCGGTTGCCCCGGTTAGAATGACGTACCTGCCGGACGATCCGGTCGGCGTCCGCCGCGGCAACCCAGTCCGCGATCCGCTGCGCGACGACTGCGCGGGTAATGTCGGGATGCATGGTCTTCTCCGATGATCATTGGCTGACCTGTTCAGCCGTTCCACTATTCAGATTCGTTCTAAGGTGGCACCCCGCGCATCGGGCGGATGCCCAATATCCGGCGGCCACCCGGGGCCGCACGGCGCTAAGACGGCCTAAGGCCTGCTAAGACGGCCAAAGGTCCCGCTAAGGCGAGCTGAGACCCACTAAGGCGGGCGGGGCAGGCTAAGACGGGAACGGCTGAGACTGGGATGGCCCGCCCGGCGCCATCGCCGCGTCAGCTAACCGGCGCGGAAACGTCGCAAAGAGCGTGCCACGCGGCATCGGCGGCGGACTTCCACCTCGTGTGCCTGCTGCGGAACAGCGCCGCTGCCGTGGCGCCCGTCCAGGGGTCTGGCAGCAGTTCCGGCGGCAGCCCAGGATCGAGCAGCGGAAAGCGCCGCCACTCCTGAACGAGCCGCACCTGCGCTCCGAACGTGTCTTGCGGCGTATCCGGCCGCAACTGGTGAACCTGCCTGATGAATTCCTCGTAGCGCAGCTCGACCGTCGCGAGATTCCATGCCCGGCTTGCCATCTGCTTTGGATCGCCGAGATCGCCTAGCGAGGCGACGAAGGACGTCGCTCCATCGGCAATGCCGAGTTCCCGCAGCACCCGGCATACCTCAGCCTGCCGGTCCGGATGAGGGCTGATCCACACGCCGGGCGAAAGGTTGCCAAGTCCGCTCCAGGCGAGGCGAGTCCGCAACAGGTGGCGCAACTGGCGGCTGCCTTCCGGTGCGCTGGCCAGCACGACGAGCCAGCTGCCAGCCCAAGCCTTTCGTGTCCCGAAACCGTAGATCCGCTCGGCGCCCGTGCTCAGCAGTTCACGCCCGGCCGGAGTCAAGAGCCACGAGGTGCGCCGACCTGATCGTTGCGGTGCGATCCACACGTCGCGCGCCAGCCTGGCGAGCGCTTGCCTGGTCGCTTTCTCCTCCACACCCAGCAGGCCGAGCCCGGCCAGGAATGTCGATGTCCACACCGGCTCACCAGCGGGAAGGACGAATTCGCCGAGGACAGTCAAGAGCAGGGAGCTGGCGCTGGCGGTCCCAAGGTGGCGGCGGGTGGCCCGCGCACCGGTTTCCGCGTGGCGGGGGCCGGCGGTCGCCCACGCACCCGCTTCCGCGCCCGCTCCCGCGTCGGCTCCGGCACCCGCTCCGGCGTCGGCTCCGGCACCCGCTCCGGCGTCGGCTCCGGCACCCGCTCCGGCGTCGCCCGCTACCGCATCAAGTTCTACGTTACTCTTGACCATAGCCAAATAGATGTAGCACATTGATAGGCATGGCCGGAAGTAGCGCGGACGGAGTTACCTCATGACCGTCGCCGGACGCCGCGCCACCTCGGCGGACGCCAGCGCCACCGCCATTGTGGCCAACCGTGGCGCAGCCATTACGCATGGTCCCCACGACGCACCGGAGGTTGACGGGGGGGACGCCCAGCTACCGCCGCAGGTCAGCTTCGACACGCATCCGAGCCGCTACCGCCATTGGCGTCTCGAGGTCGACGGTCGGGCGGCGCGGTTGTCGCTGAGCGTGGACGAGCGGGCCGCCTTGGTCCGGGGCTACGACCTCAAGCTGAACAGCTACGACCTCGGCGTGGACATCGAGCTATACGACGCCATCCAGCGCCTGCGGTTCGAGTACCCGCAGGTCCGAGCCGTGGTCATGACAAGTGCCAGGGAACGGATGTTCTGTGCCGGCGCCAACATCGGCATGCTGGCCCAGTCGCCGCACGCGTGGAAGGTCAACTTCTGCAAGTTCACCAACGAGACGAGGGCCGCAATCGAGGACGCGAGCGCCTGCTCAGGCCAGACATGGATCGCGGCGCTGAACGGGACCGCGGCCGGCGGGGGCTACGAGATGGCACTGGCGTGTGACGAGATCCTGCTTGTGGACGACGGATCGTCCGCGGTCTCGCTGCCGGAGGTGCCGCTGCTCGGCGTGCTGCCCGCGACCGGCGGCCTTACCCGCCTAGTGGACAAGCGAGGCGTCCGCCGCGACGTCGCGGACGTGCTGGCCACCAAGGCCGAGGGTGTTCGCGGTCAGACCGCTCTGGACTGGGGACTTGTCGATGCGGTGGCGCCACCGCGGCAGTTTGATGAGGCGGTCGCGATGCGGGTGGCGGGTGCGATCGAGCGCAGCCCGCGAGCAGCGGGCGCGGACTCCCGCGGCATTGAGCTAACCCCGCTGCGCCGCACCGAAGAGGCCACGGGCGGCACCGAAGAGGCTACGGGCCATGCGGGACAGGCCACGGGCCATGCGGGACAGGCCACGGCCGGGAAGCCTGAAGCCATCCGCTACCCAAACCTCAGCTGCGACATCGACCGCGGCCGCGGCGTCGCGACTATCACCGTCAACGGCCCAGCCGCGGCTCCGGCAAGCCTCGAGGAGCTGCACGCCGAGGGCGCGGGCGGTTGGCTGCTCGCCATGACCCGCGAGCTTGACGACCTGATCCTGCGACTGCGGGTGAACGAGCCGGAAATCGGCATCTGGCTGCTCAAGACCGCGGGTGACCCACAAGCCGTGGCGGCTTACGACGAGTTCATGCTCGCACACCGTGACGAGTGGCTCGCGGCCGAGATCCTGCACTATTACAAGCGGACGCTCAAACGCCTGGACGTCACGAGCCGCAGCCTGCTCGCCATCATCGAGCCTGGCAGCTGTTTCGCCGGGTCGCTGGCCGAAATCGCCCTGGCCGCCGACCGTGCCTACATGCTCGACGGCCTGCGTCCTGAGGACGAGGACGAGGGGCGTACGCCCGCGACGCTGCTGCTCACCGGCATGAACATTGGCCCGCTGCCGATGGCGAACGGCCTTACCCGGCTGGCCAGCAGGTTCTGGAACCAGGATGCGAACCTGGCTGCCGCCCAGCGGCTCGTTGGCTGCCCGCTCCAGGCGGCCCACGCCGTGACGGCCGGTCTTGTCACGTTCACGTTTGACGACATCGACTGGGACGACGAGCTGCGCATTGCCGTGGAGGAGCGGGCCTCCTTCAGCCCTGACGCCCTGACCGGGATGGAAGCGCAACACCGGTTCGTCGGCCCAGAAACGCTAGAGACCAAGATCTTCGGGCGGCTGTCCGCGTGGCAGAACTGGATCTTCCAGCGCCCGAACGCCGCGGGGCAGGAGGGCGCACTGCGCCGCTACGGCACCGGCCAGCGGCCCGTGTACGACCGGAAGAGGGTCTGATCATGTCGGTGAATCCGAGCACGGGCGCGAGCAGGATCGACTACACCGACAAGATCCCGAATAATGTCGATCTCGTCACCGATCGCAGGCTGCAGCGGGCGCTGGAGTCCTGGCAGCCGAACTTCCTCACCTGGTGGCGCGAGCTTGGCCCGACCGTGTTCAAGGAGAACGAGATCTACCTGCGTACCGCGGTCGCGGTCGGCCGCGACGGCTGGGCGCACTTCGGGTACTGCCGGATGCCCGAGTACCGGTGGGGGATCTTTCTCGCGGAACCAGAACCCGGCCGGGTGATCGGCCATGGCCAGCACGCCGGGCGGCCCGTTTGGCAGGACATCCCCGGCGAGTACCGCGCCGACCTGCGTCGGCTCGTGGTGGTTCAGGGCGACACGGAGCCGGCCTCGGTCGAGCAGCAGCGCCATCTCGGCCGCACCGCGCCGAGCCTTTACGACCTGCGGAACCTGTTCCAGGTCAACGTCGAGGAAGGCAGGCACCTGTGGGCGATGGTGTACCTGCTGCATCGTTTCTTCGGCCGCGACGGCCGCGACGAGGCGGAGATGCTGCTTCGGCGCAACTCGGGCGACATGGATCAGCCGCGCATCCTCGGCGCGTTCAACGAGCCGACCCCCGACTGGCTCTCGTTCTTCATGTTCACCTACTTCACCGACCGTGACGGCAAGTTCCAGCTCGGCACGTTCAAGGAGAGCGCGTTCGATCCGCTCGCCCGCACCTGCCAGTTCATGCTCAAAGAGGAAGCCCACCACATGTTCGTGGGCATCACCGGCCTACAGCGGATCGTCGAACGGACCGCCGAGCTGATGAAACGCCATGACACCGAGGACATCTGGCGCCACGGCGGCATCCCGCTCGATGTCATCCAGCGCTACCTCAACTTCCATTTCTCGGTGTCGATGGACCTTTTCGGCTCGGAAACGAGTACGAACGCCGCCAACTACTTCACCGCCGGCCTCAAGGGCCGCTGGATGGAAACCAGGCGCAAGGACGATCACCGGCTGGTCGGCGCGAGCGCGGCCGTCACGTCGGTCCGCGACGGACGGCTGGTGACCGCCGAGGTGCCCGCGCTTTCCGCGCTCAACCTCGACCTGCGCAACGAATACGTGGACGACTGCGCCACCGGCGTCAAACGGTGGAACCGTGCGCTCGACGACGCTGGGCTCGACCACCGGCTGTACCTACCGCACGAGGGCTTCAACCGCCGTGTCGGCGGCTACGCGGGCGCCCACATGACACCGCGGGGCGACCTCGTCAGCGACGACAAATGGCAGCGCCAGCGGGACAGTTGGCTCCCCACGGACGCTGATTTCCGCCAGGTCGCGCAGCTCATGCGGCCCGTGTACGAGCCGGGCAAATTCGCGGGCTGGATCGCCCCGCCGGCCACCGGAATCAACGGCACGCCGCTGGATTTTGAGTACGTCAGAATTGACTAGCGCCGCAATCCGGACCCGCCAGGTCCGTGCCGCCGCGCCGTTGCCGCTTATGCCGAGAATTATCCCGAACGGCTGCCGCGTGCCCGTCGCGACACCGGAACGGTCTCACCCGCCCGCCTTCACCAAGCCCATCTACCCCGGCCGACCGGGCTCGTCGGTCAGGTCGGCCAAGGCGAGTCGGGACCTGGCGCGGTTTGGCTCACCGCTGGGGCTATCGCGTCGGCGCTTACGTTGCGTCGCAGCCGCTCGAGCGTGCGCTCGAGGCTGGCGATCTCCTCACTGCTGACACCGGTGCGTAGCTGCTGGTCGAATGCCATGGCGGCATCGCGCAACCGGTGGAAGGCCGCTTCGCCGTCGGGCGTCATCTCCACCAGATGGACGCGCCGGTTGGCCGGGTCACGCCTGCGCGTGATCAGCCCGCCTGCATCCATGGCGTTCAGGTGATGGGTGAGGGTTGCCTCGCGGATTCCCACCGCATCGGCCAGTTCGCGCTGGTTGCGCAGGCGACGGGTCTTGAGCGAGATCAGAACGAGCCAGATGGGTACGGACCCGCCGACCTCGGCCAAGGCATCTTCGAAGGCCCGGGAAACGGTCCTGGCGGTGCGGGCCAGTAGCAGGCCGATCGGAGTCCCGAACGCAGGGCCAGCGGATGGTGGCATGGCACCACTGTAGCACAATCCGTAGGCGTCAAAGAGTTTGACATCTAAGAGTTAGGTGTCTATGTTTTTGTCGAAGGAGAACCATCACCGGATCTTCGATGAAGCCAAAGTCAGGCATCCACGAGCAAGGAGCGGCCCGATGACCCGCACCACGCCGGCTACGCCGACTAGCCCTTCCGCCCCTGAGAGTTCCGCCGTACCGGCCACCCCAGCGGCCCCGGCCCCGGCCGCAGCCGTCAGTCCTGGGGCGCCGGACACGGCGGCAGGACCGGGTTCCCGCCGCTGGCTCGCCCTGGTGTTCATCTCCCTCGCCCAGCTGATGGTCGCGCTTGACGCCACGATCATCAACATCGCCTTGCCGTCCGCTCAGCGCGCCTTGCATGTCTCCGACCCAGGGCGCCAGTGGGCGATCACCGCCTACACGCTCGCCTTCGGCGGGCTCCTGCTGCTCGGCGGCCGACTCGCCGACGGGCTGGGGCGCAGGCGGACGTTCCTCGTGGGCCTGACTGGGTTCGCCGTTGCCTCGGCGGCGGGTGGGGCTGCCCCCAACTTCGGCGTCCTGGTCGCGGCCCGCGCCACGCAGGGCGCCTTCGCCGCGCTCCTCGCCCCCACAGTGCTCTCCCTGCTCGCGATCACCTTCACCGAACCCCGGGACCGGGCCAGGGCGTTCGCCGTTTTCGGCGCGATCGCGGGCAGCGGCGGCGCTGTAGGTCTCCTGCTCGGCGGAACCCTCACCGAGTACGTGCAGTGGCGCTGGTGCATGCTCGTCAACGTGCCCGTGGCGATCGTGGCCTTCCTGGGCGGCGTCTTCGTGCTCCGGAGCGTCCGGGCGCACGCGCAGCCCCGCATCGACGCGCCCGGCGTCCTGCTCGTCACCGGCGGCTTGGTGGCGCTGGTGTACGGGTTCAGCGAGGCGGCATCGAAGGGATGGAGCTCTGCGCTGGTGACCGGTGCTCTCGCCACCGGCGCGGTCCTGCTGGCCCTGTTCGCCGTGGTCGAAGCCCGGGTGCGGGCTCCGCTGCTGCCGCCGCGGATCGTGCTTGACCGAAACCGGGGCGGCGCGTTCCTCACGGTGGCGCTCACCGTCATCGGCCTTTACGGCCTGTTCCTGCTGCTTACCTACTACTTCCAGGTAGTACTTCACTACTCGCCCGCGCGGGCCGGGCTGGCGTTCCTACCGATGTCGGCGGCCGTCCTGGTCAGCTCCACCGTCGTCGCGCGCAAGCTGCTGCCCCATACGCCGCCGCGGCTACTGATAGTCGCTGGCCTGCTTGTCGCGGCCGTGGGCATGGCGACGCTCACCCAACTTCACGTCAACTCCGGCTACGTTTCCCACGTCCTCCCCGGCGCGCTGCTGCTCGGGCTCGGGCTTGGCTGCGTGTTCGTGCCGGCCATGAGCATTGCCACCAGCGGCGTCGGTCCTCGCGACGCGGGCGTCGCCTCCGCGACGGCCAATACCGCCCAGCAGGTCGGTGCATCTCTCGGCACAGCGTTGCTCAACACCGTTGCGGCCGGCGCCAGCGCGAGCTTCCTCGCGTCACGCGCGCAGAGCAGGTTGGCCGTGGCCGAAGGCCTTGTGCACGGCTACGCGACTGCCGCCGCCGTGGCTGCGGGCATTCTGGTGGCGGCCGCCGTCGCGGCTGGCTTGCTCATCAACGTCGGCCAGCCCACCCGTGCCGAGCCCGCGTAAGAGAGCCTGCTTGAGAACCACGGTCCAGCTGGCTGCGCTCTCGGGCTGGCCGTGCCTTCCAGGCACGGCCTACAACCAGCCAGCGCGGGCACTTGCGAGCGGTTCCCCGCCCACAGCCGCGGCGGGTGGCCTGCCCAACTCACCGGCCCGCACCCTGGCGAGGAGCTGGCTGGTGGCGTCCACTATCTCCGGCACACACGCGCGAAGGCTGGCCGCATCGGTGGCAGCGACCTCGTCACGCGCCAGGCCGGCCGCATCGAGCATGCCTTCGAGGTCGGAGAGTTTGGCGCTCAGCCACTCCATGGGGCGTGCCGACAGCTCGTCGACGAAGACCCGGTGGCTAGGCTCCCAATTGCGGAAAGTGGGGTGATGGTGTGTGCGATCGAAGCTGCCGGGCGGGCCATCGACCGATTCCAGCAGGTCTGCTCGCCAGATGGGGTCGCCGATGATGATGGGCTGGGCCGAGTAGATCGATCCCTTGAGCTCATCGCGGTCGAACATGCGGAGCTCAAGGCGGACGCCGCGTTCCGCGCCCTCCTGACCCTCGCGCGGATTTGGGTCGACGAAATACAGATCGCCGAGCACCACACCGAACCTCTCGAAGCCAAACGCGTAAAGCACGCCGAACCCTCCTTACGTCCATCCATGCCAGGATGCCACTACTTCGCGCGCGGTCCCGACTGCCCAGCCAGGAGCGGTTGCGGCCCGGCGCGGGCCTCGTAGCGACCGCGTGCGATGACGCCCGCCGCGACAAGCGCGGTGATACCAAGCACTCCCGCCAGGGAGAGCCCCGAGGCGGCCAGCCGGGTGTCGAGCAGCTGAAGAAGATAGGTAAAGACCGGCGCAAGGTTCTGGAAGAGTGACACGGTGATCGGCTCTGTGTGGCCGAGCCCGCGCTGGACAAGGTAGTTCGGGCCGACGATGCCGATGAGCGCGATGACGGCGGCCGGCACGATCGTGGCCCCAAGGTGGTGGCCATGCCCGGCGGGAACAAGCAACCAGCAGATCGCGATCATGAGGAAGTAGCGGACGGGGAGCACCTCGGCCGGCCGGTATCCCGCCTCGCTCAGCCGTTTGGAATAGATTACGTTCCCCGTCGTGCCAAGACCGGAAGCTAGCGTAGCCGCGAGCCCGACAGCGGCGGCGCCGGCGCCGATGTGCCGTACGCCGCTCAGCCCGGCGAGGGAGCCCCACGACAGCACGCCGATGAGGATCAAGATCCCGACCCCGGCGGCCACCTCGATGGGGAGCACGACTGTTCCCCGGCGCAGCAGCGGGCTGAGCATGACCGTGAGTGTCGGGCCGATGGCGAGTGCCACCGCGTTCACCACGGCGGGCTCTAGCAGCTTCAGCGCGTACAACAGGAACAGCCAGGTCACCGCGATGGAGACGTTCAGCGCCGCCACCTCGGACGGATGGGTCCACAGCGGCCGCAGCACCGCCAAGCCGCGGCTGGCCCCGTGCGGGACGAGGAACACCAGCGCGGCGAGGGTGAAGGAGATGGCTCCGACGGCGATCGGGTCGAGCGACTGTTCCTGGCGACCCGCGTACACGTCGACCGAGGCCGATAAGAACGCGTAGGTTAGCAGCGGCGGGACGCCAAGCAGGATGCGTGGCCGACGAGCGCCGGGAGTGACCGCGGAGCGGTTCTCCCCGCCCGCCTGGGATTGATCGCGCCTGGGCAAACCTAGCGCTCCTCAGTGACTCCCGCCGCCTGGGCGGCCGGCGGCACTCGCTTAACCATCGCACACACAGATATGGCGCCAGGGTCATTGACGTGACGGATACCCGCCTCTATTGTCCTCTAATGCGATAGAAATAGTGGTCAATTCGCTGGTCATCCACTCGAGCAGGAGGAACGCGGATGTCGATGAAGTGGGTCTCAGCTCGCCATGTGGCGGGAGGCGCCGCGGTCGGCCTCGCTTTGCTGGCGGCGCAGGCGTGCGCCCCAGGTGGCGCAAGCACGAACACCTCATCCTCGGGCGGTGCCTGTAAGCCGGCGAAGTCGCCGGTTCTCACGCTGGCCGCTTATAGCACCCCTTATGACGCGTACGGCAAGCTCATCAGCACCTGGCAGAAGGAATGGGCCGCCGCGCACAACAAGCAGCAGGTCATCTTCCAGACCTCGTTCGGGGGGAGTACGACTCAGGCGCAGAACGTGGCCAGCGGGTTCCCCGCCGACATCGTCGCGCTCTCGCTCGTGCCTGACGTCCAGATCATCCAGAAGGCGGGCCTGATCACCCACGATTGGTCCAAGGACCCGAACGGCGGCATCGTGGCGGCGACGCCTGTCGCCTTGGACGTTCGCCCGGGCAACCCGAAGCACATCACCAACTGGAGTGACCTGACCAAATCCGGTCTTCAGATCCTGACCCCAGACCCAGCGCAGAGCGGCGGCGCGAGGTGGAACATCGTGGCCGCCTACGGCGCTTCGATGCGCGGCAAGGTGCCCGGCTATACCGCAAACAGTGCCAGCGCGGCGCAGAGGCTGCTGACGAGCATCTTCAAGAACGTCACCGTGATGGACAAGAGCGCCAACGACTCGCTCAAGAACTTCCAGTCGGGAAACGGTGATGTGGCCATCAGCTATGAGAACCAGATCCTGCTTTCGAAGGCGGGCGGCACGCCGGACCAGCTGGTTGTCCCGCCCTCCACCGTGCTGGTCCAGAATCCCACCGTGGTGGTCGACAAGAACGCGCAGACGCATTGTGTGCTGCCGATCGCTAACGCCTTCGTCAAATGGCTGCACAGCTCGGAGGCCCAGGCGATCTTCGCCAAGACCGGCTACTTCCGGCTGATCGACCCGGCCCAGGCGCAGCAGGGCAGTGAGAAGCTGGGCCAGGGGCCGCTGACCGATGTGTTCACCATCGACCAGATCGGCGGGTGGAACCAGCTGTCCAGCAACACCGTCTTCGGCCCAAGCGGCGCCTTCACCCAGGCCCTCAAGGCAGCAAAGGGGTAGGGACGCTCGTGAGCGCCAGCGGATTCAACATCGCGAAGACCTCCCCGCGCCCGGCACCACCGAGCGCGGGGCGGGGCGTGTGGGCACGCCGCTGGCGACCCCCGTGGGGTCGGCTGGGGCTTCGGGGAATTGCGCTGCTCTACCTCGGCCTGATGGTGGCCCTCCCATTGGCGGCAGTGGTGGCGAAGGGATTCGGCGGCGGACTCACGTCGCTGCGCGACGCGTTCTCACAGCTTGGTGCGCGCCAGGCGCTGATACTGACGATCGAGATGGCGGCTGTCGTCGCGGTGATCAACGCCGTGTTCGGGACGGTCACCGCCTACGTGCTGACCAGGTACCGGTTCGCCGGGCGGCGGGCGCTCGCCACGGTCGTCGACATCCCGTTCGCCGTTCCCACGCTCGTCACCGGTGTGATGCTGGTCGCCTTGTACGGGCCCAATTCGCCGATCGGGGGGTTCCTGGCACGTCACGGCGTCCACATCATCTTCGCTAGGCTCGGCATCCTCGTCGCGCTTCTGTTCGTGACGCTGCCGCTGGTCGTGCGGACCGTGCAGCCGGTCATGCAGGAACTCGACCGCGGCGAGGAGGAAGCGGCGCAGGTGCTCGGAGCGGCCCGCTGGCTGACGTTCCGCCGGGTCATGCTTCCTCACCTGCGCGCCGGCATCGTGGCCGGCAGTCTGCTGGCCTTCGCCCGGGCGCTCGGGGAGTTCGGCGCCGTGGTCATCGTATCGGGCAATATCGCGAACAAGACGCTGACGGCGCCTGTCTTGATCACCCAGCTGACGACCGGGAACAAGGACCCGAGGGCCGCCGCGGCTATCGGGACGATCTTGTTTGGGCTCGCGTTCCTGCTTGTCCTCGTCGTTGAGCGGCTGGTGGGGCGCAAGGAGCTTCGGGAGCACGCGACGTGACAACCACGGACCTAGACGCCACCGACGTCAGCGGCGCAGACGTGCGGGCTCCTCGCTTTTCGGCCGACACGCGTCGGCGGGTCGTCCACGGCAGTCTTATCACGGTGGCGCTCGGCTACGTCGGCGTGCTGGTCATCGCGCCGCTTATCGGTATCGCCATCGCGGCGCTGAAGCCGGGATGGAGCGCCTGGCGGACCGTGTTCGCCGACCCGTACGCACGACACGCCTACGTGCTCACCGCGTTCATCACCGTCGAAAGCCTGCTGGTAACCACGGTTCTCGGCGTCGTGGTGGCACTGGTCCTCGCGCGCGACAGGTTCCCGGGCAAGGCCGCCGTCAGCGCGCTTGTCGACCTTCCGCTGGCCGTGTCGCCCGTGGTCGTGGGCCTGGCAGCGGTACTGCTCTTCGGGCTGGGCGGCTGGTTCCAGCCCTGGTTCGCCGCTCGCGGAATCCAGATCTTGTTCGCGGTCCCATCCATGGTGCTCGTCACGATCTTCATCTCAGTCCCGTTCGTGATCCGGGAGGTCGCGCCGCTGCTTGAGGAGCTTGGGACGGAGGAAGAGCAGGCCGCGCGCACACTTGGCGCCTCCCACCTGCAGACGTTCTTCCGCATCACGCTCCCGAGCATCCGATGGGGCTTGCTCTACGGAATCGCGCTGACCACCGCCCGGGCGTTGGGGGAGGTGGGGGCCGTCCTGATCGTGAGCGGCACGATCGCCGGCCAGACCGAGACATCGACCCTATTCATCCTCCGGGCGTTCGACGAGGGACACGACAGCTCGGGTTACGTCGTCGCCTTGACGCTGGCGATGGTGTCGATCGTCATGCTCGCCGGCATCGAGATCTTCAGGCGCAGGCAGGAGAAGGAGCGCGGCGCATGAGCGAAGGGATCGTCGTACAAGGGCTGTGGAAGCGGTTCGGCTCATTCGAGGCGGTCGCGGACGTTGGCTTCGAGGCGGAGGCCGGAAAGATCACCGCGCTCCTTGGCCCGAGCGGTTCGGGTAAGAGCACCGTTCTGCGCATGATCGCCGGGCTGGAGCGCCCCGATGCCGGCCACATCTGGGTCGGCGGTGAGGAACAGACCGCCAAGAGCGTGCAGGAGCGCCGGTTCGGGTTCGTGTTTCAGCACTATGCCCTGTTCCGCCACATGACCGTGAGCAAGAACGTGGCCTTCGGTTTGTCAGTGCGCAAGGAGCCGAAGACCGCGCAGCGTAAGAGGGTTGACGAGCTTCTTGAGCTGGTTGGGCTCGCGCCGTTCGCGCGGCGGTATCCAGATCAGCTGTCCGGCGGCCAGCGCCAGCGCGTGGCGCTGGCTCGTGCCCTCGCGCCGCAGCCCCGTCTGCTCCTGCTTGATGAGCCGTTTGGTGCCCTCGACGCCCGTGTGCGCCAGGAGCTGCGACGGTGGCTGGATGATCTGCATAGGGAACTCGGCGTGACCAGCCTGCTCGTGACCCACGACCAGGAGGAAGCCCTTGAGCTCGCCAACGAGGTCGTGGTGATGCACGAAGGCAAGGTCGAGCAGATCGGGACGTCCGATGAGATCTACAACAAGCCCGCCACCCCGTTCGTCGCCGGTTTCGTGGGTGCCGCCAATGTCGTCAACGGCCACGTTTCCGGCGGCCGGATAAAGGTGGCCGACGGGACGCCCGCGGACGCTGGTCACCTGCGCGAGGGGGAGACCGCCCAGGCGTACGTCCGGTCGCACGACATCCGCCTGACCGCGGCGGCCGAGAATGGCTCGATTTCGGCGAATGTCGAGCGGATCACCAATATGGGCTGGACCTCAAAGATCCATCTGAGGCTTCCCGACGGCCAGGCTCTGGTCGCCCAGCTGCCCAACGACGAGATTGGCTGGGTGCTGCCCGGGGCCCAGGTGTTCGCGGATCTTCGCGGCGCAAAGGTATTCTCCGCCGCACACGCACAGGATGCCGCCAAGGACTGGCGGCCAGCGGAAGTCTGACGGGCGCGGTCGTAGTATGCCCGGCGCGGCCGTGCTGACCCGGAGTCCGCCGCGCGAGGCAACGTGATGGGGCTCCGTGATCACCGGGTTCTCTTAGCAGCTTCCTACGCCTGGCACATATCGCGGACATCCATGTTTGACGACTGTTTCGCGGATAGCGGCGGACAAAGAAGGCGACTAGCGCGGGTCGGGCGATATTCCGGAGCAACTTTTGGGGTATGGAGACCGTGGTGGCGTCGCCGTACGGAGGCTGGTCATGGCAACCAGGGGCGAGGCTCACCGGGTCGGAAGGGACCAGCACGGCGAGCCTGTGGCATTCCGGTGTGACACCGCGGGGTCCGCGGCGGGCGCCAGCATGGCCGTGGGGGCCGAGCCGGTCGCTGGCCGGTACCGCCTCGACGACCGGGTGAGCGAGACGGGGCCCTCGACGGTCTGGAAGGCCTTCGATCACGTGCTGGAGCGCGCGGTCACGGTACGGACCTTCACATCGGGATCCGCCTGCGGTGCCAACGTTGTCGCGGCCGCGCGTGCCGCATGTCAGGTTCCCGATCACCGGCTGGAGCGGGTGTTCGACGCCGACGCGGTCGTCGGCGGAGGCTATGTCGTCACCGAATGGCCGGACGGTGACTGCCTCGACGACATGCTCGCCACGGGCTACCTCGACGTTACCTGGGTCACGCGCATTATCGCGGAGGCCGCTAGCGCGCTGGCCGCGGCGCATGCGGCCGGGATCGCGCATGCGAACCTAACGCTGCGGTCGCTGCGGTGGAGCCGCGACGCGGGTCTGAAAATCACTGGCCTGGGAATCGAAGCGGCGCTGGCCGCGCCGGCCGCAACGGAATCGGTCAACGGCGGCTCGGTAAGTGCAGACCAGGCGCGTGCCGACACACGCGCGCTGGCCCGGCTGCTCTATGCCCTGCTCACCGGGCACTGGCCAGGCGGGCGGCACGCGCTGCTCCCGCCCGCGCCGCAGCGTGACAGTCACCCGTACCGCCCGCGGCAGGTTCGGGCCGGAGTCCCAGCGCGAATCGACCAGATCACCTGCCGTGCGCTCTTTGAGCCAGTAACCGGCGATGGGCAGCCGGTCACGAGCCCTGGCCAGCTCGCAGACCTTCTCAACGCGGCCCTCACGGACAACACCCGACCGGCGACCGCGGTCGCGGCGCCCGATGACACGGAGGCCCTGCGTGGTTGGGAAGCGCCCCCACCAGGCGGGCACAGGCCCGCGCAGCCTCGCCGCAGGCGCAGGCATGCCCTGGCCGGCGGGCTGGTCGGTGCGTTGTTCGTCATCGACTCCGCGCTGATCGGCGTGAGTATCATGGGCGCTGGCAACGCTCCGCACGTGGCCCAGGGTGTCGCGCAGACCCCGCGGTCCGTCGTGCCGTCCCACCGGCCCACCAGGCAGCTCGCGCCAGTCAGCGCGCGGGGATTCGATCCATACGGCGCCGGGGATGAGAACAATGAACTCGCACCCGCCGCGATCGATGGGAACAGCGCCTCCGCCTGGCACACCTTCTGGTACACCACACCGCGCTTCGGGAACCTCAAACCTGGTACCGGATTGCTGCTCGACCTGGGCGGGCCCGCGACGATTACCCGCGCACGGCTCTTGCTTGGCGCATCAACCGGGGCGGATGTGGAACTCCGGATCGGCGACCGCGTCACCTCGCTGAGCGACCTGCCGGTGGCAGCGGCCAAGGACAACGCCGGGCGCCGGGTGGTCATGCGCCCCGCTTCTCCCCATCGCGGCCGCTACGTGCTCATATGGTTCACCAAGCTGCCGCCTCGCGGGGATGGCAGCGGCGTGTTCCAGGCCGATGTACATGACGTAGGGGTGCGCGGCTTTTGACGCACGTCCGTCGGCCCGGCCGTGTGCCACATGCCGCGGGCGCCGTGATATCCGCGGGGCCGGTTCGCCTAGCAAACCCGGCGCCGAGTGGCGCAGAGCTTCGCGAAACGGGACAATTGCCTGGGCCGCATTGGCCAGTGGCCCACTCACGTCGGCGGCCACGTCGGACCGGTGCGCATGCCGAGTCGGGAGCGGCAATGTTCGAAAGATTCACAGATCGCGCACGGCGGATCGTGGTGCTGTCGCAGGAAGAGGCAAGTGCGCTCGATCACAACCACATCGGCACCGAACACATCCTGCTCGGCCTGCTCCATGAGAGCGAGGGCGTGGCGGGTGGGGTGCTGACATCGCTTGGGATCAGCCTGGATGCGGGGCGGCAGGAAGTGGTACGGCTGAGCGGCCCGCGCGACCTCGAGGAGCAGCCGCAGGGTGGGCACATTCCGTTCACCCCACGGGCCAAGAAGGTGCTTGAACTGTCGCTCCGCGAGTCGCTACAGCTCGGGCACAACTACATCGGGAGTGAGCACATCCTGCTCGGCCTCATCCGCGAGGGCCAGGGCGTCGGCGCGCGAGTGCTGGTGAACCTCGGCGCTGACCTGGGCCGAACGCGCCAGCAGCTGGTGGCGCTCGCACGGGCCGAGGCGGACCCGGGCATGCCAGAGCCTGGCGCGATGCTCGAGCCGCCGAGGACCGCAAGCCTCCATTCGCGTCTCGGCGAAATTGCCGAGCGGCTAACCTCGATCGAGGACCAGGTGAGGTCGATCGCAGACCGGCTGGCTGCCATCGAGCGCCACCTCGGTGGCGAGCCGCCGGAGGCGGCCGGTCCAGCGCGTAGTCCTGACCCGCCAGACAGTGAGCCATAGCCGCGTTAGCCACGCGGGCGCCGGGCTTTTATGGTGCGCTGATCCCGCACACTGGATAGTGAGAGGTGGCGGAAGTGCTCTCCCGCCGGACGAAAGGGTGTTTTGCATGTCGAACCGGATGAAGTTCGTCATCGGCGGGGTTGTGGTCGGGATCGTAGCCTTGCTGATACTGCCGACGTGGGTGGGCTTGCTGATCATCGCCGCGGCGATCGGCGTCCCGCTCGCCGGTTATCTCATGCTCGATCCCGAACAGCGACGCCGGCTGCGCCGTTCCGGCCGCAAGCAGATCGGCCGCTGACTACCGGTTCGCGACCGCGGCAGCGGCCACGGTGCGGCCGCGCACGGACAGAATGACGGCCAGCAGGGCGCACAGGTCGAAGATCGTCGCGACGGCGAACGACGTTGCCATGCCGTGGGTCAGCACCTGATGCGCCTGCTCGATCCGGGTGGCGCCGAGCTGTGGGTGAGCAGCCGCGTGCCTGCTGGCCGAGCCGAACACGGTCACCAGGACGGCCAGACCAAGGGTCCCGCCGACCTGCTGCATCACGTTCACCATGCTGGACGCGGCGCCCGCGTCCTGCGGTCGCACGCCGGTGAGAGACACGGTCGTCAGTGGCACGAAAGCGACGCCCATGCCGGTACCGAACAGCAGCATGGGTCCAAGCACACCGGCGAGATAGCTGGTGCTTGGCGAAATCTGGGCGAGCCATGCCATGCCGGCGATGGTTGGCAGCATGCCCGCGACGATGAGGCGTTTCGGGGTGAAGCGGGAGAGCAGCCTCGGGGCTATCCGGGAAACGGTGAAGAGCGTGATGGTCATCGGCAGGAAGGCGATGCCCGCCCACAACGGGCTGAAGCCGAGGACTACCTGCACGAACTGGGTGAGGAAGAAGAACATGCCGAACATGCCGCCGACCAGAAGAAGCCGTGCGAGGTAAGAGCCTGAGCGGCCGAGGTCGGCGAACAGTCCCAGCGGGGTGATCGGCTGCCGGGCTCGTGTCTCCGTGAGCAGGAACATGCCGAGAAGTGCGGCCGCGACCGTGAACGCGCCCACCGTCACCCGGTCGCCCCAGCCATTCGAGGCGGCACGGATGAACCCGTAGACCAGCGACGCCATCCCGGCGGTCGAGGTGAGAGCCCCGGCCAGGTCGAAGCGGCCAGGCTGCCGCGGCGTCTCGGCGATGAAATGTGGCGTTGCCAATACAACCGCGATGCCGATCGGGACGTTGACGAACAGCACCCACCGCCAGGATGCCCACTCGGTGATCAAGCCGCCGAGAACCAGCCCGAGCGACGCGCCGCCGGTGACGACACCTGTGTAGATGCCAAGCGCGCGGGTCCGTTCGCGTCCCTCAGGGAACGCCCCAACGATCAGCGCGAGGACGGCGGGAGAGGCCAAAGCGCCGCCCACGCCCTGCGCTACCCGGGCGGCGAGCAGCCACCCGGACGTGGTGGCGAGCCCTCCAGCCAGGGAGGCGATGGTGAACAGGCCGAGTCCGGCAATGAACATGCGCCGCCTGCCCAGAATGTCGCCGGCTCGCCCGCCGAGCAGTAGCAGACCACCGAATGCGAGCGTGTAGCCGTTGAGGACCCACGACAGGCTGGTGGCGGAGAAATGCAGGCCTTGCTGGATGTGCGGCAGCGCGATATTCACCACGGTCATATCAAGGATGATCATCAGCTGCGCGCCGAGGACAACAAGAAGCGCCGGAGGTAGCCTCCGGTTCGCAACCCGGTTAAATTGAAGTGATGTCATCGACCTCAGCCCGCCATCCGCAGGGCCCGCCACATGGGGCGATGCGTGCTGACGCACGCCGCAACCGTGCGCGGCTGCTTGCCGCGGGCCGGGAGGTCTTCACTGAGGTCGGCGCCGATGCGCCGCTTGAGGAGATCGCCCGGCGGGCGGATGTGGGGATCGGCACGCTCTACCGGCACTTCCCTACCCGCCGCGACCTGCAGGAGGCGGTCTTCCGCGATCAGGTTGCGGCGGTGTGTGCTGGCGCGGCCGAGCTGCAGAAGCTGCACTCGCCGGGCGACGCGCTCGCCGCGTGGTTGCGCAGCCTCATCCAATACGTCGGCACCAAGCGAGGTCTGTCAGGTGCGCTGATGTCCGCGCTGGGCAAGGATTCAGAGCTGGTGTCGTCGTGCAGCGCTCAGATGAAAGCGGCTGGGGCGGAGCTGCTCGCCAGTGCGCAGCGCGCTGGGGCGGTTCGGCAAGACACCCAGATCGCGGACCTGCTCAAACTGGTCCACGCAATCGTGCTGGCCACAGAACAGGCTCCGGCTGACGTGGACCAGCGAGAGCGCCTGCTTGGGCTGGTGCTTGACGGTGTTCGTGCCGCCGCCCCCACAGAACCCAGTTCATGATCGTCAAGCGGCCGCCATCGAGCGACGGGCTCGGTTGGGTCAGCCCGGCGCTGCGCCGTCCCCGTCCGAATCTGTCGGCGCCGTTGTGACGGCCTCAGTTTGCGGGGGTGGGCTGCCCGTCGTCGGGGCGGGAGTGCCAATTGTCGGGGTCGCGGCGTCGGCGACCGAGGCCCTGGCCGGTTCACCGCCTGCCTGCTGTGCTGCTCCCTGGCGGTCGAAGGCTGTGCTCAGGGCCTTGAGCGCCGTCGTGACCTCGCTCGGGATCACCCAGAAGGTGCTGCCCTGGCCCTGCGCCAGTTGCGGGAGCGTCTGCAGGTACTGGTAAGCGAGCAGCTTCGGATCAGGGTCGTTGCGGTGGATCGCCTGAAAGACCGTGGCGATGGCCTGGCTCTGGCCCTCCGCCTCCAGGATGGCGCTCTGCTTCTGGCCTTCGGCCCGCAGGATCGCGCTTTGCTTCTCGCCTTCCGCCGTGAGGATCTGCGACTGCCGGACACCCTCGGCGGTGAGGATCGCGGCGCGCTTTTCCCGCTCCGCGCGCATCTGCTTTTCCATGGCGTCCTTCACGCTCTTCGGCGGGTCGATCGCCTTGATTTCCACCCGGGTGACGCGGATTCCCCACTTGCCCGACGCGTCATCAAGCACACCGCGCAGCATGTTGTTGATCCTGTCGCGCGAGGTGAGGGTTTGCTCGAGATCCATTGACCCAATCACGCTGCGCAGCATCGTGGCGGTAAGCTGTTCAATGGCCTGGATGTAGTTGACGATCTCGTAGTCTGCCGCCCGGGGATCGGTGACCTGGAAGAACAGCACGGTGTCGATGAGCACGACGAGGTTGTCCTCCGTGATGACCGGCGCGCCTTTGAACGACACCACCTGCTCACGCAGGTCAATCAGCGGTTTGACACGGTCTATCAACGGGATGATGACATTCATTCCCGGTTCGAGTGTCTTTCTGTAGCGCCCAAGGCGCTCGATATTACGTGCCCGGGCCTGTGGCACGATACGGACTGTCTTGGTGATCACGATGATCACGAAGAGCGCGACGACGATGCCGCCGATGAGCGAGGCCAGTGCCATGACTACTCCCGCGGATATACGAGCGCTGTGGCGCCTTCGATCTCCATGACATCCACGGTCGATCCGACCGGGATGACGAGCGTGTCGTCGTACGCGCGCGAAGACCACAGCTCACCGCTGATGCGGATCCTTCCCGCGTGACCGGTTACTTCCTCGACCACGATCGCTTTACGCCCGACGAGCGCGGCGGTGCCGGTCAGAAGCGGCGGTGGCTGCCGGAGGTGGCGCATCGCGAACGGCCGCACCAGGCCGAGTCCCGCGCCCGCGGTGACGACAAACGCCATGAGCTGGAACGGCAGGCCCAGGTCCGCCGCGGCGACGATGGCGGCCGAGACCGCCGCAACCGCGATGAGCGCGAAAGCGAGCGTCAAAGTCAGTAGCTCGGCAATTCCGAGGCCAGCCGCCAAGATCAGCCAGGTGAGCCACGCGTTCATCGCTTCTCCGGTTTCCAGCGCCACGCGGCAATGTCTTCGGTCGGGCGGTGCTGGCCCGGGTTGTCCGGCAGCCGACACACGCCTTTTCCAACTCGACAGTATCTCCACCGAAGCCCGCACATGTAGGGCGTAAGTCCGTTCTTTCGCCGCCAACGACATCCCACAGTGCTTAACGTGGCGCACGTGAGCCGGATCAGGGTTCGCAAAAGGCTCTAAGATCTTCTTCGGGCGTCGCGGCGGGAGGTGACATGGCCGAAACATCGGGTGCAGGGCGCGCGCCGCCCAGGATCAGCATCGTCATCCCGGTATGCGGCGTCGAGGACGAGATACGAACGTGCCTGGATTCCATCCTCACGCAGTCATTCACCGACATCGAGGTGGTGGCCGTCGATGACAGTTCACCTGACCGGTCCGGCGAGATCCTCGACTCCTACGCAGCCAGGGACCAGCGCCTGCGAGTGATCCATCTCGGCCAGCGTGGCGGCCCGGGTAACGCCCGCAATACCGGCGTGGACCTGGCGTGGGGTGACTATGTCTGGTTCGTGGATGGCGATGATGTGGTCGCCGAGGGCGGGCTCGCGGCCGTAGCCGCACAGCTCGCGCGGGCCGAACCCGATGTCCTACTCATCGGGTTCGCGAGGCTGCGGCCGTCGGGTGTGGTCCTGCCGAACGCGTGGCGGCACCTGCTCCGCGAGCAGCGTCCGGGGGAGGTCTTCACGCTGGCCGATCGGCCGGAGGTAGCCCGGCTGACAATGACCTCCTGGAGCAAGGTGATCAGGCGCAGCTTCCTCACGGGGCTGGCGCTGCGCTTCGAGCCCGGCATACACGAGGACGTCCCGCTCACGTGCCAACTGCTGTTGCAGGCCAGGCGCATTGCCACGCTGGACACTGTTTGCTACCTCTACCGCGAGCGTCGCGGCGGCGCGCTGACGAACACCCCATCCCGGGACAATTTTGCCGTTTTCGACCGCTACAAAAAGGTCTTCGCGGTCATCGCATCACGGCCAGACCAGTTCGGCGCGTTTCGCCACGTCTTTTTCGACCGGGCAATCTGGCATTACACGACGGTTTTTGGTGCACCGAACTCGGTTCCGCGAACCGCCCGGCGGGAATTCTTCCGCCGGATGGCGGAGGATTTCGCGCGGTATCGCCCGCCGAACTACATGTATCCACCGGGCGTGCACGGGCTCAAGTACCGCCTGGTGGAGCATGACGCGTACCGTGCCTACCTCATCATTCAGCCAGCTAACCAGGTGCGGATCGCGTTGCGGAACGCGCTGCGCGGCCTGCCCGGGCTGCGCCGCCCGCGGCTTTCTGCCAGGGATAAGGCCAGCGAAGAGGCCGACTCGGCAGGTCAGGGGCGGGGCCGGGAGGCACGCGTTCGTGAGCTGTGAGGCCCCGCGCCAGACCACCTTGCTATGCATCCCACTTCTGGTCCCACAGCCTTATACCGCCGAGAATCCCCGAGACGTTGGGCACAATCGTGACCCTCGGGCCGAGATCGCCGAGGTCCTCGTCGTGGAGGTGAGTGGCGTTGCCGCCGCCGAGATAAAGATGGTCGTAGACCAGCATCGCGTCGAATGCGGCAATCGCCTGCCGTACCCGCCTGCGCCATCGGTGGTTGCCGACGTCCTGCCGGGCCGCCTCGCCGAGCTGATCGTCGTAGCTCTCACCTTTGCGGAACGGCCCGTGGGACAGCTCCATGTGTGGGAGCAGCGTGCCCTGCCAGAACACGGCCGTCCCGCATCCGGTGCCGAGCGTCATGACGAACTCAAGGCCCTGGCCCGTCACCACGGCGCAGCCCTGTACATCAGCGTCGTTGGCGACCCGGACTGGTCGGCCAAGCGCCTCGTCAAGCGCTTCCGTGATCTTGAATCCGGACCAGGCGTCGGCCAGGCTGGGATCGCGCGGCCCGCCGGGGACCGCCCGCGACAGGGCCGGGGTCTCAAGCACAGCGCCTGCCCGTACCAACCCGGGAAAGCCAACCGACACGCGGTCGAATCCATCCACCTGGTCGGCGAGCCTTCGGAGCTGGTCGATGAGCACCTGCGGCGGGCATGGATATGGGGTCTTCACACGCACCCGCTCGCCGATCATGGCGCCTTCATCGTCAAGCAGAGCCGCCTTGAGGCCCGTGCCGCCCACATCGATCGCCAGAGTCCTCATTGGGTCAATCCTCGCCGACTGCGTCCACTCCTCCACGGTACCCGCGCGCGGCCCGATCCCACCGGCCCCACTACCTGTAAACTACACAGTAAAGTGTAAATAGTACTGGCGGTCCCGCGCGCAGATCTGTCAGCTCTCGTCCAGCCGCTGCAGTTCGGATTCGGTAAGCGCAAGGTCGGCAGCCTTGGCGGAGTCGATGATCGACTCGGGCCTGCTGGCGCCTGGGATCGGGATCACGACCGGCGCCTTCGCGAGCATCCAGGCCAGGGTGACCTGCTGTGGCGAAACGCCATGAGCCTGCGCGACCTCGGCGAAGGCGTGATGCCGCGTGCCGAGGCCTCCTGCCCGGTCGGCGCCGCCGAGAGGGCCCCAGGGCAGGAACGCGAGGCCAAGTGCCGCCGCGTGCCGCAGTTCAGGCTCGCTGGAACGGAATGCGGGCGAGAACTGGTTCTGAACGCTGGCGAGATTACTGTCGCCAAGAACGCGCCTGGCGATATCGATCTGCTCGATGGTGGCGTTCGAAATGCCGACCATCCGCACCTTGCCGGCGTCGTGGAGTTCCCGCATCGCCGCGATGGATTCCTGGTAGGGCACCGCCGGGTCGGGCCGGTGGAACTGGTAGAGGCCAATCGTGTCGACGCCGAGCGCCTTCAGCGATGCCTCGACGGCCTCCTTGAGGTGCCTTGGTGAACCGTCCACGGTCCAAGAGCCGTCGCCTGGCCGTATGTGACCACCCTTCGTGGCCACAAGCACGCCGCTTGCGTCACCGCTCCAGGTCGCGAGCGCCTTCGCGATCAGGCGCTCATTGTGTCCTGTCTCGCCGGCGTGCAGGTGATAGGCGTCCGCGGTGTCGATCAGCGTCACGCCCGCATCGAGCGCGGCGTGAATGGTCCGCAGCGAGCGCTCCTCATCCGGGCGACCCTCGAGCGACATCTGCATGGCGCCGAGACCGATGGCGCTGACGGATACCGCTCCGATCTTCCTCTGCCGCATGAGATCTCCTTGTCAGTTCAGCGTTCCCGACCACAGCAACAACGCAGCCCGCCGCGGAAATTGCCATCTGGTGACACAGATCCCCGGACTCACTCCGCTGGCGCGCCCCGTCCGGCTGGCGCGGCCCGTCCGGCCGATACGGCCGCCCGAGGGGAGGGTGGCCCGTCGAAGTAATACCGCGCGCCCCGGAACAGTGACACCAGCATGGCGGTGAGCGCCATCGCGGTCGCCGCCGTGAACACGGTGATCAGGCCATGGTGGAACGGCTGGGAGACGAGATGGGGGAAGAATTCCTTTCCGGTAAGCACATCCACGCTGTGGCGCGGCAACACGTGCAGCACGCCGGAGGGCCTGAGCAGGTTGCCGATCGGGTTGATACCGAGAAAGGCGGCGAACAGTGTGCTCACGGGCGGCAGGTGCGCCACGCTCGTGGCCACGCTGTCAGAGACACCCTGGCCCCGCAGCCCCGAGGTCAGCGTGGACGGCAGCGTCGCGGCCAGGCCCGCGATCATGAGCGAGAAAAATACGCCGATCGACAACGACATTCCGGCGTTCTGAAAGGTCGCGCGCATCCCGGACGCCACACCCCGCTGGCCGGCTGGAACACTGCTCATGATCGCGGAGGTGTTGGGCGAGGTGAACAGGCCCTGCCCGATGCCAGCAAGCAAGATAAGCAGTGCGAACAGCCAGTACGGAAAGTTCACCGGGATCAACATTAGGCCGGCGAAAGCTGCCGCGCTCACCAACAGGCCGCCGGTGGCGAACGGGCGTGCGCCGAACCTGTCGGACAGATATCCGGACACGGGCCCAGCCAGGAGAAAGCCCGCGGTCAATGGCAGCAGGTAGATGCCTGCCCACAGCGGGGTTTGCTCGTAGGTGTAACCGTGCAGCGGGAGCCAGATGCCCTGCAACCAGATGATCAGGATGAACTGCATGCCGCCTCGGGCGATAGCCGCGAGCATCGCGGCGGCGTTTCCGGCCGCGAACGCTCTGATCTTGAATAGGCCCATGTGGAACATCGGCTCCGCGACCTTGGTCTCCACCAGGCAGAACGCCGCTAGCAGGGCGACGCCCGCGGCCATGCCGCCGAGTACCAAGGGGTTCGTCCACCCCATCGAACTTCCGCCGTGCGGCTGGATGCCGTAGGTGATGGCGATGAGGAGTATCCCCCCGCCAGCGGCGAAGGTCAGGTTGCCCGGCCAGTCGATCCGCCCGTACTGCCTCCGGCTCGTTTCACGCAGGCTCCGGTAGGCCCACACCGTGCCGAACACGCCGATCGGCACGTTAACCCAGAACACCGCACGCCAGTCCCATGCGGCGAGCAGGCCGCCCGCGAGCAGTCCGATGAACTGGCCCGCTATACCGGCGATCTGGTTGATGCCCAGGGCCATGCCGCGGTGCGTCGCAGGAAACGCGTCGGTCAGGATCGCGGCCGAATTGGCCATCAGCATCGAGCCGCCGACGGCCTGAACGACCCGCCAGATAATCAGCCAGAGGGCACCGGCTACCCCAAGGAATGGGTCAAATGACAGCGCGATCGAGGCGAACGTGAAGATGGCGAAACCCAGGTTGTACATGCGCACGCGGCCGAACATGTCGCCGAGCCGTCCCAGGGTGACCACCAGCACCGCGGTGACCAGGAGGTAGCCCATGATCATCCACAGCAGGTAGCTGATGTTTCCCGGCGCGAGGGGGTCCAGGTGGATGCCGCGGAAGATCGCTGGCATCGAGATGATCACAATGGAGGCATCCAGGGTTGCCATCAGCACGCCGAGCGTGGTGTTCGATAGTGCGACCCACGGGTAACGACCGAGGCGCTGGCTCTCCTGTCCGCTGTGGTTACCTAGGTCGCCAGCCATTAGTTGCGATCATACAACGGTCCGGCGGCGGGTGAGTCTAGGGTCGGCTGACCCGGATCTTCGACTGCCTGTGCGGAAGTGCCTCCCAGTCAGCCATGAACTGTGCGGTGAGCCCGTGCGTTGCGGCGAGTTCGATCAGAGACTGGGTCCGGTAATAGAAGTCTTCGTGCAGGACGTGATGTTCTTTCCCCTCGGTCCGGTCGAAGGTGAAGTCGAAGAACGCCCCGGGCGCCATCACCCTCCCGACGTGCGCCAGGCATTCGTCGATAACACCGATGGGAGAGTGCGAGAACACGCTGTGCGCGTGAATCACGGTGAAGTGCCCGCTCGGCAGGAACGCGAACGTGAGGTCGCGGACGAGACTGAGATGCGGGAGTTTCCCCTGCAGGCCGGCCTGCGACAGTGTGCCCGCCGCGGCCAGCAGGATGTCCGGTGAGATGTCGATGCCGTAATAATTCCCGGCGTCCAGGTAGTCGATGAACAGCCGGCCTGCGCGAAGGTCGCCGCAACCGATCTCCAGCATCCGGTCAGTCGGCTTCAGGCCATGGCCAACCAGGTAGTCGAACTGCATCTGGCCGATCTTCAGCCACCATGCATGCGTCCGGCTACCAACTGCTGCCTCGTGGCTGCGCGCCGTGTCCGACCGCATAACGTGGCGGTAGTAGCTCGCGTGGTCTCGGGTGCGAACGTGAAGCCAGGTGTCTCTGGCGAGGCGGCGCGCGTATGGCACGATCCGGTCTGGATGGCGCCTCGCGTAGCCAATCTTGTAAGCGATACGGGACCTGTCCTTCTCGGTCATGGGACGAGGGTAGGCTCCATCCGGAGGTCAGCGTGCCTTACCAGCGAGAATCCGGCGGTGCGGCGTTCGAGGCCGTGCTCTCTGCGGCCAAACAGATGCCGCGGCTCGGGCTGGTCACGGGTATGAGCGGCAACGTTTCCGCCAGGCTCGATGATGCGCACGTGGTAATAACGCCCTCGTCCGTGCCATACCAGGAGATGACCACCGGTGATCTCGCGGTGCTCGCCCTAAACGGCGAGCAGGTGAGTGGCACTCGCGCACCGTCGAGCGAGCGGCAGCTGCATCTGTCCTGCTACCAGGCGTTTGCGGATGTTGGTGCCGTGCTGCATAGCCATCCGCCTTACGCGACCATGTTCGCCTGTGCCCGCCAGCCGATACCGCCGGTCATCGACGAAGCCGTGCTGTTCGTCGGCGGCGAAGTACCCGTGGCCGAATATGCCATAAGCGGCTCGCCGGGCGTTGGCCCTAACGCTGCCGCGGTGCTCGGCGAGGTGGGCAGCGCCCTGCTCGCGAACCACGGACTGGTGTCGGTTGCCGCTACGCCGGCCGCGGCGCTGCACCAAGCGGCCATTGTCGAGCACTGCGCGCTCGTGGCGTGGGGTACCCGCGCGCTGGGCGGGCACGTGCCACTCACACCCGACGCGATGGCATCACTCACCGCCGTCTACCGGACGGCTCGGCAGCGGAGCCAGTAGGAGCGGCGCCAGCGCCTGACCGACCAGAATCTACCTGGTCTCCTCGCGGGTGAAGGCCACACGAGCGGGCCCCGCACGCGGCAGGTGGACCTGCGCGGTCGCTTTGGCGGCGAGCCGCAGTTCGTCGCCGTCCGAGAGGGTCACGGCGGAACCTGGCAGCACCCTGTCCCCGTTGACGAACGTGCCATTGGTCGAATGCTCGTCGCGCACAGTTGCCCGCCCGGCATCGTCCACGGTCACGGTGGCATGCCGCCGCGACACGTCCTCGTGACGGTCGAACGCGGCGGCCACCAGTGATTGTTCGGGAGCCCGGCCTAGCACCACGGAGGTCCCCGCGGGGACGTCGACATTTCCGTTCGGGAAGGAAAGCCGTAGTACCACAAGCGAGGTGACCCACGCGGGATGACGGAGCGGGCGGCGGCACGCCGGGCACGCGCGGGCCGCGGGCTCGGGCAAGGACGCGCCGCAGTGCGGGCAGGTCGCCGCCGGGCCTGCGGCTGCGGCCGAGCGCATGTCTTCCAGCCGCACGCGCTCATGCATGATCGTCGGCGCCGAAGGCTGTTCCTCACTGGTCCGGCCCAGGCGCGTCAGGTTGGCACCGCATTTCACGCAGACGAGGTCGCCGGGCTGCACTTCGGCCCGGCAATCGGGGCAGCTCACCGGGGTCATGGCACCACCCCGGACCCCCGCCACAGGTTCCCCGCGACGGTCGCCATCCTTGGTTACTCCTGCATTGTCATTAGGCGCGGGGAGGTGACCACGCCCGAGTCCGCTTCGTCTGGGCGGCCCAAGTGATCTGCAAGAGGGGTCTTGTTTGTTGCACGACGCCCAGGCGGGCATCCTGCAGACCACTAGCGCCGCGTCCCCGAGAGCGTAACGCGGCCTCGGCGGCACGCAAAGCAGGGGCTCGCAGCAATGTGTGCATCGTTTTGCTCACCGCGAACGTCTGGCGGAAACAAAACGGGCCCCGTGGCCCTTGACATGCATGTAATCAAGAAATCACTTGAGGACGTATTCATGGCTGAGACCCTGAACTTGCCAGTGCTGCCCCTCGACGACGCCGTGGTACTGCCGACGATGGTGGTGCCCATGGACATGTCGGACGGCGAAGTCCGGGCCGCTATCGAGGCTGCCCGGGCGGCGGGCAATCGCCCGGACGTGCCCGGGATCCGTTCGGCCACCAAGCCGCGGGTGCTGCTGGTGCCCCGGCTGGATGGCAAGTACTCGCCGGTCGGCGCGCTTGGCACAGTGGAGCAGATCGGGCGGCTGCCCGACGGCGAGCCTGGCGCGGTCGTGCGGGGCGTGTCCCGCGTGAGGATCGGCGCTGGCACCACAGGCCCGGGCGGAGCTCTGTGGGTACAGGCGACGGTGGTCGACGAACGGCCAGCGAGCCCGCGGGCGGAGGAACTTGCACGCGAGTACCGCGCACTCGCCACGACAATCCTGCAAAAGCGCGGGGCCTACCAGGTTATTGACGCGCTCCAGCAGCTCACGCAGCCATCCGCGCTCGCTGACAGCGCCGGCTACGCCCCCTACCTGACCATCGAGCAAAAAGCCGAGCTGCTGCAGGAACCCGATCCGGAGCAGCGGCTCGAACGGCTGACCGGCTGGGCGCGTGAGCACCTCGCGGAGATGGAGGTCGCGGAGGCGATCGGCAACGACGTCCGCGAGGGCATGGAAAAGCAGCAGCGTGAGTTCCTGCTGCGCCAGCAGCTCGCCGCCATTCGCAAGGAACTCGCCGAGCTGGACGGCAGGCCGGAGTCGGAAGAGGATGACTACCGGGCCCGTGTGGAGGCCGCCAACCTGCCAGACAAGGTGGCCAAGGCGGCGCTGCGGGAGGTGGAAAAGCTCGAGCGCGCATCGGCAAACGGCGCGGCATCGCCCGAGGCGGGCTGGATCCGCACCTGGCTGGACACCGTCCTCGAGATGCCTTGGAACGAGCGCACGGAAGACTCTTACGACATCGCGGCGGCGCGGGCCGTGCTGGACGCCGACCACGCCGGGTTGCCGGATGTGAAGGACCGGATCATCGAGTACCTGGCGGTACGGGAACGCCGGGCCAGCAAGGGCCTGTCCGTCGTCGGCGGGCGGCGCAGCGGCGCGGTGCTCGGCCTGGTCGGCCCACCAGGAGTGGGGAAGACCTCACTGGGCGAGTCCGTGGCGCGGGCCATGGGCCGCAAGTTCGCCCGGGTTTCGCTCGGTGGCATCAGGGACGAGGCGGAGATCCGCGGTCACCGGCGCACCTACGTCGGTGCGCTTCCCGGCCGCATCGTCCGTGCCATACGTGAGGCTGGCTCGATGAACCCTGTCATCCTGCTCGACGAGGTCGACAAGGTGGGCGCCGACTTCCGCGGCGATCCCACGGCCGCGCTGCTGGAGGTGCTCGACCCGGCGCAGAACCACACGTTCCGCGACCACTACCTGGAAGTCGAGCTGGACCTGTCCGACGTGTTGTTCCTGGCGACGGCCAACGTGTCCGACGCCATACCGGGACCCTTGCTTGACCGGATGGAGCTCGTCACGCTCGACGGGTACACCGAGCAGGAGAAGGTCACGATCGGGCGCGACCACCTGCTGCCGCGCCAGCTGGACCGGGCCGGGCTGGAGCCCGCGGACGTGACCATCACCGACGATGCCCTGCGGCGCCTCGCCGCCGAGTACACGCGAGAGGCCGGCGTACGCGCCCTGGAGCGGAGCCTGGCCCGGGTGCTCCGCAAGATCGCCGCCGAGGTGTCGGTCAGCGAGAAGACGCTGCCGGTCACGGTCGGCCCTGACGATCTCGTTGGCTATATCGGACGGCCGCGGCACACGCCGGAATCGGCGCAGCGTACCGCCGTGCCCGGTGTCGCGACCGGGCTCGCCGTGACCGGCGCGGGCGGCGACGTGCTCTTCGTCGAGGCGACGCTCGCCGACCCGGAGACAGGCGGAACGGACGTCACGCTCACCGGCCAGCTGGGCGACGTGATGAAGGAGTCCGCGCAAATCGCCCTGTCCTACCTGCGCTCACATGGTGCGGAGCTTGAGCTGCCGGTCAGCGACCTGAGGGACCGGGCGATCCATGTGCACGTGCCCGCTGGCGCGGTGCCGAAGGATGGCCCGAGCGCAGGAGTCACCATGACCACGGCGCTGGCCTCGCAGCTGTCGGGCCGGCCGGTGCGCTCAGATGTGGCCATGACCGGTGAGGTCTCCCTCACCGGGCGCGTGCTGCCGATCGGCGGGGTCAAGCAGAAGCTGCTCGCTGCGCACCGTGCGGGTATCACCACGGTGCTCGTCCCGGAGCGTAACGAGCCCGATCTCGACGACGTGCCTGAGGACGTGCGGCGTCAGCTGACCATCCACACCGTCAGCGACGTGCGTGAGGTGCTGCGGCTGGCGCTCGAGCCTGCCCGCGCGGATGCGGCGACGGCAGGCGCGGCCGCTGCGGCCTGAGTCCTTGGCCGTAGCAAGGGTCAGGGCGGGTAGCACTACCATCGAGACGTGATCGGCTATCGGCTCGATGAAGAGCACGAGGCGCTGCGCGCGACCGTGGAGCAGTTCGCCCGCGAGGTCGTGGCGCCCGTGATCGGCGGTTATTACGAACGGTGCGAGTTTCCCTACGACATCGTGGCCCGTATGGGCAAGATGGGCCTCTTCGGCCTTCCCTTCCCCGAGGAATACGGGGGGATGGGCGGTGACTACTTCGCCCTTTGCCTGGCGTTGCACGAGCTGGCCCGGGTGGACTCGTCGGTGGCGATCACCTTGGAGGCGGGGGTGGCGCTCGGGGCGATGCCCATTTACCGGTTCGGCACCGAGGAGCAGAAGCAGAAATGGCTGCCGCGGTTGTGTAGCGGTGAACGGCTCGCGGCGTTCGGCCTGACCGAACCCGGCGGTGGCACCGACGTGCCCGGCGGAATGCGGAGCACAGCCCGTCTGGCCGGCGGGGAGTGGGTGATCGACGGGACCAAGGCGTTTATCACCAACGCAGGCACGACCATTACCGATCTCGTCACGGTTCTGGCCGCCACTGGCCGCCTGCCGGACGGCAGCAAGGAGATCTCATCGATCGTGGTTCCGGCGGGCACACCGGGCTTGCTCGTTGGGCAGAAGTACTCCAAAGTCGGCTGGGCGGCGTCCGACACCCGCGAACTGTCACTCTCCTCCTGCCGGGTTCCCGAGGACCATCTGCTCGGTGCGCGCGGGCGTGGTTATGCGCAGTTTCTGCACATCCTGGACGAGGGCCGCATAGCCATCGCGGCGCTCGCGGCGGGTCTCGCGCAGGGCTGTGTGGACGAAAGCACGCGCTACTCGGCGCAGCGGGCAGCGTTCGGCCACCCCATCGGTTCGTACCAGGCCATCCACTTCAAGATCGCTGACATGGAGGCCAGAGCGGTCACAGCGCGGCTGGCCTGGTATCACGCCGCGGCCACGATGGCCGCCGGGCAGGCATTCAAGAAGGAGGCAGCGATCGCCAAGCTCACTGCCTCGAACGCGGCGATGGACAACGCCCGCGACGCGACGCAGATTTTCGGCGGATACGGATTCATGAACGAGTTTGCTGTCGCTCGCTTCTATCGTGACGCCAAAGTGCTGGAGATCGGTGAGGGGACATCCGAGGTGCAGCGGATGCTCATCGCACGCGAACTCGGCCTGCCCCGCCTGCGTGAGTCCGGCGCGCAGGGCTGAACCCCCGTTGGCCGGCGCAGCAGCGGGGTTCTCAAGGAGGCTCTTAGTTCGGCGCTGCGGGCGTCACCGTTGCCGGATACCGTTTCGCGAAGGCCGCGACCGCATCGTGCCTGATGGCCGACCACAGCGCCGCGCATTTGGTGGAGTCGAGATGGACGACGCTCTGCTGGTCCTCCCAGCCGAGACCACGCACCGGTGCCGTCAGGAAGGCGACGTCGCTGCCGCGGAGGCTGTGCAGCTGAAGGGCGAGCGAGCGCATCTGCGCGCCGGTGTAGGTGCTGTCCACGCTGAGCGCGTGGGTGAAGGCGTCGAGCAGACGGTACAGGGTGACCGGCTGGGTCAGGACGTGTTCGGCGGCGGTCTTGGCGAGGATGGCGCGAATGAAGTTCTGCTGCCGCTGTATCCGGTTCAGGTCGCCTTCCGGCAGGCTATCGCGCTGCCGTACGTAGGCGAGAGCGGTGGTGGGGCTCAGCTTGTTGAGGCCCCTGTGGAAGTTCACCCCACCGCTCGCCGTGGGCTCGGCGACATCGACGTCCACATCACCTAGTGCCTGGACCATGCTGCGGAAGCCATGGAAGTCGATCACGGCATAGTGGTCGACGCGTACATGGGTCAGACGCTCAACTGTCGCGATCATCAGGCGGGGTCCGCCGAGCGACAGCGCCGCGTTGACCTTCATCATGCCGTAGCCGGGAACAGGCACCCACGAGTCCCGCGGGATCGAGACAAAGGCCACCCTTTTGCGGTCGGCGTCGATGTGCACCAGCATGAGCAGATCGCTGCGCTGCATGCCCTGCTCGACCGGCATTTTCGCGGCGCCGGCGCCGGCCGTCGGCGTGGTGGAGCGGGAGTCGGATCCCGCCAGCAGAATCGTCAGGCTGTGCCGGGCCGCCGGCGGCATCACGGGCCGCGCGGATTGGTCCATTCCCTGAAAGACGTTCGGAATCGTCCGTACGCCGGCCATGAGGTGGTGGATGGCGGTGTAGCCCGCCACGGCCACGGTGCAGAGCAGGGTGAGCGCGGATGCGGTCAAGATGACGGCGACGCGCCTGCCGCGTCCCGCGCGGCGGCGGGGGGCCAGTGTTTCCGCGGCGTGCGTCTCAGCGGTTTCTGTTTCAGCCGTTTCGGAAGATCCGGCGCACACGGGGTCGCTGCGGTCAGGGGTGTCGGACATCAACTGCTCCTTGGTTTCACGGGCGTAAATGCCGTTTCCTGCCGCGCTGGCTTGCTCATGGCCGCGCGGCCGGGCTCGGCTCGGTGGGAAGCCCGGCGTCCGGCAGGTACCCATCCGGACTGCCGCCGGTCCCCGGGCCGGTACCCCCGCCCGGGCCGGGCTGCATCGTGTCCGGGCGGTACCGCCGGTAGTAGTAGCCGTAGCCATATTCGGGGTGCCGCCCGCCCGGCGCCATGCTCAGCACGCTGCCGAGGATGGGCGTGCCCGCCGCGGCCAGCGCTTGCGCTGCCCGGTGTACCTGGTCGGCGCGCGTCTTGCCGTACCGGACAACCAAGATGACGCCGTCGCAGGCTGGAGCGATCGCCACGGCGTCCGCGAACGGCAGTACCGGCGGTGCGTCGATCAAGACGGTGTCGAATTCACGGCAAAGCCCTTGCAGCAGTTGCCGCATCCGCTGCGAGCCGAGGAGGTCACTCGGGTTTGGCGGCACGAGGCCGCTGGCGAGCACGGTGAACTCCTCGTCGCCCCATGCCTGGGCAGCGTCCGCCACGGCGGTCCGGCCAAGCAGGATGTCGGTCACGCCGGCGCTGTTGGGCAAGCCGAGGTAGGCCGTGGCCCGCGGGCGGCGCAAGTCCGCCTCGACCAGCGCGACGCGCTTTCCTGACCGGGCCAGCATGATCGCCAGATTGCACACGGTGGAGCTCTTGCCCTCCTCGGGCAGAGCACTGGTGAACAGGAGCACCTTGTGCGGCACATCAATGTCGGTGAACTGGAGGTTGGTGCATATCTTGCGGAAGGCTTCGACGCGTCGGCTGAATGGCTTGTCGTCCGCCACCAGCGGGTGCTTGCGCGCGGCCGATGTGAACGGAACGGTGCCCATCACTGGCTTGCCCGACGTTGTTGCCGCGAGCTGGTCGAGCGATTTCACCGTGGTATCGAGGGAGCGCCGCGCGGCCGTGACCCCGATGCCGAAGATGAGGCCGAGAACGGCCGCTATCCCGATGTTCTTGGGCCGGTTCGGGGAGACTGGACTGGTGGACAGCAGCGCTGGCGCTACCACCGTGACGTGAACCGTCGGCTTGCCGCCACCGGGCGGACGCTCGAGAACGGACACAAGCCTTACGAACTGCCCGCCGACGGAGGCAGCGATCCGTTGCGCGCGTGACGGTGACGGATCGGTAACCGTGGCGGTCAGCAACACGGTCTGGGGAATGGCGCGGGTGCTGATCTCGGCGGACAGGTGGCTAGCCGACATAGGCAGAGCGAGCTCTTTGATAACGGCACGGGCGAGCATCGGGCCGCCCAGCAGGTCGGCATAGGACTGAACCTCCTGCTGAGACAGCAGGGCGCCCTGATAGGCGGTGATTGGGTCGCCGGTCTTGGCCTGGGCAGAGACGTACATCGTCACGCTCGAGGCGTACATCGGCGTCATTCGTGAGGTGAGCACGGAGCTGACCGCCGCAGAGAGCAGCGTGACAAAGGTGATCAGCCTCCAGTGATCGCGCAGCAGCTGCAAGAAGTTCCGCAGGTCCACGAATATCTGCTTCCTGTCTCGGTGCCTATCTGGTCCCGCTTTTGCGGGATCGGTTGCTTTCCTGGTTCCTGGTGCCGACGACGATCTGCCGACCACCTCAGCGCCATTGTTGGTTACAAATAGTTTCTACACGATTACTAAGGGTAACGTAAACACTGTGTTCAGGGATAGCTAGAGTGCGGCGCGCGCGCCGCACTCAGCGCTGTTAGGGACGGAGGAGGATCTGCGTGCAGGGGGAGGCTTTGCGCGGCGCGCGGCGGCGCGCGCGGCGGGAGCGGCCGGGGCGGCACACCTTGGTCAGCCGATTGGTGGCCCAGGCGCTGCGTGGCCGCACCCGCCGACGGTGGGCCCGGCCGTGCACAGAGGCGGCGTTTGACGCGGTTGTCTGGCTTTTCGGGCTGCTCGCTTCCGTCTCGGTTACCGGCGACCTCGGCGCGGTGGCCGGCGCCTCAGCAGCCCCGCGCATCGCGCTCGCCGCCTG